>Ga0070726_10000085_pt1 | contig 166978 bp, 141 predicted proteins | sample tdAd471_FD_67275 | JGI IMG/M metagenome (GOLD analysis project Ga0070726, IMG submission 67275) | Marine sediment microbial communities from the Atlantic coast under amendment with organic carbon and nitrate - tdAd47.1 | ecosystem: Environmental > Aquatic > Marine > Coastal > Sediment...
CCGTCACGATGGGGCGGTCGAAGTTCTCCTGCGCACGAGCCTTGGACGCTTCCGCCACGAGACGCTGCTCCTCGTTGAGATAGAAGATCGCCGAGCGGTACTGGGAGCCGACGTCCGGTCCCTGGCGGTTCATCGTGGTGGGGTCGTGCATCTTCCAGAAGGCGTCCGTCAGTTGGCTGAAGGTGACCTTCGCCGGGTCGAACTCGACCTCAACGGCCTCGGCGTGTCCCGTGTCGCTGTGGCACACCTCCTGATAGGTCGGATTCTCCGTAGTCCCGCCGATATAGCCGCAGGGCGCGAGCTTCACGCCGGGAATATCCATGAACGCTGATTCAACGCCCCAAAAACACCCTGCTGCGAAAATCGCTTTCTGCATGCCCTCATTATGGCGGGTGAGACGCCGCCGAGTGCGATCATCGAACAAGCGATGACGTTACATCTGGGGACTGAGCAACAGTTTGAGCGCGTGCGCGCCCTGTTGGAAGACTGCGAATTCGATGAAGTCGGGTTGGGCGATGTCCCCGACGCCGACGACCCTAAGGCGCTGCTCGCTTCGCTGTTCCTGCAGGCTGCGGCCATCCCCGAAGAGCGCGTTCGTGAACTGCTGCCCGCCGACGGGCTTCATGCCCTCGTCGATCTGGGCGTCTTGACTTCGTCTGAAGACGAGTTCCGCGCCGAGGTGCTGCTCTACCCGCTCCACGGGCTACACATCGTCTCCGACTTTCCTCGCGAAGGCGGCGACGATGAGTTCGTCTTTCCCGCTATTTCGCAGCAAACGCACGAGTACCTTGCACTGCTCCCGTCGGGACCCTGCGAGTCTTTGCTGGAAATCGGAACCGGTTCGGGCGCTGCTGCTCTGATCTCCGCCAAGAATTCCGGGGCCGCGTGGGCGACCGACGTCAGCCGCCGCTGCCTCCATTTTGCTGAGTTCAACCGCCGCTTGAACGCGATCGACAACGTCCAGATCTCGGAGAGCGACGTCTACGACGGCCTTGGCGACGAGACCTTCGATCGCATCATCGCGCACCCCCCGTACGTGCCGTGGACGGGCGACCAAGAGATCTACCGTCACGGCGGCCCCGACGGCGAATTCGTCGTGAGGCGCTTGGTCGAAGGATTGCCGAAACGGCTCCGCCCCGGCGGACGACTCTACCTGGCCGCCATGGGTTCGGATACGGTTGACGGCGAGTTGGAAGACCGGCTTCGCGGGATGCTCGGCGACCGTGCCGACGAGTTCGACATCGCCCTGGTTGAGCGCGAGATCATGCAGCCGCTCGAGTTCATCCTTCCTTGGGCGAAGGGCGAGAAGATGAGCTTCGAAGAAGCCTGGAGTCTCCATGAAGCCTTCAGGGAGAAGGGGATTCGGCGACTCGTGCGTTTCTCCCTCGTCCTTGAGCGCCGTACCGAGTTGGACGGACCCGCATTGACCGAGCGCCGCAAAGCCGGGAAGGGAACAGCCGGGCCGCAGATCGAGTCTCTACTCGACCGGAGGGACGATGCGTTGGGCGTTCTCTCGGACTGGGATGAACTGCTGGCCGTCCGCCCCAAGCCCCTCGATGATTGGACTCGCTTGGAAACCGTCGCGCAGGTCGACGATGCCGAGTGGCGTCCCGTTACGCACGTGCTGGAAAGCGAGTCCCCTTTTGCCTTCCGCACCGATTGCCGCCCCTGGGCCGCTGCCGCCCTGGCAAGATTCGACGGCAATCTGACTCTGGGCGAGGCGCTCGGCGACGAGACCTACGACGAAGAGGAAGCCCAAATTTTCTTCGGCTTGCTCTTTCAGGCGGGCGTACTAAGAGCTTGCTGACGCTTTCTCCAGCTTGAACGCGACCGAGTACGGACGGTACTTGCAACTCTCCAGCTTTCTGGGAGTGGGCGCCAGATGGTAGCGGTCCTCGGTTACCCGAGGCTCCTCGAAGTCGACCACCGTGAATCCAGTTCCGCGGAAAGCCTTCCAGTAGTCCGACAGCGGGCGGTGGAACCAGATGAACTCCTCTTTGAAGTGATGCCACGGCGGGTCGACTCGGCGCGTCCGCTCGAAGTAGGAGTGGTCCCAGCGATAGCTGATGTGCGGAAGGGCGCCGTGTACGGTCCCGGCCGCGCCTGGAAAACAAGGGTGCGAGAAAACGAGAACCGCCGTACCCTTCGGCCTCAGGACACGGTGAAAAGCGGCGACCGTATCTTCCAGGTCAGGCGTGTCCATGAGTACGTAGTTGGAGACGATCAGATCGCAGTACCCGTTCGGGACGGTGCGAAGCTCGCTGCAAGAGTCCACCCGGAAGTCGATTCCCAGGTAGTGCTCACGGGCGATGGCGATCATCTCTTCAGAGAAATCGACGCCGACGACACGCGCCCCCTTCTGGTGAAGCTGGTGCGAGAGATATCCGACCCCGCAGCCGGCGTCCAGCACCGTCCGGCCCTCGACCTCGCCGGCAAAAGTCCATAGCACCGGGTCCGAGTTCAGTCGCCGGTTCGGGTCGCCCTCGTCGCCGACCTGGATTCGCCAGTCCGCAGCCACGGAGTTCCAGAACCGACGCGTCCCTCGGATCTCTTTCTCGTCCATCGCATCGACCACCGTAGCAGGACTGGAAAGGCGCTCCGGCTAGTCCAAATCGAGCTGCCGCAGCTTGTCGTAAAGCAGTCGTCTGCTGATTCCTAGTCGAGCCGCTGCCTCTGTCCGATTCCCGTTGGCTTCCGCAAGGGCGCGTTCGACCAGCCTTCGCTCCAAGGCCCGTACATTTGCGTGAAACCCAGCTTCGAGGGGCACGGTGTCGAACGGACTCGTGTTGGCGCCCATCTCAGGCGCCGAGAGATGCTCCGGGCCGATTGGCGCTCCTCGAGCCAGAATGGCGGCGCGCTCCAGGACGTGCTCAAGCTCGCGCACGTTGCCCGGCCACGTTCTCGCTCTCAGCGCGTTCTGTGCTTCGTCGGTGACCGCCGTAGCCGGCGTTTCCAGTCGGAGCGCGACCCTCCTGAGAAGGGCGTCGGTCAGCTCGGGTAGATCCTCGGTGCGCTCCCGTAACGCCGGCAATGCGATCGTCACCACGTTCAGCCTGTAGTACAAGTCCTCGCGGAAGAGACGCTCCTTAACGGCCGCTTCCAGGTCTACGTGTGTCGCCGCCACCACCCGCACGTCCAAGCGAATGCTCTTGTCCGAGCCTAAACGCTCGATTGTGCGCTCTTGCAGAGCCCGCAGCAAACGCACCTGTGTCTCGGGGGCGAGGTCGCCGACTTCATCAAGAAACAGCGTGCCGCCTTGTGCGGCCTCAAACCTTCCGATCCGCCTCTGTGATGCGCCTGTGAACGCTCCCTTTTCGTGCCCAAAGAGCTCGCTTTCAATCAGTCCCGCCGGGATGGCGCCGCAGTTGACGGCGACGAATCGTCCCTTGGAGCGTTTGCTGTGGTGATGGATTTCTCGCGCAACTAGCTCCTTACCCGACCCCGATTCCCCGCGGATGAGGACTGTCGAATCCGTCGGCGCCGCGCGTCCGATGAGCTTGTAGACCTCCTGCATAGCCGGACCCGATCCGATCAGGCGCCCTTCCGTCTCAGCCTCGTCCAGGCGGTAGGACTCGAGCAGCCGAACGCGCCGACGTGATTCGAGAGCTCGCTCGATCTGCAGCAGCAGTTCGTCAAATCGGAGCGGCTTCGGGAGGTAGTCATAGGCTCCAAGCTTCATTGCCTCGATTGCGATGGACGACGCGCCGTAGGCGGTCATCACCAAAACGGCCGGAATGTCCTCTCGTTCGGCAAGGATCCGCAGCAGATCCAGGCCGTCCAACTCCGGCATGCGGATATCCAGCAGCAGCACGTCGAATCCCGGCGAAGCTCGCTCGATAGCCGTCCGCGCCTCGGCTCCGTCTGACGCCGCTGTTACTTGGTAGCCCTCGTCTTTCAGAAGATCGGTCAGAGCGGCACGCGCCTGGTCGTCGTCCTCCGCAATCAGAATCTGGATTGCTTCGCTCAAGCGGACTCCTTCGATGCGGCCGGCAGCGTTACGCGGAAGACTGTCCGTCCGGGCTCACTCTCAAGGCTCAATTCGCCGCCCTGTCGCCGCAGGATCTCGCGAGAAACGGCTAACCCCAGTCCGGACCCAGTCTCCTTCGTCGTGAAGTACGGGTCGAAAATCCTCTCGCGCACATCCTGGTCGACGCCGGGACCCGTGTCGCTCACATCGATCTCGATGGTTTGCGATCCATTGCGAGCCGTCACGTCGACGGAGCCGTTCTCCGGGGACGCCTCGACTGCGTTCAACAGTAGATTGAGAAGCACCTGCTCGATCTGTGACGCGTCAACGACGGCCTCACCAGCAGTCGACGTTTCCACTCCGATCTCAATTCTTTTGCGGGCCGCGCGCTCCGCTGCCATCGATACGGCGTGGCGGATCGATGGCTCAAGGGGCTGACGCTCGCGCGTCTCGGCGCCGGGCTTGCCGAACGCCAGCAGCTTCGTCAGTATTTCGTCCAGGCGATCGACCTCGGCTACCGCGGCATCAATCGGCGCCGTATCGAGCGACTCGGGTTCGGCCTCTTGCTTGCGGACTCGCCGCGCCAACAACTCCAGCGTCAGCCGAAGCGAGTTCAGCGGATTGCGAATCTCATGCGCTACCCCGCCGACGACCCGACCCAGCGCTGCTAACTTCTCCTGCTGGCGGACATGCTCTTCGAGCGCATCCCGAGCCCCGGCCATCTTGTTGATTGCCACCGCTAGCGCACCGAGGTCGCCGGACACAGCCGGCAGTCGGTGGGACAAGTCCGACTCAAGTCGCTCCAACCCCTGGTGCAAGTCCGCAACGCCCCGCCTTAGCTGGTACGAAATGGACATCAGAGCTCCGAATCCCAACAAGGCGGACAAGGCCAGTCCGCCCAGCAGCCAGGTTCGATCGGATGGCGCCGCGCTACCCACGTCTTGCAGCCGCCGCAGCGCCCACGCCTGGAACCTCCCTTCGGCGACCGCAGCCGCCACAAGGATGTCCTCACCGTCGTCCGATCGCCAGGTGCCTCTTGCTTGCGGCATCAGAAGAAAAGCGGTCTCGCCTCCTGACAGCCTAGGCAGCGGCGCGCCCGCCGAGGACCCTGCCGCGCCGATTACCCGTCCTTCCACTAGAAATCCGCCGCGCAGGCCGTCATAGGATCGGAGCACGGTTGCGGAGAGCGCGCGCAACGACAGGTCCTGCGCTTCTAGAGGAAGAGCGGCTAGGTCCTCATCCTGTCTGAACGCGAGACGATCGCTGTACGCCCGAGCCAACTCTGCCGCTGCCGTTGCGCACTGCTGTTCGGCTTCGGACACAATGCGCTCCTCCGCACCCACAACCACATCACGGACCAGGATTCCCGTAAGCGCCAGTAGCGAGATCGCAGCTACGGCCGTGACCGCGAGTTGCCCGCGAAGACTGTTGAGGACGGACATCAGAGTTTCGGGGGTGTGGGGATCCGGACTGCCGCCTGCGCAAGACTTTCGAGTCCCGCCACGATCTCTCGTGCCGCCTCGCCGAGGTCGCGTGCTCGTGCGTAGGCTTCCTTTTCGTAGGCCGCCCGGGCGCTTTGGTACAGGCGGCGCCCAGTCCGGATGTACTCCTTCGAGCGTGGATCTCCGCTCTGCCGTGCGAAATGCTCGCCCTGCATCAGGTCGAAGTACGTTTTTTCGAGCTCGCGAGCCGCGCGTTCTTGGGTGTCGCTGTCGCGGGGACTACCCTCGATCGCTTCTTCGATCTGGTCGCTCGCATCCAGGAAATCGTCCGCCGCCGCCAGGAGCCGTCCAAACAAATAGCGATCGTCCGTCGACTTCCGCGCGCGGTTGAGCAACTCAGATACCCGCTCATGCAGGAACTCGCGTTCCACGCTCGTAGCGGAACTCGTCGCCGCCTTGTTTAGTCTCGACGAGTACTGGTTCAATTCCTTGATCTGTTTCTCGCGTCGGTCATCCGCGCCCGCTAGCGCGCATCCAAGGACGGCGGCGGCGACCAGGAGTGTGGTTCGTGCAGCGTGTGTCACTAGAATCTCCACCGCATGCCCGCTTGGAGCCGTCTTGCTGATCCGGATGACGTCGGTTGTCCGAATAGCGATGAGCTCATGTTGCCGACGAATCCGCGAGGGTTGACCGTATTCATGAGGTTGAATGCATCGAGCGTCAAGGCAAGCTTGGAGCCGTCTGTGTCTCCGCTCACCGGCGGGAGGCCGAAAGTCTTCGAGACCCGGACGTCGAACTCCGCCGAAGCAGCGCCTCGCTCGCTGTTTCGGCCGACGCCCGCCGGGCGATCGCCGGTGAGTCCGTCTTCGTTGTCATCCAGGCCTGTGGTCAGAGTATACGGCGAGGCCGAGTCGGCCTCGAAGATTACCCCCAACTGAAACCAGTCCCTCACGTCGAATGAGCCGACCAAGTCCAGCCGGTGACGGCGATCGAATCCCGCAGGTCCCCACTCCCCGCTCAGATCTCTGCTGTTGGCCGGCAGGTCATCCTCGTCCGACACGTTGTTGTGGGCACGGCCCCAGCTATAGCGAACCGTGCCCCGAAAGAATTCGCTCAGTCGTCCGCGCAATTGCGTCCTCAAGCTGTAGCGCTCCGCTCGCGCGGAGGACTCAAGTTGTCGATGGATCCCAACTGCCGAGTCGGGACGAGTCGCCAGCCGAGGCAGCGGCGCATTTAGGTCTCGCGACCGAAGTAGCCCGACGCCCACGGAGTTCGTCCAGTTCATCGTGAGCACGGCCCTTTTGGTCAGGCGTCGCTCGACGCTCGCGCTGTACTGTGCAACGTATGGCGTCGCCAACTCCGAGGCCCACGTGACCAGATTGGGAGTGGATGCCACGCCGCCTTCGGGGCCGGGATCTGGAAAGCTCGGATGACGAACAAGCGTGTCGCTCATCCGGATACCGTCGAAGCGTAGGCGATCCTCGTACGCGCCCGATCCGATGTTGTCGTAGAAGATCCCGCCGCCGACCCGAATCGTCGTTCTGCCATCCGCTCCCAGTCCCTTCGCGAGCGACGCACGAGGTGCAAAATTGTCTGGGTCCGAGGCGTAGTTCTGACGGTCGTAGCGCAAACCCAGTGCCAGAGTCGCACGTTTCCCCAAACGGATGTTGTCTTGTACGAAACCTGCGACAGCGACGTCCCAGAACGTCAATTCCGGGTTGCCGACTCGGAATGAGTACGACAGCGGGCGACCGGCCGCGAAGTCATCCAACGTCGCGAAGCGAAAAGTGCCGCCGAAATTGTTGCGGTCAACTAGACGTGTTCTCTCAAGGTCCCTCAGCAACACACCCATGCGGAGAACGTGTGCGCCCTTTTGGTAGGAAAATACCCCCGCGCTCTCGGAATAGAACTCCGTCTCGCGACTGTCTCGCTGCGCGCCTCCCGCCGTAAAGGCGTCTTGCACGATGATCCTCGACCCCTCCGTCAGGCTCCAGTCCCTTGAAGTCTCGCGTCCCGCGCGGCCGGTCCAACTGAATAGGCTCGACGGACCAAATACTCGTCTGTAGCTCCAGTAGACGCCATGGTCGAGATCCTCTCCGTTCGAGCCGACTTCGGGCAGGGTGAATCCTCCAATACCGTTGTTTCTCTCAGATTCCTGCTCATACTCGTAGCGCACCGAGAATGCATGCTCGTAGTTTGGATGAAAATCCCAGCGAACCGACGCCTCGGTTTCCACCTCGGGGGACAGTACGGCGTCGCGATTCACGCCGCTAAGTGTGGTTGCGAAGATCGTTCTCGCCTCTCGATCGCGGTCATGCTCGGCGCTGAGGACGAATGAGTGTCGTCCGCTATTTCCGATCGGTCCCACGATGCTCCCCTCGATTCCAAACCTTCTTTGCTCCGGCCGACGATCTGCGAACGCATTCCGCGCGTCCAATAAGTGGTTGCGGATACGCATGTTCACTTGTCCGTGAAGACTTTCCGCCCCCTTTTTGGTGATCACTTCGATGCGAGCGTTGCCCGGCCGCGAATACTCCGCCGAATACGGGTCCTTGTTGATGCGGATCTCTTGGATGGCCGAGGGCGAGACGCCCAAGTCGCCCGTCTCCATTCCGTCCACCACCAGGCCCCCGCCGTCACCGCCGAATGACCCTCCATCGAGCAGGCCGCCGAGAGCCGACAGGATGTCTCCGTCCATCGCGGGCAACAACTGTAGTTCCTCCGTCGCGATCTCCACTCGGTCCGCGTTGTCGCCTGGATCGGTAGAATCGCCCCCAGGATCGGAGGCGTTGACCTGTACAACCTCCGTCTGCAGCCCGAGCGCCAGCACACATTGGATGCCTTCCTGCGACTCGACGACGTTCAATTCCATCAGGCAGGGCTGCAGATCAGTTGCTGCCGCGCTTAGCAGATAGACGCCGGCCGGCAGATCGTCGAATACGAAAGCTCCTGCCGCGTCCGTATGAAGCTGCTTTAGAGTGGTTTCGCTGGACAGTTCGACCGTCGCGTCGGGTACGGTCGCGCCGCTAGGATCCAAGGTAGTTCCTGCGATCCGGAGTCCTTCGGCCGGGCAGATACCTGCGGATAACAGCGCCAGCGCGACCAGATACGTCTGTGGGTTCACTGCAGAGCTCATTGATCACCAAATGAGCACCCAAGGGGCCGTTCTTGAATCTGCTGATAAGAAAAGGGGTTAGAGGGGCTTGGGTGCGGCGTCTGCGACCGGATACCGAACGACTCCGTCCGCATTCTTCACGATTCATCCGTGAATCCGCCGACTCGATGGGCACCGCCAAGAGGCGGTGGCGCATCGGACGGACCACCATCGCTTGCCGCCGTCTCCGCTACGCTTCCTGCGTCGGCTCCGCGGTGCGGTTCAGGACCAAGGTACGCTAGGTACTAGAGGGGCGAAGCGGTGGCTGCTGGCGGTGGGGAGAGTACCAGATGCCCACCTAGGGCGAAACTCTGATGTTTGGACCCAATTTAAGGGATCTACCTAGCACTCTTTCCGCGATCAAAGGCTTCGTTTTCGGGGCCGTCCGGAATCAACCCAAACGCAATAACTTCTTTAGAATGTGGTAGGCCCGAGCGGACTCGAACCGCTGACCTCTACCATGTCAAGGTAGCGCTCTAACCAGCTGAGCTACGGGCCTATTAGATCGATCCTAGCACGATGCGCGAGCCCGTGTCGACATCCCCCAAAAGACTTCAGAATGAGCGATTTCCCTAAGACTTTCCCTTCATTGACGTGGTACTAGCGGGACTCTACAATGGCGTTAGTTTCCGGCGGAATCTCCGTCGCCCGTCCCCCGAAACGACCATGGCCCAGCGCACCTCATCGACCGCCGCAGCCGCTTCTGAAGCCCCTGCAGCTAAGTCCAAAAAAATCAAAATCGCGGTCGCCGACGATCACACGATCTTCCGCGACGGCCTTCGCCGTCTCCTCGGTCTCGAGCCCGATTTCGAGATTGTGGCGGAAGCTCAGGACGGTACTGAAGTACCGGACATCCTGCGCGACAAAGAGCCTGATATCTTGCTGCTCGACTTGAAAATGCCCGGTTTGGACGGCCTCGGCGTCCTCCAGCGGATCCAGAATCAGAAGTACAAGACCAAGATCATCGTCTTGACCGCCTCGGACGACGAAGGCGAGTACGTGCAGGCCATGAAGTACGGCACCTGCGGCATCGTTCTCAAGCAAACCGCCACGGACTTGCTCATCAAGAGCATTCGCAAGGTCTACGGCGGCGAGATCTGGCTCGACGCCAAGACCACCGCTGCCGTGATGCGCCAGTTCGCGTCGCCCAGCGAGCCCAATCCTCGCGAGCGGGATAAGCCGAGGCTCTCCAATCGCGAGCGCGAAATCGTCGCTCTCGTCGCTCAAGGCTTTAAGAACAAAGAAATTGCGGAGCGCATGTTCATTTCCGAGCAGACCGTGAAGAATCACCTGCACAACATCTTTGACAAGCTCGGCGTCAGCGATCGTCTGGAACTGGCGCTCTACGCCATCCATCGTAATATCCGCCCGCTCTAACGGGCCGAACGGCGCTCCAGCGCTGCTAGACTAGCGGGTGAGGACTATCACCCATGTACCCCGAATACTTCATCGCCCCCATGCGCGAGGAACTCACCCGCCACGGCGTGGAAGAGGCGCGCACGCCTGAAGACGTCGATCGCTTGTTGACCAGCGGAGAGGAGTCCGTTCTGGTAGTCGTCAATTCAGTTTGCGGTTGCGCCGCCGGCAAGGCCCGTCCGGGGATCGTTCAGTCGCTCCAAAGCGAAGTGAAGCCGGACAAAGTCGCTACTGTGTTCGCCGGGGGAGACGTGGAAGCGGTGGCGCATCTGCGCCAGATCCTTTCCGACTATCCGCCGTCGTCGCCTTCCGTGGCGCTGTTCAAGGGCGGCAAGCCGGTGTATTTCATGCCCCGCTCGTCGATTGAAGGCTCGGACGCCCTGACCATCTCCGAGAACCTCAAGCAAGCCTTCCGCGAGCACTGCGCCTAATCGGCGGCCTTCTCCATAATCAGCTTGCGATGCGGGAAAGGGATCTCTACCCCTTCCGCGTCAAAGCGCTTCTTCAGCCGTCGATTGAATTCGCGACCAATGGCCCACTGTTGTCCGGGCAGCACGCGAATTCGGCCCTTGACGACGATTGCTGAGTCTAAGAACTTGTCGAGACCGAAGATCTCCGCCTCCGCCAAGATAACGGGCGCGAACTCCTCCTCCCCACGCATCGAGTCCACCGTCTCACGGATCAACTCGACGATCCGGTCTGAATCCTCCTTGTAGGCGACGCCGACATCGAAGACGTGGCAGGAGAAATCGCGCGTGCGATTGGCGAGCGTCGTGATCCCGCCGTTCGGAAACACGTGCACCGTGCCTTCCACGTCGCGCAGCACGGTCGTCCGCAAATTAATCTGCTCGACCAACCCGCTTTGGCCGTTGATCACCGCCACGTCGCCGACCCGAATCTGGTTCTCCAGCAGGATGAAGAACCCGCCGAAGAAGTCTCGCACCAAGTTCTGAGCGCCGAAACCGATGGCGAGACCAGCTACGCCCGCCCCCGCCAGGAGGGGCCCGATGTCGAAGCCGATTTCGCTCAGGGCCATCACGGCCGCTGCCGCCCAGACGAGAAGACTCGCGGACCGGCGACTCACGCTGGCCAGCGTTGCCGTGCGTTTCTCGCGTTCGGAGGCGGCGACCGATCCGACCGGCTCGTCGTCGCTGGAAAATAGCGCTATAACGATCCGTTCCAACGCCCCGCCAAACAAGCGTGAGGCGATTGCCGCGGCGAGTAGAACCAGCAGGAACCTGAGCGCTTTCGCGGCCGCCTCAAGCACCCAAGGTGCAATGGCGTCCTCAAAGTGTGCTGCCGAAAGCAGTTCCGAGAGTGAGAGTTCTCCCATAGGATTGACGGCGCCTCTTGTCTACGACCCCTTCTTGCCCAATTCGCGCAGCGATTCCGTATAGGGCGCTTTCGCGACGCCGTGCTGAGTGATGATCGCGGTCACGTACTTGCTCGGCGTCACGTCGAAAGCCGGGTTCATCACGGCTGTTCCCTCCGGAGCAATCGCTGCTCCGTGAACGTGCGTGACTTCCTCCGCTGCGCGTTCTTCAATCGGGATTTGATCGCCGGACGTCAGTTCGTAGTCGATCGTCGAAATCGGAGCGGCCACATAGAACGGGATGCCGTTCTCCTTGGCGAGGACGGCCACGGAGTAGGTGCCGATCTTGTTGGCGACGTCGCCGTTGCCGGCAATGCGGTCAGCACCGACCACCACCGCTTGTACCTTCCCGGCCCGCATGGTGTGTCCTGCCATGTTATCGGTCAACAAGGTCACCGGGATGTCGTCTTGCTGCAGCTCCCACACCGTGAGGCGAGAGCCTTGCATGAAGGGCCGCGTCTCATTCGCCAAGACGGCGACCGGCTTGCCGGATTCGATCGCGCCGCGAATCACTCCGAGAGCGGTGCCGTAGCCGCCGGTGGCGAGAGCTCCGGCGTTGCAATGCGTCATCACGTTTCCGCTGTCGGGCAATAGGGCTGCGCCGTGCCGGCCGATCGCCTTGTTGATCTCAATGTCGTCGCGCAGCACCTCTTCGCCCTCGGCGATCAGACGCGCCCGCAACTCCTCGATCGTGACGCCCTTGGCGCGCTCCGCCTGGTAGAGCTTGCGCATTCGGTCGATCGCCCAGAACAAGTTCACAGCCGTCGGCCGAGTGGCGGCCAGGGTCTCGCAGATCTTGTCGAACTCGGCGTCGAGGTTGTCTTCATCCGCGTGCAGCACGCCGACGGCCACCCCCATCGCAGCCGCGCAGCCGATGGCCGGCGCGCCGCGGATGACCATCGTGCGGATCGCGTCCGCCACCTGCTCGTAGTCGGTGCAGACGATGTACTCCTGTTTCGCCGGCAAAATGCGCTGGTCGATCATTACGACCGCGTTGTCTTTCCATTCGATTGTGGGAACCATACTTCGTTGTCTCTATCTGACGTAATTTGCGGGACTACTGCATCCACAGAAGCGCCGCTTCCATCTGTTCAAGATTTTCGATCATCTCTTCGTCGACAAACCAGAGGCCGAGGAACAGCGTCAGGTTGTAGGTCGCATGAGCGATGGTCGACGGGATCGTTGAACCAGTCTCGAGTCGCATCCACCCCAGCGCGGAACCCACGACAAAGAGGATCAGTAAGATTTGCCAATGGTAGCCGTACTGCTGCGCGTGCATCAGCGCGAACGGGGCTGCCGTCCCGAGTACCGCGAGCAGGCCTCCGTGCTTGCGTTGGAGAACCGCAAAAAGGAAACCGCGGAAGAGCAGCTCCTCGGCCGGGGGCGCGATCAGTACGCCGAACAGGGCCATCGCCAAGACGGCCGAGGGCGTGGAGAGCAAGGCCTCAATCGGCAGCGGCTCCTCCGGCATCGGGATCACGCTCGACAGGGCGCCCACCATGAAGGCCAGGCCGATTCCCGCCGTGATAAAAAGCGTCCAAGGCGCCCGAAACGGGACCCAGTTGACTCCTTCGCGCAAGCTCCAGCCATGCATTCTGACGACAATCAACCAGATGCCCCAGAGCACGACGGCCCACCACAGAGCCTGCATCACCAGGATGGCGCCCAGCGCGACAGGGCCCTCGGTCATCGAGATATCTAAGCCGTCGTTGGAGGCGTAAGCGCCGATGAGGAGACCGGTAGCCAGACTGAGGACCAACAGCGAAACGACCGCGAGTCCCGCTAAACCCAAGACCTCGCGGTAGCCCCAATGGGTCGGGCCCGCTAGGTGCGGCGTCTCCTCATATGGCCCCAAGGGTTGCGGCGACAGACTCAAACCTTTGAGCCTACCCCACTCTTGCTCGTTTTGCGCTTCCGCCTCTTCGCGTCCAGCGCAAGCACCTTGGCCAACTCTCGCCCGGTGAAGCTGGCTTCCACGGCGGCGACTTGCTCAGGCGTACCCTCGGCGATGACTTCGCCGCCGCCGTCGCCGCCCTCCGGCCCCAGGTCGATCAGCCAATCCGCCGACTTGATGACGTCCAGATTGTGCTCGATGATCACCACCGTATTGCCCAGGTCCGTCAGCGTCTGCAGGACCTCCAGTAGCTTGCGCACGTCGTCGAAATGCAGACCTGTCGTCGGCTCGTCCAGCAGATAGACCGTCTGGCCCGTTTGCCGCTTGCTCAACTCGCGCGCCAATTTCACGCGTTGCGCCTCTCCGCCCGACAGCGTCGTCGAGGATTGGCCCAGGTGTACGTAGCCGAGTCCAACGTCGCATAGCGTCTTGAGCTTCGAATAGATCTTCGGCAGATTCTCAAACAGCGGCAACGCGTCTTCGATCGTCGACTCCAGCACGTCCGCGATCGAGTGCTCCTTGTACTTGACCTCCAAGGTTTCGCGGTTGTACCGTCGCCCGCGGCAGACGTCGCATCGCACGAAGACGTCGGGCAAGAAGTTCATCTCAATCCGGCGATTCCCGTCGCCCTGGCAGGCCTCGCAGCGTCCGCCCTTGACGTTGAAGCTGAACCGGCCCGGCTTGTAGCCGCGCGCCCGCGCCTCGGGAAGCATCGAGAAGAACTCGCGCAACGGGGTGAACACTCCGGAATAGGTCGCCGGGTTCGACCGCGGCGTACGGCCAATCGCCGACTGGTCGATGCGTACGATTTTGTCGACGTGCTTGAGCCCGTCGATCTTGGCGTGTTTTCCCGGCGTCGTCTGCGATCGGTAGATCTTCTTCATCAACACGGGATAAAGAATCTCGTTGACGAGGGTTGATTTTCCCGACCCCGAAACCCCGGTGACCACCGTCAGGGTCTCCAGCGGGAATGACGCATCGATGTCTTTTAGATTGTGATGCTCGGCGCCGCGAACCGTGAGGCGCTTCTTGCCCGCCTTGCGCCGCTTCGCGGGTAGAGGGATTGCCTTCTCGCCGCTCAGGTACTGCCCCGTGAGGGACCCTTTCGAGCGCTCGATCTCAGCCGGAGTCCCCTCGGCGACCAGTTCGCCGCCCAGCCGACCCGCCCCCGGGCCGAGGTCCAACACGTGGTCCGCTCTCTCGATCGTCTCCTGGTCGTGCTCGACGACCAGGATGGTGTTCCCCAGGTCTCGCAGATGCATCAGCGATTCCAGCAGTCGCTGGTTGTCGCGGGCATGGAGGCCGATTGAAGGTTCGTCCAACACGTAGAGCACGCCCCGTAGTTGCGTGCCAATCTGCGTTGCCAGGCGGACCCGCTGAGCCTCTCCGCCTGAAAGCGTCGCCGCCGACCGGTCCAGACTCAAATAGTCCAAGCCCACCGAGGTCAAGAAGCGCAGCCGCGTCGTCACCTCGTCCAAGATCCGTCCGGCGACCTGCCTCTCGCGGGTATCCAGCTCGGCGCTCTCGGCCGCTACCAGCGCACGTCCGATGGGCAACGCCGCCAGCTTCGAGATCGAGCGTCCCTCGAACTCCACCGCCAGACTCTCGGGTTTGAGTCGCTCGCCGTCGCACGCCGGACAGGTCATCGGGGACAGGTACTTCATCGCCCACTCGCGATGCTTCTCGTCCAAGTAGTCGTCCAGCCACGACCGCAGCAGTTTGATCAGCCCGGGGTAGTCTCGTTTCCCGCCGCGCAGCAAATATTCGAGATCCGTGTCGGAGAGCTCGCTCACCTTGGCGTGGATGGAGATGCCGCGCTTGTCCGCCGCTCGCCGTACTTTCGAGTCGATCGACGAATAGGACAGCGTTTGCGCGATCGCCCCGTCCCACAGCGGCTTGTTCACGTCGACGATGAACTTGCCTGGATCGAAGTCCCACAACCCGCCTAACCCGTTGCACTCCGGGCAAGCCCCAAAGCGGCTGTTGAATGAGAACGACCGCGGCTCAAACTCCGGCACGCTCGCGCCGCAGGAGATGCAAGCAAGACGTTCCGAATAGAGTCGGTCTTCGCCGTATTCCGGGACCACCGTGACGAGTCCGTCTCCCAGCGCGAGCGCCGTTTTGACCGAACTCAATAGGCGTTTGGCTGCGCCGTCGCGAACTTGGACGCGATCGACCACGACCTCAATCGTGTGGTTGTGGTGCCTCTGGAGTCGGATCGGCTCGTCGAGTGAACGCATCTCGCCGTCGATTCGCGCTCGTAGAAAGCCCTTCTCGGAAAACTGCTCCAGCTCCTTCTGGTAGATGCCCTTGCGTCCGCGGATCGCGGGCGACAAAATCATGACCTTCTCGCCGGATGAGGTGCGCAGAATGCGCTCGGCGATCTGGTCGGCTGTTTGTCTTTCGATCCGTGTCCCGCACTTGGAGCAATGGGGCTTCCCGATCGATGAGTAGAGCAACCGCAGGTAGTCGTAGATTTCGGTGATCGTGCCGACGGTTGAGCGAGGGCTGCGGCCGGTCGTCTTCTGCTCGATAGATAAAGCCGGACTCAGTCCGTCGATCGAATCGACGTCCGGCCGCTCCATCTGGTCGAGAAACTGCCTCGCGTACGGCGACAGCGTCTCCACGTAGCGCCGCTGGCCCTCGGCGTAGATCGTGTCGAACGCCAGTGAAGACTTGCCCGATCCGCTGAGCCCGGTAACGACGGTCAGCGTATTGCGCGGAATCTCCAAATGGAGGTCGCGCAGGTTGTGTTGCCGCGCACCGCGAACCGTAATCCGATCAAGCATCTCTCTCCACGATAGCGAGCCGCCGTCGTCGGTGTCCGGCTGCCGGCGCTCAGGTGTTCTTCGAGCCGGAAACGTGCTGTTGCTCCCGGATCATTTCATAGACACGACGACCGGACCGGATGCGTTCAAACATGGCGGGCGCCTTGGTGGATGCGTCCTTGACGCTTGAGGCCTCAGTCTTCGCAACCGCGGAACCGAACGCGATCGTGGCCTCGTCGTTGGCGTGTTCAGTTATTGCGAGTTCAGTCAGCGACAGATAGTCGATGCTCTTCACCTGCCTGGTGCGGAGTCCACTGACGACAATCGCCCGCCGCTCGGTGAGGCCGTAGTAAGTCGATCTCCGCTGCAGACCATCCCAAAAGAACCGGCCCACGAGTTGATAAATCCCGATCAGGAGGAACGGAATACCCCATGCGATAAAAACCCAATTCTCAGCCTGAATTACCAGCCATTCCCAGTAGACGCTGAACGCTAGCCACACTACGCCGAACGGTACAGCAGTCCAGTCCGACGACCGCCACATGAGTCCCTGTTTGGGCATGCCGCTCCAGAGCAGCCTTTCATCGCGGCCGACTTCACGAGCAAGGATTTTCTGAGCCGCTAACTCTGGAGAGGATTCCATAGCCGGAAGAATCATCGGGGCGCCTCGAATGCGGACTCCGCCGCCTACGGCTGTTCCAGCACGAACTTTGCGTAAGGAATCTGTTCCCGGTCGACCGGCACGATCTGCTCGGCCTCGCCTAGCCCTTCCTTGCTGACCTTAATCTGATAGGTCCCTTGCGCCAGAGGCACCTTGGCGTTGGTCTTCTGGGCAATCTTCCGTCCATCGATGAAGATGTCCGCTCCCGGCGGCACGCTGGTGATCAACACCTGGACCCGTGCGTCTTCCAGTTCGATGTTGTAGACCTCGCTCGATCGGTCGCCCAGCACCAAGCTTCGCGCCGCGGTGCGGTAGCCGTCTCGCTTGGCGGTGACCGTTCGCTTGCCCGCCGGCAAGTCCGTGATCCGACACGGCGACGTGCAAGTCCAATTGGAACGGCCGTCGACCCGAATTTCTGCTCCTGGGGGCGTCGTCCGGAAGTAGACCGAGACGAGCTTGGTCGCGGACTTTTTCGGTGTACGCGCCACGACCGGTCTCGGCGGAGGGGCAACTTCGACCGGGGGCGGACTCGGCTGCTCCGCGGCTTCTGCGACGGCCTCTGCGGCGTCGGTCGTTCCGCTCTCCGGATCCGGTGTCGTCGCGGGAGCGTCGCGGATGATCTCTGGGAGCTTCTCCTCCGTCAACTGCTCTGGACTCTGCTGTTCCGGGCGTTCTTGACCGGGGCTCTGCGGCGTCGGTCCCGACGTGGTTGAGGTTGGGATGCCGGTCGCAGGGCTGGCCTCCGCCGTCGCTCCATCCTCACTGCCGGGCGCGCCGTCCGGCGGTCCTCCCGCCGACCCCGCTCCTGACTCCGCGGGGTTCCCTACTGGAATCAATTCGTCCGGCAGGTCCTCTTCAATCGGCGGGGCCGTCGTGCCGCCGCCCATGCCGAAAGCGGCGCGGATCGCACCGGCCGGATCGTTGCGCGCCTGCGGGTTCAGCGCGAAGAACGCACCCACGCCCAGAATCAAGATGATCGCCGCGGCAATTCCCAGCAGTCGGCCATAACCCCGTCCGTCCGGGTCTTCCTCGGATGCGGCGGCCAAACCGCCGAAACTAGGAGCATCCCCCTCCGGCTTCGCTCCCAGGGGCGGCAGCTTCTGGGAGTCGCCGGGCGTAGGTGCGGAAGTCGTTGGCGTGGAAGTCGCAGGAGTGGAACTCGGGGGCGCAACGTCGTAGCTGGTCTCTGCCGTGGCGTCATAGACCGGCGTGGCTGCGGAGGTCTCGTCCGCCGCGTCGGAACTCTCCGCCGGATCCGTCACGGTCGGGACCAGGGTCGTCGCTTCGCCCGCTCCGTTCTGGGAGACGATCGCTTGGGCGAATCCGTCCGCAAGGACTTGGCAGCTTTCAAACCGGTCCGCAGCCGACTTCGAGAGCGCCTTCAGAATCACGGCGTCCAACGCCGGCGAAATCCAGGGGCACAACGCAGCCGGCGTCTCAGGCGCTGAACTCACGATCTTGAAGATCACCGAGGTCACGCTCTCGGAAGCAAACGGCTTCTTGCCTGTCACCATCTCGTAGGCGATCACGCCCAGCGAGAACTGGTCCGACCGGCCGTCGACCTCTTCGCCCTTCACCTGCTCGGGCGACATGTAACTCGGCGTACCCATCACCGCGCCGGTCTGAGTCAGGTTCGACGACCCGGCCCGGGCGATGCCGAAATCCATGATCTTGACCGCGCCGCCTGAGGTCAGCATCAAGTTCGCGGGCTTCACGTCGCGGTGGACGATGCCTCGCTGATGTGCGTAATCGAGCGCGGCTCCGGTCTGTTTCAGCACGTCCGCGGCAAACACGTGGTCGTCGACGCGCCCCTGTTTCATCACCACTTCAAGAGTCCGTCCCTCGACGAATTCCATAGCGATGTATGCGAGGCCGTCCTGCTCGTCCACGTCGTAAATCGTGACGATTCCGGGATGGGAGAGCTTGCCGGCCGATTGGGCCTCTCGGAACAGGCGGTCACGCAGCTGCGAGATCTCCGATTCGTCGGCTTGGTCGGCGAGCTTGATCGTCTTGATCGCGACCTCGCGGTCGATCTTTGGGTCCCGGGCGTGATAGACCACGCCCATGGCGCCGCGGCCTAGCTCGCGCAGAATCTCGTAGCGGCCGATGCGCTCCATCGTCAGGGGGGCGGAAAGCAATCCCGCCCGTGCCGTTACTCTATCACGGCGCCCAGCCTGTGGAGCGGCCGAAGGGCCGTTCCGCGCACCCAGTTTGGGGGAGTTGCAGAGAGTCCGCAAAGAGCACTAATGCCAGGCTTTAGGCCGACCGATTCTCCCGGGTGTGAGTGCGTCTTCGCCCCCGTCTGAGCCGCTTGCCGAGGATCCGGGCCTGCGTGTTCTCCACGTTTTCGGCGGGCTGGAAGTCGGCGGCGCCGAGACGTGGCTGTCGACCGCTCTGGCTCACGGAGGGCTGCGGGCCGCCTATTCCCATGACTTCTGCCTGCTGAGCAGTTCCGAGGGGCCGCTGGCTGCTGAATTGCGCAGCCGCGGACACCGAGTTCTGCACGTGCCGCTCGTTCCTCGCTGGAGTTTCCCGCAGCGGTTGTTCTCCTTCCTAAGAAGACGGCGGTACGACGCGGTTCACTCCCACGTCTTGCTCTTCAGCGGCGTCACGCTCGCGGTGGCGCGCGCCGCCGGCATCCGGTTGCGCATTGCGCATGCGCACAACGACTCCGACGGTCGAGCGTCTTCGTGGACGCGCGGACTCTATCGCCGTGGAATGCGCCGCCTGATCGCCTGGGCGTCGACGGATGTAGTCGGCTGTACACGACGCGCCGCCCTCGCCGCGGGCGGAACCGAGCGCACGTTGCGGGTCCTGCCCTACGGAGTCGCCCTAGCGGACTCGGACGCCCCGCGGCCGTCGCCAGGGCGAGCGGCTCTCCTCGACTCCTGCGACCTGCCTCCGGACGCGCGCGTGTGGGGCCACATCGGAAGGATGGCGCCCCAAAAGAACCAGCGCTTCCTGCTGGAGGCTTTCGCCGCGGCCTACCACGCGGACGCTTGCAGCTATCTCGTGATTGCGGGAGAGGGGCCGCTGCGGTCCGGCCTGGAAGCCTACGCAGAAGGGCTGGGCGTCGCGGATCGCGTTCGCTTCCTCGGTCTCAGGCGCGACGCCGGTGCGCTCCTTGACGCTCTGTTCGACGTGCTGGTCCTGCCGTCTCTCCATGAGGGACTGCCGGTCGTGCTGTTGGAGGCTCAGGCCGCCGGGTTGCCCTGCCTGATCTCCGACGCCGTCAATCCGGACACCGTGGTGCTTGAGGAGCAGGTACAGTCGCTGCCGCTCTCGGCCGGGTTCACGGCTTGGAGCGAAGCGGCGCAGCGTCTCAGCTTACGACCGCGAATCGACGGCCGCGTCGCCGCCCAACGCCTGCGCCGGGCGAGATTCGACGCTGGACAGTCTTGGGAGCGTCTGCTTGCGCTCTATCAGCCCGAGCGTGACCGCTCCGGCGATGCGCCGCTTCAGCCGGTGGCCGGGGTTTCTCCATGACGTCGCGGGGGCGCAGTCGAATCGCGCTGACCTCTCTATGGCTTGCGCTCTCGGTTCACGGGGCGCTGCTCGCCGCCGCGGTATTCGGCGAGGACGATCGCCTTTCCGCGGGAGCCGCCACGCTCTCCTTCGCTTTCGCCGTCTTCGGCGCTCGTCAATGGCTCGGACTCAGCCCGCTCTCTCCCGCGTTGGTCTATCTCTACGTACTCGGGTGTTTCCATCTCGGCTTAGCTGCGCCGTGGGCGCTGGGCGTGGCCTCGGACCCGCTGCCGGACTGGTTCGTCCAGGAACGGCTGACGCCGGCGTTGTCGTTGATCATCGCCGCGGTCGGCTGTTATCACGCCGGTCTGGCGTGGGCGGTGTGGCGACGCCCTGAGACCTCTGCGCAGTCGACCAGCAGGTATCACAACAGCGTCATGTACTACTGCGGCATGGGCGTCATGGTCCTCGGCGTGTTCTCGCTGTTGTTGGGGCTGCGCGCGCTTGGTTTTGACCGCGTCAGCGACGCCACCTACTTCGACGTCTACCGTCTGACGCAGACCTATGATCCGCGGTTCTTCGCGACCAGTCTCCAGGTGGCCCCAATGGGGCTCTACCTCGCCGCCGCCTCGGCGCCTTTGCACCGGCTGCGTTGGGTGTTGCTGTTGGGCGGCATTTGGATCGCGGGCATTCTGATTCTGGGATTTCGCGGCTTTGCCCTGGTGCCCGCCGCAACGACCGCCGCCGTCCTCTACAAGCGAGGGCTCCGCCCGCGGCGCTGGATGTACGCCGCGGCGGTCGCCTTCATCCTGGTGATCGTACCCGCGATCAAGCATGCGCGAGACGATCGGCTCGTTGACCGCAGCCTTGCGAATTTCTTGCTCCCCGAGCATCCCTTCGCCGCATTGGAGGAGATGGGCGGCAGTCTACGCCCCCTCGTCCACACCCTGAACCTGATGCAGAACGAGGATCTGCGTTGGGGACGAACCTACCTGCGGTCGGCGGCCATGGTCGTCCCCAACCTCAACGCGGACTGGTCCGGCGCCGAGTACGTCCCGGTCGAAGAGATGTCGCCCAGCCATTGGGTCACGCGTTTGGCTTCGCCTTGGCACTACCGCAATCACGGCGGCTTCGGTTTCTCGGCCGTCGCCGAGCCGTACATGAACTTTGGCGCGCTCGGTGTGCCGCTGCTCTTCTTTTTGCTGGCCGGGGCGCTGGTGTGGGCGGATCGACTCGACGCCGCGCGGCCCGTCCATCTGGCCGTCTGGGCGATGGCTCTCGGGCCGCTGCTGTGGACCACCAGGAACACCTCCGGCGTCCTGTTCCGTCCCGCCGTCTGGGGGCTGCTCACCGTCCTGGCCGCCTGGCAGATCTCCCGCTTGGTCGCTCAGACGCCGAGTCTCCGCTCTCGTTCGCGTACTTGAAGGAAACACTTGAATGTTGAACCGTATCTCACTCGTATCGCCTGATCTGGCGCCGTTGGAAGAGTTGACTCCCCGGCTCCTCGCCTCCCTCTCGAGCGGCCGCCTCACCAACGCCGCAGAGGTGGAAGCGCTGGAGCAGGAGGCGGCGGAACGGCTCCACGTCGACCACGTCGTGGCGGTCTCCAGCTGCACCTCCGGCCTGATGCTGGTCGAGCGATGCCTGAGCCTTCGCGGCGAGGTGATCACCCCCAGTTTTACTTTCTTCGGAGGGGCTCACGGCCTGTTGTGGAACGGGTTGACTCCTGCGTTGGCCGATTGTGACCCCGATACCTTTCAGATCGACCCCGCCAGCGTCCGACGGCTCATCACTCCCTCGACGGGGGCCATCCTCGCGACGCACATCTTCGGCTGTCCGTCGCCGATCGGCGAATTGGAAGAGATCGCCGCCGCGCATCGCGTCCCCTTGATCTTCGACGCGGCGCACGGTCTTGGAACGCGATGGCGGGGCCGGGACATCGCGTCGTGCGGCGATGCGTCGGTCTACAGCCTCTCGCCGACCAAGCAGATCACCACGGGTGAGGGAGGCCTCATTGCCACCCGCCACGGCGAGTTGGCCCAATGCCTACGCCAAGCCCGCAACTACGGCAAGGGGGCCGCCTACGACTGCGACGTCCTGGGGCTCAACGCGCGCATGACCGAAATGCAAGGCGTCCTGGGCCGGGCGGCTCTACCACGCCTGGACGCGGCGGTCCGGCGGCGCAATGAGATCGCGGAGCTCTATCAGTCGCTGTTGCACGGGACGCCGCACGTACGTTTCCAGCGAATCCCCCATGAAGCCTACTCCAGCCGCAAGGACTTCGCCCTCCTGATCGAGGGCGGGCTCGATCGCGACCGCCTGATGGAAGATCTCGACGACGCCGGAATTGAGACCCGCGCCTATTTCGATCCGCCGCTGCACCGCCAGCGTCTCTACAGCCGGTTTCATCGCCGGGACATCGAACCGCTGACCGTCTCCGACCAGCTCAGCAACCGCATCGTCTGTTTGCCCATCCACACGGCGCTCACCGACCAGCAGGTCCGTCGGGTTGCGACCCAGATCAAGCGCTTCTGCGAATCCGCCTCGCCCGCCGCCTCCATCGACGCCGGCGCTGACGTGGTTTGGTCTCCGGTCGCCGTAGTTCCCGGGGACTAGCTGCGCCGTTTCCGCTAAGGACCGACCCGGTTCCGGACGATACGTCCTGTAGGCGCCTGATTGGGCGCATGTAGTTCGATACGCCGACTCAACAGACCCTGCGGAGGATTTTCAACATGCATCGAGGGCTTCTCACCCTGCTCCTATCTCTTGCTTTGACAGCGCCCGGTTTCGCCGCTCAGCCCCTCGGCGGACTCGATGTCTACGGGGGCGTTTGGACCAACCAGACGGCGCTTCCGAGCGGCTCCAACGTCTACGAGGGCGATCAGGTCCGCACCGACTCCGACGCCCTTGCGATCCTCGCCGACCCCTCCTTGGGGCGCGTGGAACTCCGCGCGGATTCGTCCGCCCGCTTTACCGCCTCCGGCGTGTCTCTTGACCGAGGCGTCGCCGCTTCCAGCCGACTGCCGGTGCGCACCGGCGAATTCGAAATCACTCCCAAGGACGCCCAAGCCGACAACTGGTTCGTCGTCTCGGAACGCGACGGCCGACGCGTCGTCTCCGCCTACCGCGGCGACCTCTTGATCGCTTCTGCGGGTGCGGCGCCGGTACTCGTTCCGGCCGGATCCTTCGCGATGGCCGCGGCGGCTCCGCCCAAGCAGCCCTCCGGAGAGGCTGAGGACGACTCGGATCGCAACAAGAAGGGCGGCGCGGTCGAAAGAACTCGTCGTCGCACCGGCCGTTCCGCCAACACAGCCGGCAAGTCCGGCGGTTGGTCGATCGGTCCGCTGGGGACCGCCGGTTCCGTTGCCGTCGTATCCGGCGGAATCGTGGCTGCAACCACCGGCCTAGCCTTCAGCCTCGGCGACGACCCGGTCAGCCCCGAATAGTTCCTCTAGCCACAACGCTCTGGACGTCGTCCAGAGTCGCCACCGTCCATTCAGCCTCTACGCCGCGAGTCGCGGTGTAGAGGCCTTTTTGTCTGCGCACGCGGACCGTTCTCCACCCCAGGTTGCGAGGCGTCTCAAAGTCCTTCGTCGGGTTGTCCGCCACATAGATGTACGGTCCGCGGCCGAGCCGGCGCTGCGTTTCGAGGAATGCGCGGGGATGGGGCTTGGAATAGGCCGCCCCCCAAGCCCCCGTCAAGACCACCGATTGGAACCGGCTCGCGATACCCAGAGCTTCCAGTTTGTTCTGTTGCGTGGCCGCCGAACCGTCGCTGATCAAGCCGACGGCGCCTCCGATCGACTCCAGTAGCCGCCGGGCATCCGGCGCGAGTGCAATCGAAGGCCGGTGCGCCCGGTAGACGGCGACCATTCCGGCGACGTCACCGGGAACTTTCAGTAGGGAGAGCGCCTGGTCGAATACGTCGCCGCGCTCTCCCTGTTCGAAGAGACCCCAGGCGGTCTCAAAGAAACCGGGAATGCCGGTGGATTTCTCCACGGCATGGAACCCACTGCGAACGAAGTCTCGCTCCAGGTAGAGCGTATCGTCGAGGTCGAACACCCACCTCATCGCACGCTCACCCGGTCGCACCCCGGTTCTCCGCGAAGCGCGCCTCGCGAATCGAGCGGCCGGGAACGAACGTCGCCGCGTCGTAGCGCAGCATCGCCAAGTCGGCTTGCCAATCGTCAAATCGACTCTGGAGTTCACGCCCCAGAGTTTCCTCCAACAGCCAACGGCAGAAGGGCGCTCCCGCCCGGTCCACGAGCGGATACCCGCCGCCAAATCGGGCGTTGATCTCCGTCACGCGAATCACCCCGGCCGAGTCGAGAAATCCCTGGATGTTGAGCGGCCCCCAGGCGCCGGGCAACGCCTCGGCGATGGCCGTCGCCGTCTCGATCCAGCCTGCATGCCGCACCGTCAATCCTTTGGAGACCTCTCCGGCGCGAACTTCCAGGCGCCGGCACGGGACGGCGGCCATGGCCCGGCCACGGCGGTTGACGTAGGCGTGAACCGTAAACTCTTCGCCCTGCGCTTCCTCCTCGACGACCGAGTCCGCAGGCGCCTGCTCGATCCAGCGCCAGTCTTCTTTCGTCTCAATTCGACGCACGCCGATCGATGCGCTCCCACAGGCCGGTTTCAAGATCAACGGCCCTGACCACAGCGTTCGATTTGTTAGCGCTTCCTCCGGCGTTGTCTGGCGTACGCCCGGCAGCCCCTGCTCGGTAAGCCAGGCTTGGGTCAGTCGCTTGTCTCGCGTCAGCCGGATGGTTTCGACCGATGAGATCGCAACCGTGGCCGCCAACTGGTCGGCCGCTGACGCGTACACGGGAAGCTCAGGGTCGATCGTCGGCACAATCAGTGCTGCCGACTCCTGGTAGGCGATCTCCTTGAGGGCTCGCCCGAATCCCGGTTCGTCGCAGCGAGGGATCAACCGGAATTCGTCCGCTGCATGGCCGGCGGGCGCCGAGAGGGCGGCGTCGACGGCCACGACGGAGCCCCGCTCGCCCAGTTCGCGCAGCGCGCTCCGAAAGCATTCCATCAGCGCAACCCGCCTTCCCGCCGAGGAGAGGATCACCTTCAGTTGTTCCCGCGCCATCTACCGTCTCCTCGCCAACGCCCAAAAGCCCCCCGCAATCCGGTCCGACTCCGCCCTGGGGGCCGGTAGATGGTCGGCCCAACGCAACGGTGCGCACGCGAGCGCGCCGACGGCCTTCGCCGGCAAGTAGGCGCGCGGCGTGATGGCCGCTCCGAGCGCAGCCACGAATTCGACCGCGATGCGATACGCGCCGGTCCCGGCCCCGACCGCCGTCTCGAGTCTTTCCACCTCCAGGCCCGACTGCTTGAGAAGCCGCTCCAATCCTTGACGCGTGAACCGCCAGTAGTCGTCCGGGCCCGCGTGACGCCCAATGACGAACGGCGTTTGCAAGTACAACAGTCCTCCCGGCTCCAACACGCGATGGACCTCGCGCGCCGCCGCCCAGGGGTCCGCCAGGTGTTCAAACACTTCGCGGCTGATCACGACCCGTAGCCCGCCGTCGCGAAACGGCAGTTTGTGCAGGTCGGCTCGGCAGTCGGGCTTTCCCTCGGGCATGAGGTCGATGCGGAGAAGCCGGGGGTGAAGCTTGTCGGGGCCGCATCCTAGATCCACACCCAAGCCGCCGCCGTCCAGTTCGCTCAGCGCCTCGGCGACCGCGGATCGAATACTCGCAGCATCGTTGTGTCTTGCGTAGATCCCGCGGACAAACCGCCTGTAGACTTCACCGTGAAGCGACATAGCCCTCCAGCACTCTAGGAAGATCGGCCCGTGTCGCCCTTCACGATAGGGCCTAGACTGAGGCCCCTTCGCGCGCCGCTCGTTCGCCTTCGAACCGCTCCGTCGTCGATCCCGTTGTGGACGTCACGCCGGCGCCGGTCACGACCCGCGCTAGGGTTCGCGCCAAGATCTGCAAGTCCAGCCACAGGCTTCGGTTGCCTAGATACCAGAGATCGAGTTCAAACCGGCTGTCCCAGTCGAGCGAGTTGCGGCCGTGGATCTGCGCCCATCCGGTGATGCCCGGTCGCACCCAATGGCGCTGTCGCTGTCGTTGGTTGTAGAGCGGCAGGTAGTCGCTGAGTAGGGGTCTCGGGCCCACCAGAGACATCTCGCCGCACACGACGTTCACCAACTGCGGCAGTTCGTCTACGCTCCATCGCCTGAGCAGCCGGCCAAGTCGCGTCAGCCGTTCCTCGTCGGGCAGTTGCCGGCCGTTCGGATCGCTCGCATCGCGCATGGTCCTCAGTTTGAGTACCTCAAACGGCTGAGCATCCAGTCCCGGTCGAGTTTGTCGAAAGATTACCGGCCGTCCCATGCGGAGGCGCACGAGGAGGGCCGCCGCTGCGAGCACTGGGGACGCGGCTACGAGGAGGAGCGCCGCGGCCGTCGCGTCCATCGCGCGTTTAGCTGCGCGCTCCCAGCGAGGACGACGGGCGCGCTCCAGAAGCGCATCGGTCAGTTCGACCTTGCGCTGCCAGAGATCGATCGGCCTGAACTCGCGCTCAACCCGAGCCCTGGCCGCCGCTCCCATCCTCTCTCGCAGGTCCCGGTCGGCCAGCAGCCGTCCCAACGCTTCAGCGAACTCCTCCGTGTCGTCGATCGCGGTCAACAAACCAGTCACGCCGTCTTCAATCGCGTCCTCGCACCCGGTGGCGTGCGAGGCGACGGTGGGGCGTCCGCAAGCAGCCGCCTCCAGAACCACCTGCGGCAGTCCCTCGCGTTTCGACGGAAGCGCCAGCAGATCCATCGATGCATAGAAGGGCCCGGCGTCGTCGACGAACCCCGGCGTCTCGATGTCTTCGTGCTCGGCGATCAGGCGACGTTCCTCCACGCCCGGCGGATCGCCGGGCTCGGTGTCGCCCACGAGCAGGAGTCGCAGGGCGGGGAATCGTTTCTTGAGCTGGACGAACGCCCTCAGCAATTCACCCATGCCTTTGTCGGCGGCAAATCGTCCGACAAATCCAATGACGGGCGCGCTGTCCGGCTCGCGGATTGGGGCTGGGCGCAGCCGATCTAAGTTCACTCCGTTGGCGCTGCCCGAGCCGAGGACGACTCCAGTGCCGACCGGCAGCGCGCCCAACTCCCAAGCCCTGCGCCTGAGTCCTTGGCTGACGCAGATGGTAGCGTCGGCTGCGACGGCGGTCAGGCGCTCGCAGCCGAGCAGCAGCAAGCGCAGAAACCCGCCTGTCGTCTCCGCACGCAATCCGTGCAAGGTGTGGACCACGACCGGTACTCCAGCCAGCCGCGCGGCCAACACGCCCAGCAGGGCCGCCTTCGGAGTCCCGGCTTCCACCACCTCGGGGCGGGTTCGCCGCATCAACCGCCACAGCTCGATCAGCGCCTTCAGGTCGGCAGCCGCCGAGGGCTGCCGGGCCAGGTCGATGGGGGCCGTCTTGACTCCCTCGGTCCGTCCGAAATCGGTCAGATCCGCCCCGGGGCCAGTCGCTACGGTCACCTCAAATCCGCGCGACTCCCAGAATCGACACTGCCCGCCGAGCATCCTCGGAGCCGCCTCGGCGGCCGTCAAGACAATCAACATGGACCGCTTCTTCAAGATCGTCTCGTTCCGCTTCTCTCGAACGATCGGCCGTCGGCAGCCTCGCAAATAGCGCGGACGACGAAAAAAGACGGAAGAGATCGGCTGTCGGCTCCGTAATCCCCTATGAGACCCTATGGCCGTGCTGACGCAGACAAGTATCCAGGCCGCTTCGGCGGCCCCGGCGGATGAGTTCACCCAACTCGTCGCCGAGTACCGTTTGCGGGCCTTCCATTTTGCTCTCCAGATCGTCGGCAATCGCGAGGACGCCATGGACGTCGCTCAAGACGCTTTCATCAAAGTCCACAAGAACTGGGCTCGTCGGGACTCCAGCCGTCCCTTCGCACCGTGGTTCTATGCGATTCTGCGCAACGTCGCCATCGATTTTCTTCGAAAGCGCGCTTCGCGTCGCGAAGAGGACCCCGAGGCCGCGCCGGACGTATCTACCCGCCCCGGGCCTGAACTCCTGGCCGAAAAGAGCCAAATCAAAGAGAAGGTCTGGTTAGCCCTCAGTCAGCTGCCCGAGGAGCAGCGCGAAGTCGTCGTACTCCGCGACCTCCACGGATTTGCCTACAAGGAAATCGCTCAAATTACAGGTCAATCAGTCACCACAGTGAACTCGCGGTTACACGATGCGCGTGAAGCTCTGCGCCGCAAGCTCAGGAGGTTTCTCTCTGATGCGTGACGAACAACAACTAGAACGAATGCTCAGCGCCTACCTCGACGGCGAACTGACGCAAGCCGACCAGCAGCGCGTCCGCGTCTGGCTGGAGGACTCCCAAGACGCCCGCGAGCGTTTTGAGGAATTGCGCCAGATACAGCAGATCACGTCGTCCATGTCCTTCGTGCCCCCGCCGGACGACCGCATTGACGAATTGACTCGCCGACTCTCCGTCCAAGCTCCACGCAGCCTGGGTTGGTTGCTGTTGATGGGCGGCTCGATCCTGTTGGCCGCCTTCGTCGCCAGTCGATTGTGGATTGCGCCCGACGTCCCCTGGCCCGTCAAGTACGGCTCCGGCGGCGTCGCCGGCGGCTTCCTGTTTCTTTTGGGCTCGGTCGTGCGCCAGCGCTGGCTAGAGCACCCGCACGACCGTTATCGAGGAGTCAAACGATGATTATCGTCACCGCCGCGGACATCGCGGGCAAGCGCGTGGTGCGCACGCTGGGAATGGTCCGCGGCAACACCGTCCGGGCGCGTCACATCGGCCGAGACATCATCGCCGGCCTCAAGGGCTTTGTGGGGGGCGAGGTGCACGAGTACACGAAACTCCTGGCTGAGAGCCGCGAGCATGCTCTGGACCGCATGGCCGAAGAGGCCCAGTCGCTCGGCGCCAACGCCGTCGTCGAGGTCCACTTCGCCACCTCCCAGGTAGCTCAAAATATGGCGGAGATCCTCGCCTACGGTACAGCCGTAGTCGTCGAAGACGCCGAGTCAGGCTAGAATCGGGCTGGATGTCCGACTGGTTCGATGCGCTGTATGAGGCGCCCCTTGTTGTGGTTCCGCTCCTAGGCGGAATCCTGCTGGTTCTCTACGTGGTCGGTCAGCGACTCGCCGACGGCGTTTCCCCCGTCGCCCTGCCCTTGGACGGCAAGTTTCTCAAGGCCTTCCTTTACACCGGCGCCCTGCTGGCGATCTGGCTCTCTTGCTATCACTTCTACCGCGTCCTCGCCTCGGGCGGCGTCGCGAGGTGAGCTCGGCCCGATAGGCCGAACGAAGCCCAGCGACGTCAATCGTCCAGTAGTTGCGCCAGCTCGAACGAACGTTCCGCGGCCGCTTCCACGGCGCTCATCAGCGCCGCGCGCACGCCGCCCAGTTCCAGTTCATGCAGTCCGGCGATCGTCGTCCCGCCCGGGGTGGTTACCTGATCGCGCAGCGCGCCCGGATGTAGATCGGATTCGAGCGCCATCTTGGACGCCCCTAGGAGAGTCTGCGCCGCCAAGTTTTGTGCGGCCGCCGGAGTCAATCCCATCTTGACCCCGCCGGCGGCGAGACCCTCAATCAGCAGCAACGCGTAAGCCGGTCCGCTGCCTGAGAGCGCCGTGACCGCGTGCATCTGAGCCTCTTCCACGAACTCCACCACGCCCACAGCCTCAAAGATCTTGAGCGCGGCCTTTCGGTGCTCGTCGGTCGCGTATTCGTTGGCGCAAAGCGTTGTCGCCGATGCGCCGGCGGTCATCGCGATATTCGGCATGGCCCGGATGACCGGCTGATCCTCCGGCAGCGAGGCCTCAATACGACTCAAGGGAACGGCGGCCGCCATCGAGATCACGAGTTGGTCTTCTTCCAATCGCGACGCGATCTCTTCCAGCGCCGCGGTCACAATGTGCGGCTTAACCGCGACGACGACGACGTCCGCCCCTTCGACGGCCTCCCCATTGTCTTCCGTCGTCCGCGTCAGCCCATACTCGGAACGCAGGCTCGACAGCCGTTCCGCCGAGCGGTCAGCAGCTACAAGGTTCTCGGCCGATACCAAACCGCTCCGAAGCAACCCCGCGGCCAGCGCTCCGCCCAGGTTGCCGGCGCCCACGATTGAGACTTTCGCGTTCCATGACATCGCGCCATTGTATCGAAGAGTTCGCCGGAGGCTGGACGGACGCTGAGAGTCCTTTCCTTTACTGAGCTACTGGATAGGAATTTGGGTTTTTCTCGATGGTATATCGACAGGCTTAAGCTCGTTGGACTACACTATCCGTGTAATACATATCGCTTGCTCCCCCCGTGTAAGCACTTGTCGCCCGACAACGTGGAACAATTCATTTCCGTTCCAATTTGCGAGGCTCCAAGGCGTAGTAGAGAAGACTTATCGTCCCCAAATATGAGACGGTTTCCATTCAAAGGACAGGAGCGTTGCCAGTGGATTACGGGTCAAGCGGAGGCAATGTCGACCATCTGCTCGCTGAATTGCACGAGAAAAAGAAGTGGTTAGACATGATGATCGAGAGCTTGGAGACTGCTAAGGACTCTCCACAGCATCGACTGATAGATTTGGCGGCGAAGACCTTCGAGGAGTCTTCGGCGGGAGCCCCAAGAGTCGACTTACAGAAGACGTCGAAGCAAGAGCTTGCCGCTCTGGCGAAGAAGGTGCAGCCCGGTCGCAGGGCTCTTGCTCGTCGCAAGAACGGTTCGGCCGGATAGCCTGAGTCGCGGATGGCTGAGTCGTTTGGCGTGCGATGTCGCACCGAGGGATTTGTGTGTCCGGCCGCCTGTGTACGGCCGGACTCAACTCGAAGTGACGAACTCGAGAAGATTGGCGCCTAATAGCGCGAACACGACGTCGAACACGACCAGCAATCGAAACCAGATCAGCGAATCGCCCAGCGGCTCGCCGGCCAGAATCAGCGTCGTGAGTTCGATGGCCGCCATCAAGGCGGGAATCGTCATCGGAAAGACCAGCAGCGGCAGCATCAGTTCGCGCAGCCGGTTGTTCGCGGTCACCGCGCCGAAGAGTACGCCCACGATGGTGAATCCGGCGGTGCCGAGCAGCAACACCAGCAGCAAGGGGCCAATCTTGCCCGTTAAGCGCACGTCGTAGAACGCCGCGAACAGTGGAAGCGAGATCAATTCGAGCGCCAGCAGCAGCAGCCCGTTCGCTAGAGCTTTGCCGGTGAACACGGCTGCACCTGAAATCGGCGCCGCCGTCAGCGCCGACATGCAATCGTTGGCCGTCTCCCGTGCAAAGCTTCTATTGAGGACCAGAATTCCCGCGAACGCGTAGACGATCCACAGCAAGCCCCCCGCCATATCGCGCGTATCCGGGTTCGAGATCGGATCGAAGGCGAAGCTGAACAGCAGCAATGTCGTGATTGCAAAGGCGGAAGAGGCTCCCAGCACCTCCCGGTTTCGCAACTCCGTTCGCAGGTCCTTGGCTGCGATGGTCCAACTCTGCTCCAGGTACTGCTTCACTGGATTCGCTCGTAGAGCCCCTCGGGCCGCGCCCGTAGATCCGAGTCGACCTCACCTTCATAAGCAGTCTTACCGCGTTCGAGCACCGCGACCTCGTCGGCGATCTCCAGGGCCTCGCGCAGTTGGTGAGAGCAGACGATGACCGTCTTGCCCGCCGCCCGCGCCGCTCGGATGCGGTCAGACAGGAACGCAATTGCGCGGTCGTCCAGCGCCGTCCACGGTTCGTCGAGCAGCAATACGCTCGGCTCGTGCAGAAACGCCCTCGCAACCGCGAGTCTCTGCCGCATGCCGCGCGAATACTCGGAGACGCGCGAGTCACGAAACCGCTGCAAGCTCGTCTCGTCCAGCCAGCGGTCGATCTTGGCCTCCAGCTGCGGCACGCCATAGAGGCGCCCGAAGAACGCCAGGTTCTCTTCCGCGGTTAAATCTTCGTAAAGCCACGTACCGTGCCCGAGATAGCCCACGTGCGACTTGAGGTCCTTGGCCGCATCCGCGATGCGAACCTCTCCCCCCGAGGGCTGCGAAAGGCCTGCCAGGATCTCGAGCATCGTCGTCTTGCCGGCCCCATTGCGGCCCAGCAGCGCGAGCACGGATCCCTTGGTCGCGGAAAAGCTCACGCCGCGGAGGGCGGGGAAGTCGCCGAAATACTTCGTGACCTTGCGGACCTCGATCGCCGCCGCGCTCATGCCTTCTCGCGCACGCCCAACAGGTAGACGAATCCGATCAGCAGGATCGCGGCGGCCAACGCCGTCACCCACCAACGGTCTTTAGAGATCGGCGCCGGCTGGATGGAGATCTGGTTCGGAGCGCCGGCGCCGAACTCGCCTCCGCCGGTTGAGCCCTGCTCGGATCGCGCGAGTTTGCCCGCTCCACGCACGAGCAGCGAGAACTCGTCGCCCTGGGCTACTTCATAGATTGCGGCCTGAGTCGAAGGTTCTGTCCCGAGCTGCTGGAGTCCCTCCGCCTCCAGTTCGACCGATGTCGGCGCGGCGATCCGCGTCGTGATTCCGGCGTACGGGCTGCGGCTCTCAAACGTGGTCCCGTCGGCGTCGACCGGCAGGAGGTAGGTCAGCGAGATCCGGTTCTCCCCCGGCTTGATCGCGAAATCGACTTGGTACAGACCTTGCTCGTTGACCTTTTCCGCACTGGCCTTGAGCGGCATCCGAGCCGGACCGTTGGCCTCTACTTGCACGATGTCTTTGGCCGCTTCCGGCAAATAAAAGCGCAGCGTGCCGCGTTCCTCGTCGCGGAAAGTCGTCGGGGGGCTCGTTTGGTTCTCGTAGAGATAGCTCTCGTTGACGATCATCTCGGCTTCGCCGGGTTCGAGCACCAGCACCCGCCCCGTCGGAGCCACCGCCGGCGTCGCCTGCGATTCGTAGATCTGCAGCTCGACGTTCGTCATCTGTCCAGGGCGGAGCATTTGGCTGTAGCCCACAGCCTGATGTTCGGCCCTTAGCATTCCCGCTCCGGGAACCTCTCGCTGAAACTCAAAACGCCCTTCGGAGTCGGAGAAGACCTCTTCAATCGGGTCCATTCCGTCCGCGAACGAGATCAGCGTGACGGGTACGCGGGACTCCGGTTCACCGGTTGTCTGGTTCATCACGACGCCCGAGGGGCCGGCGATCGCCGGCGACGCGGCCAGCAGCAAGAACGCAATCAGGCTTCTCAAGATGCCGCCTCCACCGCTTCAATCTCCGCCAGCACCTGCGCCAACTCGCTCTGGAGTTCCTTCTTGGTTTCCTGGTAGTCGTCGTCTGAAAGCTTGCCCATCAGGTACTCGCCTTGCAGGTCGCGCAGGTTCTCGTAAATCGTGGCTCTGCGCTGCTCCAGGTGAAACGTGGGCGGCGTTCTTTCAGGCTCGGGCAAGTCTCCCGAGCGGATTACCAGAGGAAAGGCGAAGGCCAACAATACTAGGAGAATAGCGGCGGCGAGAAGCATCAGTCGGAGGCGCAGGGCGACTACTCGAATTGTGACAGATCGCGCTCAATTTCCGCTTCGAGCCGCTTCATCGTCTCGGGATCCACCGCGCCCGCCGGAGCCGCCGCTTCGGCGGCCAGCTGGTTCTTGCGCCACCGCTGCACCACAAACGGCGCCGCGATCAGTCCCAGCGCCAGCACCACGAACGGCATCACCCAACCCACGGCCCCGAAGCCCTCCGTCAACGGCTCCGAGCGGAGTTCCGCGCCGTACTTGTCGAACAACGCATTCACAATCGCGCCTGGGCTCATTCCCGCATCCAGCATTTCGGCGATGTCCATATTGACCGGATCGCGAAAGTGGCAGTAGAGCATGTTGCAGTCGGCGACGGTGTAAGCGCATCCGCACTGGCACTTCAACTCCTTGCCGATCTCACGGATCTGCATCGTCTTGGGATCCGTGGTCTTGATCTCCTGCGCCGGCAGCGTACCGCCGAGCGCCAAGCCGAGCGCCAAAACTCCGCTGCACAGTCCGTTAACGAGTCGCCGCAACTTTGGGCTCCTTTTCCACCATTCCCACCACCCGCGTACGTGGGGCGACGCGCCTGACCTTGCTTGGTATCAGAGCCACCAACGTGCCGATTGCGACGATCCAACCGCCCACCCAGACCCACGTGGTCAGCGGGTTGATGTAGGCCTGGATAATTGGCTTCGATCCGTCCCGCGTGTATCCCGCGAAGACGACGTACAAATCACGATTCGGGCTGCGCAGTATGGCCGGAATTCCGGTCGGCTGCGGCTCGCGATCCGGAGTGTAGACGCGCTGCTCAGGCATCAGCGTCGCAACCGTTTCGCCGTCCTTTCTGACCTCCATGGTCGCCACCGCGGTCTGGTAGACCGGCGTCCGGCCTTCGGTCAAGTCCGTCATATGGAACTCGTAGGCGCCGACCGCAAGCGCTTCGCCTGGCTCAAGCTCCGCTTGGCCCATTTGGTTGAACGCCGATCCGGCAAAGCCGATGAAGATCAGTACCATGCCCATGTGGACGACGTATCCGCCGTATCGTCGAGTGTTCCGGTGCGTCAACTCGATCAGCGCCGCCGCCAACGAGGTCGACTGCCGCTTCGCGATCACTCGTCCGCCGCGGAAGAACTCGACCACAATCGTGATCGCCACGAACGCGCACAGCACAAACGTCATCCAGGCGTAGAGGTGACGCATCCCAAATGCAAACAGAGCCGCCCCGATCGCCAGCGACGCGGCCGCCGGCCACTGGAAGTTCCGACGCAAGCTTTCTAGCGAAGTTTTTCGCCAAGCAAACAGGGGCCCTACGCCCGTCAGCAGCATCAACGCCAAGCCGATGGGGATATTGACCTTGTTGAAGAAGAGCGGTCCGACGGTGATTTTTTCACCCGAGAACGCCTCAGAGATCACCGGGAAAAGCGTCCCCCACAGCACCGCAAAGCAACTCGCCAGAAGCACCACGTTGTTGAACAAGAAGCTCGACTCGCGAGAAAGGACTGCGTCTAGCTGCGCCTCGGACTTTAGGTAGTCCAAGCGCATGAAGATCAGCATCGCCGTCGCCGCAACGCCGATTGTCAGAAACCAGACGAAGTAGTCTCCAATCGAGGATTGCGCAAAAGCATGTACGGAACTCACCAGACCCGACCGTGTCAGCATCGTGCCGAAGATGCACAGGAAGAACGTCGCTGAAACGAGCACGATGTTCCAGACCTTCAGCATGCCCTTCTTTTCCTGCATCATCACTGAGTGCAAGAACGCTGTCGCGGTGATCCAGGGCAGCAACGACGCATTCTCAACCGGGTCCCAGTTCCAATAGCCGCCCCAACCAAGCACGGCGTACGCCCACACCATGCCCAAGAGGATGCCGATGGACTGGAACAGCCAGGTCACCATCGTCCAGATCCGCGTCGTGTGAATCCAGCGGTCGCCCGGCTGCTTGGTGATCAATGACCCGATCGCGAACGCGAACGGCACCATAAACCCGACGTAGCCGAGGTACAACATCGGCGGGTGGATCGCCATCACAGGGTGTTGCAGCAGCGGGTTCAATCCGTTGCCGTCCGGGATCGCCGTGATCTGCGGACCCGACATCAGAACGTTGAACGGATTGGCGGAGAAGTGGACGATCGCGAGGAAGAACGCTACGACCGTCATCGTCACGCCCACGACCCACGAAATCATATTGCGATGTCGCTTGCGTCCCGTGTACACCGACACGAATGCATAGGTCGCCGCAATCCACGTCCAAAACAGAAGCGAGCCTTCCTGGCCGCCCCACCAGGCGGCGAACTTGTAGATCAGCGGCTGATCGACGCTGGAATAGGAAGCGACGTAGCTCAGCCGGAAATCGTTCGTCAGGATTGCGTAGAGCAGCAACCCCGCCGCCGAGGTCGTCAGCAACCAGGTCGCGGCCACCGCACGTTGCGCGCTCGCTTCAAGGAATGCGTTCTCGCGCAGCCGGCCGGCGACCGCCGCCGCTATGGCGTAGATCGAGACCGCGAAGGCCAGAAGAATCGAGAGGTAGCCGAGGTTTTCCATACCGCTTCCGCGCTGCTTCCGCGGCCCTTCCGCGGCTTGATGAGAGGACTAGTCGTCGGTCGTATTCACGGCCTCGGGCGCGGTCTCGTACGTCGGGCTCATGCCCTTGCCCGGTTCCGCTTCATACTTAGACGCACACTTCGCCTGGATCTTCTTCGCCTCAAAGACTCCGTCCGAGCGCATCTTGCCGTCGCATAGGGCCTGAGCCCGATCGCGGAACGTGTCCGGAAGCGGATCAGACCCGACATAGATCACCGGCAGCGTCTTCGCTTCCGTCATGCCCTCGTCCTGCTGCGTGATCACGAACTCGACCTGATCGCCCGAGCGCTTGATCGAATCCGGCAGTACGTCTCCGCCCACACGGATGCGTTTTTCTCCGTGGTCCGGCATCGCCGCCAGTTCCTCCAGAGTCACGTAGTATGTGGCCGATTCGCCGATTCCCTGGACAGCCAGCCATCCCAAGGCTCCGACGATCACAACCGTGATGAGTCCGAATTTCAGTTGGGCGTTCATAGCGCCCATCAGTATAGCGAGTCGTTGAGGGGACCAAAGTCACACGTCGAGTATCGCCGCCGACCGCGAGGCCTGATGCCGATCTCCGCGCTGACGGCGCCGCGGGTCAGTAGATCTCGGTCGCCTCCGGATTCAAGTGCGCCACCCGCTTGGTCAGCATCGCGATGTTCGCGAGATGCGGACCGCAGACCGCCTGGTGTCCAACTTCCACCGGAGCGTTCGGTTCTTCGCGAGTCTTCAGGCACTCCAAGAAGTTGCGCACATGAGGAATCGTCGGAAGCCGGTCCTCGACGGTTTCCACCGGCTCCTGATTCTCTTTCCAGGGCGCCGCGTAACGCCGCATCCCCGATTCGTCCAGAACCATGGTTCCTTCTTCGCCTTCAAAGCGAATCTGCCAGCCGTCTTGGAAGTCGTTGTTGTAGTTCAACGTCCAGGTCGCCAAGAGTTCCGGATACTCGAACGTCGCCGCGAAGACCTCCGGCACCTCCGACCCCGTTGAGTTCACCACCCGACCGCTACAGGTCGCCGACCGCGGCGTGCCTGAATTGGTAAACCACTGGATCACGTCCATCAAGTGCGTCCCCTGGTCCGTCATGTTTCCGCCGGAGAACTCCCAGAAGTACCGCCACCGCCGGAAAACCATCGGCTCCATCGCGCGCTTCGGCGCCGGTCCGTTGAATCCCTCCCAGTCGAGCTTGCCCTCCAGGGGGGAATTATCGAGCGGCCGGGCGACCATCCAATTCCACTGCGCTTTGGCGAAGAGGATTTTGCCGATCGCGCCGTCGTCCACTTTCTGTTTGGCTTCCCGAATCCAAGCGGTCGAGCGTCGCTGCATCCCGATCTGGACAATCCGATCCGTCGCGCGCACGCCGGCGATCGCCCGGCGGCCCTCGGCAATCGAGTGCGACATCGGTTTTTCGCAGTAGACATCCATGCCTGCTTGCACCGCGTCGAGCATCATCGGCACGTGCCAGTGGTCGGGCGTACCGATCATCACCGCGTCAATGTCCTTCCGCTCCAAAATCTCCCGATAGTCGACGTACCCTTGCGCTCCCTCGCCGGCATCCTCCAGCCCCTTGGCGAGATTCGGTTCGTAGACGTCGGCCACGGCCGCGCACTTGGCTCCGAGTTCGATAAACGACCGCGTCACTCTCCGGCCGCGGCCGCCCGCCCCAATCAGGGCCATCGTCACGCGATCATTCGCGCCTCGCGCCGACTGCGGAAGAAGGAGAGGAGCCGCCGAAGCCGCGGTCAGCATCGATCGTCGTGTCATGACGCCCGCGAGTATAGCGATTTCGCCTTGCGACCTAAGTCACACGCTCGACGAAGACGATCCCGGCGGCCGGTCGGCTAGCATCAAGAGGCGTTGGCTCGATCATCTAGCAGCGTTCAGCATCCCCACGCCGATTGCGCGGTTTACTACGCCGTTGACGATAACCGGCGAATCCTCGAGCAGCTTCGTCGAAGCATCGCGAGTGTTCGGCGCTTCAACACGCAGGTCCCCGTCTACGTAGTCTGCAGCGGTGGAGCCGCCGAACTCGGAGCCACCGTGACCGCGTTTGACGTTCGTCCGCTCCAAGCGCCTCCGACCGGCGGGCTCGGCGGTCAATTCCTCCAAAAGTGGACCGCCCTTTCCCAAGGCTTCCCCGAGGAGTCTCTCTTGTTCTTAGACGCGGATACGGTCGTACACAACGATGTGGTGGATTTCATACGATCGGCGGGGCCCGAGGATTTCCACGCTCGCCCCGAGCCCGCCTGTGTCCCCGGCCCCTACCCGTTTCAGTTCGCCGGCAGAATCGTTCCGCGCAGTTTCTTGCACCACGAACTCTACACTCTGCTGACCGCAGGACTAGAGGGACGAGACCTTCCGGTCTTCAATACCGGAGTCATGGTCTTCAAGAACGGACTCCACCGGCGGGTCGCCGGGCGTATGGACGAGCTGATGCGCCTGCGCTCCGCCTTCGTCCGGAAACGGATTCCCTATCCCTGCCTCAACCCCAGGCTGTTTGACGAAATCATCGGCTCGCTTGTACTTAGCCGCATGGAGGACCTCGCTTGGAAGGCGTTCTCAGAGAATGTCGTTCCGTTCTACGAGGAGGTGCGCAACGGTGCGGCGGCAGACTGCAAGGTGCTGCACGTTTGGTCCAAGTACTATTCCGACTACCTCGCCGAACAGGAGGGCCGTCAGGCGTCGGAGGCCTATCAGTCGATCCCGAAAGCGACCTCCCGGCGGGACTGGCTCTTCAACGCTTGGTTGCGTGCGGGCGTTTCCAGCTTCCGTCTGCCCACCTCGTGGGGCCAACGATGGGCCCGACGTTCTCGCGGTCTCCTGCCCTCGGGCGGGCCATCAGAGTGATCGTAGCTTCCGGCGTCTTCTCACCCACCTCGGTCCGCGCTCCCACAAGTTCCTCAGCCGGATTTGCGCCTTCCAAGCTGGATAACAGAGCAGGAGCCAGGGGCGAGCCGCCACGAACCGCAAAGCCCTCGCGATCAAGTCCCAATTGGCGCCTTGAATCCACCCCCGCCACAGCAACCAATCGAGATCCGCCGGCTCTTTCCGCAGCCGTGTGAATGTCCACATCCCCGCCGTTTGCTCGGGCGGCTCATAGACGCCGGCCTCAGCGGCAGCCGCCCGCCAGTGGTCGCGAAAATGATTCAGGCAATCGTCGTCCCACGGCTTCCGTCCCACGTAGTGGATGACGGCGGGTTGCTCAAACGTGCGAGAGAGGTCCTCACGAGGCTCGCTTGAGCGCCAGAATCCCAGCCGATCCGGCAGCTCATGAAAATTCCATGTCGTCGCCAACGGTTTCCACTTCCCCGCCAGCGCCAGGTTCAAGGCGTCCTGGTCTCGGAACAGCAGCCGGTCCCCATGCCGATTCAGGATCGTCGCAGCCTTCCCTCCCAAGTCCTCGGCTCGCCACCGTTTGAGGTCGATCAGCAACACCCCGGCATTGAAATAGGATTCCAGCGCCCGCCCCGAGTCGTCGTCCGCCACGCCGAACCGCCTTAGTCGCGAGAGGTGGAAGAGCTGCGCGTAGGCGTCCGGCGTCGCTTGCACCGTCCTGCCGTCGAACGGAGACTGCCAGAGCTCGGCCAAGTCGCCCTCCACCAGGACGTCCGCGTCGAGGAAGAGCACGCGCTCGGTGGAGTCAGGAAGCGTCTCGCCCAGGTAGAGCCTGAAGTACTGCGTGACGGCTCCGGCGGCCTCCAATAGCGGCCACTGGGGCCCGACACGGGCGGCGTCGAACTCCGTCCACTCCAACGTCACCGGCAGTCCTGACAGCAGTGCGCTCAGACGGTCGCGGGCCGCCGAGGCAACTTCAAATCCCGTGACGTAGACGCGCAGGACCCAACCCTGGGACAACCGCCGGCAAGCGGACTGGAGCGCAACCGCGAGCGGATCGGCGAATCTCTCATCGATCGCGGCGGCGATCACGATGGTCTGTGGGGCGGCCACTACTCGTGCTCTTCTGTCGCTCTGCGTCGGAATACCAAGCCCCGCCGGCGGTAGTGACGGCCGCTGGACAACGCTCGCGACTCCTCGGTTAAAGCCGCGTCGTAATCAAACCCGTGATCGTTCAGTCGCTCGATCCAATACTCGGCCGTCTGGCAGTTCACATGGTGCCATCCGGGCTGCCCAGGGACGGCATGTGTGAGCATGACGAATTTCGCCGCCTCAAACGCGCGTAGGAAGTTCTCCGAGTAGCGCTCCTCCACGTGCTCCACAAATTCGCAGCACCACGCCAGGTCAAAGTCTCGCTCGGGCGTATAGGGGGCCTCCACGAAGTCGTGGACCACATGGACGTCCGGGACGACGCTGTTCCGGTGCGCCAGTACGCTGCCGTCCACCGCCGTCACGGCGCAACCCTGCTCACGGAAGAACAGCGAGGCGTGCCCCTCTCCGCAACCGATGTCCAGTACCGAGCGCACTCCGAGGCTCTCCACCGCCCACCGCCACAACTCCGGCGTATAGGTCTGCGGATCGCCGTGCTCAATCTGGAGTCCGGAAGGCGCAGGTTCGGAGCTTGCGGCGATATAGCCCCCGAGATGCCCCTCTGAACACTGGATGTTGTTTCGCTTCAGCGCTCGCTTCTCGCGCCAGCTTCGAATAAACCTCAACCGCCCCAGCATACTCCGGCTGTCGTAGCGCCACTATGCGGGGACTCGATCGTCGCCGATTGGGTCCGATCTACTGGGTAGGAGCCGGCAACTCCACGGGCTGGTTCTCCAACTCCCGCGTCGCCAGATTCATCGCGGGCTGATTCGACATCTGAACGCCGAATTCAACCAAAGCCTCAATGTCGACGTCGCCGACGATGTTGACCACCGTGACTTCCGATGAATCCCGGGATACCACCGTCACTCCCGCATCGCCGTCTTCCGTCTTGCGGTAGGAATAAATCGCCACCGATTCATTCTTCTTTTTGTCCTCTACATTGAGAACGGATGACCAGCCGCCGCCCGACATCTTTTCCTCGAACTCGGCGACCGTCGACGTCTCATAGGACTTGCCGAGACCAAACCGGTAGGTCCGGCGATAGATGCCTTTGAGTCCGCTGAGCAGGCCTTTCACGGAACTGCTCACTCCCTGGCGGATCGCGAGCAGTTTGCTGCCTTGCTCAAGCGACTCTCCCTCCAGGTTGACCTCGACCACCTCGTCGGCGTTCTCTTCGAGCTGCTCCAGATCCATATGGACCTTCGCTCCCTGCAACGCCCAACCCGGTGCGGCAAACAGCAATGCCGCCGTGACTAGAAGCAACCCCTTCTTCATTTCGTGTCTCCCTCTTCCAGCGAAACGTCCAGCGGGCCCCAAACCCGCTCTCTCGCTTGGTGAATCGTGAATCCGGCGAGCTGCAACGTCTCCGCCAACTCAGCCTCAGCTCTCTCCGCCGCCGCTTGCTGCGACCGGCGACCGTTCTCTCGGACCGCGACCGTGACCGCCATCGAGGCCGCCAGCGCCCCTGCCGCCGCCCAACGCCAGCGCCTCAGAAAACTCGGTCGGGCCGGCATCTCGATCACGGTCTGCGTCTCTTCTTCCAGGGCGTGGACTCGAGCCGTCACACGCGCCGCGAAGCCCTGCGAGGGCTCCCGACGCGCCAGCTGTTCGCGCAGACTACGCTCGAACGGATCCATAGATCGCCTCCCCGGATAGATGAGCGACTTTCGGCCGGAGCCTCTCAAGCGCTCGTCGCAACGTTGTTTTTACCGTGTTCACGGGCATTTCTAAAGTTTCCGCAATCTCGGTGAGCTTCAAATCTTCCTGGAACCGCAAGATCACCACCAACCGCATCTTCTCCGGCAGCGAACCCACCTTGCGATTGAGTTCGTCCGCCAGGATCGGATCCCGTCGAGCCGGCACATGCCCCGGCTCGGGCGCGTCGTCCAACGGCTGATAGCGCCGGTGCTTCTGCCGCCTGCTCCAATCGATGCACTTGCGCGTCACCGTCTGTCGCAGCCAAAACCCCATATGCGTATCGGTCTCGATCTTGAGAAGATTCCGGTACAACTCCATAAAGGCGTCCTGTGCCAAGTCCTCCGCCGCCGCTCGATTGCGACAGAAGTTGTACGCCACCGAAAAAACCATTCCCTGATGGCGTTCAACGACCGCTCGGAATCCGTCAGGATCCCCGAGCGCGCCCTCAAGCAGTTTTCTTTCAGCGACCGGCAATCAGCCCTCGTTTTCCTGAAAGCGGTTACGCCCCAGAGGGCGTCGAGGTTTCAATCCCTAGATAAAACGCCGACACCCGGGCCCACATCGCCTCCAAGCAGTCCGTCAATCCATGGTCGGATTCGAGTAACTCCAACGAAACGTTGGGCTTGCCCGTTGCGAACTCCACCGACAAATCTGGACTGACCTGCTCATCATACTTGCCGTGGAACACCAATGTCGGCTGGGTTACCGCTGGAAACTCGTCGTGCCACAAAGCGTCTTGGAAGAGACCGTGGCCGATGTCCCGCATTCCGCCCTCGCCGTAGTGGTACACCGGCATCGAGCCCTTCTCTCGCCAGGCGACCATCGTCTCCTCGCCGAGACGCTCCGTCCAGCGACGAGGGAACCCGAACGCCGGGGCCATCAGCGCCAATGCCGGGGCTTGTTCCGGGTAGAGCGCCCCATAGAGAGCGGCCAGGTAACCTCCTAAGCTCGATCCCATCACGAGCCGCGGCTGAATCTCTCTCGCGACGCGATCGATCAGCTTCAACTGCCTGGTGATGGTGAGCCCTTCGAAGTCGCCCTCGTCTAGATCGGGCTGGACGACCTCGGCGCCCATCTGCTGGAACTGCCGCGCGAAATACGACCCCTTCGTCGAGTTGGGACTCGACGCAAACCCGTGCAGGTAGAGGATTCGGTTCGACATCAGCCCTCGGCTTCAGCTTCGAGCACCTTACCCAGTCGGCGCTTGTGCCGTTCGCCGCCTGAAAACGCAGCGCTCACAAAGGCGTCCACAATCTCCTTGGCCGGCTCCTCTCCAATCACTCGGCCGCCTAGGCAAAGCACGTTCATATCGTCGTGCTCCACACCCTGGCGAGCGGAGTAGGTGTCATGGCAAACCGCCGCACGCACGCCCCTGATCTTACTGGCGGCCACTGAGGCGCCGACGCCGGATCCGCAAACCACGATTCCCTTCGAGCCCTCTCCCGCCGCGATGCCGCGCGCGACGGCCAGCGCGAAGTCTGGATAGTCGTCCGAGCCGTCGTAGGCGCAGGCGCCTTTGTCGATCACGTCGTGTCCGGCGGAGGTCAACTTCTGGCGAAGCAATTCCTTCATTTCAAACCCGCCGTGGTCGGCGCCAATCAAGATCCGCATGGGTAGCCCACGATTGTAGCCGTTCCGTCGCCCTCGGAATTCACAATTCGACGCTATCCTGATCCTGTGCCGCTCCCCCGGCTCAGGATCTTGGCTTTTGCGGCGCTTCTGCCGTTCGCCGCGGCCGCCCAAACCGGCTCTGGACGTCTGGCCGGCGTTGCGGTGGACGCCTCCGGCGCCGCCGTTCCGGGGGCTCGCGTTCGCGTCGTCAACCAAGCCACGGACTTGGAGTCCCGGACGGAGACCAACGCCGCCGGCGGCTATGTGGTGGCCGACCTTCCAGCCGGTCTCTACGCTGTAGAGATCCAAGCCGATGCCTTTCGGCTCTTTCGCCTCACCGACCTCAAGATCGACGTCGCCCAAACCACTTCCGTCCCGCCCGCCCGGTTGGAGTTGGGCGAGATCTCCGAGACCGTCGAGGTGGTCGCCGGCGGCGCGCAGGTCCAGACCTCCAATGCCGAACTCACGGCTACCGTGACGACGGACCAAATCCTCAAACTTCCGCTGATCGGCCGGGACCCGCTCTCCTTCGTCAAGCTCCAGGCCGGGGTCGCTCAGGGCGGACGCACGCCCACCACCATCAACGGCCAACGTACGGCGCACTCTGCCGTCACCCTCGACGGCATCAATATCCAAGACAACTTCATCCGTTCCAACGGCCTCGATTTTTTGCCCAGTCGCACTTTGCTCGATCAAGTGGCCGAGTTCTCCGTCACCACCCAGAACGGCTCCTCGGCTGTCGGCGGAGGGGCCTCTCAGGTCAACTTCACGACTCGTTCCGGAACGACGGAGTTCCACGGCGCCGCCTACTGGCACCATCGCAACGACGCTCTGGCCGCATCCGATTGGTTCAGCAACCGCCAAGCTCTCCCGAAGCCCGAACTCAATGAAAACTTCTTCGGGGCGTCACTCGGCGGGCCGGCCTCCGGCAAGAAGCTGTTCTTCTTCGTCAATTTCGAAGCGCGCACGCGTCGCGCGGAAACTTTGGTCAACACGCAGATCCTGACCCCCGACGCCCGTCGCGGAGTCTTCACCTATCTCGATTCCGACGAGAACTTGCGCAAGGTGAACGTCCTTTCGCTGCAGGGGCTGGGCGTCGACCCGGCGATGGGCGACCTGCTGGATCGCGTGCCCGGCCCCGACCGCATCAACAACTTCGATCTCGGCGACTCGGACCGCGACCAACTCTTTAACTCCGCCGGGTATCGCTACCTTGCGCGAGACGACGGGGATCGCTCCGCGGTCGTCACTCGCCTCGACTACGCGGCCGCGGACAATCACCTGCTCAGCGGGACCTACAAGTTCTCGCGCGAAGACAACGATCGTCCCGCGCTGGGCATCGGCTATGATTCCGATCCGCTCGTGCGCGACTTCGGCCACTCGAATTTCCTTTCGGCGGCCTTGCGCAGCGCGCTGTCTCCCCGATGGACCAACGAGCTGCGAGGCGGCTTCAACCTCGCTCCTGGAGATTTCCGCACCTTTGAGGATCGGGGCGACTATCGTCTTGCCGGGACGCTGTTCACCAATCCGACGGTGAACTTCGAGCCGCAAGGACGCTACACCGATACCTATAACTTCAAGAACAACACCGCCGGCCAACTCGGCCGACACTCGCTCCGCTTCGGCGTCGACGTGCAGCGGATTCGGGTCGAGACCTTCGACCAGTTCGGCCTCCTCCCCACGCTTGCGTTGGGCTTGGACGTCGAGAGCCAGTTCGCGCTTTCCACCGCGTTTTTCCCCGGCGGCATTGACTCCGACGACCTGCTCCGCGCCGAGTCCCTGCTCGCATCGCTTGCCGGCGTCGTCGCACAGGCCAGCCAGGCTTTCAACGTTCGCGACGCTTCGTCCGGCTACCTGCCTAATCAGGAATTCCGCCGGCGCTACCGCTTCGACAACTACGCTTTCTATCTGCAGGACGATCTGCGTCTCACTCCGCGACTCAGCCTCAATCTGGGGCTTCGCTGGGACGTCTATGGCCGGTTTGACGAGCGCGACGGGCTGATGCTCAACCCCGTACCGGGGCCTGAGGGCGTAATTTCGACTTTGGGCTCGGACGCCGAATTGCGTCTCGCCGGTTCCGCCCATGGTCGTCCGCTCTGGCAGCTCGACAAGAACAACTTCGCGCCGAATATCGGCGTCGCGTGGGACGTCTTGGGCGACGGAACGACCGCCGTCCGCGCCGGTTACGGCATCCACTACGTCAACGACGAAACCATGCAGGCGGCTCAGAACGCCGTCACCGCCAACGACGGTTTGCGCGGCACGCCGTTGCTCCAAAACCTCGACCGCTTCGTATCGCAAGGCGTCCCCGCAATCGCCCCGCCCGATTTCGCTCTACCTCGCCGCGCGAGCCAGAATCAGGCTGTCGATCCCGCCGCCGCTCTGTTCACCATCGATCCGCGCCTGCGCACCCCCTACGTGCAGCAGTGGAACCTCTCTCTCCAGCGTGCGGTCTCAAGATCGACGGTCATCGAGGTCCGCTATTTGGGAAGCAAGGCCACTAAGCTCCTGCGCGGCTTTGATTTCAATCAGGTGATTCTTGAAGACAACGGCTTTCTCGCCGACTTCAACCGAGCCCGCTCCAACGGCTTCTCGTCGCTTGAACGCACCGGCGAGTTCGATCCCGAGTTCAACGGGTCCGTGCTTGGTTCCGAGCCGCTGTTCTTCTTTCCCCAATTGCAGGACGGCGGGCGTCTCGACAGCTCCACGATTCGCGAGCTGATTCGCCAGGGCGAGCCCGGCGCCTTGGCCGGGCTCTACGTGATCAACGGTTTCACCGAGGGGCGCGACGTTGCTTTCCGTCCCAACCAGAACACGTTTGTCGCCGATTTGATCTCGAACTACTCAAACTCCAGCTACCACGCCGCCCAGTTGGAGGTGCGCCGCCGCCTGGCGCGCGGTCTGCATTACCAAGCCAACTATTCGTTCTCGAAGACGCTCACCGATTCAGCTGGCACGCAGACGCGCTTCGACCCCTTCCTGGACATCCATCAGCCCGAACTGGAGCGTGCTCGCGCCGACTTCGACGTCAACCACGTCCTCAACAGCAACTTCGTTTGGCAGCTCCCGTGGCGCGCCGACGACCGCTTGCTGGGCGGTTGGACGCTGTCCTCCATCCTCACCTGGCAGTCCGGCGCGCCGCTGTCGCTGCTCTCACAACGTGGCACGATCAATCGCGGCGCTCGCTCTCTTGAGAACACCGCGGATACCGACTTCACCAAGGACCAGCTGGAGGAGATCGTCCAGTTTCGGATGACTGATGACGGCCCGTTCATGGTCGCCGCCTCAGCAATCAACCCGCGCGACAACTCCGGCGTCGCCCCGGACGGCGAGCAGCCCTTCGACGGCCAGGCCTTCCGCCACCCGGAACCGGGGCAGGCCGGGGCCCTGCAACGTCGCCTCTTCTCCGGGCCGTCTCTGTTTGCTTTCGATCTCGCCGTCAGCAAGACCACCCGCATCGCCGAAAGCCAGACGATTGAACTCGGGCTCAATATTGAGAACGTGCTCAATACCCCCACATTTTTTGCCGGAGACCAAGCGATCGACTCGGAGCAGTTTGGCCGAATCACTTCCACCGCGACCGGGCCGCGCCGCATCGAGATCAAGCTGCGCTACCAGTTCTGAGCGGGCCGCAAGTTGACGACCGACAACGAGTTCGCTAATCTCGAAACAGTAGAACAAAGACCGAAATGGCCAACCATAAATCAGCGATTAAGCGTATCCGTCAGACCGAGCGCCGCAACGAAATCAACAGCCGCGTCCGCACCTCGCTGCGCACCCAAATCAAGAAGCTGAGCGCCGCCCTGGACGCCGCGGACGCCGACGCCTGCAAGGCGCTCTGGCCCACGACCGTCAGCGCCGTAGACAACTCCGCCCAAGCCGGAGTGATCCACAAGAACACGGCCGCCCGGATGAAGTCCCGGCTCAACGCTCGTATCAAGAAGCTCGCGACCGCCGCCGCGTAGCCTCGCTCCCCTCACGCTAAACTCTGCCTAGGCCATGCACCTAGGAGGTCAACGCAAGCGCTCCACCGTCGCCGTCATCGTGCTCGGCTCGGTGCTTGTGGCCGTCGCCCTAGCTCTCAACGTCACTTGGATCATCGGCAATTGGAGGTCGACGATCCTGCTGGTCCTGGGCGTCCTCTGCTTCGCCGTCCTGATCGCCGGTCTCGCTCTCAACACCGTCTACTTGGTCCGCGAGATTCGCCGCAACGAGCAGCAAGACGCCTTCATCAATGCCGTCACCCACGAGCTGAAGACGCCTGTCGCGTCCATCCGGCTCTATCTGCAAACCCTCCAGCAACGCAACGTCCCGCCCGAGAAGCGCGCCGAGTTCGTCGACGTGATGTTGGCCGACGTGGATCGCTTGCAGGGCACCATTGACCAGGTCCTCCTCGCCGGGAAAACGGGGACATCGCGACGCCCGGCGGAGCGCGCCGATGTGGATCTCGTCCAACTCGCCCGCGACTGCCTCGATCTCGCCGCCCAGCGGCATCACCTCGAGCCCGGAAACTATCTGTTCGAGGCGGACTGCTCCGAGCCGAGCGTCGTGTTCGGCGACGAGGACGAACTAAAGGCCGCTGTGGCGAACCTGCTCGACAATGCCGTCAAGTATTCCGGCGAAACGGTTGGGATCGTCGTACGGCTGACTCGGCGTGGAGCCGAGCGCATCGCTCTCCAAGTCGAAGACCAGGGAATCGGCATCACCAGCAATGAGTTCAAGCGAGTTTTCAAGCGCTTCTACCGCATCTCGGGCGGATTAGCGACGCGAGTGAAGGGGACCGGCCTGGGGCTCTCCATCGTGCGCGCCGTCGCCAAGCGTCACGGCGGAAGGGCCTACGTCGAGAGCGAAGGCGCCGGGAAAGGCAGCACCTTCACGCTAGAGCTACCCTTAAAGTCCGCATGACTCGCATTCTTGTAGTCGAAGACGAGGAGCACCTAGCCCAGGGCCTGCGCTTCAACCTGGAAGCAGAGGGCTACAACGTCGCGACCGCGGAGTCGGGAGAACGCGGTTTGGAGGAGATCCGCTCCAGTCCGTTCGATGTCGTCCTAATGGACGTCATGTTGCCCGACAAAGACGGCTTTGAGGTTGTCCGTGAAATGCGTGCCGCCGGCAACTTCACGCCCACGATGATGCTCACCGCGAGAGGACAGGCCGAAGACGTGTTGCGCGGATTTGAAGCTGGGGCCGACGATTACCTTCCCAAGCCCTTCGATCTGTCTATCCTCCAGGCCCGCATCCAAGGACTGTTGCGTCGGCGCGAGTGGTTGCTTCAGGAATCGGACGATCCGCACCCGGCGGCGGAGGAGGTCCGAATCGGTGCGCGCGTGATCGACTTTGAGACCCAACAGATCATGTGGGACGACCAGGCGCAACAGCTGACCGTCATGGAGGCGGATCTCCTCCGCTACCTCGTACAAGCCGAGGGCAAGCCGGTCAGCCGCAAGGCGTTGCTGGAAGAAGTTTGGGGCGTGCGCGAGGATACGGATACGCGTGCGGTCGATAACTTCATCGTCCGGCTACGCCGCTACCTGGAGCCTGATCCGTCCAAGCCGCGCTTTCTGATCACTGTGCGAGGCCTCGGCTATCAGCTTCGGCTAGACGACTAGCGTCAAGAATGTTGGACCGCTACAGCAGCCCCGAGGAAAGTCTCGATCGCGAGGCGTTGGAGGCCTACCTGGCCCCCCAGTTCCCTGACGTGCTTCGCAAACTGCGGATCCGGCAGTTTCCGGGAGGCCACTCCAATCTGACGTACGAGCTGCGCATCGGGTCGGACGACTACGTCCTACGGAGGCCGCCGCTCGGTCCTGTTCCGCCGAAGGCGCACGACATGGCCCGCGAGTACCGTTTGCTGTCTCGCATCGCGCCGCTCTATCCTCCTGCCCCAAGGGTCGTCTGTCTATGCGAGGACCCGGCGGTGATCGGCGCGCCGTTCTACTTGATGGAGCGTCGACGCGGGCTGATCCTTCGCGACAAGCCTCACCCGGCAGTCTCAGGCGCTGAGTCCGAAGTCAGCGAGGCCTTCATCGACTCTCTGGCCCAACTTCATTCGGTCGATATCGTCGCGAACGGGCTGGAGGACCTCGGTCGTCCCGTGGGATTCCTCGAGCGGCAGGTCAAGGGCTGGTCGGGCCGCTGGCAGGGGGCGCAAACGACGCCGCTTCCTGCAATGGACTCCCTCTCTCTTTGGTTGATTGAGAACCTGCCGGAGTCTCCGCCGGCGACGATCGTCCACAACGACTACAAGCTGGACAACGTGATGCTGACGCAGGGCCCCACCCGCATCGCCGCAGTCCTCGACTGGGAGATGACTGCCGTGGGCGATCCGCTCGTCGACGTCGGAGTCTCCCTGAGCTATTGGCCTCAGAGCGACGACCCCGCGCCCCGCTTGGACGCGCTGAGTCGCCTCACGGCCTTGCCCGGCTGGTGGACGCGGGCGCAGCTGCTCGATCGCTACCATGAAAAGACGGGGCGGGATCTCTCGGGGGTTTCCTATTACGAGGTTTTCGGTCTCTTCAAGCTCGCCGTCGTTTTGCAGCAAATCTACTACCGCTACCACGTCGGGCAAACCAGCGACGAGCGCTTCAGCCAGTTCGACCAGCGCGTCAAAGCGCTCGCCGAAGCCGCGTCCCTGCTGGTCGGAAAACTCTAACTGTGAGCCAGGTCTATCTCATTCGCCACGGCCAAGCCGGGCCGCGTAACCGCTACGACACCCTGTCTGATCTCGGCCGTAAGCAGGCCGAGCATTTGGGGGAGAGCCTGGCGTCGTCCGGCCTTCGGTTCGATCGCGTGCTCGTCGGACGACTGGAGCGGCAGCGACTCACCGCACAGGCAGTGCGGAACGCCTACCAATCGGCGGGCGTCCCGTTTCCGGAGATTGAAGAAGTTCCCGAGTGGGACGAATTCGACTTGGGACATGTCTACGAGCGCCTGGCCGACGCTCTGGCTGCGGACGACCCGGAGTTCGCCGCCGAGTACCGCGCAATGGTTGCTCAAATCGATGACCCGGACGCACCCGTCCACCGAGCCCACAACAACTGCGATATCGCCGTCGTCCGTGCTTGGGTTGAAGAACGTTACGCCTACGACGGCGAGTCTTGGACCGGCTTTCGGGCACGCGTCCTGCGCGGCCTCGATGCGCTGGACGACCATCAGCCCGGAGGCCGAACCGCGGTATTCACCTCTGCGACCCCCGTCGGCATCTCGGTCGGACACGCCTTAGGACTCGATGACGCGGGCCTGTGGCGTCTCGCCGGGGTCGCCTACAACTCGGGCGTCTCGACCTTGCGAGCCTCGAAGGGAGACCGCCGACTGTTCTCGTTCAACTCCGTGGCGCATCTTCGCGATTCGTCCGCTTGGACCTTCCGCTGATTAGTCCGGGAATGACTCGGTGTTGATCTCCGCCGAACCGCCCGCCTCGAGTTCCAGATCGATCTCGCGACCGTCGTAGCGCACCTTGAGGGGCTTGCCGTGCTGCGAACGGATCGTAGCGGCAACCAGTTCGCCAGACTCCCAGACGATGTCCACCTCGAATCCGCCGCGAGCCCGAAGACCGGTCACGTTTCCGTCGGCAAGCGCCGAGGGAAGGGCGGGGAGAATGTGGACGAATCCCGCTCGGCCGGTCTGGACCAGACCCTTGCCGAGCGGCGTTCCGTGCGGATCGTGGCTCTGCATCAGCATTTCCGCGATACCCGCCGCGGCCCCAAAGTTGCCGTCAATCTGGAACGGCGGGTGAGCGTCAAACAGATTCGGATAGAGGCCGCCGCGGCGACCGTCGAGCGATTCTTCGCCCGCTGCGAGCGCCGGCTGAATCAGGTTCTTCAGGATGAGGTACGCATGGTCGCCGTCCAAGAGTCGCGCCCACCAGTTCACCTTCCAACCCATGGACCAGCCCGTCGCGCCGTCGCCTCGAAACACGAGTGACTGCCGGGCGGCGTCGAACAGGTCTGGCGTTCCATAAGGCGTGATCTCGACCCCGGGGTGTAGACCGAACAGGTGCGAGACGTGGCGGTGCTTGTTCTCTGGATCGTCTTTGTCCTGCAGCCACTCCTGGAGTTGACCGTGTTGGCCGATCTGGTTCGGCGCGATGCGCGCTCGCAGCGACTCCAACTCCTCCGCGAAGTCCCCATCCACCCCGAGGATTCCCGCCGCCGCGATGACGTTGCCGAAGAGATTGCGGATGATCTGGTGGTCCATCGTCGGCCCCATCACCAGGCCGCCGTTCTCAGGCGAATTGCTCGGACCGGAGACCAGCCATTTGCCGTCGGGCGTCTCGACCAGCACATCCGCGAAGAAGAGCGCGGCTCCGCGCATCAGCGGATAAGCGGTTTCCTGAAGAAACTTTTCATCGCCTCCGTACAGGTAGTGCTGCCATAGGTGCTGCGAGAGCCACGCGCCGCCCGTCGGCCAGATGCCGTGGTTGGAATGATTGATGGGCGCCGCACCTCGCCAGAGGTCGAAGTTGTGATGCAAGACCCAGCCGCGCGCTCCGTAGTGTTGCTGCGCGACCTCGGCCCCTGCTTCGGCTATTTCCTCAAGCGCTGCAAACAGCGGCTGATGCGTTTCCGGCAGAGCCGCGACTTCGGCAGGCCAGTAGTTCATTTCCGTGTTGATGTTGACGGTGTACTTGCTATCCCAGGCGGGCTCGTTGGAGTCGTTCCACAGGCCCTGTAGGTTTGCCGGCTGGCCCGGCGCTCGGCTGGATGCGATCAGCAGGTAACGTCCGTACTGGAAGAGCAACTCGACGAGCTGCGGATCGTCGCGACCTGCGAATCGCTCGATGCGCTGGTCGGTCGGTTCGTCAAGCGGCTCGCCCAGGTCCAACGCCACGCGGTTGAAGAGGTCCTGATGGTCTTGCGCGTGGTTTCCCCGGTGCTCGTCGAAGGACTTCGAGCGCACCTGCTCCAGCGTCCGCGTGTTCTCCTCCGAGGGATCGCCGGAGACGTCCCGGAAGTTGAGAACATTGGTCGCTCCAACGAGGTAGAGCGTCGCCTCCGTCGCGCCTTCGACGCGTAGCCCGTCCGCATCGACTGCGACCTCGCCGTCGCTCTCGACCGCTAAGCGCGCTTCGTACCGGACCGGTCCGTCCGTGACCGTCCCCCTCATCACGAGCACGCCCGAGTCCTCTTCTTGGGTCCAGCCCTCGTGCGCCCCCTCCAAGCGGGCGGAAAACTCCAAGTCATCCGCCTGCAGCCGCACCACGATGACGCTCGCTGGATGGGAGGCGAAGACCTCCCGGGTGATACCCCCGGCCTCGACGCGCGCAGTCGCCGTCCTCAGGTCGAGAGACCGGCGATACGTGCCCGCAGCGCTTGCCTGAGGAAAATCGATCATCAGGTCGCCGAATGCCTGGTAGGTCTTCTGCCGCAGCGGGACGCTCATGAACCGCGCCATAGCGAGTTCTTCCGCCTCGGCCTGCTTGCCCGCCCACAGTAAACGACGAATCTCGGGCAACGCGTTGTAGGCGTCCGGCCGCGCATAGCTCTGCGGCTCGCCGTTCCAAACAGTGTCTTCGTTGAACTGGATGCGTTCTTGTTGCACGCCGCCGAAGACCATCGCCCCCAAGCGACCGTTGCCGACGGGCAGCGCCTCGGTCCACTCCTCGGCCGGCTGGTCGTACCAAAGTTGCAAGTCGGAGCGGTCGGCCTCTTCCGGCGAGCAGGCGCACAGGGCAACGGCAAGTAGGGCGATCGATCGGGTCGGCATGCGCCGACTATTCTGGCAGACCGCCACGGCGAATTGAGGGCTCGGACCGGGCTGACGCCCGTGGCCCGCCGGAAGGGTTCCCTGCGAGGTCTATCGGGTTCCGATGAGGCGCTCGACCTTGTTGAGCAGCCGATCCCAATCGAAGGGCTTGGTCATGTAGTCGTCCGCGTCGTCCGCGAACGCCTGCTCGACGTCTCGCATCATCGACTTCGTGGTGAGCATGATGATCGGCGTGCTGCGGGTCTCATCTCGCGCACGCAGCATCCGCAGCACCTCAAAACCGTCCAGGCCCGGCATCATCACGTCGAGTAGGATCAGGTTCGGTCTCGAGTCAATCGCGGTCTGGAACCCGAGCTGTCCGTTCGGTTCGAACATCGCGTCGTATCCGGCGGAGCCGAAGCGAAACGCCAGGGCCGCAACGACGTCTTCTTCGTCGTCAATGATCAAGATGGAGGGAGGCTCCAAGTTACGCATCTTCGTTGCTCAGTCGTTCGGGGGGGGGCTCGGACAGGCGCTGGATATCGTCTGCAACCCGCGCCGCCGATTTCACCGCGTATTGCGACGGCTCCGGCAGGTCGCCCGAGGCTTGCGCCAACCGCAGCAAGTCCACCAGGCTACGGGCGAGCAAGCCCAATTCACGTCGAAACTGGTCGGGACTCTCCTGCGCGGCCGCCGTCTCCTTATCCGCCGCAGCGGCGTCGCCGGTCCCAACCAACTCCTGGATCTTCTCCGCTAGGAAGGCCGCACCCTGCGTCTTCGGCAGGTACTCCTCCGCGCCACACTGGATTGCTCTCTTTCGATGGGTCGGGTCCGGGTTTGCCGAGAACAGAATGACCTTCGTCGTGAACCAGACCGGGTTGTCCTTGATTTGGCGAGTCAACTCGATTCCGTTCAACTCGGGCATCATGAAGTCGGCTACCACAAGATCGAACGGCTGCGAGCGGATGAGATTGAGCGCTGCGGCGCCGTTTTCGGCGACTTCAACGTCGTACCCTCCGGCAGCGAGACGAAAGCGCAGCGTCTCCAGAATGTCCGGTTCATCGTCGACCAACAGAATTTTCATCGCGGACTCCTAGGCGTCTCATCGGCGCTTGACAACAAAAGGTGAATGCTCGTTCCGTGACTCAGTTTCGATTCGGCCCACATGCGTCCTCCTTGTAGCTCGACCAAGCCCTTGCACAGCGCCAGCCCGAGACCGCAGCCGCCCACCCGGCGGCCTGTGCCGGTGCTTACCTGGTAGAAGGGAGTGAAGATGCGCTCCAGGTCGTCCTCGGCGATCCCGCAGCCCGTATCGCTCACGATCAGCGACACGCCCGGCGACCGTGCTCTGGCCGTAAACCGAATCTCCCCGGTCTGGGTGTGGCGCAGGGCGTTGTCGAGGACGTTGATCAGCACTTGGCGCAGCCGGATTGGATCAAACGCGATCTGCGGCACGGTTGGGTCTACGTCGACGACCAGCGCTAGGTGGCTCCCCGCCGGCGTGTGCGTGGCCAGAAACGACTCCAGGAACGGTCCCAGGAGCAGCCGCTCCGGATTCATGGAGAGCTGACCCCGTTGGAGCACCCCAAAGTCCAGGACGTTGTCGATGATTCCACTCAGTCGGGCGATGTTGCGGGAAGCTAACTCCAGGAACGGCGCCTGCTTCGGGTCCACGGTTCCCGCCATCCCATCCGCCAACAGGTCGACCGCTTCCTTGGCGGCGCACAACGGCGTACGAAGCTCATGCGAAATCATCGCAGTGAACTCGTCTTTGATCCGCTCCGCCGCCGCATCAGCGGCCCTCACCGGGGAAGTCGACATGCTCTCATCTCCTCATCGACCGTGAGGTATGCGAGTTGAAAGTTGCTTGGCCTCGTTCGTTTGGTGATAAACTTGAGTTTGCGCGGCGCTATCGTCTAGTGGTTTAGGACAGGGCCCTCTCAAGGCTCAGACACGGGTTCAAATCCCGTTAGCGCTACCATCTAAGTTGTTTATTTTGAGTCCCGTTAGGGGTGTTGTGGCGGTTGCTCACTGGCGCGGGGCCGCGTCCAAAAGCATCTGTCTTTTTTGCTGATCCAGTTCCGCCGCCTCCGCTTCCAGTCCCAGACTGCGCAGGAGTTCGGCGCGATCGGTCAACGCATCCATGGAGACCGCCAGATCGGCGCTGTACTCCGCCGCCAGCTTGAGGCTACGGTTGGCTTCCTGAAAATCGGCCGCCGACAGGGCCACATCGGCGATCTTCAAGAACGCCTGAGCCGCAAGCCGACGGACCTCGGGCGCGTCGAGACCCGTCGCCTCAGCGTCCCTTTCTACGCGCAGCAGGTTGTCCTGCACGATCGAGCGGACCAGACTGAGCTCGCCCGATCGGAGGCCGTAGTCAATCTCCCACCACGCCTCCGACTCCGCGCGGCGCAGAAACAGCTCCAACGCCGCCTTGGCCAGCTTGGTGCGTCGTTGCTGCTCGACGAAGGCTCGTGCGACGTCGTTCAGCCTTTCCTGCACCAGCTCTAGTTCGCGCTCCATCCGTGTCCGGGCCGTCAGCTGCGCGTCGTGCGGCAACACCTCCAACTGTCCCCGAATCTCCTCGCGCCTCCTCAGGAGTGAGGCGCGGTACTCGTCGTCCGACGACCCGGCCACGGCGTTCCCGCCCGAGATGTCGCTCGAGGCCGCTCGGGGCGTCCAGTCTCCGTCGCCCGAAGCGCCGATCGTCGGCTCCAGTTCAAAGCTTTGCGGGGCATTCGGACCGCTACAGGCCCCCGCGCTCAGCAGCGCAACGGCCAACCAAAGAGTGCTTCGCATCAACTTTCGCATGATCGCATAGACGGCTCGGGACTCAGAAGTACCGCGCCTCGATGCGAAAAGGTGGTCAGCCCGGCCACTGCTTGGGCTACCATCACCCAGACGGATATCGCTGTGGACAACAAGACTCGCACCATTCACGCAGCCGGACTCTCTACGGTCTCCGACGACGCCCGCGGCGAGGCCGGCTCCTTGGCCCCGCTCAACCTGGCGGCGACCGGGGCGGGGAAGGAGGAGGGCGTGTTCATCGAACAACTCCCTCCCGGGACCGCCGTGATCGCCCACACCGCGAACCACGTCTACCGCATCGAGAAGCTCGCCAACGAGCGCGCATCCATTAGCGGGCATGAGAAGTACTGTCCCGAGCCCGTTCTTGTCGTCCTCAAGGGAACTCGCTGGCTCGATAGCGAACTCGACGAATGCTACGTCGCCCCCGGTATGCAGCTCCGCTTTCAAACGCCCGAAGGCACAAGCATCCTGACCTCTCCCATCTCGTCGGTCCGCGTGGACCTCGAACGCAAGGCCTAGTTGCGGCCGAACCTGGGTCCGCTATCCTGAAAAATCTTCTCGTGACGCTTCGCCTGACGATCCTCGTCCTGCTGTGCTCGCTGTGTGCGTGCTCGGTTAAGAAATACGCGATTCGCCAGGTCGGCGCGTCGCTCAATTCGGGACCGTCCGTGTTTGAAACGGACGACGATTTGGAACTGGTCGGCGATGCCTTGCCGTTCAGCCTCAAGCTCGTCGAAACGCTGCTGGCCGAGGTCCCCGACGATCGCAATCTGCTGCTCACAGCCACCCGGGGATTCACGCTGTACTCCTATGCCTATGTGGACTTCCCCGCGGAACAGGCCTACGAGGTCGATCTGGATCGGGGCCGCCGGATGCGCGCCCGCGCTTTGCGCCTCTATATGCGTGCCGCCGACTACGGTTTTCGAGCCCTAGAGACCCTCTACCCGGGATTCGAAGATGCACTTCGGCGCAACCCTCGCGAGGCCGTACTCGTCACAAACCCGAAGAAACACGCGCGCGACGTTCCGCTGCTCTATTGGACGGCGTCGGCTCTCGGGCTGGCGGTCTCCAATGCGAAGGGCGACGCCGTCATGCTGGCTCGTTTGGAGGAAGTGGATTCGCTGATTGCACGTTGCACTGAACTCGACCCGGACTGGGACGGCGGAGCGCTCCATGAGTTCCAGCTCACGCTCGCCGGCGCGCGCCCTGGTTCTCCGGACCGCGACGCGATGGATGCCGCCTTTCAAGCCGCCGAGGCCCTGCGCGGCGGGTCCAGCGCGTCGCTCTATGTCTCCTACGCTGAAGCCGCTGCCGTACCCGCCCAGGATGTCGATCTGTTCCGCCGCATGCTTGCCCGGGCGAATGCCGTCGTCATCGAAGACCATCCCGAAAAGCGCCTGCTTAACACCCTGGCGCAGCGACGCGCCCGCTGGCTCGAAGACCGCACCGAAGACCTCTTTTTGATCCTTGAGCCGCTAGAGGATACCGCTCCATGAATCTATTTCGATCTCTGCTCGTCGTCCTCCTACTGGTTGCTCCCCTGAGCGCGCAACGCGGCCTCACCGTCAACCTCGGAACGGTGGTTCCTAAGGGGTCGGCCTGGCATGAAACGCTGGAACGCATGAGCCAGGAGTGGGCGCGGATCTCAGGCGGCCGCGTGCGCCTGCGCATCCTGCCCGGCGGGGCCTTGGGAGACGACGTGGAGATGCTCCGCCTCGTGCGCGTCGGACGCTTGCAAGCGGTGGCCATGACCGGCATCGGCCTCGCTAAATTGGATCCCGGCGTCGACGCATTGCACATCCCGCTGCTCTTTGATTCCTATGCCGAACTCGACTACGTGCGCGACAAGATGGCCCCCACCCTGGAAGCGCGGCTCGCGACGGAAGGATTCGTGGTCCTCAACTGGGCCGACGGCGGATGGGCGCAGTTCTTCACCAAGAAGCCTGCCGCCACCCTCGATGAGCTGCGCCAGCAGAAGTTATGGATCTCGGCCGGAGACCCGAGGACGGAGCGCCTCTACAAACGCTTCGACATGACCGTCACGCCGCTCTCGATGGGCGATGTGCCGACTGGACTGCAGACAGGCTTGATTGAAGCGATTACCATCCCTCCGCTGTTCGCCATGCTCGACGGGTCCTACCGCAGCGCGCCGAACCTGATCGACCTCAAATGGGCGCCGGTGACAGGCGGCGTCGTAATGAGCAACGCGGCCTGGGAGAAGATTCCCGCCGACCTCCGTCCAAAATTGCTGGCCGCGTCGCGCCAGGCTGGGGACGAACTGCGCGCGAAGATTCGGCGGCTCGGCGACGACGCGATCGCCCAGATGAAGACCCGCGGACTCAACGTGGTCGCCGTCGACCGCGCCGCTTGGCGGAAAGAGGTTGAGGCCGCCTATCCCGAACTGCGCGGCGAGCTGGCCCCTGAGGAGTTGTTCGACATGGCGCTTCGCCTGAGAGACGAGTTTCGCGCCCGGCGCGCCGCGTCCCGCTGAAGTCCCGTTGAGCCCCGGCCCGCGTTCTGATTGAAACGGCTAACCTCGATAGGAAGGTTATGGCCGACGCCCCAACCGTAGAGCCCGCGCCGTCGCGCATGGAGACGTTCCTCGCCGTTGCCGCGCTCTCCGCGATGGCCCTGCTGCCCTTGGTGGAGATCGTCGCTCGCCAGTTCGGCGGCGGGATTCCCGGATCCATCCCGTTTGTCCAGCACCTCACGCTGTTCGTGACCTTCTTGGGCGCCGCGCTGGCGGCTTCCTCCGAGCGGTTGCTGGCGATGGCTACCACTCGCTTCCTCCCTCCACGTCCAGCGGCTGCCGCCAAGGTATTCACGTCGGCGCTGGCCGCCGGAATTACCGTCGCCTTGGCCTCCGCTAGCTGGGATCTGGTGCAGGTGGAACGCGAAGCCGGGGACCTGCTTGCCGGCGGACTGCCCGTTTGGGTCTTCCTACTGGTGATGCCCGTCGGGTTCGCCGTGATCGCGCTGCGTTTGATTTGGAAGGCGTCCGAGGTTTGGCCGGGGCGGGCGCTCGCCCTGCTCGGCCTCGCGGTTCCACTGGCGTTCGGATGGTGGGAATGGTTGGGAACGTTCGACGTGCTGACGCCGGGCATCGCGCTCATCCTCTTGGCCGGGGCTCTGGGGATGCCGATTTTCGCCGCCATCGGCGGAGCGACTCTGCTCTTGCTCTGGTATGACATGGCTCCGCTCGCCTCGGTTCCCACGGAGGCCTATCGCCTGGCCGCATCCGCGATGCTGCCCGCGATTCCGCTCTTCACCGTTGGCGGATATTTCTTAGCCGAGGGCGGCGCCAGCAAACGGCTACTGCGACTCTTTGAAGCCTGGGTCGGTTGGATGCCCGGCGGCTTGGCGCTCGTCACCGCGCTGACCCTGGCATTCTTCACTCCTCTCACCGGAGCCTCAGGCGTCACCATCCTCTCCATCGGCGGCCTGTTGCTGCCGGTGTTGGTGCGCGCGAAGTACCCCGAGCCCGCCTCGCTCGGTCTCGTCACCGTCTCCGGCTCCATCGGCCTGCTGTTTCCTCCCAGCTTGCCGGTGATTCTCTACGCCTTCTACGCCAACCAGGAGATCGAGCGGCTGTTCGTCGGCGGGCTGCTGCCCGGCATCGTTTTGGTAGCCGCGGCGGCTGCTTGGGCCGCCCGCCGGGGATGGGTGAACGGCGCAAGGACGCGCTCGTTCGACCTCGCCGAAGCCCGCAGCGCGCTATGGGACGCGAAATGGGAGCTGCTGCTGCCCCTCGTCGTGCTGGGCGGCATCTTCGGCGGCTGGACGACTCTCGTAGAGGCTGCGGCGATCACCGTGCTCTACGCCTTCGTTATCGAGTTCTTCGTCTTCAAGGACCTGCACATCCGCAGGGACGTGCCGCGAATTCTGACCGAATGCACGACTCTCGTCGGCGGCTTCATGATCATCTTGAGCGTCGCTCTGGGCTTCACCAGCTATCTGATCTTCGAAGACGTGCCCACGCAAGCGCTGGGCTGGGTCGAGTCGCACATCAGCTCTCCCTGGGCTTTTCTCTTGGCCTTGAACCTGTTCCTGATCGCCTGTGGAGCCTTGATGGACATCTACTCGGCGATCATCGTGGTCGTCCCGCTGATCACGCCGATCGCCGCGTCCTACGGGATCGACCCCGTGCACCTCGGCATCGTCTTTCTGGCGAACATGGAACTCGGGTACCTGATGCCCCCCATGGGCGAGAACCTGTTCCTCTCCGCCTATCGCTTTGACAAGCCTCTGCTCGAGGTCTACCGGTCGACGTTGCCCTACGCCCTCATCTTGCTCCTAGCGGTCTTGGCGATCACCTACATCCCGGCTCTGACGCTTTGGCCCGTTGAGTGGATACTCGGTCCCGCGACTCCCTAGATAGGCCTCCGGTCCTCCAGGCTTGTCGTGTTTCCCAGCCCGCTTTCGCAATCAGAAAATCAGGAACAGAGCACTTGACTCCGAGGCGAACAGCCCACATGATTAAAACAGTCGTTTGAATAAAACGAACGTGTGAATGCATTATGGCCGTCGACACCAAAGAGCAGATCCTGGACGCAGCGGAGAAACTGATCGCCGACCGAGGCATTGACGCCGTCTCGCTGCGGGCGATCACCGCGGCTGCCGACGTGAATTTAGCCGCGGTGCACTATCACTTCGGTTCCAAAGAAGCCTTGGTGGCCCGCGTCTTCGCCCGTCGCATCGAGCCCATCAACGCCGAGAGAATTCGTCTGCTGGACGAGGCCGCCGAGCGCGCCGGAGACGGTCCGTTGCCCGTCGAGGATGTTCTGTACTCGTTGTTCGCTCCTTCGATTCGGATTCTTGCCGAGCACGAGCGCGGACCATTGTTCATGCGTGTCTGCGGCCGAATCTACGCCGAACAGGCCGAATACTTGAACCAGTTCTTCGAGGAGCAGTTCGCCGAATTGGTGGGGCGAATACGAGCCGCCATGCAGAGGGCGCTGCCCGAGGGCGACGCGGCTTCTCGCGCTTGGGGGACCCACTTCGCCGTCGGCGCAATGGTCCACACCATGATGGAATCCGACAAGCTCAAACGCTTCTCCGGCGGCGTCTGCGACCCCTCCAACACCGAGGAGGTCATCGATCGCATGGTGCGCTTCTCGGCCGCCGGGCTGCGCGCCTTGACGTCGGAGAACTCAAGCGGCCGGAACAGCGTAGCTACTTCTGAGGAGACCCCTTTGGAGACGGTTTCATGAATCGATCCCTTGCAGCCTTGTTGGCCGCGGCCCTCACGGCCGGCGGCTGCGCCCAGTCGCTCAAGCGTCCCGACCATGCCTTCACCGTGGAGACGCCTCCAGCCTGGACGGCGATCCAGATGCCCGATGCGCCTCCCGACGCGGATTGGTGGCGCTATCTGGGGGACGCGCAACTCAATGTCGCCATTGAGCGCTCCCTGGAGCGCAATCACGACTTGCGCGCCGCGTCGGCCCGGATCGAGTCCGCCCGGCAGCAAGCGCGCATCGCCGGCGCCGGGTCCTTGCCCGCGCTCGATGTCGGGTTCAGCAGGAACCGCCAGCGCAACAACTTCATCGGATTCCCGATCCCCGGCAGTGAAGACGACGTGCTCAGCACCACCAACACGACCCTGGGGTTATCGTTGAACTTGAGCTGGGAGCCCGACGTCTGGGGCAAGGTTCGCAACGGTCAACTGGCCGCGCTCTCCGAGGTTCAGGCGGTGGAGGCCGACCTGGCCGGCATCCGCCTGTCCCTCACGGGACAGGCCGCGAAGGTCTGGTTCTCGGCCCTTGAGGCGAAGCGACAAGTCGGCCTCGCACGCGCCGGCCTGGAGAGCTATCGGGTCTCCGCCGAGCGCGTTCGTGCCCGGTTTTCCTCCGGCATCCGATCCTCGCTCGATCTGCGGCTGGCGCTGACGGAAGTCGCCCGAGCCGAATCGCAACTCGAGCAACGGCTCCAACAGCAGGACGCAGCCGTGCGTCAGCTTGAAATCCTGATGGGCGACTATCCGAAGGGCGCCTACGAGCTCGCCGAGGATCTCCCTGAGGCGCCGGAAGAAGTTCCGGCCGGGCTCCCCTCTGAACTCGTCCACCGTCGCCCGGATCTAGTCGCCGCCGAACGCCGCTTGCTGGCCGCCGATGCTCGAATCGCCCAATCGCAGGCCGATTTGCGGCCGCGGTTCAATCTCACCGCCGCCTCCGGCACGGCCACCAACAGGCTTCAGGACGTGCTGAGCGGCGACGTATTCGTGTGGAGCCTGCTGAGCGGCGTCACTGCACCGATCTTCAACAACGGACGGCTAAAGGCGCAGGTCCGAGACAACGAGGCGCGTTCCGCTGAAGCCGCCGCCGCCTTCGAGAGTTCTCTGCTGACCTCTTACGCCGAAGTCGAGACCGCTTTGGCTGCGGATCGCTTCCTGGCCCAGCAACAGCTTGCCTTGGAGGAGGCCGTCAAACTGGCCCTCGCCGCGCAGGGCCTCGCCGAGCAAAGGTATCGCTCCGGCTTGTCCGACATCATTACCATGCTCCAAGCCCAACGCACCGCCATTGATTCAGAAAGCGCATTGCTTTCCATTCGGCGCGCACGGCTGGACAACCGCGTTGATCTTCATTTGGCGCTGGGCGGCGGCTTTTCCATGGCCTCCTCCCCGCCGGCAGTTCTTACTACCTCCTCCTCGCCCGAGGTGTCTGGAGACGCTTTATGAGTCCGCTTCGAATTATCGTCAGTATCATCCTCATCGCCTTGATTCTAGGCCTGGGCCTTCTGGGCGCCAATCACCTCATCGAGTCGCGTCAGGAGCCTGAGAAGACTCCTCCCGTGGTCGAGCGGCCCCTTGTTGAAGTGATCGAGGCGCAGCCCGCTTCGGTCCAGTTGAAGGTCCTTGCGGAAGGCGTCGTCGCTCCTCGAACCGAATCCCAAGTCGTTCCGGAAGTCGCCGGTCGCGTAACGCGCGTCAGCGAGTCGCTCGTCTCCGGCGGCTTCTTTGAGGAAAGTGAAGTCTTGCTTGAGATCGATCGCCGAGAATACGAGTTAGCCGTCATCCGGGCCCGCGCCGCCGTCGCGCAATCGCATCTTCGTGTGGCGACGGAACAGCAAGAATCTGAAGTCGCCCTCAAGGAGTGGGATTCGCTCGGCGAGGGAGAGCCCAGCGATCTTGTCCTGCGCAAGCCGCAACTCGCCGAAGCGCGCGCGGCCCTGGCCTCCGCGGAGGCGGCTCTGGACCAAGCGAAGTTTGACCTGGAGCGTACGCGCGTCGTCGCGCCTTACGCCGGCCGCGTCCGTGAGAAGAGCGTCGATGTCGGTCAATACGTGCAGCGCGGCCAATCGGTCGCCCGCATCTACGCCGTCGATGTAGCCGAGGTTCGCCTGCCGATTCCGGACGACCAACTGGCTTTCGTGACGCTGCCGCTGGCCTATCGCAATGTCCAGCAATCGTCCGCGCGCAAAGGACCCTACGTGGTGCTCAAGACCGAGTTCGCCGGTAGGACCTACCAGTGGCAGGGCCGGATCGTGCGCACCGAGGGCGAGGTGGACCCTCGCACGCGGATGATCAACGCCGTCGCGCAGGTCCAGGATCCCTATGCCCGTGCCGCCAAATCCAGTCGCCCGCCCCTCGCGGTCGGCATGTTCGTCGAGGCGGAGATCTACGGCCACACCGTGAAAGCCGTCGAGTTGCCGCGCACCGCCATGCGGGACGAGAACACCGTGATGGTCGTGGGTCCAAACAATCGGATCGAGTTCCGAGAACTCGAAATCTACAGGCAGGAACGCGACCGCGTGCTGGTAACCAGCGGCCTGGAACCGGGCGAGCGGGTCTGCACCTCCATTCTTGAAGCTGCCGTGAACGGGATGGAAGTGCGCGTACTCGAGAGCAAGCCGGAAGCGGCTTCAGCGGACTAGGCGGTTTTTGAGAACTCGGAGCTGATCTGAATGCACTCGCTAATCAATTGGTTTGCCCGCAACGGCGTCGTCGCCAACCTGCTGATGTTCTCCATCATCGTGGGCGGGTTAGCGTCGATACCGGGCATCAAGAAGGAAGTCTTCCCCGAGATCTCCGTCGACATGGTGACCGTGTCGGTCGACTACCGGGGCGCGGCGCCGGAGGAAGTGGAAGAAGGCGTCTGTATTCGCATTGAAGAGGCCGTGCAGGACCTAGCCGGCGTCGACAAGATCACCTCGAATGCGAACGAAGGGTCGGGCTCGGTCACCATCGAAATTGAGACCGGCTACTCGACGCGCAATCTCTTGGACGACATCAAGACTCGCGTCGACGCTATTGATACCTTTCCCGAGGAGGCCGAGAAACCGGTCATCCAAGAGGTGACCAACCGCACCCAGGTCATCAACCTGTCGATCTCCGGCGACGCCGACGAACTGACGCTCAAGCGGCTCGGCGAGCGGGTGCGGGACGACCTGCTGCTGATGCCCAACGTCACCCAGGCGGAACTGCGCAGCGCTCGACCGTACGAGATATCCATCGAGATCTCGGAGGAAAACCTGCGTCGGCACAACCTCACGTTCGACTTCGTCGCCAACGCCGTGCAGCGCGCATCCATTGACTTGCCGGGCGGTTCGCTCAAGACCGAGCGTGGAGAGATCCTGCTGCGCACCAAGGGGCAAGCCTATACCGGCCGCGAGTTTGAAGAACTCACCCTGCTCACCCGGCCGGACGGGACCAAACTTCTGCTCTCCGACGTGGCCACGGTCGTCGACGGATTCGAGGACTCGGACATCTGGTCTTACCTCGACGGCAAACCCGCTGTCCTGGTCCAGGTGTTTCGCGTCGGCGATCAGAGCGCGATTGAGATTGCCGACACGATCTACGCCTACATCGACGAGGTCCAGCCGACGCTTCCCGAAGGCATCAAGCTGACCGCCTGGGCGGACGCCGCACGCATCCTCAAGGGGCGCATGGAGTTGCTGATCAGAAACGCTCTGACGGGACTGCTCCTGGTGTTCATCGTACTGACGCTGTTTCTCCGTCTAAAGCTGGCGTTCTGGGTCACCTTAGGCATCCCGATTTCGTTCCTCGGCGCGCTGTTGACCCTGCCCACGGTCGACGTGTCGATCAACATGATCTCGCTGTTCTCCTTCATCCTCGTTCTCGGCATCGTGGTGGACGACGCGATCGTTGTCGGCGAGTCGATCTTCGCCGAGCAGCGACGCGGCGTCGGCGGCCTGGCCGCGGCCGTCAAGGGATCGGAGAAGGTGGCCGTGCCGGTTATCTTCGGCGTGTTGACCACGGTCGTCGCCTTCGCGCCCATGCTGTTCATCCCGGGCTATATGGGCCGGATTTGGCGCGTGATCCCGTGGGTGATCATTCCCACTCTGCTGTTCTCGTTGGTGGAGTCGAAACTGATCCTGCCCTATCACCTCTCGCACTACAGAGCGCCCAAAGAGGGGCGTAAGCGCTTCATCCTCGTCCGCGCATGGGACAGGTTCTTCTCCTTCTTCTCCGACGGATTGGAGTGGGTGATCTTGAACGTCTACCAGCCGATCCTCAAGCTGGCGATCGAGTGGCGTTACGTCACCGTGGCCACCGCGCTCGCGACCCTCCTGTTGACCGTCGGCATGGTCCAAGGCGGGATTGTAAAGTTCATCTACTTCCCTGAAGTGGAATCGGACAATGTAGTCGCCGACGTCACCCTGCCTCAGGAAACGCCGGCCGAGGTCACTAACGAAGTCGTCAAACTGCTGGAGGCGAGCGCGTTGGAAGTTCTATCGGACGTCCGAGACGACGAAGGCAAGCAGATCTATACGCACCTTCTCACTTCAGTGGGCGAGCAGCCGTTTGCCGTCCAAGCCGCGCGGAATGCCGGTGGATCGTCGTCGGCCTTCTCACGTTCGAATCAGGGCGAGGTGAACATTGAACTGATTCCGTCCGAAGAACGATTCGTGACAGCGAGTGAGATCGTTCGGCGCTGGCGCGAGCGAGCGCCCGCCATCCCGGATGTTGTGGAGTTGACGTTCTCATCCGACCTGCTGGGCGGCGGCAAAGCGATCGACATCCAGTTCGCCGGACGCGACATGGACGAACTGCAAGAGATCGTCGCCGAGGTCAAGGCGAAGCTCGCCGAGTATCCCGGAGTGATCGATATCTCGGACTCGTTCCGGGGCGGCAAGCCGGAAATCAAGCTCGACATCACCTCCCGTGCGGGGTCGCTGGGGCTGACGCTGCAAGATCTCGGCCGACAAGTGCGGCAGGGATTCTTCGGCGAGGAGGCCCAACGAATTCAGCGTGGCCGCGACGACGTTCGCGTTATGGTGCGCTATCCCGAAGATGAACGGCGCTCGATCGGCGACTTGGAGACGATGCGCGTACGCACGCCCGACGGCGGCGAGGCGCCGTTCTCGACCGTCGCTGAGGCTTCGCTCGGCCGCGGCTTCTCCACCATCAAGCGCGTGGATCGCCGGCGCACGATCAACGTCACGGCGGAGGTCGATGAGTCCGTCACAACCGCGAATGAGGTGATCGCCGACCTAGAGTTGAACACGTTGCCCGCGCTGCTGGCAGACCACCGAGCGATCGGCTACTCGCTCGAGGGGGAACAGAAGAACCAAGCCGAATCGATGGAGGCGCTGGCCAGCGGCATGATGGTGGCCTTGTTCGTTATCTACGTGCTGATGGCCATCCCGTTCAAGTCCTACGTGCAACCGCTGATCGTCATGTCGGCGGTTCCCTTCGGCATCGTCGGCGCCATCTGGGGACACGTCTTCATGGGCCTCGGCATGAGCATCTTGTCGATGTGCGGAGTCGTAGCGTTGACCGGCGTCGTGGTCAATGACTCGCTGGTGCTGGTGAGCTTCATCAACGATCACCGCAAGGAGACTCGCGGCCTCAAGCGAGCCGTGCTGGACGCCGGTCTTGTGCGATTCCGTCCCATCCTGCTTACCTCGCTCACGACGGCCGCCGGCATTACGCCGCTGATGTTGGAACGCAGTGTTCAAGCTCAGTTCCTCATCCCGATGGCGGTCTCCTTGGCCTTCGGCGTGCTCTTCGCCACCTTCATCACGCTAGGACTCGTGCCCGCCCTCTACATGATCCTGGAAGACATTCGGAACTTCTTCCGTTGGCTGTTCGGCAAGCCGCTGCAAGTCATGGAAGCCGACCTGGAGGGCCTCCAGGAAGAGCCCGAATCCGAGCCTGAGCTACGCGCCGCGCGTCAGAGGTTCGATCCGCGACCGAGCCCCGCGACGGGCGACTAGTTCGCGAAGCCTGACGGCCCTCTGTGGAAAGTCTGCGCCCGCTGAAACAAAACGAAACAAAACTAGCCGAAAATGTTCGCCGTGGTGCTGCTGGAGATGTCCCTGGCGATGCTCCTGAGGATAATGCTTGCGGCACCAGACAGCCGCAGACGATCGAGGCAAATACCAAATTCCTGTCCAAAGCCGAGTCGTTCCTACTCCCCCGAGCTTCCGACATCGCCGCGGTCTTTCCTGTTGATTCTAAAGGAGATATGTTCCACGAGAAACATTTCTCGACACGCCCCAGCCCCTTGGGGCGCCGCCGGAGAGGGCCACAAGATACAGCGTAGCCTTGTCCAGTCCAGCCAACCCGCGGTTCTGTTTGTAAGCTGAGGGAGTGTCGTCTCCCGTCATCTCCTTGAACCACGTCGTCAAGACCTATGCGACGCGGGACGCCGAAGTGCGCGCCCTCGACGACGTCACATTCACCGCCGGGCGAGGTGAGTTCATCTCGCTGGTGGGGCGGAGCGGCTGCGGGAAGACGACCTTACTGAACCTTGCTGGGGCGATGGACTTCCCAACCTCCGGAGAGGTGCAGATCGCAGGTCGTTCGACCGCCAATCTCTCTGACGTGGAGTTGACCGGCATTCGGCGCCTCCAGGTCGGCTTCATCTTCCAGTTCTTCCAACTCCTTCCCACCCTCACGGCGGCGGAAAATGTCGAGTTGCCGCTCCAATTGGCTGGAACCCCTGATCCGCGCCCCGCTGCGCTTGAGCGTCTTGCCTGGGTCGACCTCGACGGCTATGGCGATCGGCTCCCCCACCAGCTCTCCGGCGGTCAGATGCAGCGCGTCGCCATCGCCCGGGCGCTCGTCCACAAGCCCGCTCTGCTGCTGGCCGACGAGCCGGTGGGCAACCTTGATTCCGTCTCGGCCCAGGTCGTCATGGAGCTGCTGCGGCGTGTGGCCGACGAATTCGAGACCACCATCTTGATGGCTACCCACAGTCTCGAGACCGCCGAAGTCACCGACGCCGTCGTCGCCTTGCGCGACGGACGAATCGAGGAGCATCGGACCCTCAAATGAGCGGTCTAACTCTCGTATTGCGCCGCTTGCTGCTTCGACCGATGCTCCAGGAGCGTGGTCGTAGTTTGCTGACGATATTTGCAGTTTCACTTGGCGTGGCGGTCGTGGTCGCCATTGACCTGGCGGGAGACGCGGCGGCGGGCAGCTTTCGTTCTTCTATGGAGTCGCTGACGGGCGAGGCGGACCTAGAGGTGACTGCGGTGGGCGGTCTGGACGAGGCGATCTTGGGCGAGCTGGTCTCACTGCCCTATCCGTTGGCCTACTCCGCCCGGGTCGAGGGCTATGCCGTTCATGGCCCCGACGGCGCCGTCGTGCCGGTCTTTGGCCTCGACCTGCTCGGAGATGCCACCTTGGCGTCCGCCTCCCCACCCGGAAGTTTCGAGTTCTCGGGGGTCATCTCCGATCAATCCGCCTGGGTCGGCGCCGGACTCGGGGCGAGGCGCGACGAGACGTTGCAGCTCCAGGTCGACGACCGAATCCACGAATTTCGAGTCCAGGGCGTGCTCGAAGCCGAGGGCTTCGCCGGCGTCTCCGTGCGCAACGTGGTGATCTTGGACATCGCAACCGCGCAGCGAGTCTTTGGGCGCATGGGGTTGCTCGACCGTATCCAGATCCACCTGCCCGACGACGAAGCTGCTTCCGATTGGCGGGAACGCCTCGAAGAGCATCTGCCGCGCGGCGTGCAGTTGGCAGTCGCCGGAGCACGCTTAGAGCAAAACCAGAAGATGTTGGGCGCATTTCGTTGGAATCTTAGGATTTTAAGCTGGCTCTCTCTGATCGTCGGGGCCTTCTTGATCTACAACACAATCGCGGTGTCCGTCGTTCGGCGACGGACTGAAATCGGCATCCTGCGCGCCCTGGGCGCGTCGCGAAACCTGGTGCGCTGGGCCTTCCTTGCAGAGGCCGCCCTACTCGGAGCTGCGGGGACGGTCCTCGGCGTAGCCGCGGGTCGCTGGATGGCGGAGGGCGCGGTTCAGTTGATGTCGCTAACCGTACAGACGCTCTACGTAACCAGCGCCCCAGGCGAGCTCGCTCTGACGCCCGTTCGGCTGCTCGGCGCTGCTGCGGCCGGCGTTGGCGTGGCGCTGCTAGCCGCCTGGCTGCCTGCCTCCGAGGCGGCCGGCGTTTCACCCTCCGAGGCGATGGCCAGGGGGCGGAACGACTACCAGTTCCGTCTCCGAACCGGCCGCAACCTGGGGCTGAGCGCCGCTGCCGCTCTGGCTGCCGGCGTGTGTTCGCTCTTGCCGCCCGCCGGAGGCACGCCGGTGGGCGGCTACTTGGCGACCGTCCTCTTGATAGCGAGTGCGGCGTACGCCGCTCCGTCGGTGATCCAGTCCGCATCGCGTTGGGGAGCGCGCTGGGCGGGCCGCCTCGCGGGAGTCTCGGGCTTCCTCGGCTCGCGCAGTCTGGGGGCCGCGCTTGCACGCACCTCGATCCTGGTCGCCGCACTCTCCACCGCGGTCGCGATGATGGTCTCCGTCGGCATCTTGGTCGGGAGTTTTCGGGAGACCGTTCTCGTTTGGATGGACCGCCAGATCCAGGCCGACGTTTACGTTCGCGCCGCGGGCAATCCGGCGTCGGACCGATTCCCGACCATCGGCGCCGATACAGCCGAGCGGATCGCGGCCGTACCCGGAGTGGAAGCGGTGGAACGATTCCGGGCCTACCCCATCACGGTCGACGGCGCTCCCGCGACCCTCGGCGGCGGCGACACCTTGCTGCACGGTTCGCGTAGTCGTGTTCGATTTCTGGACGGCGGAGGCCCCGCAGCCCTACGGACGCTGACGACTGGGGACTTCGCCATCGTCAGCGAGCCCTTCGCGCGGAAGCACGACGTCTGGACCGACGACACGGTCGCGCTGCCTCTTCGGGGTAGGGAAGTCTCCTTCCAGGTGCTCGGGGTCTTCTATGACTACACCAGCGAGCGCGGCCTCGTCGTCATCGATCGGTCCACTCTACTCCGTCACCTGCCGGACCCCGCATTGTCGAGCATCGCCGTTCACGTCCTGCCCGGCGAGGACCCTCATGCAATGCGCGAGCGCATCGTGCAAGCCACCGCCGGGCGCGAGCTCTACGTCGCGACCAACAGCAGCTTGCGCGCTGAGGCCATCGCAATATTCGATCGCACTTTCGCCGTCACCTGGGCGCTGGAGGCCATCGCGCTCACCGTTGCGATCCTCGGCATGGCCGGGGCCTTGGTTGCCCTCGTACTCGATCGAAAGCGAGAGATCGCCGTGCTGCGTTTTCTCGGCGCCTCCGCCCCGCAGGTCCGCCGGCTCATTCTGACCGAGTCCGGCTTGCTCGGTTTGCTGTCGATCGTGGTCGGAGTCATTGAAGGGGCGGCTCTCTCGCTCGTACTCGTCTACGTAATCAACAAGCAATCCTTCGGCTGGACGATTCAATTCCATTGGCCCGTCGGCCTGCTGCTCTCCGCCGTTTCTCTGATCTTCGTCGCTTGCGTCGTAGCCGGGATCTACCCGGCGGGCCTGGCGACGCGGCTCAATCCCATTGAGGTGATCCATGAAGAGTAGGCTCTTCTTCCTCTGCCTGCTCGTGGTGTTGCCGCTCTTCCCGCAGGAGTTTCGTCGTGCGCTGCCCGGGTACGAGTTTGAGTTCCCTCGCGACCACTTCTCCCATCCGGAGTTCCAGGTCGAGTGGTGGTACTTCACCGGCAATGTGCGGACGGAGCAGGGGCGTCGATTCGGATTCGAGCTGACGTTCTTCCGCAACGCCGTGGACCGTGACTCCTCCGCCCCAAACACCCCTACTCCGACCTCCGCCTGGGATGTCGACCACATCTACCTAGCGCATCTGGCCTTGAGTGACGTCGACGGCGGCGAGTTCCACAAGTTCGAGAGGCTCAACCGCGGCGGTCCCGGCCTGGCCGGCATTGATGTGGAGGCGGCCCGTATTTGGAACGGGAACTGGGAAGTACGCTGGCTCGATTCCGATGAGCCCCTCGGGCCCCTGCGGCTGCACGCATACTCTCCCGATTTCGCAATCGAGTTCGATCTCAAGCCGCGCAAGTCGCCGGTCCTCCAAGGCGTGGACGGGGTGAGCCGGAAGGCGGCTGGGGAAGGGAAGGCCTCTCACTATGTCTCCTATACGCGTCTCGCGACCGAGGGGCATATAGAGCTGCATGGGAAGCGCTTCCAGGTAGACGGCTCGGCCTGGATGGATCACGAATTCTTCACCAACTCGCTCGGCCCTGGGCAGGCCGGGTGGGACTGGGTGAGCGCTCAACTCGATGACGGCTCCGAACTCATGCTCTATCGAATGCGAATGGAGGACGGTTCGACCGATCCGCACTCATCCGGGACCTATATCGCGCCCGACGGGACTTCCGAATACCTCGATCTCGCCGACTACTCCATGACGCCCGGACGCCTGTGGACGAGCCCCAGCACCGATGCCGCCTACCCGTTAGCGTGGACTCTGAACGTTCCACGCCTGGGAATTGCACTTGAACTCGCAACGCCGTTAGACGTGCAAGAGATCGTCAGCCAAACGCCGGCAAGCCCCAGCTACTGGGAGGGCGCAGTGGACTTTACCGGCAGCCACACCGGCGTCGGATACCTGGAGATGACGGGCTACGACAAACCAATCCAGCTCGGCGTCCAACCGGATTGAGTCGACGTGGTGCTCACGCCCTATTGGATACTCAGCAGCGCGTAGCCCGCGCCCTGGCGATTCATTGAAGCCGTCGCCGCCGAGAGAGCAACGTCGACCTCCGGCGCGGTTCGCATGACGTCGAACCCCGAGTGGGTCATCGATTGACCGCAAACCAAGATCTCGGCGCCGGCCTTACGCAACTGAGCCATTAGGGAGCGGTTGGGGTTCGCCTTGCCGAATTTCTCTCGGTACTGGTCGTCCGACAACGCTTCCTTGGTCGCCCCGCCGTGCAGAATGATCGCCATCTTGAAATCGTCGTCCCCGCCCAGCGCAAGCAGGTTGACGAACCGCGCCGCACGGTCGAAACCCTTGTTCACCCCGCCGACGTAGTCCGAAGTCGTCACGTCCACCACAACCCTGGAGCCCTTCTTCGGGCCTTCCGGGTCGCCGGCAATATCGAACACGCCGCCGTGCCCTTGAATTTCCGGGAACTCCGCCTCCGCCGCAAAACCGACCGTCGCGATCAGAAGACAGGTAAGCCAAAGCCGCATGTGCATCGTGCCCTAGGCTACGTCACCGTGATCCCTCCGTCCAAGGTGTACGCGGCCCCGGTAATCCAGCCGGACTCAGGTCCCGCCAAAAACAGCGCGAGCCGAGCGAAATCCTCCGGTCGGCCGAGCCGGCCCGCCAATGTGGCCTCTCCCGCTGCTTTGACGGCCTCGTCCGGGTCCTCAAACGCCTTCGCCGAATCCCAAATCAGGGGCGTATCGACCGGCCCCGGGCAGATGGAGTTCACCCGGACTTCGGGTGCATAGTCGAGCGCCATCTGCCTGCCCAGCGCGACGAGAGCCGCCTTGGATGCGCAATAGGCTGGGTGATTGGGGAAGCACTTGGTCGCCGCAATCGAGGCGTTCAAGACCAGAGCGCCCGCGCCGGATTCCTTCAATCGAGGCAGCGCGTGGCGGGCCAGGTAGAAGGCCGAGTTGAGGTTTACGTCCATCGTTTGGCGCCACACGTCGACGTCGACTTCCGTCACGGAGCCCAAGCCCAACATCCCCGCATTCAGCACCGCTCCGTCCAGTGCGCCAAAACGTTCCATGGCGCACTCGACTAGGCGCGCGTTAACGGCTTCCTCGGCAACGTCTCCACACAACAGGGTCGCCCGATCGCCTTCCGGATCCAGCTCCGCCAGGAGTGCCTCACCGCGCTCCTGGTCGCGGCCGCTCAACACGACGTTGGCTCCCTCCGCGTGGAACAACGCGGCCGTGGCGCGCCCCATTCCGCTGGTCGCGCCGGTAATGATCCAGGTCTTGGATTCGAGCTTGGGTCGGTTCATGAGTCTACGGTCCTATCTTGAGCGCTGCGAGCGTGGTTTCATCGCGAGCGTACAGTACTCCGTTTGCCGGCGCGGGGTACGCCCGCGTTTCACCGGAGAAGACTTGGGCTCTCGATATCGGATGGAAACGTTCGCGGCTCGTCTCCGCCAGGACCAACTCTCCCTCCTCGCGCAGCAGCAACAACCGTCCGGCCGCCAGCGTCACGCTGCCCGCGCCGAATCCGCGTTCCTCCCACAAGACTTTGCCGGTCCGCAGTTCAATAGCTCGAAGGCTTTGCCCGTGTTCCTGCCTGCCGTGGTAGCCGTACAGCACGCCGTTGTGGAGGACCGCAGTCGAGTAGTGATTGGTCAGCGAGTCTTCTCCAGACCACAACTCTCGCGGTTCCAGGCTCGCTGAGAAATCGAGGGCCAAAGCGCCGACGCCGTAGCTAGAAGATAAAAAGATCGTATTCTCGGCAACGATCGGCGTGGCGGCGTTCACGGAGGCGTTCGAACGGGCCCTCCATCGTCGCTCATAGACGACGCGCCCGTCGGCGGGATCGAGCAGTACCAGCCCTTCACGCGTGAAAAACACCGCCAGCCGTTCCCCCGCCAAGTCCGCCATGATCGCGCTGGCATAGCTGGCCCCATGGTCCGTCGCCTTCCAAAGGACCTTGCCGGTGTCCCGATCGAAGGCCACGATACCCGCACCATCGGTCCCGCCCACGTTGAGCAGCAGCCGCGATCCTTCCACCAAAGGCGTCGCCCCGGCGCCGAACCAGTTCTGCTCGACTCCAAACTGCTCGTGAGCGTCGATCTGCCAGATCACTGCTCCGTCCGCGAACCGTCGGCAGCCCAGCGTCCCCTCGGCCCCAAACGTATAGACCTGTCCCCCCGCGACCACCGGCGACGCCCTCGGCCCGGGATCGAAGCCGAAGCTGTCGCGGTAGTTCGTCTCATACGCCGATTTCCAGATCGTCTCTCCACTGGTTGCATCCAGCGCCTCGACGACTTCCTCGGCGCCCTGTCGGTGGAAGATCAACACGCGGCCGTTGGCCGCAACAGGGTTCGCGAAGCCCGCTCCCACAGGCCGCTCCCAGAGCCGCTCCGGGCCGTCCTCCGGGAACTCGGCCACGGCCTCGTCCGACGTTCCGTCTCGCGCCGGACCCCGAAAATCAGGCCAATCCGACGCCCACGCAGCCGTCACGGTCAGGGCGATCAGGACGAGTTTCCACATCGCCCTCATCGTACCCGTTCGCCGCCCTCTCCCCGTCTCAGTTAGCCAGAACGCCCCGCAGCGGGGTAGCATCACCTTCTTGGCGAAAGTTCGCGGCATTGATGTTGTTTGGCTGCTGTTTCTTGCAGCGCTGGCCGCGCTCGGGCTCATGCAGCTCGATCGATCGCCGTATGAATGGATCTCCCTGGCGCTGCTGGGCGTTGTCCAAATCGCCGAGGGCAACCTCGATTGGACCGCCGATCGCCGTCGCGCCGTCGCCTCCATCATCGTCAAGTTCGGGCTCTGCTATGTCTTCATTTGGAGTACCGGCGGCGTCGAATCAAGTTATTACCTCATCCTTCTGCTGCCCATCCTCTCCGGGGCCGCCGTCTTCGGACTCGCCGGCTCGTTGATGGTCTCCGCCGCCGCTTCCGCGCTGTACCTCTCCTTCCTCTTGCTCGTAGACATGGATAGCTACTACTTGCCGGCGGAAGGCCTGCGCGAGTTGACCATGCGCATCCTCTTCTTCTTCCTGATGGCGATCTTGGTGAATCGCTTCGCCATTGAGAACCGCCACAAGACGGAGCGCCTGGAGCAAGCGAACAGCGAACTGAGCGCCGCACAAGCCGAGGTGCGACGCTCGGAGCGTTTGGCCGCCTTGGGCCAGCTTTCGGCCGGGCTCGCGCATGAGATTCGAAATCCTTTGGGCGTGATCTCCGCGTCCGCTGAACTCATCGCCAAGAATGTCGGCGATGAAAACGAGGTGGCGCGAGAGGTCGCCGGATTCATCGGGAGCGAGGTCAATCGCACCAATGCATTGGTCACCCGCTTCCTCGATTTCGCGCGCCCCTCCCAGCCCCATCGCGAGGTTCGCGACCTCAACGACGTGGTCCAGCGGGCCGTGCAGGCGCTCCGCGACGGGATGAAGCCGGACGATCCGACCGTGGAGGTTCAGGCCGATCTTCAGCCGATCCCTAAGTTCTCCTTCGATCCCACGCTGATCGAGAGCTCCGTTTTCAACCTGCTCTCCAACGGCCGAGAGGCGATGGCCGAAGGCGGGGTCCTGCGCGTCGAAACCAAGCAAGTCGGCGAGTACGCCCAGATCACCGTCTCCGACTCTGGAGAAGGCGTTTCCGCCGAACAGCGCGAGGACATCTTCAATCCGTTCTTCACCACCAAAGCGCAAGGCGTGGGCCTCGGGTTGGCGATGGTCTCCAAGTTCATTGATAGTCACAACGGAACGATCACCGTCGATAGCGGCCCAAACGAGGGCGCTACGTTTCGCGTGACTCTGCCGCTCGCGCAGGAGGAGTCCCCAACAGAAGCATGAGTACCAAAGCCAAGCGAATCCTCGTGGTCGACGACGAAGCCAAGATGCTTCGAGTCCTGGAACTGCAGCTTCAGGCGGCCGGGTATCACGTGACCAAAGCGGGGAACGCAGAAGTCGGCGTCAAACTCTTGGAGTCGGCGCTCGAAGACGACGAACCGTTCTCGCTGGCAATTACCGATCTCCGCATGCCCGGCATGGACGGCCTTGCGTTTCTCAAGGAGATCCGTGCGCGAGCTTCCGGGCTGCCGGTCATCGTCATGACTGCTTTCGGAACGGTGGAGACCGCCGTCGAGGCGATGAAGAACGGCGCCAGCGACTACCTGCTGAAGCCGTTTTCGCTCGAAGACATGATGATCACCATCGAGAAGGTTCTCGAACTGCATCATCTTCGGCGCGAGAACCGAGCTCTTAAAGCCGAGCTCACCAAGCGCTATGACTTCGGCCAGATCATCGGTCGTAGCGAGCGCATGCGCGAGGTGTTTGAGACCGCCAAGCGCGTAGCCCCGACCAACGCGACGGTCTTGCTCGGAGGGGAGAGCGGCACCGGTAAAGGCATGCTCGCTCGCGCCCTGCATTTGGACTCTCCCCGCAGCGACAAGCCTTTCGTCAAAATCACGTGCTCGGCGATTCCTGAGAACCTCATGGAGTCGGAGCTGTTCGGCTATGAGAAAGGCGCCTTCACCGGAGCCATGAAGTCGCACGCGGGCAAGTTCGAGCAGGCCGACGGCGGTACCGTGTTCCTCGATGAGATCGGCGACGTACCCCCGCCCGTGCAAGTGAAGCTTCTGCGCGTCTTGCAGGAACGCGAGTTTGAACGGCTCGGCGGGACAAAGACCATTGAGGTAGACGTTCGCATCATCGCCGCCACGAACCAGGATCTGAGGGCGGCTCTCGAGCAAGGAGCGTTCCGCGAGGATCTCTACTATCGCCTCAACGTGGTCCCCATCAACCTTCCGCCACTGCGCGAGCGGAAGGAAGACGTTCAGGCCTTGGCGGAACATTTCCTTGAGCGTTTCTCCGAATCAACAGGCGGGCGAGTCCAGGGCATTTCCTCTGGAGCCGTCGACAAGCTGCGGAGCTATCACTGGCCCGGCAACGTACGAGAACTCGAAAACATTATTCAGCGGGCGATGGTGCTGGCCCCGGGGGAGTCCGTAGAGGCGGACGACGTGATTCTCGACGGCCAGCCTCAACAAAGTTCGGCTGCCCAGGACATGTTCCTTCCCGACGGCATGACGCTGGAGCAGTTCGAGCAGCAGCTGATTCGTGAGGCGATGCGCCGGGCCAACAACAACAAGAGCCAGGCCGCGCGACTCCTGGGTCTAACGCGCAACGCGCTGCGCTACCGGCTCACTCAGATGGGCCTCGACGAGTCTTGACGTAAGGGCATCCTGCTCCCCGACAAGAGAGGAAATAGACCTCGCCGTGCGAAGTACTACGCAAGTCGTATAGACTGGCGGTGCGCCCCAATCGCGTCCGTTCGCAAGGACCCAAAACATGAGAGGCTTCCCCCGTCTCGTCGCTGCATATCTTTGTCTCCACGCCGTGCTGTTGACGGCGGAAGATCTCCGTCCTGATGCCGAGGCGGAAATCAGTAGCCTGACCGCGCAGGCGGACTCCGGTGATCTCGCCGCCCAACTTCGGCTAGCGAGGATCTACGACCTTGGAGATCGCCGGCGAGGCCTTCCGGCCAATGAGACGCTCGCCACGGAGTGGTATCGTCGAGCGGCCGAGCATGGAGAAGTAGCGGCTCAATTCGCCCTCGGGGTCCGCCACGCCATCGGCGAAGGAGCGCCGCGAGATCCGACGGTTGCGGCCTACTGGTACAAGACCGCCGCCGAGCAGGGCTACGCTTCCGCTCAATTCCAACTCGGCGTTCTCCATGAGCAGGGCTTTGGAGTCCCGCGCGACCGGGACCAGGCCTTGCACTGGTATGGTGCAGCCGCGAGTCAGGGGCACACCGGCGCTCAGGCGAAGCTCGATGCGCTCAGCCGCTCGCCGGCGGAGCCTGCTGAACAAGCAAGCTCGCCGGCTCTAGCTCCGTCTGAGCTAGTCGGCGAGGCCGAAACGGGAGATCTGCAGGCGCAACTCCGCCTGGCGCGGCTCTACGATTTTGGCGACGACGAGTTGGGCGTGGAGCGCGACAAGCACCGCGCCGCCGTTTGGTATCACCGTGCGGCGGAACAGGGGCATCCGGCGGCGCAGTTCACGCTCGGGATGCGCTGCTCGACAGGCGACGGAGTCGCTCGGGACGAAACGACGGCTCTCATCTGGCTGCGGCGCGCCGCCGAAGCCGGCTACTCTCCCGCCGCCTACCGTATGGGTGTTCTTTCCGAATCCGCCGACGGTTCCGAGCCGGATCTCGATCAGGCGCGGGCTTGGTATCGTCTCGCCGCCGACGCCGGGCATGCAGGCGCGCAGTTCAACCTCGGCGTACTCATGGCGGACTCGAAACCCGCCGAAGCCGCGGAGTGGTATCGGCGGGCGGCCGAGCAGGGGCACATCGGTGCGAACGTCAACCTGGGTTTGCTCTATGACCAAGGACGGGGCGTGGCGCGCGATATCCCCGAAGCGCTCGCCCGCTATCAGTTAGCCGCTGAACGCGGCGACGCCCAAGCGCTCTTCAATTTGGCCGCCATGTACGATGCGGGCGAGGGCGTCCAGCAAGATCTTGAGCAGGCCCTCTATCTCTACCGCCAGGCTGCCGAGCGGGGGAACCCCGCAGCCCAGTTTCAGGTGGGCGTCAAATACGCCAACGGAGAGGCTGTCCAGCGGGACCTGGTCGTCGCCTACCGCTGGATCGCGCTCTCTGCTGAACGCTCTTCGCCCGAAGAGCAAGCGGCCGCCGCCGAGGCTCTAGAAACGCTCGTTGAACTAATGACGCCTCAGCAACGCGATACCGTGAGGCCGCCCACTACGGCCGTCAACGCCGGGCAAAAGTCACTACCCTAAGAGGGTGAGTCGAGTCCTGTTCCCGACCTTGCTCCTGCTGCTCGTCGCCTCGGCGTGCGTCGCTCCGGAGCCGCTTCCGGTTTTCGCCGAGGTGCCTGACTTTTCACTCACCGAGCGCTCCGGAAGGACCATCTCCTCGACCGATCTGGCCGGTCGACCCTACATCGTCGATTTCGTGTTCACTACCTGTGCCGGGCCCTGTCCGCTGCTGTCTCAGAACATGGAAAAGCTCCAGGACAGCCTGGGCGATCGCGATGTTCAACTTGTCTCGATCACCGTGGACCCGGAGCGCGATACGCCCGAAGCGCTGACTCGTTACGCCAAGCGCTATGGGGCCGATCCCGACCGCTGGCTCTTTCTTACCGGGGCCAAGCAGGCGATCTACGATCTGGTTCGCGGAGGGTTTCTCCTCGCCATTGACGACGGCGCGCTCAGTCCTGACGGCATGCCCGGGCCCGGCATCATCACGCACTCCACCAAGTTCGTTCTGGTCGACGGCGAGGGCCAAATCCGCGCCTTCTTCTCCGGCGAGGAGTCTTCCATCGTCGATGAAGTGCTGGCCGGACTCGATCGACTCGGCGTATGACTCCAGCCGTCCGTCGCCACGCTATCATTGAATCCCAAGCCTCCTGATGCCCTCCCGATTGCGAATCGGCGTAAACGCCCTGTACCTGATACCGGGCGGCGTCGGCGGTACCGAGATTTATCTCCGCAACCTTCTCGGCGCTCTCTCGCGCATCGATCGCCGCAACGAGTACTTCCTCTACCTCAACCGTGAGACCGGGCAGGATCTCTGTCCGCAATCGGCCAATTTCGCAACGGTGGAAACAGGCGTAAAAGCGTCATTCCGCCCCGGTCGCCTGCTTTGGGAACAGTTCGGCCTGCCTCGCGCCGCAATGCGCGACAAGATCGACGTGCTGTTCTCGCCAGGATTCACGTCGCCCTGGTTCAGCACGGGCAGGCGCGTCACCGTGATCCACGACTTGCAGCACCGCAAGCAGCCGGAGAACTTCGGACGCCTTGAGCGCTGGGCCTGGGAACTCTCGGTGCGACGATCCGTGGAGCGCTCTCATCGGTTGATCGCCGTCTCCCAGGCATCCCGGGCCGACGTCGTCGAGGCTTACGGCGTGCCGGAGGACAAGATTCGCGTCATCGGGCACGGCGTCGAACAGGACTTCTTCGGACTGTGGAAGAACGACGACTACGACATCTCGATCCTTCGCGCGGCGGGAGTTCCCGAGGGCCCCTTTCTACTCGTCGTATCGACGGTCCATCCGCACAAAAACTGGCGCCGGCTGCTCACCGCCCTGAAGCTGCTTCACCAAAGGGGGCGCGAGCTTCGGCTGGTCGTCTGCGGATTGCCCGGCAAGTCTTGGGATGAGGTTCAAAGCCAACTCGAGACCGAAGGCCTTGCCCCGCATGTGACGATGCTCGGCTGGCAGCCCCGCAAGACGTTGATCGCTCTCTTCCGGTTTGCTGAGGCGCTGGTCTTCCCATCGACCTTCGAGGGTTTCGGCATGCCCGTCTTAGAGGCGTTGGCCGCCGGTACTCCGGTAGCCTGCTCGGATATCCCTCCCCTCCGCGAGATCGCCGACGGTTGTGCGACATTCTTCGATCCGCTGTCGACCGACTCCATTGCCTCTGGAGTGGAGAGCGTGTTGGCTGACGTGGATGAACGCACCAAGTTGGCCGAACAGGGCCTGAAGCGTGCCTCCCAGTCGACCTGGGATCGGGCCGCCGAGCAGACGCTCGAGGCTCTGCTCGAGGCCGCGAAACTGTGACCGAGCACGCCGTGAAGTTCTCAGAGAGCCATGACGAACCGGCCGTTTCGAGCGTGATGGTCCGCGCCACCATCGTCCTGGCCGCGTTCATCGCCTACCTCCCCGCCTGGAACGCGCCGTTTCACTTCGATGACTTCTCGCTCTTCGCCGATCCCGTCGTGGTCGGCGACAACTTCCTGCAATCCCTGCTCTCCCCTGAGCGAACTCGGATCTTAACCTACCTCAGTTTTCGCGTCGACTACGAGCTGTTCGGCCTCGATCCAAGAGCGTTCCACCTCGTGAACGTCTTGCTGTTCTGCGCAGCTGTTTGGGCCGCGGGTCTGCTGTTTGAGCACCTGTTAGAGTTGCGGACCGCCTGGCTGGCGACCGCGATTTTCGCGCTGCATCCGCTGGCCACCGAATCGGGCGCCTACGTCTTTGGCCGCGCCTCTTTGCTCTCGGTCGGGTTCGCCGCCGCGTGCTGGCTCGCATGGAGTCGTCGCCTCCCGTACCTGTCGGTTGGATTTTTCGCTCTCGCCGTCCTCTCCAAGGAGGACGCCGCCGCGATGGTGATCCTTCTGATTGCATACGAGCGCTGGGTCGTTCAATCTCCGCGAGGCCGTTGGTCCGCACTGGCCGCGCCCCTCGCGACCATGTTTGCCTTCGGGGCGCTGGTCGTCGCCCGAGTGTTGGTTGCGACCGTCGTTACGCCCGGTTCGGGGGCCGGCTTCTCGCTGGGAGAGATTACGGCGGGAAGGTACCTGCTCACCCAAGGCAAAGTGGTTTGGCTCTATCTCAAGCTGCTCGTCGTCCCTTGGGGACAGAGCTTTGATCATCCCGTTGCCTTGTCTTCGCCGGACGACGTACTGGCCTGGGTCGGGTGGGTCTTGCTTGTCCTATGCATCTACGGATGCCAACGCGCGACCGGGATCGATTCGCGTTGGTTCTGGCCGCTCGCCGGCCTGATCCTGCTGGCGCCCACCTCCACCGCGTTCCCGCTCGCCGATCTCGCCTCTGAGCGGCGAATGATGCTGCCGATGCTCGCTTTCGCTCCGGCCTTGGCGCTCGGCGTTGCGGAGATCCTACGCACGTCCTCCCTCGGCACGGCGACCGTCATTATCGCTTTGCTCTTGGGCGGTTTGACGTTCCATCGGGCTCAAGTCTGGGCGTCGTCTGAGACCCTCTGGCGCGACACCATCCGCACCGCGCCCTACAAGACGCGGCCCAAGCTGCAGCTCGCAAGAGCCCTGGAGGCCAAAGGGGAACCAGCGCTTGAAGAGCGCTTTGATCTTCTCGTCGAAGCGCGGAAGCTGTCCCCGAACGACCCGCTTGTCCTTGGAGAGTTGGGCGTCTTCCTTCTTCAAGTTCAGCGGCCGGGCCCCGCTCTCGATGCGTTTCAACAGGCGCGGGACGCCGCGCCCGACGACCCTCAGCTAGCGGCTAATGCCGGGTCCGCCCTCTTGTTGCTCGGCCGCGCACCGGAGGCCGTCGCCGCCTTTGATCGCGCCCTCGAACTCGACCCCTGCAACTTCGACGCCCGCAACAACCTCATTCTGGTGCGAAGGACGCAAGGCCGGTCCGAAGAAGTGGCGGAACTCGCCGTCCAGCCCGCGCGCTGTCGTTGGACGCCGCAACAAGCAGACTCCATCAAAGAAGCCGCCGCCGCCCTGGTACAGTAGTCGCCTACTGATGGCCAAACGCTACTTCGACGAGATTGAGATTGGCGAAGAGTTCGAGACGCCTGGCGTCACCGTGACCGATTGGCACGTCATGCAGTTCGCCGGCGTCTCAATGGACTTCTTCGAGCTGCATACCAATGAGGAGTTCGCCAAGAAGACCGACTACGGAAAGCGGGTCGCCCACGGACTGCTCGGACTCGCGATCACAGACGGGCTGAAGAATCGGTCCGATTTTCACATCCACGCGATGGCGTCGTTGCACTGGTCCTGGGACTTCACGGGCCCCATCTTTATTGACGACACCGTCACCGCGCGCATGCGAGTGGCGGACAAGCGTGCGTCAAAATCCAAACCCGACCGCGGCGTCGTCACGCTCGACTTGGAACTGCGCAACCAACGCGACGAAGTCGTCCAGAAGGGTTCCAACCGGTTGATGGTGAAACGGCGGACCGACTAGTCCCTGTCCACATGGACGTCCATCTGAGGGAAGGGGATTCCGATCCCGGCCCCGTCCAAGGCAACCTTCAGGTCCCGCGTCAGCTGCTTCTTGACCGTCCACCAGTCCTCCGCCGCGACCCACACGCGCACCTGCCAGGCGATCGACGAGTCACCCAAGGCCAGCAGCGCCGCCTCCACATCCTGGTCCGCAAGACGCTGCGGCGTGGCGGCCGCCGTAGCTTCCAAGAGCTTCTGCGTTTCGTCGATGCCGGCGCCGTAGTCCGTGCCGACCTCTACGTCCACTCGGCGCGTCGGGTGGAACGACTTGTTCTCAATCACGCCGTTGAAGATCGCCGAGTTCGGGATGATAAACCGTCGGTTGTCCGCGCTGTCGAGCTTGGTGGTGAACAGCTCGATCGCGACTACCTTGCCGACCTTGCCCGCCGCATCCACCACGTCGCCCACCTTGAATGGTCGGAACGCCAGCAGCATCACTCCCGATGCGAAGTTAGAAAGAGACCCCTGCAGAGCCAGTCCGATCGCCAGGCCGCCGGCTGCAATCACCGCGGCGAAACTGGTCGTGTCAATGCCGAACAGACGCAAGCACGAGATGATCGTCAGTCCAATCACCGCGTAGCGCGCCATCATCGCGAAGAAGCGCGTCAGCGTCAGGTCGAACTCAATCTTCGTCAGTCGACGGTCGACGACGCGTTTGGCCCAGCCGGCCACCGTCCAGCCCACCACCAGCAGTAGCAGTGCGCCGGTCACGCGCAGGGCATACTGTGTGCCCAGGGCGATCGTTTCGGGATTGATCCATTCTTCAAGTGTCACGAATAGTTCCTCATTTGCTCCACGGGCGAGTGACTTTCATACTAGACATAGTGAAGACCAGACGGCATGTTCTCGGCACCCTGATCGCCTTGTGCGGCGCCGGGCGGACCGCCGCGCAGTACACAGACCTGTTCGCCGGATGGCCTGGGGATTTTGAAGGCGAGCGGCTGCGTCGAGATCCGATGACCCGCCTGGATCAGCGTCTGCTCAAGCAGTTTCCCGGCCGGTTCGCACACTTTAGGACCGACTCGGCGGAAGTCCTCTTTCGTTGGACGCCGCAGTCCACTCGCGCCCTGCGTGTTTCCCGCGAAGTGTACGCCTACAACCGATTTCGCCTAACGCCTTCCAGCGTCACGGAGCGCCCCGGGAGTGGTCCTTGGCTGTGTTTTGAGGCGGAGAAGGGGCTCGACCGCTTGCGCATCTGCGAGCAAATCACTGACGCCAAGGGCAAACGCTGGAGCGATTTCGACAGCTGGTACGAAGAGGCGGTGGAAGCGCGCGTGACCGATCCCCCATGGACCGCCGTCACCATCATCGAACCAATCGACTAGGCGGCGCTCCCGTTTCCTGATCCCTCGGCCGGTGCGAAAAAGACCAACAGCGTCAGTTCTTCCGCGATCGAGTGGAAGCGGTGCTCCACGCCCTTCTCCACAAACAGCACGTCGCCCGCCCGCACTTCGCCGTCTTCGTCGCCCGCTCGGAAGCGCCCGCGTCCGCTGACCACATAGTAGGCTTCGTCTTCGCCATGCGGCTGCTGTCGGTCGTCCTCCCCGGGTTGCAAGACATAGAGGCCCATGCTCATCGAATTGCGCCGCAGAAATTCCAGATAACTGCCGCCTGCCTCCTTGCGGCGAGCGTCGACGGCCCCAAGTGCGTCGCGTTGGTTCATGCCCATCAACGTACAATACGCGCGTGACTCGCCGCCTCGCCCTCGCCGCCGCTTCCGCCGGACCCTTCTTCGCGTTCCCAACCAACCAGCGCGCCAATCTGCTCTTTCTCTGTTCAGACCAGCACCAGACCGCCGCCGCGGGCTGCTACGGTTCCACCGAGGTCCATACGCCGCACATTGATCGCCTCGCCTCCGATGGGGTCCGCTTCAACCGCGTCTATTGCCAGTCTCCAGTCTGCGTCCCGTCCCGCGGCTCCATCATCACCGGCCAGTATCCGCATCGCCACGGGGCCCGGATTCTTCAAGACCCGCTCTCCAACGACGCTCGCACCGTCGCTCACCATTTCTCCGACGCCGGTTATGAAACAGCCGCCATCGGGAAGATGCACTTCGTCGACGAGACTCGTCGCCACGGATTCAAGCACCGCATCCACGCCGCCGACTTCAACGCCGGTCTCACCCAACAGGAGCGTCAACGTGTCCGCGAGGACCAAGGCTCCGCCGGCGGCACGTCCGGAAAGCGCTCCCAACTCGATGAAGGCCTCTTCCGCGACACCTACTACGCCCGTGAGGCGATTCGCTTTCTGCATCAGAACAAGGACCGGCCCTTCTGCCTCTGGGCGTCGTTCTTCATGCCCCACACCCCGCTCGTGCCGCACGCCCGCTACTGGGATCGATACGACGAATCGCAGATCACGCTTCCCGATCGGAGCGAGCGCGCCTTGGAGTCCGGTTTCGAGGGGCACCTGATCCGGGCCAAGGAACGCGGCTGGTATCAACAGACCGACGACGAGCTGCGCACCGCGCTGCGCGGCTACTACGGCAACGTTTCCCAAATGGACGCTAACGTCGGCCGCGTCTTAGATGCACTTCGGGAACTAGGTCTCGATAAGAACACCGTCGTCGTCTACACCTCCGATCACGGTGAAATGGCCGGCGCTCACCGCATGTGGACCAAGCACAACATGTACGAGCAGAGCGTCAACGTCCCGCTCATCGTCCGCATGCCCGACCGCATGGAGTCCGGCGGCGTCCGCGACCAGATCATCGAGCAAGTGGATCTATTCCCGACCTTGAGCGAACTTTGCGGCCTCGGCGACGTCCCCGCGAGCGGCGGCCGCCTCGATGGCCGCAGCTTCGCGCCGCTCATCCAGGGGGACGCCTATACGCCGCGCGAATTCGCCTACTCCGAATACGATTTCTGCCGTCGCGTCTTCACGGCCGACGATCGCTATGTCGGGCGAGAACCCATCCGCATGGTGCGCACCGAGCGTTGGAAGTTGAACTATCTTGACTGGGGCCGGTCGGAGCTGTTCGACCTCCACAACGACCCCAACGAGTTCCATAACGTCATCGACCACCAGGCCCACCGCGGCGTCGTTCGCGAGCTGACGGAGACTGCGCAGCGCTTGTACCGATCCTGAACTCCGCAGCGAATAACGTTGTATCGCGGTTGTGACACGTGATACAAAACTCGGATGAAGTCCCTCTTCTCCCTCGGCTTTCTCATCCTCTTACTCTCTGTTGCTCCGCTCGCAGCTCAGCCCGCCGCCGTCAACGTGGCCAGCTTCGCGAACCCCAATTTGCCCAACGGCAAGATCGCGCAAGGCTCCATGTTCGAAATCTTCGGCAGCGCGATTGCCGACGCGGGAATCAACACCGATCCCGAGTTTCCCCTGGATACCACGCTGGCCGGATCGTCCGTGTCGGTGACCGTCGGCGGCACGACCGTGGAGTGCCCGATGGTCCGTACGCTCGCCAACAACCGCGTCGCCGCCCTCATGCCGTCCAATGCACCGCTCGGCATCGGCTCCTTCACCGTCACCTACCGCGGATCGACGACCCCTCCCGCACCGATTGAAGTGGTCGCCCACAGCCCCGGCATCTTCACCCTGAACAGCGCAGGCAGCGGTCCCGGCATCTTCACCAACGCACAGACCTTCGCCATCAATACTGTGCTGACGTCCTTCCAGCCAGGCGACTTCATCGACGTATGGATGACCGGCCTCGGCGCCGTTCCTTTCTCCGATTCCATCCAACCTCCCCTACAAGACCTCTCCTATGACGTGAAGATGTTCGTCGGCGGCCAAGAGGTTCCCGTACTCTTCCGCGGCCGTTCCGGCTGCTGCGCCGGGCTGGACATCGTCCGCTTCCAAGTCCCGCAAAACATCGAAGGTTGCTATGTGCCGGTGCAGGTCTCCGTCAACGGGGCCTCCAGCAACATCGCCACCATGTCGATCTCGAATAACGGCGGAGCCTGCTCCGACGGCGAAGGCGGCTTCCTCGACGAGGGCCTGCTCTCCATCGCCAACGATGCCGGCGAAGCCACGATCGCTCAAGTCTCCCTCAGTCGACTGACCATCTCCGCCGACGGATTGCCGGGCGTCGGCCAGACATTCGTCCTCGATAACGACAGCGCTTCAGCCTTCTTCCAGCGGTATTCGCGAGATCAGCTCATCCGCCTACGCGGTCTCTTCAATCAAACGACCTCCGGGTCCTGCTCCGCCTTCCAGTTCTCTGGCGGCGAGGTCAATCAGGTGGACCCCGGCACTCTCAACGCCCAGGGCATTCCGGCCGGGACGATCACAGTCAGCGGGCCGCGCGGGACCGATACTCTCAACCAAACGTCGACCGGCAACTACTTCAAATCGTTCTTCCAGATCCCCGGGCTTCCCGGCGGCATCCCGATTTCCATTCAAGCGATCAAAGACATGCGCAAAGGCCAGTTCGGCGGAGGCGGGTTCTTCGGACCCGGCACGTACACTGCGACCGGTTCGGGGAGCGAGTCCGTCGGAGCTTTCTCCACGCAGATTACGATCCCGCAACGGCCGACCAATAACCTGGATTCGATCACCGTAATCGACCGGTCGAGCCCGCTGACCGTCACCTACACGCCGACGCCGAGCGCGGACTACGTGCAGATCACCGGCTTCTCCATCACCGACCCTGCCGCCTCCGACCCCTCGGGAGCGTTCTTCTTCTGCCGCGCAGACCCGGGTGCGGGTTCGTTCACCGTACCCCAGCCGATTCTGGCCCTGCTGCCGCCCAGCGAGCTCTCCGACGGCATTCCCGCCGGCGCCCTCAGCGTCGGCATCGGCTCCCAGAAGGAGTTCAGCGTGAGCGGCATCGACAAAGCCTTCTCCGGCTACCTCGACATGCAGCAGACCATCAAGGAGTATCGCTAGGTTCTCTCCGCCGGAGGAGGTCGCCGCGGCTTCCTCCGGTGCTATCCTGTCAGGCGCTTCACCCTGCGCCTTATGACTGAAAAACCCGCCACCCGTTCGCCCTTGCTCTCCAACGAAGACTGGGTGTCGGTATGGATGGGCTTCGGTTTCATCGCACTCGTCGCTGCGGGAATGCGCCTCGCGCTGCCGGGTCTCTCCTGGGACGCCGGCGAGGTCGCCAAGGTCGTTTCCGGCGACAACCTGAGTTCAACCGGCGCCTTATTCGTTCTCTTCCTCGCCATCTCGTCGATCGGCGTCTGGATGATGGGCGGCAACATCGGCCGCTACGGCGCCGGGTTCGTCGGCGTCTTCGCGCTGGGTTGGCTCTCGTTGATCTTGGCCGGCAACGCGACCGCCAAGTACTGGGGACTCAGCTACGTCGTCTTCGGATTGCTGATCGGTCTGCTCATCTCCAACGTCTTCTACGTCCCCTCCTGGCTGTTGCCCGGCGTGCGGACGGAGTTCTACATCAAGACCGGCCTCGTCATTCTCGGCTCGAACATCCTCTTTGGCGAAATTCTGCAAGCCGGCTTCTTGGGCGTGCTGCAAGCGGCCCTGGTCATTCTGGTGGTTTGGTACTTCTGCTTCTGGATCTGCAAGAAGTTCCGCGTCGATGACGAGTTTGCCGCCATGCTTTCCACCGCCGTGGCGATCTGCGGCGTCTCGGCGGCGATCGCGGCTTGCGGAGCCATTCAGGGCGATCGCAAGAAGCTCTCCTACGTCACCTCCTTGGTCTTGGTCGTCGCCGCGCCCATGATGCTGATCATGCCCTGGGCGATCGAGTCTTTCGAGATTCCGGCCTTGGTGGGCGGCGCCTGGGTCGGCGGCACCATCGACACGTCCGGCGCGGTAGTTGCGGCGGGAGAACTGGTCGGAGAGTCGGCGCTCAAGGCCGCAACCATCGTTAAGTTTTCTCAGAACGCCATGCTGGGTCTAGCCGCCTTCGGTCTCTCCCTCTGGTGGACGTTCCGTCAAGGGACCGAGACGGCCGAAAAGCCGTCCGCTTCCGTGATCTGGGAACGCTTCCCGAAGTTCGTTCTCGGCTTCATGGTCGCGTCGCTGCTGTTCTCCTTCGTGCTCAACCCGGAGGTAGTCTCAGAAACCAAGGGCCTCATGAAGGGGCTGCGCACCTGGTGGTTCGCGCTCGCCTTCGTCTGCATCGGTCTTGAAACGCGCTTCCGCGACCTGGTCGCAATGGACGAAGGGCGTCCAGCGATGGCGTTCGTGATCGCGCAGGCCGTCAACGTCGCCTGGACGCTAGTGATCGCCTATCTCCTCTTCGGCGGCATCCTCTTCGACGCCCCCGACCTCTAGAGCTAGACTCGGGACTTGAACCTCCGCACATGGCTTTGGCTGCTCGCCGCCCAGTCTGTCTGGGCCGGCAGCTATCTCGCGATGAAGTTCGCCGGGGACGAACTTCCCGTCGGCGTGGTCGTTACCCTGCGCTACGGCCTCGCCTCGTTGGGCTTCCTCGCGCTCGTTCTTCCCCGCGGACTTCCCCAATTCGACCGTCGCGACTGGCTGCTCATCGGCGCTCTAGGCGTCCTCAACTTCACCGTTTCACCGGTCTTGCAGGTCACGGCGTTACGGCATACGCAATCCATCGACGTCGCCATCCTTGTCGCCCTGGAGCCGGTCCTCACGGTGCTCATGGCGGCGCTCTTCCTGCGCGAGGGGCTGACGCTGCGTACCGTCGTGGCTGGGGCCCTCGGGGTTGCCGGAGCCCTAATCCTTTCGGGCGTCGGTCTGGGGCCGGGCGGGGGATTCACCGCCGAGCGTCTCTGGGGCAACGGACTCTTCCTCCTGTCCATCCTTTGCGAAGTCTCGGTGACCGTCGCGGGGGGCCGCATTGCCAGACGTTACGATCCGCTCGTCGCCATGGCCGCCCTCAAGACCGTGGGATTTCTCGCTTCGGCCATCGTCTTCGCCGGCGTTTGGGGCCGCGTCGAATTCGTCGACGTGACTGCTCGCGCCTGGATCTCCATCATCTACCTGGCCTGGGCGGCGTCGTTGTTTTCCTATGCCGTCTGGTACTGGGCGATCCGCCAAGCTCCCGTGCGGAAGGTCGCTCTCAGCCTCTTCGTCCAACCGGTCATCGGCGCTCTACTCGGCTACTTGCTGGCGGGCGAGATCATCGGTTGGAACACGGCCCTCGGAGGCTTGCTGATCACCGCCGCCTTCGCCGTCGAGCAGAGCGTCAGCGCACCCGGAAAATCTCTTCCGTCTGGTAGCTAGTTCCGCCGAGCTTGTCTTCCACCTCAAGCAGAATCGTGTATCGGCCCGAGCGCACGTTGTCGTCCAGGTCCAGGCGGCAACCGCCCGGCAGCCACACCCGCGGGAAGAACGGCGATCCCTTCTCGCCCTTCGGCTCGAAAGCGATCATCGTTTCGCCTTTCTCATCGATGATCTTCATCGTCGACGACACGTCGTAGGAGTTGTCCGAAGACATTAAGTACCCCGTGATGTAAAACGAAGCCCACAGAGTTTCGCCGCGCGGGATCGTCGGCTCTTCGCCGAGCGGCGTTCCGCCCTCGGTCAGCGTGAATTGGAATTTGCGGACCGAAAGTTCCTCCGACGTTTCGACAGCTTCTCCTTCCACCACGACCGACAGTTCCCGTGTGTCGGACACGTTGGCCAGCTCGTCCGTCGCCTCGATCAGAATCTTGTAGACGCCAGGGCCCGCATGCGCCGGCAAGGTCGCCGTGTACTTGGCCGCCGGCTCCCAACCCTCGTCCTGCGGCGCGATCTCCTCGTCCCAGTCGCCGCCCTCGGACACGGCAAACGGCTTTCCGAGCGGGCTAGCCGTTTCGATGCGATAGCGCACCTTCATTCGGTAGTCTTCGCTGATGTGATAGCCCGAGAGGTTGAATGCGATGTGAACCTGCTCGCCGGGATAGAAGACCGAATCGTCCGGAATTCGGTACCCGTTCGGCGAGTCCCGTAGCTCCATGCGAACGATCTCAAACTGCGGCTCGTCCGCCGCATCCGGCTCCTGGGCGGAAGACGAGGGAATCCACAGCGCCGCCGCCAGCAGCGCGCTAAACAACCGTCGCATGTTCTTTCCGCTCATTCTCTGCGCCGCTGAATTGTTTGCTCGACTTCAACTGAACCTTGCCGCCCCGGTACTCGTAGGTTTCCTTCAACATGGAGTGGACCGCGATGTCGGAGAGCCGGCGCAAGTCCAGCGCCGCCTCGGCGGCGTCCAATTCCTCGACGCGTGAATGCGTCCGAGGGTTTCGCGGCAAATACGCGGGACAGCAATCGGTAAACGGCAGCGTGGAGATCTCGTACGTGCCGATCTTGCGCGCCAGCCTCATAATCTCTTCCTTGCCGTCGCCCGCCAGCGGCCGATACACCGGTTGCCTCGCCACCCTGTCCACCGCCTCCAAGTTCTGCAGGGTTTGCGAGGCGACCTGCGCGATCGAGTCCCCGGTAATCGTTCCGTGGCAGCGATTGGACCGGCCGCAGCGTTCCGCAATGCGCAGCATCATGCGCCGATAAAGCAGCAACCGGAACTCGTCCGGAGCCTGCGCCACGATCTCGCGCTGCACGCGGTCGAACGGCACCAGGAACAGCCTCGACATCCCTTGATAGGGCGTCAACGCCTTGACCACCTCCCGCGCAATCGGATCCGATTCCTCTCCTGCCTGGGCGGGCGCCCCATGGAAGTGGATGAAGTTGACCCGCACGCCGCGCCGCAGCATCTTGAATGCGGCCACAGGCGAATCGATCCCGCCTGAGAGCAAGCACATCAGGCGGCCGGCCGTATTGGTCGGCAGCCCCCCCACGCCCTCAATCTTCTCGGCGTACACGTAGGCCCCGTTCGGCGTCGCCTCCACGCGGCACGTCTCCTCCGGATCGTCCAGGCGGACCTTGAAGTCTCGCCCCGCGGCGGCGGCGTCGGCCAGAATTCGCGCCCCGAGCGCGCGCTCGACTTCCATGGACTTGAACGGCAACGACTGCGCCGATCGTCGAGCGCGAACCGCAAACGTGCAGTCCGGCCGACTCAGCATCACCCGCGATCCCAGTTCTAGAATCTTTTCCAGCGTCGATTCGGTTCGCTCTCCCCGACCGATATACGCCAGTCCCGGTACCCGCTCCAGACGCCTCACGGCCGCGGTCGCAGCCGCTTCACTTTCCGCTACCACGATCATGCTCCGGTCCGCCGGCCTCTCAAACCGTACCGGCAGGTCTTCCAGCACCGACTTCACGTGAAGTTCGAGTTGCCGCAGGAACTGCGGCCGGTTGCAGCCCTTGAGCCACAACTCGTTGTAATGCAATACCAAGATGGGGGTGCCGTTCATAGACGCTTTCAGTATAAATTCACCAGCTCCGAAGACTGGGACCAAGTTGTCGCCCGTTGGCCGATAAGCGGGTCGATGAAGTATGTCCTCATCGCCTGCTGCCTGCTAGTCCCGGTCAACCTCGTCGCTCGGGAGCCCTCCCGTCCGGAGGGGCCGGAGCGCAGGACGGTGGAACGTCGATTTCGACAGTCGCCCGAGTCGGTGCGGCAAGCACGTCTACGGATGCAGGCTCGCAGGGACGCCTTGCGCCGTGAGATGCAGGCTGTTCGCGAACGGAGGCGCCCTCAAGCTGGGTCGCCGGACCCGCCAAACGGAAATTCAATTCCTGCGACGTAAGTTCCCTGATACGCGCGGCAATACCGAACCGATCCCGTGAGGACCCGGTCGCGGAACGTCAAGCTGACCGGCGCTCGATCCGCCAACGGGTCGCGCGTTTCAATCTGCGCGCCTCCGCCGGACACATTGTTCACGGTGACGGTGCGCGACTCGACACTCTCGTTGGTGAGTATTTCCAATGTTCCCTGGGATTCGTCGTTGCGTCTCGACATCTGTCGGCGCTCGATGTGCGCCGCGCGGAGCTCCAGCCTGGATCCGTCGTAGATTTGCGATGAACGCAGGACCACGTACAGCGTCGCGAGTTGCTCGTCTTCCAGCCAAACCGTGTCGCCCTCTTCCACCGTGTAGGGCGCCGAAACAACCGCTTTGAATTCGTCTCGGTGTTCGATGGCGGCGTCGCACGATTCCCAAACTCCTGCCGCGTTGCGAAATCGCATCGTGGCCGGCTTCTCGTAGGCGTCCCACGAAAGGTAGTCCTCTCCGACGGATGCCTGCGGCGCCTCGTCCACAATCGTGTCGATCAGATGGTTCCACTCGAATTCTCTCTCCGGCACGGCCGGCTCTGCCCGTGCGGGCGAGAAGGAGTCCGGAGTTCCGAATAGTTGTGCGAACATCGTGCCTTCAATGTGCGCCTGTCTCCTTTTTCGGTCAATAGAACCCGCGTACTCGCTACAAAATCGAAGGTACCGGGGTCCCTAGGGGGTTTCTCGGAGTAGTGCGAAAGCCCCTAGACTTGTGAGAACGCATGGAAACCACAGTCCTCGTCGAGTTCCTTCTGCTTCTGCTCATCGCCGCATCCCTCATCTGGATGGCGGCGCGCAAACTGCGCTTGCCCTACACCATCGCCCTGGTCTTCGGTGGTTTTCTCATCGACTTCTTCCATCTCCCCATCGTCGAGCACCTCGGGGGCGGCGACAGCTCGGGCTGGCTCACGCCCGACATCATCTTCATGGTCTTCCTGCCGGGGTTGCTCTTTGAAGCAGGCATCAACATCAACGTCCGCACTCTGCTCGACAACCTGAAGCCGATCTTGCTCGTCGCAGTCGTCGGCGTCGTCGTGGCTACCGTCGTCACCGGCTATGCGGTTTCCTGGGTCACGCAACTCCCGCTGGCCATCGCGCTCGTCTACGGCGCATTGATCTCGGCCACCGACCCCATCTCCGTCCTCGCCCTGTTCAAGCAGCTCGGCGTCACCAAGCGCCTCTCCGTCCTCGTGGAAGGCGAGAGCCTCTTCAATGACGGCGCCGCGGTAGTCCTCTTCCAGATCTTGGTAGCCGCCGCCGTTACCGGCCAGTTCAGCGTCGGCGCCGGCATTGTTAAGTTCCTCATCGTCGCCCTGGGCGGAGCCGCAGTAGGCCTCGGTTTGGGCTACGTGGTCAGCCGAGTCACGGAGCGCATCGACGATCCCCAGGTGGAAATCACCCTCACCACCATCCTGGCCTACGGGAGCTTCCTCCTCGCCGAACACTTCCTGCATGTCTCCGGAGTCATCGCCACCGTTGCTGCCGGACTGATGATCGGCAATTTCGGAGCCAAGGTCGGCATGAGTTCGCGCACTCGCGTCGCGCTCTGGTCTTTCTGGGAATACGTCGGCTTCGTCATCAATTCGCTCATCTTCCTGTTGATCGGCATCGAGGTCCACATCATGGATCTAGTCGACTACTGGCAGCCCATTGCGCTCGCCATCGGAGCCGTGCTCATCGGCCGCGCCCTCGCCGTCTATACCGTCGTGCCCATCGCCAACCGCATGTCCGAGCCCATCTCTCGCTCCTGGCAGCACGTCATGACCTGGGGCGGCATCCACGGCGGCGTCTCCATCGCGCTCGCCTTGAGCCTGCGCAGCGACTTCCCCCACCGCGAATCCATCATGGCGATGACCTTCGGCGTCGTCGCATTCTCAATCATCGTCCAAGGTCTCACCATTCCGCCCTTCCTACGTTGGTTGGGCATCGAGTCCGGCTCTGAGAGCGAGTACGACCAAGTCCGGGTCGCCCAATCCGCCGTCGCCCGCGCCCTCGAGGAGCTAGAAGTCATGCGCGCCGATCACGTCGTCTCGCCGCCTGTCTATGACAAGCTGCGCGCCGAACTTCGCGGCGACCAAGCGCAGGTGGAAGACCGCATCAAGAGCCTCCATCAGGCCAACGCCCACTGGGCCGAAGAGGAAGAGCGGCTCGCACGTGCACGTCTGCTTCGCGCTGAGAAGACGGCTATCCAGTCGGCCGTCACCGACGGCTTGATCTCTCACCACACGGCCGAAGACTTGATTGCCCAAGCCGACGACAAGCTCGACGACCTGACCGGCGTCGGCCACGCATGACCGCGCTCCCTGCACGCCCCGTCGCAATTGCCTGCACGCCCGCGCGCATCGCAGCGTCATCTTCAACATGCGCTTCCTTCTAGCGCTTTGGCTTCTCGCCGCGTCCGCCGCAACGGCCCACGCCGGGGTCGTCTCCGGCATCATCCTCGACGCACGCAAAACGGAGCCCGTTTTTCGCGCCACCGTCAGTCTGACGGCTCGCAGCGGACCCCGCCGCTGGGTCACGACGACCGACTCGCGCGGCGTCTTCGAATTCCGAGAAATCGAAGAAGGCCGCTATGACTTGCGCGTCGAGCGCCGCGGCTACCTCCCTTTCGAGGCGCAACCGAACGAGGTCGGCCCTCCTTTCGTCGACGTGCCGGAAGACGGTCCTGTCGAGGGCTTGCGCGTCCTCCTCCGGCTGCCCGGCGTTCTAGCCGGGACGGTGGCTGACGACGACGGCGCTGGTTTCCCCAAGGCCGTCGTCCGGGCCCGCCGCATTCGTGTCGTCGACGGCCAGGCTGAGACCACCTTCAGTGCCGAGGCCGAAGCCGACGACCAAGGCGATTTCCGCATCCACGGTCTCCCTCCCGGCGCCTACCTCGTCGACGCGAGTCCGCCCAAAGACGCTGAACCAGTCTCCGTCGAGATCGTTCGTCAGCCCGCCCCCGATGATCCCTACGGCACGCGACTCAATGACGAGGTGCTCCCTGTCTTCTATCCCGGCGTACGCGATCCTGCCCAGGCTGTTTCCCTGACCATCCTGGCTGGCGAGCAGCGCGGCGGTCTCTATCTCCGGATGGAGACTCGCAAAGCCCTGACGCTCTCCGGCGAAGTTAACCCTGGACTACGCCCTGATCGCTTCCGCCTCTATCGCTCCGGACACGCCGGAACCTTGGACCGAATCACCCCGGAGCAGTTCACCACACGCGGCCATTTTCAATTCCGCGGTCTCACCCCGGGTGTCTACGTGATGACCGCCGAAAACGGAATCCGAGGCGCCTGGCGGGGAGCCGCCCAAAGGATTGAGGTCGTCGACGGCTCGATCGACGACTACGAACTCCGCCTCATTCCGGCCGTGCCCCTGCGCGGGTTGCTTTCCGTCGGCGCAAAAGGACTAGAGGCGGAGATTCGCCTTGAGCGCACCGACCTCCCCGCGCCGTTTCCCGTTTCGGGGCGCCTCGATCCGTCAGGCCAAGTCGCGTTCAACCGGCTGCTGCCAGGCGTCTACCGCGTCCATGCCCGTGCCTACGATCCCAACAAGGACGTCCACTACCACCTCAACAAGGTGCGCCTCGGCGGACGTCCCATGCCCGATCGAGAGATCTCACTCCAAGGCGAGGTGGAATCGGACCATCTGGTCCTCAAACTCGAACTGGAGAAGTCCGGCTGGATCTCCGGCGGCGTCGCGGTCGCGGAGCCCGAGAAGCTGGTCGTCGCGATGCTCGACAGGCCGGACCACCTGGAGGCCTTGGTGCGGGTCGCTCCCAACGGCCGCTTCCTTTTTGAAGGCGTTTCCACCGGCGAGCGCCGAGTGATCGCACTGTCTGGGTTCAACCCCGACGAACACGCCGGCGCCGCATACTGGCGCAGCGCCTGGACCCGCGCCGCCCGAGTTGAAGTGGAGAGTGGTCGCGAGGCGCAAGTCCTCGCTCCGGCGCTCTTTGCCGACAAGCTCCAATAAGCCGTCCACGCTGACCGCAATCGTCGAATCGGCTACAATCACCCAGCCTTGAAGATCACCTCCGTCGACGCCTTTCGCCTCCGCGCGCCCCTCGAACAGCCTTTTGCCTTCTCGCAGAACCGCTTCACGTACCGGGAAGCGATGCTCGTGCGCGTCACCGCGGATTCCGGCCTCACCGGTTGGGGCGAGGCCTATGGCCCCGCGGCGCTTTCCAAGCCAGTCGTCGAGGAATACTTCGGGCCCATGCTGCTCGGACGCGATCCGCGCGACGTGGAAGCCATCTGGTCCTCGCTCTATTCCGTCTCGGTCGACTACGGGCAGAAAGGATCCGTGATGGCGGCTCTCAGCGCCTGCGACATCGCCCTCTGGGACCTCAAGGCTCGCGCCGCCGACGTGCCTCTCTATCGCCTGCTCGGCGGCGAGCAGACCGAGACCATTCGCTGCTACGCCACCGGCTTCTACTGGCCCGACCAGATCCCGCTCGAGGACTCCTTTGAACAAGAAGCCCGCCGCCACCTCGCCGACGGTTTCGAGGGGATGAAGATCAAAATCGGCATCGACCCCGATCGCGACGCCGAGTTGGTCCGCCAGGTCCGCTCCATCGTGGGCCCCGACGTAGCTCTAATGATCGACGCCAACCACGCCTACACGCCCACTGAGGCCCTGCGCTTGGCCCGTCAGATCGAGGAATGCGACATCACCTGGTTTGAGGAACCGACCTCTCCGCTCGATCCGGAAGCCTACTTGGAGATCAAGCGCAAGACCTCCATTCCGTTGGCCGGCGGGGAAGCGGAGTACACCCGATTCGGTTTTGAGCCGTGGCTGCGCGCTCGCGCCTTCGACTACGCGCAACCGGATCTGTGCGGTACGGGCGGCATCAGTGAAGGACTGAAAATCGCCGCCCTCGCCTCCACCACCGGTATCCACGTCACGCCGCACGCTTGGGGATCCGCTGTCGGCCAGTCCGCCGCGCTCCATTTCTACGCGGCTCGTCCGCGCAATCCGTTCACGACCAAGCCCGAGCCGCGCTGGCTGGAGTGCGACCGCAGCGAGAACCCACTCCGCGATTCCATCGTTCAGCAGCCGATCGAGTTCGACAAAGGCCATTGGCGACTTCCCACCGGCCCCGGTCTTGGAGTCGAGGTCGAGCCGGATTCGTTCGAGCCGTTTCTCCAGTAGCTTCGGCAATGAACGTGTTTGATAGGCTGTCGGTCCGTGCCGATCCTGTCTGCCGCTTCCAGAATCGAGTCGATCGAGGTCGTCACCCTCGCCGTCACGCCCAAGGGCAACTGGACCTTCGTCCGTCTCCACGCCCGCGACGGTTCCACCGGACTGGGCGAAGCCACGCACGCGATGGGCTTCACGCGCGCCTCGGCCGAGGACGACGCCCGCATCGCTGAGGCTCTCCGCGCACTCTTTCGTCACGCTCAAGGTAGGGCCCCGGACGACGTAGCGGGCTTCCGTGCCGCAGCCGCTGAGGATCTGAGGGATGGAGGCCTGCTCGTGCGCACGGCATTCAGCGCCCTGGAGCAAGCCATGTGGGATCTGCGCGGCAAGCAGCTCGGCGTCCCCGTCCACACGCTCCTAGGCGAACGGCTCAAGGACGCCGTCCCCTGCTACGCCAACATCAACCGCGCAGTCGTCGACCGCTCCCCAGAGAGCTTTGCCAAGCATGCTCGGCTCGCCGTCGCTGAAGGGTTTCGAGGCTTGAAGGCCGCCGTGTTCGACGACTACCCCGCTACGCCCGCCGAAGTGGGGATTGCGCGCCTGCAAGCCATGCGTGAAGCCGTCGGTCCCGGAGTCGATCTGATGGTCGACTGCCACAACCGTTTCGATCCGCCCACAGCCGTCGACGTCGCTCGCCAACTAGAGCCCTTGCAACTCTCCTGGTATGAGGAGCCCGTGGATCCGGCCGATGCTGCCGCGACTGCCGCCATTCGCCGTGCGATTCCGCAGCGGCTCGCCGCCGGGGAGATGCACTTTGAAGTCAAGGGCTTTCAGCCCTTGCTCGACGCCCAGGCCGTCGACGTCATCATGCCGGACGTCAAGCACTGCGGCGGCCTCGCTGAAGGGCTCCGAATCGCCCATGAAGCCGAGAGGCGCGGCGTGGAAGTCTCCCCGCACAACCCCAGCGGGCCCGTCTCCATGCTTGCCTCCGCCCACCTGGCCGCGGTTCTCCCCAACTGTGTCCGTCTAGAGCATGCCTGGGGCGAGGTGGACTGGCGCGCCGACTTGCTCGACCCGCCCGAGCAGTTCCGCGACGGCGCCCTCCTGCTTTCTGACCGACCCGGCCTTGGGCACGAATTGAACCCGGAGACCGTGGCCCGCTATCGCACGTAAATTGAGAAGATAGAAGCGAACTCATGAAGTATCTAGTGACCGGCGGCGCGGGCTTTATCGGCTCGGCATTTGTACGCGGACTTCTTGCCGACGAGGCTCCCGCGGCCGTGGCCTGTCTCGACGCACTGACGTACGCCGGTAACCTAGAGAACCTCGCTCCAGTCTCCGAAGATCCGCGCTATCAGTTCTTCCATATCGACATCCGCGACGCAGCCGCCGTCGATCAAGCCTTCGCCGACTTTGCACCGGAAGCCGTCGTCCACTTCGCCGCCGAATCGCACGTCGACCGCAGCATTCTGTCGCCTGAAAACGTCGTACAGACCAATTTCAACGGAACCTTCAACCTGCTCGAAGCCGCCCGCAAGCACGGCGTCCAACGCTTCCTGCACGTCTCCACCGACGAGGTCTACGGCTCGATTGACGCTCCTCATGAAGCCGACGAAAACTACCCGCTCGTCGCCTCCAGTCCATACTCGTCCTCCAAGGCCGGCTCGGACCTGCTTGCGCTCTCCTATTGGACGACTTTCAAGCTGCCGGTCAGCGTCACCCGAGCATCCAACAACTACGGGCCCTATCAATTCCCTGAAAAGCTCATCCCGCTGATGATTTCCAACGCCTTGGAAGGGAAGAAACTGCCCGTGTACGGCGACGGGCAACAAGTCCGCGACTGGCTCTGGGTCGATGACCACTGTCGAGCTATCCGCTCCGTCGTCGAACGCGGCAAGCCTGGCGAGATCTACAACGTGGGCGGCAGCCGGGCTCTGCCGAATCTGGAGGTCGTCCAACGCATTCTTGAGGCGACCGGGCAGGGAACTGACCTCATCGAGTACGTCAAGGACCGCCCCGGCCACGACCGCCGCTACGCCATCACTTCAGAGAAGCTCGAACAGACCACCGGCTGGCGAGCCGAGGTCGACTTCGAGCAAGGCCTCGCCGAGACCGTCGCCTGGTACCGCGACAACCCCGAATGGCTCGCCAACGTCCGCTCCGGCGCCTACCGCGAATACTATGATCGGCAATACGGCAAGGCGTAGGCGGCCCTACTCGCATCTAACGTAGGTAGGGATGAATCTGATAGGTCCGGTAGAGCCCGAGCGCGAGCAGGGCCAAGCTGTAGGCAACGACGACTCCCGTTGACCGCAACCATCCCGCTTCACGTGAAGCCAGTCCGACCAGATGCCAAAGTATCGGCCAGCCGACTAGCGCGGTCCAGAGGGAACCCTCGTGGAACTCGTATGGGAACAGTCCTCCGGGAACGAAGGCCCGCAAGGCCATGTACCCGAGAATGAACGCCAAGGGACTCGTCAGCGAGAACGCTTGGGATCGACTGAGCGCTCCAAATCTTCGACGAAGACGCCCGCCGACGGCAAAAAGGATCAGCCCTAAGCAAACGAGCTCACCCGTCATGATGACGAAAGAACCGCGTGTGTCCACGTAGTCCGACCCGAACCATTCCGCGGGAGGCATGCCCGCCGCTCGCAGGATGGCCCCTACCGTCAGCGGATAGACCGAGAAGACAGCGAAGCTCAGGGCGGCGCCGAGAACCGTAAGTGCGGCAGCCGCGAATACACCCCGTCCGAACTGTTTCCAAGAGGGCATTGCCCGTATCCGGTCAGTCTAGCCCTCTCCGTCGAACCGCTGCCGCTACAATGGCCCAGCGTCCGGGACCGACGGCTCGCTACAATGGCCTTCATGTCGGCCTCTTCAAGACCAGATCATTTTGACCTCTCTCGCCGCGCCTTCCTCGGCGCCGCGCTCTCCGCCGGAACCGCCATGGCGGCCCCCCGCGTCATCGGGGCCAACGACCGTCTGCGCGTCGGCGTCATCGGAGCGGGCGGCAACGCCAACGGTCACATGCGCGTCCTCGGCAAACTCGCCGAGCAAGACAACGTCGAGATCGTCGCCGTCTGCGATCTCTACCAGCCGCGGCTCGATGCCGCCGCCGAACGCACCGGCGGCAAGCCCTATACCGACTACCGCCGTCTGCTGGAACGCAAGGACCTCGACTACGTCACCATCTCCGTTCCCGAGCACTGGCACGCGCAGATCACGCTCGACGCTCTCGACCAAGGGCTGCACGTCTACGTCGAGAAGCCGCTCACCTACTCCCCCGCCGAAGGCGTGCAGGTGCGCAAGAAGGTCAAGGACAGCGGCCTGATTTTGCAGTGCGGCATCCAGGGCATGTCCGACAACTCTTATTCCATGGCGTCGGAACGCATCGCCGCCGGAGATCTGGGCAAGGTCGTCCTCGCGCAGATCGACTACTCGCGCAACGCCAAGGGCGACTTCTGGGCCTACGAGCACGACCCCGCTGCGCGCCCCGGCGAGAACCTCGACTGGAAGACCTTCCTCGGTCAAACGCCCAATCGTGAATGGGACCCCGACCGCTTCTTCGCCTGGCGCCGTTACTGGGACTATTCCGGCGGCATCGCGACCGATCTTTTCGTCCACCGCCTTGCCCGCATCATCCGCTCCTGCAATCTGGGAGCACCCTCGCGGGTCGTGTCCGCGGGCGGCAAGTACGTCTTCACTGACTCTGCCGCGGAGATTCCCGACACGTTCAACGCCATGATCGAGTACCCCGAGGGGATGACCGTCATGCTGGTCTCCTCCATGGGCAACCAGGCCGGAATCAAGCATATGATCCGCGGACACAAGGCGACTCTCGAGTTCACGCCGGAGGGATTCGAGATTACTCCCGAAGACCTCTACAAAGACGAAGTCATGCCTTCCACCCACGCCAAAACCGGCGGCGAGGACATGAAGTTGCATCACCACAACCTGCACAACGCCATTCGTCACGGCGAGAAGTTGGCCTGCGACGTTGATCTCGGCTTCAATACTTCATTGGCCTGTCAGATGACCGTCGAGTCGTTCCGCAAGCAGCAGTCGGTCTCGTGGGACGCGGAAGCCAACGAAGTTCGCGTCGGGTAGTTGATTACCCCTAAGACTGAGCGGCCCTGCCGCCGATTGAGTTCCTGGGCGGACGTTCGTTCGGTTCCGCCAGCGCCTCTTGTCGGAAGTCGTCATCATATGGCCGGAAGCCGCGCACCTGGCTAGCCTCAGCGATGCGGTCTCGACCCACGTCCCCGGCGCGTCTACGCGACTGCTGGACCACTACCCCGATTTGCCCGAATTGACGCGCCTGTTTGGATCGGGCGAGGATCGGGCGGCCGTGGTTGGCCTCGACGGTTCGGAGAGCGGCGTTCGGACGCTAGAGGCGCTGAAGGGCCTGGCCCCCGGCGTCAAACCGATCGCCGCGGCGAGCGATTTGGACGCCTCGTCGATCCGCGCCGCCATGAGGGCCGGCGCGGTCGAGTTCCTAGCGCCGCCGTTTGATCCGGAAGAGATCAAGCGTGCGTTCTCCCAAGTCTTCGAGTCCGGCTCCCCCTCCGGCCAGGGGCGAGTAGCGGGATTCTTGCCCGCGCGTATGGGCGACGGTGCGTCGACGATCGCCCTTCACTCCGCCGTCAATATCAGCAAGATCCTGAGTCAGCCGGCTATCCTCGTCGACTCCGATTTTGAGTGTGGGAGCACCTCGTTCCGCATGGGGCTTACGCCCCCTTACACCCTCGTGGACGCCATCGCTCGGCTGGACGTGCTGGACGACATCTGGGCGCAGCTGGCCGTCGACTGGCACTCTGCCCATGTCCTGCCGGCCCCCACGCGCGGGCCCATGCTTGGGGATCTTCAATTGGAGGCCGCGGGCGACGTCGTACGCGCCGCGGCCGCTCGCTACCCCTTCGTTTGCGTCGATCTTCCCGCCGCCCTCTACCCGGCCTGCGGCGCAGTCCTGTCGGGTTGCGATGTCGTCTACGTCGTCTGCACGCCGGACCTCACCTCGCTGCACCTGGCGCAGCGTCGTGTGCAACGGCTCTTCGATGCCGGTCTCTCAAACGAAGTCGTCCGGGTGGTCGTCAATCGCGGCGGATCGCGCCACGCCATGCCCGACAAGCAGATCGAGGAGAGTCTCTCCGCCCCAATCGCTTGCGTGCTTCCCAACGACTACGACGCCGCCAGCAAGGCCGCGCTGAAGAGCACGACCATCGCATCGAGCAGCCGGCTCGGTCGGGCCCTCAAGTCATTCGCGATGGAAATGGCCGGCGTGGAGGCCGCACCGGAGCAGAAGCCCGGCGGCTGGGCGAAGATGCTCCGGCTCAGCTAGGCGGATGCGGTCCGGCTGAGACCGATTCGCAATCAGAACACCGTCAGGCGCACGCCGCCCCGCACCCAGCGCCCCGGCTGTTGCAGTCCGCGGAACGCCTCATGCTGCGTGTTCGACAAATTCGTCGCCTGCAAGAACGGACTGATTCGCCGCCCCTGCCAACTCAAGGAGACGTCCCACAGTCCGCGCGAGGACTGCCACGTCCGGTTGTAAACGCCCAACTGCGTCTTCAGGTGCAGACGCTCCACCAGCGTCCCCCGATATCCCAACGTCATGTTGTTCAGCGGAAAATTGAAAACGTATCGCGAGATCGCATTCACCGGAAGACGCCGATCCGCCTCCAGCCCCGTGTAATTGAACCAGGCTTCATGCCCGCCTCGGAATCGCTGGCGAACCTGCACTTCGAATCCGTTGAAGTCGATCTCCTGGAAATTCCGAGCCTGGAATACCGAGGAGCCGTCGTCCTTCACCCAGTCAATCGTGTTCGTCTCTCGACGTTGGAACCAGGTCCCCGAGATGCGCGTGCCGAACGGCGAGTACCAATCCGCGCCCGCTTCATAGTTCCAGGCCGTCTCCGGCAGCAGCGCGGAGTTCCCGACGTTGCCTGGGTCGCGGTGGTACAGGTCCGTGTAGGTCGGTATCCGAAAGGCTCGGTTGACCTGACCGCGGATCTTGAACCCCGCCCCTAGGCGGTATCCGGTGGCAATCGTCGGACTCGTTTGCGCGCTCCATTTGCGCCACACTTCCTCGCGCAGTCCCACGGAAACCGTCCAGCGATCCGTCGGCCGCAGATCCAACACCCCAAACGCCGAGCCTCTCGCGCGCGTGCGCTGACCGGCGACGTTCGAATCGATTCCCTCGGAGAGAAACTGCAGCCCGCCCGACACCTGAACTTGCCGATTGAACCGCTTCTGGTAGGAATAGTTGCCCTGGTACGTGTCCAGTTGGTGAATGTTCTGGTTGTCGGAGGGCGCAAACTGTCGACCGCCGAATACGCATCCGGATCGGCACAATATGAAGTCGTCGTCGTGCCGTCGGAAGGCAAAGTTCAGGCGGTGGACGCCCTTGTCCGCATCTCGGCCGAACGTCTGCGTCGCGGAGATCATCTTCGTCCCGGTCGTCTCGAACGAATCCCAGGGCCCATAGAAGCCGTTCGCCCCAAACGGACGCTCATTGACGGCGACCAAGATGTCGGTGGAGCCGACCGAGTGGTCGAGAAACGTCTCGGTGGAAAACGCGGTATTGCGAAAGTCCCTTCCGGGCGCGAAGCCCGAGGACATGTCGCGCGCAAACGCGAACGTCTGGGTCCACAGCCCCTGTCGGACCGCGCCGGTCGCCGCTTGACGATGCCAACCGTGCTCGCCCCCGCCGGCCATCAGGCGCAACTCCGACGTCTCCGGCTGCCGCGTCACAAAATTCACCGCGCCGCCGATGGCGTCCGATCCATAAAGCGTGGCGCCGCCGCCGTGGAGCACTTCCACCTGTTCCACCGACTCGTAAGGCAGCGGAAGATCAAGAGAGTGATGACCCGTTTGCGCGTCGCTCACTCGCACCCCGTTAATCAGCACCTGGACCTGGTCGAACGACGAGCCGCGTATCGACAAGTCAGCCTGCGTCCCGTCCGGTCCGCGTTCGCGCAGGTGCAGCGAGGAGTCTTGCTTCAGCAAGTCCGCAAACGACCAAGCGGGCGCCGCCGGGTCCTGCACTGAAAGTACGGCCACCGTCCGATCGACTTCCGCCGCCTTGCGCGGGTGGATCACGCCGGTCACGACCACCGGAGTCTCCACACGACCCGCGACCTCCAGCCGCACTTCCAATGAGGTCGAGCCCGGTTGTGGCGTCGACTCGTACGCGGCGAATCCGTCCGCGGATACAGTTAGCGTGGCTCCGGGAGCCGCATCGCAGAGCTCGGCGCGACCGTCCGTGCCCGTAGTCGCCTCCGCATCGCCCAACACCGCCCGAGCGCCCGAAACCGGCAGGCCGTCTGGATCCAACGCGGTCACCGAGACGCAATCACGCGCCCCCAGTGGCGTGGCCGCGAGCGAGCACAGGACCCCGGCCAGCAACAATGCAGTCCCGCGTGGGCTTGAGAACCTCAACCTTCGATTGTAGTGATCCTCGACGCGCTGTAGCGGTAAAATGCGAGTTCCCTATGGGACGCCATCTCAGGCTCGTCGGACTGTATTTCGTGCAGTACGCGAAGGTTCGGCTCGCATACAAGTCCGATTTCCTGGTCTCCGTCGCTACATCTTTGCTCGCGACGGCCTTCGGCGTAGCCCTTGTCTTTTTGCTCTTCCGCAACGCGCCCCAGATCGCGGGTTGGCGATTTGAGGAGATCGTCTTCCTCTACGGATTCGGATTGATCCCGCTGGCCCTGTTCAACATGGTCAGCATTAATCTCTACTACTTCGGACAGACCTACATCGTCGAAGGGAAATTTGACCGCGTACTGCTGCGGCCGGTGCATTCCCTCGTGCAGGTGATGAGCGAGCAATTTCGACTGGAAGCCCTGAGCGACGCCCTCGTCGGCGTCATCGCCATTGTCTGGGCCGCCGGGCGCCTCGGAGCCGACTTCGGCTGGCAGTCCTGGCTGCTGGGCGCCTCCGCGGCTGCCTGCGGGATGCTGCTCTACGTCGCGGTCTTTTTGATCCTCACCGCGGTCTCGTTCTGGGTGGAAGACCGCGTCGGAATCATCCCTCCGGTCTACAACATGCTCAGCTTTGGCCGTTATCCGCTCGACATCTACAACCCGTTCATCCGCTTCTTGCTGAGCTGGATCATCCCCTTCGGCTTCGCCGCCTTCTATCCCTCAGCCAAACTACTGGGCCACGCCGAGTACGACGGCATGTTTCTCATGCTGCCCGTAATCACCATCGTCTTCTGGGCCGCCTCCATCGTGTTTTGGAATCGCGGCGTGCGCAACTACTCCAGCACCGGGTCTTAAGGGGACGACCGGGGGCGTCAAGTCGACAGTCCGCCGGTCACCAGAAAGCGTGTGTCGGGTGATCGGGGACGATTCGTTTCTGGGTGCCTGCGGAGTCTGCTGAGCGGTTGCGACGCCTAACCATTACACTGACAGCCTATGTCCCGTCTGCCCCTGATCGCGTTGATGTTTCTGGCGCCGTTGGGCGCTCAGGAGCGCCCTAAGATTCTTGGCGTGGCTCACATCGCCTTGAACGTGTCCGACATCGAGGAATCTCGAGCCTTCTACAAGAATTTCCTGGCCTACGGCGAGCCGTTTCTGCTGGAGACGGACGGGAATCTCAATCTGACCTTCATCAAGGTGAACGATCACCAGTACATTGAGTTGTTTCCAGGGCTCGATCCGAAGGAGGATCGACTTCGGCACATCTCGGTCTATACCGACGACGTGGATGCCATGCGGGTCTATTTGGGTTCGCGCGGATACAAGGTTCCGGCGAAGACGCCGAAGGGACGCATCAAGAATTCCAACTTCACGATTCGCGACCCCGACGGGCACGGTGTCGAGTTCGTGACCTACGAACCGGACGGGTGGTCGATGCGTGATCGCGGCAAGGCCATGAGCGAACAACGCGTCTCGAAACGGATTCTGCACCTGGGCATTCTGGTGGGGAGTTTGGGGAAGTCGATGGAGTTCTACCGGGACGTGCTGGGCTTTGAAGAGATTTGGCGAGGCGCGAGCCGCACGTCGGATGCGCTGTCGTGGGTCAATATGCGGGTCCCGGACGGCGAGGACTACTTGGAATTCATGCTCTACGACGAAGAGCCGGCGCCGGACCAACGCGGCGTGAAGCATCACATCTGCCTGGAGGTGGATGATGTCGCCGACGCCGTTAGGCGTCTCAAGGAGCGGCCCTACATCGCCGAGTACGGGCGGGAGCTGGAGATCAAGACCGGCGTGAACCGAAAGCGGCAGGTCAACCTCTATGATCCGGACGGGACGCGAGTAGAGGTGATGGAATCGCGAACCGTGGACGGGAAGCCCGCGTCTTCATCGACGCTGGCTCCGCCAAGGCCGTGAATTCCTCTGCCAGAAGCGGATCGGTACGGCGGCGTTGTCCCTAGGCCCCGGCTGGGTCGATGGGCGAAGATCTCGCGTCAAATAGACAGTCCGCCGTCGACCAGCAGGGCCTGACCGGTGATGTAGGACGACTCTTTGCCGGCAAGAAAGTAGACGGCGGCGGCGATTTCAGCGGGGTCGGCGGGTCGCTCGAGTCGACCGATCTTGGCTCTCTTCAGTTCTTCCACGGAGCGCCCCTCGCGCAGGGCTTTGCGAATGTGGAAATCCGTCACCGTGAACCCCGGGCAGACGGCGTTGGCGCGGATGCCGTCCGCTGCGTGGTCGACGGCAAGGCTCTTGGTCAGTGAGATGATGCCCGACTTGGTGGCGTCGTAGATCGGCATCTCGCTGCGCCCGACTTCGTGGTGGACGGAAGACATCAAGACGATTGTTCCCGATTGCTGCCGGATCATCTGCGGAAGTACCGCCTTGGCCGAGAACGCCGTGCCCTTCAAATTGACCGCAAGCATCTCGTCCCACTCCTGCTCGGTAGCGTCTTGGATGCGGCTGAAGTTGCGGTTCGCCGCGTTCGCGACGAGCACGTCGATGCGGCCCCAACGTTCGAGGGCCGCAGCGGCGAGGCGTCGGCAAAAGCTCTCTTCGGCGATCGTGCCGCATTCGAAAACGACATCGGCGCCGCGGTCCTTGAGTACCTGTAGTGTCTCGGCTCCGTCGTCTGCTGAGATGTCGCCGAGAACGAGCTTCATGCCTTCTTCGGCGAAGCGAACGGCGCAGGCTTTTCCGATGCCGGCGGCGCCCCCCGTAATGACTGCGACTTGGTTGGTTGAAGGCATGTTCTCTGGTATCACGTTAGCGATATTTGGTCTGCTAGTTTCATGCGACGCGTCATCGACCTGAGCTACGCCATTGTGGATCACTTCCGCTGGGGAGTGGACCGAACGCTAGCGGCGTCGTTTGAGAATGGTGACGGATTCCAGGTGACCCGGCTCGGCTTCGGCGTACACGGGTTCACGCACATTGATTCCCCGCGCCATATCTTGCCCGATGGGCCGACCACTTCGAGCTTCAACATGAACGCGTTCGTTGGTACGGGGGCGATCATCGACGTCAGCGACATCGAAGACAACGCGGCGATTTCCGCCCAAACGTTGGAGTTGGCGGGGGCGCATCTCGAGCCCGACGATATCGTAATCATTAAGACCGCGTGGGACGAGCGGTATTCGCTGGAGGAGAGGGAGTTTTGGACGGAGGCTCCCTATCTAACCCGGGACGCCTGCGAGTGGATCGTCGAGAAGCGACCGGCGCTGGTCGGATATGACTTTCCGCAGGATCGTCCGATCCGTGACCTATTGCGTGGAGAGAGCAAGCCGCTCGAGGAGTTCGTCAGTCACGACGTCATCCTTCGGCGCGGAATCCCGATGATCGAGTACCTCTGCAATTTGGCAGCGGTTTCGTCGGCGAGACCTGAGATCTGTGCACTGCCGATGAAGGTGCTCAACGCGGATGGAGCCCCTGCCCGAGTGGTTGCGATGGAGAACTGAGTCGGCTCCAAGACTACAGCTACGTCGGCGAGATCGACGAGATCGCTTGCTGGATTTTCTCGCCGAAGTCCGAAAACTCTTCGATGGCCTTCTCCGTATCCGGTACCGGCGCGGCAGCGAGCGATTCTGCCAGGTCGGGCCGTCCTTCACGTTCAATGACGGCGTAGCCTAGATGGTCGGCGACCAAGGACGCCGCGCACGTGACGGCGAGCGTCGAACCGTCTCGCGGCGATGGGTCATGGTGATGGGCGATGGATGCAGCGATGTCTTCCGGCAATTGCCATTGGTGCGCGAGGTAGGCGCCGGTATTGCAGTGGTCGGCGTCAAAGAGTTGACGCTCGCATTCCAGTTCGTCGAAGTCGTTGTCTCTGGCCACCGCCAACATGCCGCCGTATTCGTTTGGATGGCAAGCCAGCAGCGCCAGGCGGCCCACGTCATGAAGCAGCCCGGCCGTATAGCAGCGGTCCCGGGCGGCAGGAACCAACTCGGCGATCTTCTCAGCGACTAGGGCACAGGCGATGCTGTGGTCCCAGCACGTCCGCAACGACTCGTTGCCCATGAACTCTTTGGCAAATTTCCCCAACGCCGCGGTCATCGCCAAACGCTTCACTGTTTGGGTTCCCAGCACGACCACCGCATGCGAGACGCTGTCGATCTGCCTGCTGAGTCCGTAATAGGCGGAGTTGGAGACGCGCAGTATCTCGGCCGAAAGCGCAGGGTCCACGCGCAGTAGGTCGACGACTTGCTTCATTGGAACGTCGTCGTCGTCCAGGATGCTCATCAATTGCAGAGCCACCGCGGGGAACGGCGGCAGCGCGTGAATGGCCCAAGGACGATTGATCGACGCGCCTCCCACATCCGTGGGGCTGCTGGGTGCTGTCAGAGTTTCTTGTGGCATTTTCCGCTCCGTTGACTTATCGGACGGAGCGGGGCTCAGCCTTAACTCAAGCCGAGTGCAGAGCGTTGTTGATCGAGCTCTCGAGCCGTGGATGGTTGAAGGTGAATCCGGCGTCCTGAGCGGCCTGGGGCAGCACGAGCTTGCTGGAGAGCAACTCCGTGGCGAATCCCCCCAGCATGAGGCGGAGGGCGAAGGCCGGGGCCGGCAGGAATGCGGGCCGGTGCAACGCCCGTCCAAGCTTCTTGGCAAAGTCGCGCTGGCGCTCCGGTTCGGGAGCCGTGGCGTTGACCGCGCCGGCGATTGATTCGCTCTCCACGGCGAACTGGATGAGCGATAGGAGATCGGCTCGATCGATCCAAGACCACCACTGTAGGCCCGAGCCCAAGGGACCGCCCAACCCCAATTTCGCGGGCGTCAACATCTCGCCCAACGCTCCGCCGCCCCGGGCCAGGACGATGCCGATCCGCAACCGGACTACGCGTACTCCCAACCCCTCCGCCTGAGCGGCTTCCCGCTCCCACGCCTGTGCGACGTCGGCCAGAAAGTCGCTTCCAGGCTCTGCGCTCTCCACCAACCCTTGGTCTCCACGATCGCCGTAGTAGCCCACCGCGCTGGCGGAGATGAGCGTCTTGGGCCGTTGGGAGGCGTGTCCGATCGCTTCGACGACGGCGCGGGTTCCCTGGACGCGGGAATCGAGGATCCGTTGCTTCTTGGCGCCCGTCCAGCGCCCGGTCACCGATTCCCCTGCGAGATGGATGACGACGTCGGCGCCGTCCACTCCTTCGGTGGGCGCCGAGGAGCCGTCCCATGCAAGCGCCCGCGATCCTGTCGGCAGGCTCGCTGCGGCTCGATCGGGGGAGCGGGTGAGTATTCGCAGGCGGTGTCCCGCCCCGGCTAGAGCTTCGCAGAGCGGCCGGCCCACGAATCCGGTGGCGCCGCTGAGCGTGATTTCCATGGAGAACCGAAGGGGGAGATGTGGTACGCCCGGCAGGATTCGAACCTGCGACCTCTTGCTCCGGAGGCAAGCGCTCTATCCAGCTGAGCTACGGGCGCGTAACCCCATTGTCCGCGCACGCGGGGCGGCAGGTCAAATCTCCACGAGAGCTCTCGGGGAGCAGGTGTCGGGGAGAGACTTTACTACGCGTGTCGTGGAGTGGTTATACTACGTCCCATAAATCGTTATGCAGCCTCCAATGATTTGGATCGTTCTTGCCTGCGCCGTCCTCATGGGTCTGGGGATCGGATGGTTTTGGGCGCGCTCACACTTCCGTCGAGCAGCGAGCCGTGGTCGGCGGATCGAGCGGCCTGGAATGAGAGCCGGCCAGGCGCGAATCGAGCAGCTGGAAGGCGAACTAGGCATCGTCCGGCGGGAGTTGGACCGGGTGAATGAAAGAGACACTGCTGCCGCTGAGCGCCTTCGCAAGCAGGCTACGGCATTGGAGACGCTGCGGTCGCAGTTGCAGACACGCAACCTTCGGATCGAGGATCTGGAATCTCAACTAGCGGCTCAACGGATCGCTCCCAACCGCATCGGGCCGACGACAAGCGCCTCCGAGCGCCGGCGACGCAAGGCCGCCGCCTCCTAGGCTCCTGGAAGGGGCGCAGTCTAGTCGACGGGAAATCCGCGGTCCCGCATGAGGGCATTCGTGTCGACGTCTCGTCCGCGGAAGTTGCGATAGCCTTCGGCCGGGTCGATGGTGTTGCCGACGCTCATCACGTTCTTCTCCAAGCTGGAGGCCACGGCGGGATCGAAGGGCCCTTCGCCTTCGAGGAAGGCTTCCCAGGCGTCGGCCGTCAGAGAGTCCGCCCAGAGGTAGGAGTAGTAACCGGCGGCATAGCCTTCGCCGGAAAAGATATGCGCGAACTGCGGAGTTCTGTGGCGCATGGGCAGTTCCTTCGGCATGTTGAGTTCAGCCAGCGTCTTGCGTTCAAAGGCGTCCGGGTCGACTGCCGCCGGGTTCTCCAGGGTATGGAGCTTCATGTCCACCAAGGCGCTCGCGAGGTACTCGGTGGTGGCGAAACCTTGGTTGAACTTGGCAGCGTTTTCCACCTTGGCGAGCAGCTCGGCGGGCATCGGCTCTCCGGTCTCGTGGTGAAGCGCGAACTGGTTGAGAACCTCAGGCGTCGGCAGCCAATGCTCGTTGACTTGAGACGGAAACTCGACATAGTCGCGAGCGACGTTGGTTCCCGAGAGCGATGGATAGGTCACGTTGGAAAGCAGCCCGTGGACGGCATGTCCGAATTCGTGGAAGAGCGTCGTAGCATCGTCCCAGGAAATCAAGACCGGCTCGCCCGGCGCGCCTTTGACGAAGTTGGAGTTGTTCGAGACGATCGTCTTCTGGTCCTCGTCCATGCGCTCCTGCGAGCGATAGGCGTTCATCCAGGCGCCGGAGCGCTTGCCGGGGCGGGCGTAGGGATCGAAGTACCACAAGCCGACGTGTTCGCCCTTGCGCGTGACTTCCCACACGCGTACGTCTTCGTGATAAACGGGCACGTCCGACACGGGAGCGAACTCTAGGCCGTAGAGTTCGCCCGCCGCCCACATCATGCCTTCGCGTAGTTTTTCTAGCTGAAGGTACTGCTTCACTTCGTCCGCGTCGAGGTCGTAGCGGTCCTTACGAACCTTCTCGGCGTAGTAGCGGTAATCCCACGGCTCGATGGTGATGCCGGCCCCTTTCTTGTCGGCGATGGCCTGCATGTCGGCGACTTCTTCACCCACGCGGGCGATCGCGGCGGGCCACACTTTCAGCATGAGGTCCATGGCCGCCTCAGGCGTTTTCGCGACTTGCTTCTCCAGCGCCCGCGCGGCGAACGTGGGGTAGCCCTGGAGCTTGGTGCGCTCGGATCGCAGTGCGAGGATCTCCGTGATGAGAGAGTTGTTGTCGTACTCATCGCCGTTGTCGCCGCGGTCGTAGTAAGTCCGCCAAACGGTCTCTCGCAGGTCTCGCTCCTCGGAGTAGGTGAGGAACGGTTCCATGGAAGAACGGGTGTTGAGGATGGCGTACTCGCCTTCGTGATCGCGCTCTTTGGCTGCGGCTGCCGCGGCGTCGATGAGGGATTGGGGCAGGCCGGAGAGCTGGTCCTTGTTTAGGTAGGTGACGTAGCTCTCTTCGTCGTGCAGGAGGTTGTTGGAGAAGTCGGTGTAGAGCGTGGCGAGACGTTGGTTGATTTCGGCAATGCGCGCCTTTTGCTCGTCGTTGAGCTTGGCTCCAGCGCGGACGAAATCCGTGTAGTAGTCCCACGTCAACCGTCGTTGTTCGGTATTGAGACCGGCGGCTTCCATGCTTTCGTAAACGGCCTCGATCCGCTTGAACAGCTCCGGGTTCTGGCGGATCTCGTCCATGAAGGCGGCGAGCTTGGGTTGCAGTACGCCCTCGACCTCCCGGAACTCGTCCGACGACATGGTCGACGACCAGACGTAATAGACGGTCACGGCGCGATCGAGAGATTTGCCGGACCGCTCCATGGCGGCGATGGTGTTCTCAAAGGTCGGTTCGTCCGCGCTCTGAGCGATCTCGTCGATCTGCTTGAGCGCGTCCTCCATCCCTTTTTCGACGGCTCTCTGGAAGTTGGAGACCTCGACTTGATCGAAAGGCGGGACGCCGCCGTAGGGGCCTGTCCATTGTTGGAGGAGATTGTTCATATCAGATGATTCGCCTGCGGGCCCGCCGCAGCCGAGGAAGCTCAGCGAGAGCAACAGTGCTCCGGTGGTGAGAAAGGTCGATCGATTCATGGTCGGGATCTCTAGGATGTAGCGAGCCCGATGTCTCGGCTCAAACTTCTCTGATTATGTCATCCGCTTTGAAGGAAATGAGTCCCGAAAGCGGGACCGGCTAATTCCGATGACGGGGGCGTGCGGAGCCCGCACCGGTTGGAAGCTGTTGGATTGAAAGGACTGTGGACTTTGGCCCGTCGGGTGCGATCCGGGCGGCGTGGTGAAGATCCATTGGGCTATTGCGGTTGTGTTCGCGTTGTTGTTGGCCGTGGGCCAAGCGAGCGGGCAGTTTCGAGCGTTTCCGAACCGGGCGTATTGGAACGAGCAGTGGACGCCTGCGCCGTACGAGGTGGAGATCGAGTCGGTGGGGCGGCTGGAAGACTTCGTGGTGGACGGGAAGGTGGAGTTGTCGCTGCGGGCCTATCTGGAGTTGGTGATGGCCAACAACCCGGACGTCAATCTGCAGAAGCTTTCGGTCTACGAGCAGGAGAATGCGATCCAGCGTGCGCTGAGTCCGTTTGATCCGACGTTTGGGGCGAACTTCACGGCGACGCGGGCGCAGACGCCGACCAACAACATCACCGAGGGCGCCGACGTACGCAGTACGTTGGGGCAGATCGGACGCGCGTCCTACAACCAGCTGTTTGATACCGGGACGCAGTTCACGACCTCCTACATCACCAATCGCCGAGCCGATAACTCGGCGCTGGTGACCTTCAATCCGTCGATTACGCAGACGATGCAGTTTGAGCTTTCGCAACCGCTGTTGCGCGGGCGGGGAAGAGGGATTCAGCGACTGCCGTTCTTGATTGCGGAGTCGCGCAAGGACTTGACGGTGGAGCAGGTGCGGCAGCAGATTATGACGCTGCTGTTCCAAGCCGAGAACGTCTACTGGGACGTGGTGTCGGCGCGCGAACGGCTGAAGGTGCAAGAGAACAACTTGGAGTTGGCGCGGCTGTTTTTGGAGCGGTCGCGGCGCGAGTTGGAGTTGGGCGTGATTTCGCCGCTGGACATCTATCAACCGGAGCAACAGTTTGCGAGCGCGCAGGTGCGGGTGACGCAAGCGCGCTATCGGTTGCAACAGACCGAGGATGCGATCCGGCGTTGGATCGCGGCGGACTTGTCGCCGGAGGTGCGGACGTTGCCGGTGGCGTTGACCGAGAGCGTGGAACCGCCGACGACGACGCCGACGTTTGATCCGGAAGAGACGGTGGAGTTGGCGTTGGCGACGCGGCCGGAGGTGGCGCAGCGTCGCCAGGCGTTGACGGTGGACGACTTTCAGATCAAGTCGGCGACGAATCGGCTGCGGCCGGATCTGTCGTTGACGGGGACGTACTCGATCCAAGGGCGAGGCGGTCCGTTCCGGGATCGGTCGTTTACGGGTACGGGCGGCGGGATGGTGATACCGGGCGGATTGGGCGATGCGTTGTCGCAGTTGTTCGGGGTGGACTTTCCGACGTACGGCGTGGGCTTGAGTTTGCAGTTGCCGTTGAGGAATCGGCGGGCGGCGGCGGATCTATCGGATGCGGCGATCCAGAAGAAGCGGGATCTGTATCAACTGCGCAGTATCGAGCAAGACGTACGGCTGGACGTGCTGCAGGCGATTGCCGGATTGGAGCAAGCGAAGGCGTCGGTGCAACAGGCGGCTGTGGCGCAGGACTTTGCCCAGAAGCGCTTGGACGCGGAACAGAAGAAGTACGACTTGGGCGTGAACACGGCGTTTATCGTGCTGGACGCGCAGGATGATCTGGTGCAGGCGGAAGCGGATCTGATCGACCAGGGAGTGGCCTATCGACGGTCGTTGCTGACGCTGTTTCGGTCGACGGGGGAGCTGCTGGATAAGCGCGGCGTGGAGATTCGGTACGACTGAGAGACGTTGCTGAACGTAGCGCGACCTTAGGGGAAGCAGCGGCCAAATCTCATTAGAAGACGCGGGTCTCCGTGAACCCGAATCTTCCGCCTCAACAGAGCCCAGGCAAGCCCGTGGTCTTTCCGCAAGAAGCCCAGCCAGGTCTGGGAATCGGCCGTTACATGGAGGTCCGCTTCGCCCTCATGCACCCGCCGAACCGTGATGGCGCCGTCTCTCACGACCACAGTCGCTCGGGCTGCCTCCTTGCCGAAGAAGGTGAAGTGGATCCGTAGATCCAGTTCCTTCGCGGCGGTCGCCTGGAACGTCAACGGCATCCCGTTCAGCAGCGCGTCGATCGTCATCGGCCTCAGACTGTTCGTCACATGCCGGACCTGCTTGTGGGGGAAGCGCTTGGTCACATGCGCCTCCGCGTCCGATCCAGCGAGCACGTAGACCTTCTCTTCCTTCTTCTGCAAGGGCCGTAGGACGGCGTCCATATGAGCTTTGCGGTCCTCCAAGAACGGCGAGATCACGTCGTCGCCGGCCGGACACACCGCCAGGCAGTAGGCGGCCTTGTAGTTCGCTCCATAGGACAGGCTTTGCCACCAGGAAGCCGATTCGTCGTCATCCACCTTCTTGCGGTAGTCCCGGGCATCCTTCGAATCGGCTACCTGCTCGACCCAACTCGTAAACCCGCCCATGAACTCTCGGTAGTTGTGCGTATAGCACGAGGAGAACTGAAACTCGCCTTTGGGAGAAATCGCCCCGACCGGGCACGCGGCCACGCACAGCTTGCACTCTAAACAGGGGTTGAAGTCCAGCGGCTGAGCCTGCTGCTCAACGTCGATGTCGGTGAGCACGGTCCCCAGCAGTGCGAAGTTTCCGAACTTCGGATGGATCAAGTTCCGGTGGACGCCCATCTTGCCGAGCCCTGCCGCTTCAGCGACCAGCTTGTGCGAGACGGTCCAGATCTTGCCTGGGAATCGGCTCATCTCCAGAGGAAAGCCCATCGCCGGGTTAGCCGCCCTGCCGCGGGCGTCTTCCAACCGACGGACGACGGCGCGGGCGACGTCGTTCACGTCTTCGCCGGCATGGTGAAACTCCAGGTTGGCCGCCGATCGCGCCGGAGAGCGAACCGGCTCGCGATGCATCCGGACAACAAACGAGATGGCCGAGCGCGCCCACGGATAGAACTCCTCCAGGTCCGCTCGGTCGGCGTCGAACTCCGGCCGAGCGGTAGAAACGACTCCGGCGTCGTCGGCGCCCGCCTCCATCGTGAGCCGTCGCAACTCTTCCGCCGTCCATGTGCGGGGTGCGACGGGCGACTGATGGGCGAGAACGGTGGGATGCTGTGCATGGGTAGTCATGATGTATATACAAGTTTATGTTCAAAAAAAGGTCCGCTATTCCGTGATGGCGGCCGCGGGAGACGCCCTCAGTGCTTCGGAGGCCTCTTCGCCGAGCAGCGCCGTGGCGCGCTCCTGTGCAAGTCGCCACGCCGGATAGGCGTCGGTCAGCAGACGTTTTCCTTCCGCGGTCAACTGGAAAGGCTGTGAGCGGGCATCCGACTCGTCCTCGAGCGCCTCAATCCAACGCCGTCGTCGCATCCTCTCTAGGTTCCGCGAGAGCGTCGACGCTTCTAGGTCCAGGATGCGCCCAATCTCGCCCGGCCGCGCTTTGCCCAGGCGCTCGGCGGCCACCAGGATGTTCATCTGGGAGACCTTCATGCCCAACGGCCGTAGCGCGTCGTCGTAGATATTAGTGATCGCGCGATTGATCTTGCGTACGCGCGCCGCCAAACAGTCCTGGGAGACTTCTTCAGCGATACTCACGACATTGAGTGTATATGCAATAAACTCTCGAGTCAAGCGGGATCTTCGATCAGTCGGACCGGATCAGCGAACGACGGCGGACACGTCCAAGCTCGTGGGAGCCAGGCAGGCCTTGTCGTTACAGGCTTGGTAGCGGAGCTTTCCGCTGAGGGTGACCGGCTTGTCGCCCAGGCTCTTCGGGGCGCGCAACTTCGTCGTCACCGCGAACTCGCCGGAGAATACCGAGAGCGGTCCGTCGGAGAAGTCGTACTGCACCAACTCCGCCTCCGGGAACTCGGTCGCCAGGACTTCAAAGCCGGGCGTATTCCAAGTCAGCCGCGTCGGAATCAGGTATTCCTCCAGCGGCTGGTCTGAATTGATGTGGTAGCCCTTGCGGATGCGCACGGTCAGAGGCAGTTCAAACGTCTCTCCGGCTTTGACCGTAATCGGAGGAGGCGGCAGCGCCACCGCAGCTTGGAAGCCGCGCAGCTGCGCTCCGAGCGCGGCTGCCGCCAGGAGGACGACGACGGCGAGGCTACAGCAGCGCTTCAATTTCTTCCTCATAGAGCGACTTGTCGACCAGCCCCTTATGACGGCCCACGATCTGACCTTGCTTATCGATCACCAGAGTCATCGGCAACGCCATGACGCCGCCAAACTTGTCGGCCGTCTCCTCGTCGCCGATCACGACGGGGAAGTTCACCGGGTTGTCGGCTAGGTAGGGGCGGACGATGTCCCATCCCTCCTCGTCCATGGAGATCGCCAAAACCGTAAATCCCTGATCTTTGTACTTGCGCTGAAACTCGACGAACCACGGCATCTCGACTTTGCAGGGCCCGCACCAAGTCGCCCAGAAGTTCAACAAGACGACTTGCCCCTTGTAATCGGAGAGTTGGACGACCTTGCCTTCACCATTCTCTAGGGCGAAGTCGGCGGCCGCTTCGGCGGAGACGCCGCTGCAACCGAAGGACAGCAACAACGCAGCGATCGGAAGCGCGAGTATTTGGATTCGTTTCATTCGGGCCCTCAACACGTCCCCTCAGTATAGGACGCCGTCTTCTTACGTTTCGTTGCTCCCGGGCAGAAGGTTCCGCAGGCATCTAGGATTATTCCCAACCATCGCGTGCTCGCAGCGTCTATCGTCGTGTAACCTGCTCTTCGCTACGATGGCCTTAGTAACTTGGTCTGGCCAGACCTCCCCTTTTCTCTATGCTGTTCCGAACTTCCTACCGCGCGCTCGCGTTTTGGCTGACTTTCGCTTCCGTGACTCTGGCGCAGTCGTTTGACGCGTCCGTGGAGGGGCGCGTCCTGGACGGCACGCAGGCCTCCGTGGTCGGGGCCGATCTGGTGCTCGTCGAAGAGGCGTCGGGGTTGGAGCGACGTACGCGCTCCGGCGAAGCCGGTGTTTACGCCTTTGCGGCGCTTGAGCCCGGCGTCTACTCGCTGCAGGTTCGCGCGGAAGGATTTCGAGCGGTGCTTCGCGAGGCGTTGACCGTTGCGGTGGGCGCCCGCGTGCGCCAGGACTTCCAGTTGGAGATTGGCCCGGTCTCCGACGTGGTGACGGTGACGTCCGAGCCCCCTTCCGTCAACCAGCGCTCCGCCGCCGTTTCCACGGTGATCCCGAACAACTATCTCATCGAGCTGCCGCTCGACGGTCGGAACTTCCTGGAGCTGGTGATGCTGGCGGCGGGCGTCACCGAATCGGCCGACGGCTCGGCCGGTTCAACCCGCGGCCGCTTCGCCTTCCAGGCGGGAGGCGCCCGCGAGAGCGCCAACTCGTTCATCTATGACGGCGTCTACGCCATTGATCCTGTTCTCAACAGCTTCACGTTCACGCCTCCGGTCGACGCGGTGCAAGAGTTCCGGGTCGAGACTGCCAATTCCGAGTCGGGGCAGGGACGGAACTCAGGCGGACAGGTCTCGGTCTCGCTCAAGCGCGGCGGCAACCAGTTCCACGGCTCGGCGTATGAGTTTCTACGCAACTCCGCGCTCGACGCCCGCAACTTCTTTGATCAGCCCGATCAACCCACGCCCAAGCTGCGGCGCAACCAATTTGGCGCGTCCGTCGGCGGGCCGCTCCGCAAGAACTCCACGTTCTTCTTCGCCGACTATGAGGGGCTGAGAGAACGCCGTGCCGTTACGCGCACGACCAACACGCCCACCGCGGCGGAGCGCACGGGCGACTTCTCAAGCAGCGACCTCCCCACGCCTATCAATTTCCTGAGCGGCCAGCCATTTGAGAACGGTCAACTTCCCGCATTTTTCCTCCACCCGGTCGGCCAAGGCGTCGCCGGTCTCTACCCGCTGCCCAATCGTGCGGGTTCCGGCCAGAACTTCGTTTCCGCGCCGACGCAATCGAACGACGGCAACAAGTTCGACGTCCGCATTGACCAAAAGCTGGGCGCGAACGGCCGCCTCGCCGGGCGCTACAGCTTCGCCGACCGTACCCTGTTCGAGCCGTTCGCCGGACAGACGTTCGCGGCCGTACCTGGATACGGCAACGACGTCGACGAACGCGGACAAAACCTCATGGCGTCGGAGACGCATACCTTCGGGAGCCGCTGGGTCAACGAAGTTCGTTTTGGCTTCAATCGCGTCGATAACCGAACGTTCCACCAGAACTCGGGCACGAGCATCAACCGCACGGTCGGCCTGCCGGACTTCGTCGACCGCGAGCGCGACCTTGGCCTGACTTTCATCCAAATCACCGGCCTGAGCCCGCTCGGCGACGAGTTCAACAATCCCCAAGACGGCGTCATCGACTCCTACCAGTTTTCTGACACCGCTTCCGTCTCCGCCGGGAAACACTTCTTGCAGTTCGGGTTCGAGCAGCGCTTCATCCGCGGCAACGCTTTTCGCGATGTCCAATCGCGCGGGCAGATCTCATTTACCGATTTCGCTTTCACCCAGAGCGCTCTTGCGGATCTGCTGCTCGGGCTGCCCAGCTTCACCGGCGGTGCGGCGTCGGACAGCGTTCAGAACCAGCGCACTGCCGCGACCAACTTCTTCGCGCACGACTCCTGGCGCGTGCGCTCCGGCCTCACGCTCACCCTGGGGCTGCGCTACGAGTACAATCAGCCCGCCTACGATGCTGAGGATGCCGCGGCTGTTTTTGATTCCGCTACCCAGCAGATCGTGCAGGTCGGCACGAACGGCGTCCCTCGCGCGGGGTACCAATCCGACCTCAATAACTTCGCGCCCCGCATCGGTATCGCCTGGAGCCCGCGAACCGAACGCAAGACCGTCGTTCGCGCGGGGTACGGCATTCATCACAACTTCTCGTCTCTCGCGCCGGGGCAGGGCATCTACTTCAACCCGCCGTTCTTCAACTTTCAGCTGTTCTTCCCTTCGCAGCAGCAACAGATCCTGTTGCACGACCCGTGGCCGCAAGGCGGCGCCGCGCCGGTGCCTCCGTCGGCCGTCACCTACGACCGCAACCTACGCACGAGCTACGCGCAGAACTGGAACTTCACCATCGAGCAGGAGTTCGCGGACTCCACCGTCGTCTCGGTCGGATACGTTGGAACGCGCGGCGTGAATCTGCTGGGCGGCCGCGACATCAACCAGCCGGCGCCTTCGACGGCCGAACTCAACCTCCGCCCCAACCCGTTCTTCTCGGACGTCAATCAGATTGAGTCGGCGTTCGATTCCGTCTATCACAGCCTGCAGGCGCAACTGCAATGCCGCTTTCGCGGCGGGCTAACGGGCCTGTTCAACTACACCTGGTCCAAATCGATCGACAACGCCTCGAACTTCTTCGCCTCAGCCGCCGACCCCAACTTCGCCCAAGACAGCAACAACGTCTCGGCGGAGCGCGGGCGATCGAGCTTTGACACGCCGCACCGGTTCGTCGGCAGCTTCGCCTACGAGTTGCCGTTTGGGAAGGACAAGCGTTGGGCGGGCAATCTCTCCGGCGCTGCGGGTGCACTCGTCAGCGGCTGGAAAATCAACTCGATTATCACGCTCGCCTCCGGTCAACCGGCGACGGTTGCACTGCCGTCTGAACTCGACAACTCCAACACCGGTCGCTCGATCTTCGGTTTCGGCGCAGGCGACCGTCCGAATCTCGTCGGCAATCCCAACCGCTCGAACCCGGACCCCGCTCAATGGATTGACCCGGCGGCCTTCGCCTTCCCGGCGTTCGGCACGTTCGGCAACGCGGGGCGCAACATCATCCAAGGGCCGCCGCTCCAGAACGTCAACTTCTCGGCCGTCAAAGACACTCACCTAGCAGAAGACGTGACGCTTCAGTTTCGCGCTGAGTTCTTCAACTTCCTCAACACGCCCAATTTCGGCCAACCGAACATCTTCTTCGGTACCCCCGGTTTCGGCCGCATTCTTTCGGCTCGGGATGCGCGTGAAATCCAGTTCGGCGTCAAGCTGCTGTTCTAGTCGTTTGTCCGTTGCTCACTCCGGCAGTTCTTCTCCCGCCGGTTCAGGCAACCAGAAACTCGCGATCAGCCCAATCACGTAGGCCGCCGTCCCGACAATTCCGGCGGCGAAGGCCAGCTTGAGGGCGGGCGTATCTCCGGGCGTATAGTTGGCCAGCGTGGTGGTGACCATGGCGGCGAAGGTGCCGAGGAAACGGCCGCCGATGTTGGCGGCGAAGCCTTCCCCCGTACCTCGCAAGCGCGTGGGGAAGACCCGCGGGATGTAATTGCCCCAGAAGCTGAACTGGGCGACGGTAACGAGTCCGGCTAGAAACATGCCGTACTTCAGCAGGCCGACGTCGCTGGTGGCGGCGTAGAAGAAGACGAGCGGGAAGATCACTAGACCTGGAACCAGAAAGAGCCGCAGCAGGTTACGACGGCCGACGAATACGACCACCAGCAGGGCAAGAATGATTCGCCCGACGATGCCTCCGATCTCTTGGAGCAGTTGGACATTGCCGACGGTCTGTTCTTGAGCGGTTGGGTCCAGGTGAGCGACTAAGCTGGGGACGATGCGGGGAACGTGCTGAATGGCCCCGAAGGCCGCTCCGTAGCTGCAGGCGAAAAGGATGGTGGTGACGACTGTCGTGCGGAGCAAGCCCGGCTGGAACAGCTCCATGACGCTGGGCCGCTCGAGCGTGCCGGCGTCCTTCCTCTCCTGCCATTTTGGCGACTCCGGCAGGAAGGGACGAATGACCATCAGCGGGATAGCCGGGATGAGGCCCGAGATCAAGGTATAGCGCCAGGCCGCGTGTCCGCCCAGAATCTCTGGGAAGGAATCGCCGTAAGTGACAGCCAGGTAGTACGCGCCGGTCACCATAGCGCCGCCGATGGAGCTGAAAGCCTGCGTCCAGCCGAGCACGGCTTCGCGGGTCTTGTGTTCCTCGAACAGTTCAGCCAGCCAGGCGACCGCCGCAACGAACTCGACCGAGACGCCGATGAACGTGGTGCAGCGGAAGAACAGGAGCATCTCGATGCTGGTCGAGAAGCCCGCGGCGCATGCGGAGAAGGCGTACAGCAGGATGCTCCAGACCAGTACCGCGCGGCGCCCGAGCCGGTCCGTGAGCCAGCCGCCGAGGAGCCCGAATATGCCGCCAAAGACAGCAGGCACGAAGAAGAGCAAGCCGACCCACTGGTTGAACTCAGGCGTCCCCGGGCGGACTTCTGCGAGGTCGAGCAGCGCCGGCCGCACGATCAGCGGCAGCATCAACAGTTCGTAGATGTCGAAGGCGAAGCCGAGGGCTGCCACGAAGCAGATCAGCCATTGGGTGCGGGTGAGTGTGGGAAGCTGCATGCGGAGTCGCCATTATGGCGCCATCAAACCGGCTTGTGTGAGCCGCATGCTCATTGGGTCAGCACATCCTCCGCCGAGACGAACAGATAGTCCGGGGAACTCTTGGTACAAAGCTGCAAAATCGGCAGGTGTCCTGCTCCGATGATCACAAGCACCCGGTCTGCTTTCTCCACTGGAATCCGTTGAATATTGTTGAAGATCCGCAGGTTCCGGTTGTACCAGCGTGTTCGCGAATCCGGCCCGAGGTAGTCGTCGCCTTGCCCGGCCTTGGCGTTTCCCACGAGATACATGCCGTGCGAGATGCGGGCGCGTTCCTGCGAACTGTGGTGCAACAGAGATCGAATCAGAGGCTGCTCGTCCACCAGTCGGTCCTCCCATTCAGCGAGCCGGCGGTATTCCTCGGCCCACTCCGTCTCTAGGTCTGCCTGCCCGTAGTCCTTGATCTTCTGTGACCAAGCGTCCCAGTTGCCGATCATGTCGTGTCCCCGTGCGTCGATCGCGTACAAACGCTCATGGCCGAGCGATTCGGCCAGTCGAAATCCGATTTGGTGGATCTCGTGCGAGGTCAGCTCGAACTCGCCGCGCCGGAACGCTCGATAGTCTCGATTGAGACGCTCCTCGCTGGGTAGACGTCGCTCGACCGCAATCCGAGTGGGGCCGAACTCGCGCAGTCGGTCTAGGACGACCTCCAACTCCGCCTGACGCTTCTCCGACAGGATGTCGAACTGGTGCTGCGGCTTGTGGTCGTCCCTACCCGCATCCCGGAAGTGGAAGACTCCCAAGAGGAGAATCTGTGGTCGAGGGGCGGCCTCTCCCAGGATGTCCGGGATGGTCTGCGCGGGGCAGACGAGGGCGACCGCAAGGCATACTCCAAACGCTCTCTTCACGAACCGCATGGCTCCCAATTCCTCCTTCTTCCTCGTTCGCCAAACGCGACTCATGCTACCGGACTATCTCTTGAGCCTCCACGAAGTTCGGCTCTCGTCACTCCCTTGATGACGCGTCGCCGTCGGGGATTGTCTGAAGCGCTACCCTTGGGCGTTGGTGGGAGCTTGTGTTGATGAACCTAGACCGATCCACTAGAGCCGTTGCACCGAGATCGGCGCCGCGCAAGGCCCGATCGGCGTCGGTTCTCGTGCCGTTCCTGCTGTTCGCCGCATACGCCCACGGCCAGGAGACTTCTTCGATGCATGTGCTTGGATACGCCGATCGTCTGAGCGTGGCTCATGGGGAGACCGTCCGGTTCATGGTGAGCTGCGAATCCGCGAGCTACCGCGCCGATTTGGTTCGCTTGATCCACGGAGACGTGAACCCCGACGGACCGGGCTTCAAGGAGCAAGTCGTCGAATCCCGCGTCAACCAGAGCTATCCCGGGGGGCGGCAAGAGCTCGTCGCGGGCTCTTACGTCACGGTCGACGACCACCCTGCCCTGCGCGTCGCGGACGGCTTCACGCTGACGGCCTGGATCGCTCCGAGTGCGCCGGGAAGAGGCGTGCAGGGGATTGTCGCCAAGTACTCGCCGGAAGACGGACGAGGCTATGGGATGTTTCTAGGAGAAGACGGCGGGCTGGAACTGTGGGTCGGCGATTCGAGCGGCCATGTCGAGAAGATTCGAACCGAGACGCCGCTCCGGGGATGGACGGCGGTCTCCGCGTTTCGGGGGCTGAACCAGGGTGTCAGTCCTCCGTCCTGGTACTTCGTGGCGGCATCGTTCGATGCCCGCAGCGGTCGCGCGACGCTCTATCAGCAGCCGGTGATCGAGTGGCCGCACGATCCGAGTCGGGCGCGGGTGGAGAAGACGTTGTCTGCCCGGTCGGTCGGAGAGAACTCGGCGTCCTTTTTGATGGCCGGCTATTGGACCGTGAGAGATGGTGAGGCTCCGAGTGTAAGCGGTCACTTCAACGGCAAGATCGAAAACCCGCGGGTCTTCGACAGGGCATTGGATTCGGACCAACTGGCAGAGCTGAGCCGAGGGGCGGAGCCGCAAGAACCCGTTGCGGCGTGGGACTTCTCCGCGGACATCACGGGGCGAGGCGTCCGCGATACGTCCCCCAACCGATTGCATGGGCGAACCGTGCAGATGCCGACGCGGGGCGTGACGGGACACGCCTGGGACGGAAGCGACGACCATTTCGAACGAGTCCCGGAGCACTACTCGGCCATTCATTTCCACGACGACGACCTCGACGATGCCGGTTGGCAGGCAGACTTCGAGCTTGAAGTACCTGCATCACTGCGCAGCGGGATCTACGCCATGCGGCTGACCACCGAGAGCGGATCCGACTATGTTCCGTTTTTCGTCCGCCCTGGCCCCGACGTACAGCGGTCGCCCATTGCCTTTCTCGCGCCGACATTCACCTATCTGGCCTACGGCAACTGGAACAGGGGAACGCCGGAACTGTTGAGCTTGTACAGCCATCACTCCGACGGCAGCGGAGTTTCCTACGCCTCCAGTCGGAGACCGATCCTGGATATGAAGCCCAAGGTCGTTCACCGCAACGCCGGACCGGTGACGACGGGTCCTCACGGATTCAATGCGGATCTGCACTTGGTCGACTGGCTGGACGCCAAGGGATATTCCTGGGACGTGGTGACCGACGGCGATCTCCATTCCGAAGGCGTCGACTTGTTGGCGCCCTACCGAACGATCGTGACCGGGTCTCATCCGGAGTACTGGTCCGGGCAGATGCTCGATGCTCTGAAGGCCTATCTCCAGCAGGGCGGAAGACTCCTTTATCTGGGCGGCAACGGCTTCTACTGGGTCACTTCGGTGGATTCGGAAGAGGGGCACACGATCGAGATTCGCCGTCGAGGCGGGACCGAGGCTTGGCAAGCTGCGCCCGGCGAGTACTATCACAGCACCACGGGCGAACTGGGAGGCCTGTGGCGGTTTCGCGGACGACCGCCTCAGCAGCTGGTCGGCGTCGGCTTCACCGCGCAAGGCGACGACCGCGGCCGCCCGTATCGCCGTCAGGAGGGTAGCTTCGATCCTCGGGCGGAGTTCATTTTCGAGGGCCTAGAAAAGGACGAGCTGATTGGCGATTTCCCGTGCTTGGTGCTGGAGCACGGTGCGGCGGGCCTTGAAGTGGATCGGTTTGATGAGGTCTTGGGGACGCCGAGTCATGCCCTGTTGCTTGCGTCGGCGGACGGTTTTTCCGACCTATACCAGCACGTGGTGGAGGAGGTCTTGGTGACCGATTCCAAGCAGGGAGGGTCGGTCAATCCTCGGGTGCGGGCCGACATGGCTCTGATGGAGTATCCGAACGGAGGCGCCGTGTTTTCGGTCGGATCGATCTCTTGGGACGGCTGCCTCTCCTACAACGGTTACGACAACAACGTCTCCCGCATCACCGAGAATGTCCTGAATCGCTTCCAATCTGAAGGGGTGACTACCGAGGGGGGCGGCGACGAATAGACGGCCGCTTCCCCTCCCTGCCAGCTATACTGACTGCCGGAATAGACCCCATGAAATCCCGTATTCTCCTGACCACTCTCGCGCTGGTCTGCGCGGCTTCCATGACCGCCCAGAGCCAGAAACCCGTCAACTGGAACGACGGGATTCCCGAGCCTTATCACTCGCCCTCGGCCAGCAATCGCCCGCAAGTCGTGGAGCGCCCCGACGGCGCCAATCTCGGGCTTCCCGCAGGCTTCGCGGTGGAAGAGTTCGCCATGCATCCGGATTGGATTCGGCCGCGCTACATGCTGCTGTTGCCCAACAACGAGATCCTGCTCTCGGACTCCGGCGACCGCGGCGAGCCCAACGGCGCCGTCTATCACATGAGCGCTGACGGCAAGAAGGTCTCCAAACTCCTTGACGGCCTGGACCGTGCTTTCGGACTGCAATATCACGACGGCATGCTCTACGTCGCCGAGACGACCTCGCTCAAGCGCTATCCGTTCGACGCCTCGGCCGTGAAGACGACCGGCGAAGGTGAAGAGATCTACTCCATGGCCGACTTCGGCCAGGGCCACTGGACGCGTTCGATCCTGTTCAACGACGACCACTCCAAGCTCTTCCTCACCATTGGTTCCGGCTCGAACGTCGACGTGGGCGAAGCCAAGGAACGCGCCGCGCTGCTGCGCATGAACCCCGACGGCTCCGACGTGGAGATCTACGCGGAAGGCCTGCGCAACATCATCGGCCTGCGCCATTCGCCGGAGAGCGGAAGGCTCTGGGTCTCCATCCAGGAGCGAGACGGGCTGGGCGACGATCTCGTCTCCGACTATTTGGCGGAGGTCAAGAAGGGCGGCTTCTACGGCTGGCCTTACGCCTACACAGGCCCGAACGAAGAACCGCGCCACAAAGGCGTCGCGCCGGACATGGTGGAAAAGACGCTCTACCCCGACGTGCTGCTCGGCGCCCACGTCGCCGTGCTCGACATGATCTTCTACACCGGCGACATGTTCCCCGCCGAGTACCAGAACAGTCTGCTGCTGGCCTTCCACGGCTCTTGGAACCGTGCCAATCGCGTCGGCTACAAAGTAGCTCGCATACCGTTTAAGGACGGGCGTCCGCAGACCGGGCCGCAGGACTTCCTGACCGGTTGGATGCTCGACCCGGAAGACCGCCGCGTATGGGGCCGCCCGGTCGGATTGCTGCAGATGCCCGACGGCTCGGTGCTGGTGACCGACGACGGCGGCTTGAAGGTCTGGCGCATCTCCTACGAGAAATAGCAATGCGCCCAGTTCCACTCGGTCTGCTCACTCTCGTCCTCGTCGGGACAGCCGCGGCTCAACGCGGCGGCCCGCCCCCGGAAACGTTTCCGCTTTGGGCCGACGGCGCGCCCGGCGCCCAAGGCTCCGAGCCCGTCGACGTGCCGACGCTCTCGGTCTATCTGCCGCCCGCTGAGCGCTCGTCGGGAACGGCGGTGGTGGTCTGCCCCGGCGGCGGCTATCAAAATCTCGCCATGGACCATGAGGGCGTCCAAATCGCCCGCTGGTACAACTCGCAAGGCATTGCCGCCTTCGTCTTGAAGTACCGCCTTGGCCCCAAGTATCACCACCCGGTGCAGCGCGGCGACGTCCTGCGGGCGATTCGTACGGTGCGCTCCCGCGCTTGGCGCTACGGCGTAGAGGAAGATCGCATCGGCGTGATGGGTTTTTCCGCCGGAGGCCACTTGGCTTCTACGGCGGCGACCCTGTTTGACGCCGGCGATCCCGACTCCTCCGACCGCATTGAGCGGTTCAGTTCGCGGCCCGATTTCGCGGTGCTGGTCTACCCGGTGATCGCGCTTGATGCGCCTTATACCCATCAAGGCTCGAAGCGGAATCTGCTAGGCGACAATCCCTCGGCCAACCTGGTAGCGAAGCTCTCGACCGACAAGCAGGTCACGGCGAACACGCCCCCGACCTTCCTCTTCCACACCAATGAAGACACGTCGGTACCGCCCGAAAACAGCGTGGCATTCTACCTCGCGTTGCGGAAAGCGGGAGTCCCGGCGGAGTTGCACATCTACGAACGCGGCCGCCACGGCGTAGGACTCGCCTGGAGCGACCGTATCCTCTCGTCGTGGCCCAATCGTTTGGCGGACTGGCTGCTGACCCGCGGCCTCCTCCATCGCTAAAGCAAGAAGGCTGGAGCGCGACCTGCGCGCCCCAGCCTTCGAGAAGAACTCGGCGGCCTACTGGCTCAAGACTTTTCCGCCGCTGCCGCCGCCCGTGAAGACGACCGCCCCGCCGGTCCGTCGGACCCGTGTAGCTTGGCGCCCAGCTTCATGCGCGTTGATGAGCACGCGGCACAGCGACTGATTGAACAGCGCCGGGCTCCACAGGGCTCCTCCGCGCAGGTTGGAGTTGATGACGGCGGCGACTTCCACGTCGTCCTCAAACTTCATGATGCACGCGTGCGACTCCCGGCTCGCCGTCACGGGCACCCATTGGATCCCGCTCTGGGTCGCCATCATGGTCATGGCTCCCGTACCCGACATATAGTCGCCTCCGTGCCAGAAGATCCCGGCTTCGTCGCCGGAGTTCGCGCCCGCGCTCCAGCCGAGGTTGAGCTGATCCATGAGATCGCGGTTGGCGACCGACAGGATGCGTTGGTCGGCGGGGACCCACTCGGGGTGGCTGAGGTAGGTGGTGAACTTCGCCAACTCTACGGACGACAGGTGCCATCCGACGGGGCCGCAACCGTAGGCCATCGACGCCTCGCCCCAGTTCGTCTTGGGCGCGGCGGTGGGGTAGCGGGCGTCGAAGTAATGCGTGCGGGTCGCTTCATCGAGGTGGTAGCAGGAGGCGTTGAACTCAAGCGGCGCCCAGATATTCTGCGCCACATAGGCCATGTAGAGCCACGCCGTCAGGTCGTCAGTCAGTTCCAAGTGATCGACGGCGGGGTTTACGGCCTGCCAGAGTTTCGGGATGAGGATCCGGAACAGTCCATAGTTGGCGTTCTTGTAGCAGTAGACGCCGAACCCCGAGCCCGAGTTTGCCGCGTCGCCGGGCGCATACGTTCCGTCGTCCTGCTTCACCGCGCACTCGGTCTCTTTCCAGTCCGCCGCGATTCCATTGGCGACCAGAGCTTGGAGTCCGTCGTAGCTGTTGATGGAGACGTCCCCGTAGTTGGGAATGGTCGTCAGGTTCTTGCCGATGGTCTGCTGGATGCCGGAGGTGTGCGTCAGCAGGTCGATGAAGCGGACCCCGCCCTTGTTCCAGAAGCCGAAGCCGCGGACCCACTCGTCCGGCAACCATGGGCCCACGGAATCGTAGACCGAGAGGTTGTTGGCTTCCAGGAGTTGCAGCACGGCCACCGCCGTGACGGTTTTGGAGACGCTGGCAACGTGGATCTTCGTGTTGGTTTGGAAGGCTTGACCCGCTCGTTTGACGCCGGCCGCTCCGGAAGCGGCGATCTGGCCGTCTTCAACGATGGTGAATGAGTAGCCGGTGGCGCGTGGTCCGAGGATGGCGTTGATGTAGGTCGCCATGGCGTCGGTGTCGGTCTCGGCTTGCAGTTGGGGCGCTGCGGCGACGATGAGCGAAAGGGAAAGTATTAGGCGGGTCATGGGGGAATGTGTCCTCACCTGGGGAAAGCGACGACACGCGGGCTGGGACCTCATCCGCCCTCGAACCTAGCCGGGTGAAGTCGTCACTGAGCGGCGAGTTTCTGTTCGCAAGCGGCGTGCTGCTCCGACTGCGGTGAGGTCGATTCGACGCATCGGCGTAGAGCTTGTTCCGCCTTGCGGTGCTCGCCCCGCCTGCTGTAGACGTGCGCGGCCACCAAGTACGCCTGCGGATACTGCTCCACGGCCCGCTTCAAATGGGCGACGACCCCGTCGGTATGGAGACCCATCTGGGCCATGATGAGTCCTAGGACGTAGCGGCAGCGCGCGCTCTCCGGGTAGGCTGCCACGGCGATTCGGGCTTGCCGTTCCGCTTCATGCAACCGGTCTAGCCCGTGGAGAGACATGGCGCGGCCGATTTGCGTCGTTTCCGAACCGGGCGCGAGGTCGTCGGCTCGATCGAACGCCTCAAGAGCCCCCTTAAAGTCTTTGGTCTGGAGAAGCAAGACTCCCATGCGAGTATGAACCTCGACTCGACCCGGCTCCAGCTCGGCGGCCCGCGAGAGATGCGCGACCGACTTCGCTAGGTCGTTGCGGCTGAGCGAGTGCTCGGCTTTGCGCATAGCCCTTCGAAATCCGCGGTCCGGCGTACTCTGCAGTTCGTCCAGCGCAACGACCGCGCTCGAGTTCCCGACAGTCTGTCGCTTCGGCAAGCGGATGGTCAGCGGCTGCGGCGCGGTAGTCGCCAGGCTCGTTGAAACAGTTTCCTGGTGGATCTCGTGGCCGCTCGCATCGACCACGACGACCTGGAACCAGCCGGACGACGCCTCCTCCTTTATCGTCGCTTCAAAGCGTCCGTCCGAGGAGACCGTCGCCCGGACAGCGGAGCCCGCGCCGCCCTCCGGCCAAATCTCAACCAGCAGGCCGCCTATCGCCGCGGTATTCTCGCCAACCACACGTCCTTGAATTGAGCGTGCCGACATGGATTGCGCACGCGAGAACTCGACTGATCCGTTGAAGGCGGAGCATGAGGTCAAGCACCACAGGAGCGCGCTGTTGGTTTGATTGAGCAACGTCGTTCCCTCCTCCCCATCGACGCTACCCTGCTGCGCCGGCGGAGTTGTCAGAGCGAAGCAATGGAGTTGCAAAAAGTTGTAATCGCCGTGGTGCCGGGGCCGCTGTGGATCTACGCTAGGCGGTGTGAAAGGGGCGTCCCCAAAATCAAGTCACTCACTGTTGCTGGTCGTCGCGTGCGCGGTGCTCGTCCCCGCAGCCGCGCTTGCCGTGCTCCAGTACCGCACCCTCACCTCGCTTGAAGTCGAAACTCCTATTGCCGTTCGCGAGTCGCTTCGACAAACGATTCGGGCCTACGACCGGGCGCTCGACGAGCGGGTCGAAGAGATGACCGGTCAGGCTTTGGGAGCCCTCCTGAATATGGACTGGGAGGCCGCGAGCCGTGAAGACCTTGCCGGCGCCCTCCGGGTTTTGATGCAGGACGCTGAGGGGGTCGACCAGATCTCGGTAGCTCGGCTTTGCGACTGCCCCAATCGACTGGCGGCCGTCGTCTCCAGTACGGAGGCCTGGGTGGAGACCAGGACGAGGGCCGACGCTTGGCCTCTGCGGCGGTACCTGGAGCGCGCCCGTCCCGTACTGCCGCCGAAGCAGTCACGGGGACGCTCCGCTTTCCTGCACATTGAGATTGAGCGCGAACCTGAGCACGCAGGCCTCTATGCCTTCCAGCGTTCCGGAGACTTGATCGCCTCGGTACGTCTTTCGAGGCGAACCCTCCTGCGTCTGGTCGATGAGACGACGCAACGACGCATTGAGGAGTCCGCAAGTGAAGCCGACGACCCTGACGGCGGCGAACCATCCACCGGGGCGCCCGAGTTCCATCTAGTGCATGAAACCAGCGGGGTCCCGATCAACGCTCGGTCTCCTCACTTCGGATACGAACTCAGGGAAGCGCTAGGGGAGCCGATCACGGGATGGGCGCTGGCGGCCTTTTATCCAGATCGTTCGCTCAGCGAGATGACGCGCGAGAGTCTCCGATACAATCTGGCGCTGATGACGGCCGTCTTATTGACGCTGTTCCTTGGGGTCGCCTTGTCCTTGGGAGCCGTTGCGCGTCAGGCCAAGTTGGCGGAGATGAAGTCCACGTTCGTCTCCAATGTCTCGCACGAGATGCGAACGCCCTTGGCCCTCATCAGTCTTTATGCGGAGACGCTGGAGATGGGCCGCATTGACGATCCGGAGAAGGTGCACGAATACCACTCCACCATCCATCGAGAAAGCAAACGGCTGGATCAGATGGTCAACAACGTGCTCGATTTCTCGCGGATTGAGTCCGGACGCCGGGACTACCGCTTGCTTCCGTGCAACGTCAACGAGTTGCTGGACGAGGTGGTTGCGGGCTACTACGCCCCGATTACGGCGGCTGGTTTCAAATTCGAAGTAGAGATCGAGGACGATCTGCCCCTGGTCTTGGCCGACCGCGACGCGATTTCTCAGGCGATATTGAACCTGTTGGACAATGCGGTCAAGTACTCTCCAGCGGAGAAGTCCATTGCGCTTCGAGCGTCCCGCCGCGACGGGGACGTTGCGATTGAGTTGGAGGATCGCGGCATCGGCATTGCTCCCGGCGATCAGTCGAAGGTCTTCGAGAAGTTCCACCGGGCAGGCAATCCCTTGACGCCCACCACGAGAGGCAGCGGACTTGGACTCGCGCTCGCGAAGCACGCTGTAGAAGCGCACGGGGGACGTATCAGGCTTCGCAGCGCCGTAGGGCAGGGAAGCTGCTTCATGATTCTGCTGCCTGTCGCGCAAACCCAGCCCGTGCGGGACAAGGGAGGTCCAGTTGCCCTACCGGATCTTGGTGGTTGAAGACGAGCCTGCGATGGCGCAGGGCCTGAAGGACAACCTTGAGATTGAGGGTTATCAAGTAGCCGTCTGCGTCGATGGGGAACAGGGCCTTAGTGAGGCGTTGACGGATCGGCCAGACCTCATCTTGCTGGATGTGATGATGCCCAAGCTCAGCGGGATCGAAGTCTGTAAGACGTTAAGAGCGCGCGGCTTCAAGAATCCGGTGCTGCTGCTCACTGCCCGGGGCGAGGAGATGGATCGAGTCGTCGGTCTGGAGATCGGCGCCGACGACTACATCGTCAAGCCGTTCAGTCTCCGCGAACTGTTGGCTCGCATTCACGCCCACCTCAGACGAGAGGAACGGTCCGGAGAGGAGTTTCAAGTCTATGCGTTCGGCGGCGTGCAGATTGATTTTGACCGCCATACGGCCTTGCGCGGAGAGGAGCCGTTGCAGCTCTCTCCGCGCGAGTTTGAGCTGCTGCGCTACTTGATCCGCAATCGCGGACGGACGGTCAGCCGAGAGGAGCTGCTGAAGGCCGTCTGGGGGCTCGCGGACTATCCGGTGACGCGAACGGTGGACACCCACGTCGCCAAGCTGCGGCAGAAGGTCGACGCATCGCCGCAACCGAGGCACATCCTTACGGTGCACCGCGTCGGGTACAAGTTCATCGATTGAGTTCGCGACCGGCTAGAATTGGGCCATGAATTTTCGGATAGCGATGCTCGCTACGGCGATTGCTTGGGCGGCGAGCGCCGCCGACCGGCCGAACGTCGTCATCGTGTTTGCCGACGACATGGGCTACGGCGATCCCACCGTCTACAACCCTCGCTCGCGCGCTGCCACGCCGAACATCGACGCGCTGGCCGCCAAGGGGATGCGTTTTACCGACGCGCATACGGCGTCGTCGGTGTGCACGCCTTCACGCTACGGACTGCTCACGGGCCAATACCCCTGGCGGTCGCGTCTTCCCAAGGGGATCGTCAACAGCTGGGGACAGCCGGTGATTGCGCGCGATCGTACGACGCTCGCGACGATGTTCCAGCAATTGGGCTATCGCACGGCAGCCATAGGGAAGTGGCATCTCGGCTGGGACTGGCCGCTTCAGGGAGGCGGCTACGTGTCGGACGAATTTGAGGAAGTGAACGTCGGCGCCGACTATGAGGCCGTCGGGCGCCGAGTCGACTTCACGCGCGAGATGCGCGACGGGCCGACGACCCGCGGGTTCGACTACTACTTCGGCGACGACGTGCCGAACTTTCCGCCTTACGCGTTCATTGAGAATGACCGAGTCCTCGGCGACCCCTCCGAACGCATGCCCCGGCACAAGAGCCAGCGCGCGGGTCCGATGATGCCCAAATGGGACTTATGGGCGGCTCAGCCTACGATCACTTCACGGGCGATCGAGTGGCTGGAAGAGCGCGCCGCCGAGGACGCGTCTCAGCGTCGTCCGTTCTTTCTCTACGTTCCGCTGTTGGGACCGCATACGCCCATCGTCCCCGGTGCGGAGCATCGCGGCACGACCGAGGCGGGACCTTACGGCGACTGGGTGCGCCAGATGGACGCCGTCCTAGGCCGCGTCGTGCGGACGTTGGAGGAGGGCGGACTGATGGACGACACGATCGTGCTGTTCAGCTCCGACAACGGCTCTCCGGCTCGCAGCGGCATCGGCACCATCGGTCAGACTCATACCGTCACCGAACTCTATTCGCACGTGCCCAACGCGCCCTGGCGGGGCTTGAAGTCGGACGCGTGGGAGGCCGGGCATCGCGTCCCTTTCATCGTCCGTTGGGACGGACGCGTCCAGGCCGGCGCCGTGAACAACCAGCTCGTCTGCCTGACCGACGTCTTCGCCACTCTCGCGGAGATCGTCGAGGTCTCACCGCCCGAGGACTCTGGGGAGGACTCTTTCTCCATGGCGGCTGAGTGGCTCGGGCGGGCGAACCGCAATCCCAGAAAGTCCGTCGTCCACCACAGCGGCGGGGGGCTCTTCGCATTTCGGAAGGGGGATTGGAAGCTGATCCTCGGAGACGGAAGCGGCGGGTTTTCCTCGCCCCGCGGGCGGATCTTCGCGCCGGAGGACGATCCGGGGCCCGTCCAGCTCTATCTACTGAGCGAGGATCCGAGGGAGCGGCGCAACGTCGCAAGCACGAGGCCCGACAAGGTCAGCGAACTGTTGGAGGAACTCAGGGCGTTGCGAACGGCCGGACGTTCCACCCATTAGATGCGCGGGAGCGCCAAAAGGATTCCTTGAACGTTTGCCGATCGAGCGTCAGAATAATAGCGGGACACTACGATGACTCGACGAGAAATGCTCGGAACCACGCTGCTTGCGGGCGCCGCCTCGTCCACCTTGACTGAGGCTCTTCAGGCGGCCGGGAGAAAGCCGGCGGAGAAGATTCCCGGTCTGCTCCACTTCGGCGTGATGGGCGACGGCGGCTCCGGCGACGACGCGCAGATGCGTATCGCCCGGCGGATGGTCGACGTTCATCGCGAGGAGCCCTGGAAGTTTGTATTGACCCTGGGCGACAACGTCTACGAGAACGGCGAGCCCGAGCATTTCGACTCCCGGTTCGTGGACGTCTACCGGCCTCTACTGGAGGACGGCGTCCCCGTGCACTGCTCGCTGGGCAACCACGACGTCCGCCACCGAGGTGGACTGGACCAAGTGCGAGAAGAGGCTTTTGGATTCGTGGACGGGAAGGATGAGTACGAATTCTCCGCCGGTCCTCAAACGGCGGACGGCTCTACTTTGGCCCGCTTTATCTGCTTGAACTCGACGCGCTGGGTCGAGGCTATCGACGAAGGCGACAAGAAGGAGTTGGTGCATCTGCGAGGAGAGCTTCGAGAGCGCCTAGCCTCCGTCGACCGCTACCGCTGGAACATCATCTACCTGCACCACCCGATTCATTCTTATATCAAGAGGTCGTTCGGCTTTCCGCGCGGCCATGGTTCCAGCCCTGAGTTGCAGGCTGCGCTGGAGCCGATTCTGATCGAACACGGCGTCGATCTCGTCCTTGGCGGCCACGAGCACTTCTATCAGAAGATTGAGCCCAAGCAGGGCGTTCACCACATCATCTCCGGCGGAGCGGGGAAGCTGCGTTCCGGCGTCAAGACGAAACACGACGACGTGGATTTTGCGGCGCTGGAGTATCACTTCATGAACATGAGCCTGGACGAAGACACCCTGCGCTTCCAGGCGGTCGACGATCAGGGCGGCGCTCTTCACTCCGGCCAAATTGAGAAAAAGCCGAGCCGAGCCGAGCAGGCCGCCTAAGCGCCGGCCGACTCGTCCAACCGAAGTTGCATCGCCCGACGCGCTTGATCCATCAGTGCTGAGCGATTCTCTGCTGTGAGATCCGTGGTGACGATCGGCTCTTCAAAGGTGATCGTCACCACGCCCGGCCGGATGCCGAAGCCGCCCTTCGGCATCAGTTCGCGGGTTCCGCGAATCGTCAGCGGGACCACCGCGGCTCCAGAGTCGATCGCCATCGTGAAGGGGCCGGGGCGGAAGGGCAACAGCCGGCCGTCTTTGCTCCGAGTCCCCTCCGGGAAAATTAATAGGGAGACCCCGGAACGCAGCAGAGCCGTGGCTCGCTCCAGCGCCGACCTCCTGGATTCGGCGTTCTTGCGATCCACGTAGACGAAGCTGCCCAAGTGCATCACATAACCCAAGAAGGGAATCCGGCGGAGCTCCTGCTTCAGGATCACTGAAATTCGCGGCAGCACTCCAAACAGCGCCGCCGGGTCCAGATTGCTGATGTGATTGCAGACGAAGACGGCCGTCGGCTGCTCACGCGCACGCTCGGGATGGACAATTCGCAGTCGGACGCCCGACAAGCGCAGCGCCAGCAGAGCGCCTTGGCGGGAGATCCAATAGAGAACGCGGATATCGCCGGTGGTCCAAGTCCACGGAACCCCGATCAATGCACCCAGAAAGATGTAGACCGCTAGGAATCCGTAGATGAAGATCGACCGAAGCATTCTTGCGCCGTCCGCCTAATGCTCGATGGCGAACGCTAGCGGTAGAGCCCGCGCAGCTCGTTCCACCGCACTCTTACGATATCGAGAAACGCGTCGGCTCCTGAAAACAAGGAGACCTTGGTCCCCTCGACGTCGTTCCAGCGCACGGGGACCTCGGCGATACGCAGCCCGAGCTTGCGCGCAAGAAACAGCATCTCTACGTCAAACCCGAATCGATCCATCCGCTGCAACCGAAAGATCTTCTGTGCGGCTTCTCTAGAGAGCACTTTGAATCCGCATTGGGTGTCCGAGTACTTCAGGCCCACCCCGAGACGGACGACGAGGTTGAAGATTCGTCCCATCCATTCACGCGTCCAGGGCTGGCGGACTCCGATCAATGAGCGGTCGACCGCTCGCGAACCGATGGCGCCGTCGAGGCCCGCCGACATGACGGCGGCCAGTTTGTCGAACTCTTCGATCGGGGCCGAGAGATCCGCATCGGTAAACAGGACCCAGTCGTTCTTGGCCTCCAACATGCCGTGGCGAACTGCGTAACCCTTGCCCCGGTTGCCGGGGTTACGCAGGACTCGAATGTCGATGTCAGACGTGGCCAAACGGGACGACATTTCCTCGGCGACCTCTGCGGTGCCGTCGCTGGACCCGTCGTCCACGACCAGTATTTCCGCGGGCAGGTAGCGCGAACTCTGCAGGAACGCCGCAACTCGCTCCAGGCTGGGCGGGAGCCGTTGCGCCTCGTTGTAGGCGGGAATAACGACGGAGAGGGAATGCAAAATGGGGGCTGCTCTCGTTGGAGAGAGGGCGATTATAGCAAGCAAACGGGCCCGCCCTAAGGCGGGCCCGTGCCCTGTTTTGGTTGGAAAAAACTCCTACGGCTTGGCTGCCATGAGCGCGCGTAGCCGCCGGGCGCGGTCCGGTCCACGCAGCGCGCGCAGGGCTTTCGCCTCGATTTGGCGGATCCGCTCGCGGGTCACTGCGAACTCCTGGCCGATCTCTTCCAGCGTATGCTCGCGGTCGCAGCCGATGCCGAACCGCATCCGCACCACCTTCTCCTCCTTCGGGGAAAGGGTCTTGAGTACGCCTGCCGTCTCTTCGCGGACGTTGGAATCGATGACCGCGTCCACCGGAGAGCCGACCCAGCGATCTTCCAGCAGGTCGCCCAGAGCGGACTCCCCGTCGCGGCCCACCGGCGTCTCCAGCGAAACCGGATCACGCGAGATGGTCTTGAGCTTCTGGACCTTCTCGGCGGAGATCTCCATGCGCTCGCCGATTTCTTCGTTCGTCGCCGCTCGTCCGAGTTCCTTCTCCAGTTCGCGCGACGCACGCAAGAACTTGTTCATCGACTCGTTCATGTGAACCGGGATCCGGATCGTGCGCGATTGGTCGGCAATCGCGCGGGTGATCGCCTGACGAATCCACCAGGTGGCGTAGGTAGAGAACTTGTATCCGCGGCGATATTCGAATTTCTCCGCGGCGCGCATCAGGCCGATATTGCCTTCCTGGATGAGATCGAGCAGGTGAAGGCCGCGGTTGACGTACTTCTTCGCCACGGAGACTACGAGGCGGAGGTTCGCTTCCACGAGCGCCTTTTTGGCCCGTTCCGCCTCCCGCTCGCCGCGCACGAGGCGCTTGATCGAACGTCGGAGATCGTCGTAATCCACTCCGTAGATTTCTTGCTCGTCACGCAGTGCTTTTCGCGCTTGCTTGAGAGCCGAAAGAGCCGCCGAACTCTTCTTTCCAGGCTGGGCTTCCAGGCGCTTCACTTCACGCGCCATCGGCACGAGGGCGTTGCGCGCCTCGACCATGCGCTCCTGGAAGTCAGTCCAGCGAGGCAGCTGGAACGGGACGCTTTGGATGCCCCATGAGACCTGGACGACCAGCCGACGCCGTTCCCAGCTCAGGCGACGATGCACGTTGACGTTCCGCTTGGGCGTGGACGCCAGCTTCTGGTTCATCTTGTCGAGCCGCTTCGCCCAGTTGGCGATATCCGCGAGTCGATCGAGCGAAGTCTGCAACCGACGCTGTTTCGCCGGCGCGCTCTCCTCAGCGTCGCCGCCCTCCACCAAGCGCTCGATCGCCAGTTCTTCGTTCTCAATCTGCTTGCGCAGTTCGAGGACTCGTTTCAAGACGATCGGCGAGCGGCTGAGCGCACGGTTGACCTGGTTGCGGCCGCGCTCCATGCGGCGAGCGAGATTGACTTCGCCCTCCCGTGTCAGAAGGGGAACCGCGCCCATCTCGCGCAAATACACCCGAACCGGATCGTCGGTGTAAAGCGTTTCCTCTTGGGGCGTTGCTTTGGCGTCCGAGTCGTCTTCGCCTTCCCGGCCGGCCGGGGCTGCTCCGCGTCGTCGTCGAGTCGTACCCAACGTCACGGTCAGGGCGTGCTTGGAGTCGTCAGCATTAAATTGCTCGTCGAAGCTCATGAACCTTCCTTGCGATGCTATGGCCCCCGGTCAGCTCCTGTTCAGAGCCGGTCTCTCAGCGGCGCTAAAATGCGCAGACTATCGCCAGTCAGCGTGTCCGCGCATCTACACTCATCTTCGGCGTTTGCCTACCTTCCGATTTCTTCGTTGTGGCGCGAACGCTTTTCAGTTTGATGGGATTTCAGATCGATCGAGCGCGGCGTGTGAGTGTTCTGAGAATCCCCAGAGGGCTGGGGTGACCGGTGCCGGTGATCGAACGTGCGAAGGTTTCCTCTTCGAACCCGGGCCTCCCAATGTGGCCCAAGCGATATAGGGAGTATGACGGATGAAGCCGCCCGTTTCAAGTCTAAAATCGACCCGAAACACGGTTTGGCCCCTAGTCGCGGGTACGTCTAGAATACGACCGGCCCTGGGGTGGTATGTCGATCAGGTTGTTATCTGATTGATTAATAGATAGATAGAAATTTTGTCAATGTGTGACAAAGCTCGAGCTAGGGCTGAGCGTTGAGGTAGGCCGGGTCCGTCGCGACCATGTTGACTTCGGTCCGGATTTCGTCCAAACGCTCCTGCAGCTTCTGCTTCTGAAGTCCCTGGAGCACTTCGATCTGTACCTCCTCGAAGGGTTTCGCCGTGCGGCCCTTGGCTTGGAAGATGTAGTAGAAGTAGCCGTTTTTCTCCGGTTCGGAGAACTGGCCGTCGTCGAGAGCGAAGATCTTGGGCAGCAGTTCCGCGGGAATCCCTTCGTCCCCCGCCTCGACGACTCCGAGATTGCCGCCGTTCTCCGCCGTCGCCGCGTCGTCGGAGTGCTCGCGCGCCAATTCGCTGAAATCCGCCCCTTGGCGGAGCCGAATCACCAGTTGCTGCGCCTCTTCCCAGGCGTCGCGCTCCATGACCGGTTCGCGATTCTTGACCGCTTCCGGGATAGGATCGAAGGCGATCGCGATCACGCGGGCTTCGAGTTGAGAGTAGTCCTTCTTGTTGGCCTCATAGTAGGCTTCCTTCTCTCCCTCGGCGATCTTCAGGGTCGCGTTGATTTGGGACAGGTAGGTCTGGGCCAAGTAGTTCAGCTGGAGGAACTCGAACTGGCTCTTGAACGGCTCACGGTCCAGCATGCCGTCCTGTCTAGCTAGGGTCGCCAGCGCTTGAAGGTAGCCGAACGTCTCTAGGAACGCCCGGTTGTTCATGTGTTCGGTCGTTTGCTTGAACTGCGGCGGCAGCGAATCGCGCATCTGATCGATTTGGGCGCTGGTGAAGTCGTTGCCCATCACCGAGACGACCACGTCGTTGGGACCGGGCGCTTGCGCCGAGAGGAGGATCGAGGCCGTGACGCCGCACAGGGCGAGCCGGAGAGAACGAGAGACTGTCATGGGAAAAACGGGGACCTTCAAGCCACGAGGCTAACACGTAGGACGGCCCTGAGATCAATCCGTTAGCCGCGCCTCTGATGCTCAGAGGGCTTCCGGGTAGTAGCCCTCGCGAGCCTGAACTTTGTAGCCCTTTCGCTTGACCCGCAGTTCGATCTCGCGAAATCCGGACTCGGACGTATCCCGGGCGGGGGTGTAGCCGATCGAGTACTGATTGCGGATCGCCTCGTTGATCTCGTCCAAGATATCGTCGAGCTTGCGCTTGCGGGAGACCTCATAGGTTGCCCCGCCCGTTTGTTGCGCCAGCCGCCGCAGTGCGCCCGAGCCGCCGCCGCCCGCCATCGTGCCCGAGCGGAAATAGAACTCCCGGTCGAAATAGCGCACGGCGAAGATGATCACGTCCGACTTCAACGCCGCTTCCACGGCTTCATCGTCGTTCAGCTTGCTGCCGAAGTCGTTGCCGTCGGAGATCAGCACCACCGCTTTGCGTCCTACCTGAGGCTTCAGCATCTCGCTGGCGGCCAGATAGATCGAGTCGTACATCACCGTTCCAGGAGGGCGGCCCGACTGCGGTACCGGCCCCGGCGTCACGCCGAAAGATCCCGTCTGGACCTCCAAAGTCTGTAGCCCTTCATTGAGCAACGTCCGTGAGTCGGTCAGGTCTTGCAGCAGTTCCACATCCACGTCGAAGCTCATCAGGAACGCCAGGTCCTTCTTCTGGCGGAGAATCTTGTCGAAGAACCGATACCCTGCTTGCCGTTCGATATCCACCAGCCGCTGTTGACTGATCGACGTATCGACCAGCAAGCCGATCGTCAGCGGCAAGTCCGCCTGGCGCGTGAAGTACTTGATCTCTTGCAATTGGCCGTCTTCGTAGAGTTCGAAGTCGTCTTTGGTCAGCGAGTTGATCAGAACTCCTTTCTTGTCGCGGACGTTGGCGAGCAGGTTGACGACCTGAACATCCACCGAGATAACGTCGTTGCCGATCTCGATGTCGACCTCTTGCCCCTGCTGTGCACGCAGATGCGGAACTCCCGGCACGCCGCCGAGCAGCGCCAGAAAAGGAATCAGAGCCAGGAGTCTACTTCGCACGATGGGAACGTCTTCTCCTGTTCAGACGGCCCATAGCGGGCCGAGGTTGCCGCCGCGCTCAGCTTTGGCGGTCCACAATCCAACTGACCACCGACTCCAATGCGCGGCGGTAGGGAGTCGTCGGCAGTCCCGCCAGGCACTCCAGGGCCTTCTCGGTATAGTCGAGAGCCTGCCGGCGAACCGCCGCGATCGAGTCGTGGCGGGCCAGAATGGCCTGAATCCGGGCGGCCGACACGTTCTCGTAGCTTTCGTCGCGAACCACCTGCTCTACGAGCGCGCGCTCTTCAGCGGACGCGGTTCTCAGGGCTAGGATCAGCGGCAACGTGACTTTGCCTTCACGCAGGTCGTTCCCGACCGGCTTGCCGAGGGCCTCCTCCGTCGCTGCGAAATCCAACACGTCGTCGACGAGCTGAAAAGCCATGCCCAGGTTCCAGCCGTAGTCAGCCAGACGTTGTTCTTCCTCGGCGTCCGACTCGGCCAGCATGGCCCCGTAGCGGCAGCAAACCGAAAACAGCACCGCCGTCTTGCGATGGACCAGATCCAGGTACTCTTGCTCGCCCAGGTCGACTCGGCCGACGAGGTCATGCTGAATGAGCTCGCCCTCGACCATGGTTTGCGTCAGCTCGATCAAGCGATCGAGCATGGCGAAATTGCGCTCCCGCAGCGTCAGGTTGAACGCCTGCATGTAGAGCCAATCGCCGGCCAATACGCTGACTGGATTGCCCCATTCCTGGTTGGTGGAGGCTCGACCGCGCCGGACCTCCGCCTCGTCGATCACGTCGTCGTGGACCAGCGTCGCCGTGTGTACGATCTCCACGACCGCGCCCATCCGAACAGCGCCTTCCCCTTGGTGCCCGGCCGCGCGCGCCGCCAGCATCAGCAGCATGGGGCGCAAGCGTTTGCCGCCTGAGCCTTGGAGGTGATGCGAGATCGCCGTAACCGCTTCGACCGAGCAAACCGTTTCGAGCTCGATCGCTTTTTCGACCCGCGCGAGGTCCTGCGCCACGAGCGCAAGGACTTCCTCCCGCGTGAGGGCGGCGGCGTGGGCGGTTTGGGCAGGCGCTGACACGGCGAGAAGAATCAGTTTAGCGCTAGTCGGCGAGAGTTCGTCAGTCGCTGCGAACCAGCCGGAACAGCGTTCGAAAATTCTCCGATGTGGCCCGTGCGATCTCTTCGAACTCGATTCCGCGCACCTCGGCAAGTTTGCGGGCCGTCTCGACGACGAAGCGAGGCTCGTTGCGCCGGATTTTTCGGTGGGGCGCGGGCGTCAAATAGGGTGCGTCGGTCTCGACCAGCAACCGGTCCAGCGGTACTTGGGCGGCCACGGCTCGAAGATCGTCGGATCGCCCGAAGGTGAGCACCCCGGAGAACGAGATGTGGAACCCCATGGCGAGACCTGCCTCCGCGTGCTCCCGTTCGCCGGTAAAGCAATGCAGGATGCCGCCCAACCCGGTCGGCGCCCAATGTGCGCGCAGCATCTCCAGGGTGTCGTCCCAGGCCTCGCGCGTATGGATCACGATCGGAAGCTCCAGTTCGGCCGCCAGAGCCATCTGCTCGACGAAGACCCGCTTCTGGGTCTCACGAGGCGAGAAGTCGTAGTGATAGTCCAGGCCAATCTCGCCGACGGCCAGGACTTTCGCGTGGTCCGCCAGCGCGCGCAGCTCCCCGATCGTCGAATCGGTGAACTTGGCCGCATCGTGCGGGTGGACGCCGACCGTGGCGTAGATGTCCGGGTACTGATCGGCGAGGAGGACGGCGCAGTCGAGTTGAGGCGGGCCGTCGCCGGTGCCGATCGCCAGGAATAGTTCGACCCCGGAATCGCGGGCGGCCTGGATCACGGCATCCCGGTCGTCGGTGAAGAGCTTGCCGTCCAGGTGGCAGTGAGAATCGATGAGCACGGTAGAGAAGGCTTCAGATAGGATGCGACAAACTGCCCGTCTTCGCGTTGGATCCGTCCTAGCCCCGCGCCCGCTCCACCGCTTTCTTCCACCCTACGAACAGCTCTTCCCGCCGTCCGGCGTCCATCTGCGGCTCGAAGCGTCGGTCGGCCTGCCAGAACGACTCCAACTCATCCGTGTCCTTCCAGACGCCGACGGCGAGCCCCGCCAGGAAGGCCGCCCCAAGAGCGGTCGTCTCCACGTTCGCCGGACGGACGACCGGTTTGCCCAAGACATCTGCTTGGAACTGCATGAGGAAGTTGTTCGCCGCCGCGCCGCCGTCGGCCCGCAGTTCGGCCAGCGGCTCGCCCGAGTCGCGCTCCATGGCGTCGATCAGTTCGCGGGTCTGGTAGGCGATCGACTCCAGCGCCGCCCGCACGATGTGCGCCTTCGTGCTGCCCCGCGTCAGGCCGGAAATGAGCCCGCGAGCCTGCGCGTCCCAATAGGGCGCTCCCATTCCGACGAAGGCCGGGACGAGATAGACGCCGCCGGCGTCCTCCACTGAGTTCGCCAGTCCTTCCGACTCGGCTGCGTCCGCAATCAGGCCCAACCCGTCGCGGAGCCACTGGATGGCGGCCCCGGCCACGAAGATGCTGCCCTCCAAGGCGTAGGCGGCGTCGGCCGTCGTTGAGGAGGCCGCGGTTGCCAGAAGACGATTCTGAGAGACCGGCGGCGTGGATCCGGTGTGCATCAGCGCGAAGCAGCCGGTACCGTAGGTGTTCTTCGAGAGCCCCGCTCGGAAGCACGCCTGCCCGAACAGGGCCGCCTGCTGGTCGCCGGCGATGCCCGCGATCTTGATTGGCGCGCCGAACAGCTCGGGGTCCGTCTCCGCCATCACGCCCATCGAGTGGACAATCCGCGGCAGCATCGATGCCGGGACGTTCAGCATGGAGAGCATCGTTTCGTCCCACTCGCTCGAAGCCAGGTTCATCAGCAGCGTGCGCGACGCGTTCGTTACGTCGATCAAATGTTCGCGGCCGCCGGTCAATTTCCACACCAGCCAGGAATCCACCGTCCCGAAAGCCAGTTCGCCGGCCTCGGCACGCGCCCGGGCTCCGTCCACGTTGTCGAGAATCCAGCCGATTTTTGTACCTGCAAAGTAGGCGTCGATCACCAGCCCGGTCCGCTCGGCGACCTCTACAGTCTTCCCGTCGGCCACCAGTTTTTCGCAGACGTCCGCCGTCCGCCGGCATTGCCAAACAATCGCCGGGCTGATCGGCTTGCCGGTCTTGCGATCCCAAACAATCGTCGTTTCGCGCTGGTTCGTGATCCCGATCGCGGCGACGTCGCCGGCCGTCAAACCGGCTTTGGAGAGGACGTTGCGCGCCGTTGCAAGCTGCGCCTCCCAGATCGCCTCGGCGTCTTGCTCGACCCAGCCGTCGTGCGGAAACGTCGATTCGATCGGAATTTGGTCGACGGCAAGGGACTCCGTCCTTTCGTTGAATAGGATGGAGCGTGCGGAAGTCGTGCCCTCGTCGAGAGCCAGGATGTTCGCCATGGCGGCACCATAACATAGGGCCTCTCGGTATGAGTCCGAGAGCCGCGGCCCTCCGCGGACGGCTAAAGCCCCGTCCGTGCCGTGACGATCAAACAAGCGGCACGCCGGTATCCGGCGCCTTGGGCCGCTCCATGAATTCGAACCTCCTCTCGACTCTGAACCCCTCTCGTCAGCGCGTTGTGCTCCTCGGAGCGGCAGGCTACGTGGGATCCGTACTCACGCAGCGGCTGGTCGAGAGCGGTCGGTCGGTCGCCGTGCTGGACCGGCTCGACTTCGGCCTGGGGCCGCTAGCGGGGGTTCTCGACAAACCCAACTTTGAACTCGTCCGCGGCGACTTCCGCGACCGTGAACTGGTCCGCCGCACCGTCTCCGGAGCCGACGCCGTCGTTCATCTGGGGGCGATCGTCGGCGATGCGGCGTGTGCTCTCGACGAGCCGGAAACGGTCGCCGTCAACTATGACGCTGCCGTCCAAGTCGCGGACTCTTGCCGCCGTTTGGGGGTGCCCCGCCTACTGTTCGCATCTACTTGCAGCGTCTACGGAGCAGCCGATCACATCGTCGACGAGACCTCTGCTCTACACCCCGTTTCGCTCTACGCCCGCACCAAGATCGATGCGGAGAACCGGTTGCTGGAGATGCGCGACGATCGTTTCCACCCGGTCATCTTGCGTCTTGGCACGGCCTTCGGCTGGTCGCCTCGTCCGCGGTTTGACCTCGTGGTGAATCTGCTGACCGCCAAGGCGCACTTCGAGGGGCGCGCCGTGATCTTCAATGGCGACCAGTGGAGACCCTTCGTCCACGTCCGCGACATCGCCCGCAGCTTCGAGGTCGCCATCGACGCACCCGCCGCATCCATCAGCGGCGAGGTCTATAACGTCGGGGCCAACCGAATGAATCGCCGCCTTTCAGATCTCGGACGCGTCCTGCAGAAACGTTTCCCCGATGCTCGGGTGCTGGAGCAATCGACGCCCGATCGCCGCGACTATCGCGTTGACTTCAGCAAGATCGAGTCCCGCCTCGGCTTCCGCAGCCGAACCTCGCTGACCGCCGGGATCGACGAGATGCGTCGCGCTCTGGAAGGCGGCACGGTAAAGGACTACCGCTTCGAGGTCTATCACAACCACCTCGCGGTTCCGGCGTCCGCCCGTGCGGCAAGCTAGCCCGGAACCCCAAGCTCTCGGCGCATACCCGCGCTCACTGGCCGCCTGGCTCTGGACCAGAATCGTCGCCCGGGTTCCGCATTTTCCACTCCAGCTGGCGGAGCATTCCCTGCAACAGCAGCCCGTCCTTGGGCGCCAATCGTAGGCGCGAAATCCAGCGCCGCACTTTCTGCGTTTGAAACTCCTTGCTGTCTCGGAACAGGAATCCCGATTCGTCGAGCAGGGGAATCAGCATACTCAGGATGCGCTCGCGCTCCTCGGCTCCGATCGTCTCCGGCGTCTTGAGCGCGGGAGCCGGCTTGGCGCGCCGAGCCAATTCCCAGCAACAGAGAGCGACCGCCTGCCCCAAGTTCATCGAAGGGCATTCTGGGTTGGTTGGAATCGTCAACAGCCAATCGCAGTGCGACAGCTGCTCCTTCGACATTCCGTACTTCTCCGTGCCGAAAACCAGGGCGGTCTCCGCACCCTCGGCGTGCGTGCGCAATACGGTGGCCGCCGGCTCCAGTTCTCGCTGAACAATGTCGGTCGAGCGGCCTGCCAGCGATGCCGTACCTACGACCAACGCGGCGCCTCCCAGCGCTTCGGTCAGGGTCTCGACGACCCGCGCTTGTTCGAGAACCTCGGCTGCTCCCATCGCCGATTTCGCCTCGCGGAAGGCCTTCTCTCGCGGACGAACCAGCCAGAGCCGGTCGAATCCGAAGTTCAGCATGGCTCTCGCCGCGGCTCCTACGTTGAGCGGATTGCGCGGTTCGATGAGAACCACGCGCATCCGCTGTTTCCAATCTTCCGGGTCTCGGTTCATTCCAGCGTTCCGGGCCAGTATACTGATGGGTTATGTTCGATCTCTTTCGCAGCCAGAAGAAGGTCGTCAAGTTCTTCTTGACGTTCTTGCTCTCGCTTGTCGCTTTGTCGATGGCCATCACCTTGATTCCGGGGTTGTTCTCGGGACAGACCGCACCCGACCCCAACGGCCAGGTGCTCGTTCAGGTCGGAGACGACGCCGTGACGGCGGTCGATGTGGCCGTCGCGATGCGCGAATACGCCCGCGCCGGCACGCCGGCCGACTCCATGGCATTTATGGCGCGGCAGGTCATCGACAACTTGGTCGGAGAGAAGGTTCTGCTGCAGGAGGCTGATCGCCTCGGCTTGAAGCCCAGCGATCAGGAGTTGGCGAACTGGCTTCGCGACCAGATGCCGTTCTTGTGGCAGGGCGGGTCGTTCAACTCGGTCCAATACCAGCAGATCGTCACTCAACGCTTCGAGCAGAGCATTCCCCAGTTCGAGCAGAACGTGCTGAAGGATCTCACTATCGAGACGCGCCTTCGCCAGATCGTGACCGATAGCGTGATCATCACCGACGACGAACTACAGGATCTGTACGCGGACCGCAATGAGACCGCCAAGATCGACTACGTCGTCGTCGACCCCGCGAAGTTCGCTGGGCAGGTTGAGGTGAACGACGAGAAGATCCAGGCGTATTTTGAGAGCGCGCGCTTCCGCTATCGCGTGCCAGAGCAACGCACCGTGAAGTTGCTGGCTGTCGACCAATCGTCGATCCCCTCCGTGGAGTTCACCGACGGCCAGGTCGCCAACTTCTACAACCAGAACCGCTACCGCTTTGAGACGCCCGAGCGCGTCCTGACCCGGCACATTCTTTTCATGACCATCGATCCCGAAACTGGGACGGAGCTGTCGGAAGAATTGCAGACGGAAAAGGAAACCAAAGCCAATGAAGCTCTCGCGAAGCTGAATGAGGGAGCGGACTTCGCCGAGTTGGCGACGGAAGTCTCCGAGGATGCGGGTACGCAGGCCGAGGGTGGTCTGCTCCCCTGGGCGGTCCGCGGACAGTTTGACGAGGACTTCGAGAAGGCCGCTTTCTCTATCGAGCCCGGCCAGAAATCGGGGGTCGTCAAGAGCGCGCTCGGCTATCACATCATTCAGGTGGAGAAGAAGGACCCTCCGCAGACGCGTTCGCTCGACGATGCTCGCGAAGAGATCCTGGCCGACTTGGCTGTTGAGCGTGAGCAGACGGCGCGGCTCGAGCAAGTCGATCGGGTGCTGGAGGCGGTGCGCTCCGCCGGCAACGACGTCGATCAAGCAGCCGCCGGGCTCGGCATCCCGGTCCAGACCTACGGACCGTTCGGAGCTCGTGATATGCCGGCCGACATCTCGAAGTTTCCGACCTTCGCGGGCAATCTGATGTCGGCGCCGGTTGCCGATCCGGTGACCCACGAGCAGGACGGCGTGACCTTTGTCGGGGTCGTCTCAGAGATTACTCCGGCGCGTGATTCAGAGCTCGCCGAGGTTCGGGATCAGGTCATCCGAGACTACGTGGATGCCGAGTCGCGCACGTTGGCCCGGGCGCAAGCCGATGAGGTCCTGGCGGCGGCCACGCAGGCCGATCTCGCCTCGGCCGCCCGCCGGTTCGGACTCTCGGTCCAGTCCAGCGGCTACTTCAAGCGCACCGGCGGCGTGGAGGGATTCGCGACGGGACAGGTGCTCGGGGATCAGCCGTTTGATGCGGCTCCGGGATCGGTCTTCGGCCCGGTCAGCGGGCAATCAGGCGTCGGAGTCTACACCGTGACCGACCAAGCTGAAGCCGACATGACCAACTTCAGTCAGGAGCGGGGCCAGTTGAAGGATCAGGTCCTCAAGTCCCGCCAAGACGAGGCTTTCAACATCTACCGGTCGCTCGCCCAGCGCGAATGGCAGGATTCAGGCCGCATCCGACGCTTCGACGATCGGATTGAGCAGTACATCCGCAGCTTCCGCCGGATCTAGCTCGGCTGTCACCAGCCTTTCTCCCGGGGCCGGATTTCGCACCAACGCGTCTAGAAATTGCCTCGTTTTGCGCCGTCATGGTGCAAAATGGAAATATCCGCGTTTTTTTGTGAACGAAACCGCGCGTCCGGCGTCTAAGTCTAGTTGAGGGGCCGTCAGGAGTCCGGGGCGGCTTTTTTTTGCGGGAACAAAGGCGAGGGACCCGCCGTAGAGTCTACGGAATCCCCGTTCAGAGGCGGGTCGTCGAAGGCAGTTCTGTAGGAACAGAGTGCAGTAAGAAAAGAGTGCAGTAAGATCTCATGAGCTCACGCGCCGGTGTATATCTATTTCTGCTCGTCTTCGCCGTCCTCGGCACAGGCCTGTACGTCTCGCAGAACTACCAGATGGACGGATTCGGCCTGACGCCGCGTAAGGACGCCAAGGCCGAAAAGAAGAAGAAAGAAGCCGCGGAGAACAAGGCGATCCCGATCGAGGTCGCCTCGGCCTCTTCCGGCTCCATCTCCTCCCACGTCTACGCCACGGCCAACCTGCGGGCTCTTCGCGACGTCACCCTGAAGGCGCAAACCCCCGGAGTCATCAAAGAGATTCAGGTCGAGGAAGGCGCCTACGTCAAACAAGGCCAGGTCCTCGCCGTCTTGGATGACCGAGAACTGTCCATCAACGTCGATCTCGCCAAGCAGCGCTTGGAGCAGACCCGCGTGCAACTGGAGAGCGCCAAGATTCTCCGTGAGAAGAATCAAACACAGATCGCGGCCAAGGAGGCTGAGGTGGCGCGAAACGAAAAGGCGCTTGAGGAAGGGCTCGTCTCAGACACGGACGTCGACCTGCTTCGCAACCAGCTCGCCGAGTTGGGGCATGACGAGCGCGGCCAAGCCGCCGCCGTGCGCGAGCGCGAGTACATGGTCGAAGAGTTGACCTCAGAGATCTCTCGCGGCGAGGTACTACTCTCGAATACCCGCATTCGAGCTCCTTTCGCCGGCCGCATCGTGGAGCGTACGGCCGAACTCGGTCAAACCGTCGGCTCGTCGGACGCGCTGTTCCGGCTCGCCTCCTTCTCGCCGCTTTACGCCGACGCCTATATCTCCGAGCAAGATTCGCGCCGCGTGCGTCCAGGGCAAGTTGCTGAAGTCTCGCTCGGTGCTTCCGGCGAAGACACCATGGACGGCCGAGTTCTGCGGGTCTCTCCGGGGGCCGAGGACTCGACCAGAACCAACAAGGTGACCGCGGAAATTCGTCCCAAGGATTCGGCCTATCGCCCTGGCGCATTCGTCCGAGTCCGCATCGAGACGGATGTACGGAGTGAAACCGTGCTGGCTCCGAAGAAAGCCATTCTCGAGGAGGACGGAGAGTCGTTCGTCTTCGTCAGCTCGGGAGAAACGGCTGAGAAACGTATCGTTGAGATCGGATATGAGGACGGGGCCTCTGTCGAGATTCGTTCAGGATTGCGAGCCGGCGAGAGCATTGTCGTCGCCGGCCAAGGCGCCCTCAAAGACGGCGACAAGACGCGCATCGTCGGCTCCTAGCCCGGCGGCCCGGACTTCGACATGAGCCTGACCCATACAGCGATCCACAGGCCGGTCACGGTCTTCATGTTCTTTCTGGCGATCATCCTCTTCGGAGTCGTGTCGCTGGGTCGCCTCTCGCTCAACCTGCTTCCCGATATCTCCTACCCCTCGCTCACCATCCAGACCGACTACGAGGACGCCGCTCCCGAGGAGATTGAATCCCTGATCACGCGGCCTATTGAGGAGAGCGTCGGCGTCGCCTCCGGCCTCACCCGCATCTCCTCCGTCTCGCGTCCCGGGCAGTCCGAGGTCGTGCTGGAATTCGTTTGGGACTCCAACATGGATTTCGCTTCCATGGACGTCCGCGAGAAGCTCGACACCATCAACTTCCCCGAGGATTCCGAGAAGCCCGTCATCCTCCGCTTCGACCCCTCTTACGATCCGATCCTGCGCCTCCAGCTCTCGGCCGATTCCGGCCTCGCCAAGCTCCGCACCATCGCCGAGGAGGACTTCAAGAAGAGCTTGGAGGCCGTCTCGGGCGTCGCGGCAGCCAAGGTAGTCGGCGGCCGCGAAGAGCAAGTTCGTATTGAGATCGACGAGAAACGCTTAGCCGAGCTTGGCGTCCCGATCTCTGAAATTACGAATATCCTTCGGCAGGAGAACATTAACCAAGCCTCCGGCTCGCTCTACGACCTCGACGCCAACTACCTCGTGCGAATGCTCAATGAGTTCCGCACCGTCGACGAGATCCGCAACATCGTCGTTCGCGATCAGGAAGGCCGCCGCATCGTGCTCGGCGACGTCGCCGAGGTTTGGCGCGGCGTCAAGGATCGCGGCGTTATCTCGCGTTTGAGCGGTAAAGAGAGCGTCGAGGTCGCCATCTATAAGGAAGGCGACGCCAACACCGTGACCACCGCCGAGGCCGTGCTCGCGAGACTGGGTCAACTCAAGAAAGATCCGAATTTCCCGCGCGGAGTCGACTGGGAGATCGTCTTCAATCAAGCCGACTTCATCTCGGATTCGGTGAACAACGTCCTCTCGGCGGCGACCTACGGCGGCGTCATCGCCATCCTCATCTTGTTCCTGTTCCTGCGCGATCTGCGGTCGACGATCATCATCGGCCTGTCGATTCCCATCTCGATTACCGCCGCCTTCGCGCTGATGTACCAGACCGGCGTCACGCTCAACATCATGAGCCTGGGCGGCGTCGCGCTCGGCGTCGGCATGTTGGTCGACAACTCGATCGTCGTGTTGGAATCGGTCGCCCGCAAGAAGCGCGAAGGCGGACCGCTCAAGAAAGCGGTCGAGCAGGGGACGAATGAAGTGGGCATGGCGGTCGTCGCCTCCACGCTGACGACCCTGGCGGTGTTCTTCCCGCTCGTCTTCGTGGAAGGGATTGCCGGTCAGCTTTTCACGGATCAGGCGCTGACCATCACCTATTCGCTGGCCGCCTCGCTGCTCGTCGCACTCACATTTATCCCGATGGCGCTGGGCTTAGAAGTCGGTCCCTTAGAGCCGGCACCCCAGTCCGTCGAGCACCGTTACGCGGTAGCTCGAAAGGCTACCAGCGTCGGGCGGTTTGTGTTCCGTGATGTGCCGCGGACCGTGTTGACCGATATACGGTTTCTCTTAGCCGGGATCGGCCGCTTCATCATGCTCGTTCTCTCCCCGCTGCTCGGCGGCTTCGACAAGCTCTTCGACGCCGTGGACTCGCGCTATCCTCGCGTCCTCAACTGGTCGCTGGATAACAAGCCGATCGTCTTCGGCATCGTCGCCGTCTCGCTCGTCGCGGGCGGACTCGTCGGTTCGCAGCTTGGCTCGGAACTCATCCCGCCTTTGACCCAGGGCGAGTTTTCCTTCGAGGTCGAACTCCCCGAAGGCACGCCCATCACGACCACCGACCGCCTTCTTCGCGAGGTGGAGGAATCGGTCGTCGAGTACCCGGAGGTCGCCACCGTATTCTCGACCATCGGCGGCAGCCAACAGAACCAGTTCGCGGTCGGCTCTACCATCGAGGAGAACTTCGGCCGAATCTCGGTCGTCATGAAGGACAAGCTCGATAAAGAGGCTGAACTTCGGGCCATCGAGCGCCTCCGCGGAGAACTCTCGCAGTTTCCGGAAGCCAGCTATACCTTCCTCCGCCCGACGTTGTTCAGCTTCAAGACGCCCATCGAGGTCGAGATCTTCGGCTACGAACTCGAAGACCAGCGTCTAGCGGCCAACCTGGTCACCGAGCGCCTCTCGCAGATCGAAGGGCTCTCCGATCTCCAAACCACCACGCGCCTCGGCAATCCGGAGATCCAGATCCGCTTCGATCGTCAGCGCCTTGCCCGACTCGGTCTCCAGGAGAACGAGATCGCGCAAGCGCTGCGCAACAAGATCCGCGGCGACGTCGCCTCTCGCTATCGCGACGGCGACCGCCAAATCGACATCCTCGTTCGCGCCGACGAGCAGGACCGCGACGCCATCGAGGACATTCGCAACCTCGTCGTCAACGCCCCTCGCAACCAGAATCAGAACAACAACAACAACAACGGCAGCGGCGAGAATCAGGGCGGCGCCTCAGGATCGGAGCAACAGAACCAGACCAGCACCTTCGGAGCCTCCACGCAAAATGCGCAAGGAACCGGCGGCAATCAGCAGCAGCGCCGCAACTCCACCGAGAGTCCGATCCGCCTCGCTCAGGTCGCCGACATCACCATCTCCCGCGGACCCAGCGAGATCCGGCGCATCCGCTCCCAGCGCGCCGCCGTGGTCTCCGGCAACCTCAGCGGCCGAGACCTCTCCAGCGTTTCCGGCGAGATCCGTCAGGCGCTCATCGAATTGAGCCCGGAGATGCCCATCAACGTGACCGTCGGGCTGGGCGGCCAAAACGAGGAGCTGGAAACTTCCTACAATTCGTTGATGTTCGCCCTGACGCTGGCGATCTTCCTCGTCTACCTGGTGATGGCGTCGCAGTTTGAATCGCTCGTCCACCCCTTTCTCATCCTCTTCTCGGTGCCGCTTGCTTTGGTCGGGGTCGTATTCGCCCTCGCACTGACCGGAGCTGAGATTAGCGTCGTCACCCTTCTCGGCGTCATCATCCTGGCCGGCATCGTCGTGAACAACGCCATTGTGTTGATCGACTACGCCAACCAGATGCGCCGCCAAGGCTATCCCAAGCGCGAAGCCCTGCTGCACGCCGGCCAAGTACGCTTGCGGCCCATCGTCATGACGACGTTGACCACGGTATTGGGCCTGGCGCCGATGGCTGTGGGCTGGGGCGAGGGCGCCGAGATTCGTGCTCCGATGGCCGTCGCCGTCATGGGCGGCCTTACCGTATCCACGCTGCTCACCCTCATCTTGATCCCTACCCTCTACGAACTGGCCGACCGCAAGGTGTATGCGGCCGACCGGGACCCTCTGCCCTCGGATGAAGCTTTCCAGGGCGCCGACTGAAACGACCGCTAGACTAAGACCCGACCCAGACCTCCCCCGGAGAATTCGCCCCATGCAACCCGACGATCACGATCAACCCGTAGATCACCTCGACGGCGCCGGTCAGCGCGGCGCTCGGCTGGCGGCCTTCTCCATCAAGCGCCCGGTCACCATCTCCATGGTGTTCGTTTGCCTCGTGGCGATGGGCGTCATCGCGTCCGTTCGGATCCCTTTGGTGCTGCTGCCCGATATCCAGTTCCCCGGCTTGTTTGTCTGGGCCCCCTACAGCAACGCGACGCCGCAACAAGTTCAAGAGGCCATCGCCCGCCCCATGGAAGAGGCGATCGCGACCATCCCGGGCATCAAGCGTCTGACCTCCAGCTCGAGTTCGGACAACGCCGAGATCGGCATGTTCTTCGATTGGGGAGTGAACATCGATTTCCTTCGCGCCGAGGTGCGCGAGAAACTCGACCAGATACGCAACGAGCTTCCCGACGACCTTCGGCGCATCGTCATTCGCACCTTCGGCACTACCGATCAGCCGATCATGTACGCCACCATCGCCTCTGATCGGGATCTGAAATCGGCCTACGACTTCCTCGAGGTCAAGCTCAAGAAGCCGGTGGAGCGCATTCCAGGCGTTGCCGAGGTCGAGTTTTGGGGGACGCAGAAGCACCAACTAGACATCTACTTGAGGCTGGACGACGTCAAGCGCTACGGAATTGACGTCGGCAATCTGTTCCAGCGGATCGACCAAGCCAATCTCAATCTCTCGCTCGGCGAGATCGATGACGGCGAGGGGCGCCTGGGCGTCGTCTCGCGCGGCGTTATGGGGTCGGTTGAAGAGGTCGGCCGGTTCCCGGTTAACGACAAGGGGCTGGAGCTTTCCGACGTCGCCTACATCGAGTTCGACAACCCGAATACCAACTTCGGGCAGCATCTCAACGGCAAGTCCGGCGTCTGGTTCGCCGTCAAGAAGTCCTCCCAGGCCAACACGGTCGAGACGGTCAATGCGGTTCGCGAAGTCTTCGCCGAATTGGAGAACGATGCGGCGTTCTCCGGTATCGAGATGCGCGTTTGGCATGATGCGGGAAAGGACATCACCGAGTCGCTCTCCACCCTGCTGCAAGCGGGTACCTTCGGGGCCCTGCTGGCGGTTCTTACGCTGTTCCTGTTCTTGCGTCGCTTGGACGCCAGTCTGCTCGTCGGGCTCGCCATTCCGTTCTCGATCATCACAGCCTTAGGCTTCATTTACTTCTCGGGCAATACACTGAATCTGCTCTCCATGATGGGCTTGATGCTGTCGACCGGCATGCTGGTCGACAACGCGGTCGTGGTGCTGGAGTCGATCTATCAGAAGCTCGAGAAGGGCTACGATCGCCACACCGCCGCTCGCGAGGGTGCGGGAGAGGTGACCACCGCGGTGATCGCGGCGACTCTGACCTCGATCATCATCTTCGTCCCGCTCGTCTTCGGCGAGCAGAATGAGTTTTCGATTTTCCTCGGTCACGCCGGCCGCGCGATCATCTTTGCGCTGGTTTGCTCGCTATTCATTTCGCTGACCTTGATCCCGATCTTTATTGCGAAGATCCTGCACGTCGACCCCAACCATCGCTCCAAGTTTCAAATCGCCTTGTCCGCCTTCTTTGAGCCGGTCCTGCTGCGACTTGGTCGGCGGCTGGGCTGGAACAGCGCTTCCGGCGGTTCCTCCAAGGGCCGAATTACCGAAGCCTACATCGGCATGGTGCGTTGGCCGCTAAAGCATCGCTTCCTGACTGGATTCGTACTGGCGCCTGCCCTGGTCTTCGGCGCGCAATGGGTGCTTAGCAACCACGTCAAAGACAACGCTCCCGATCCGGATGAACTGTCGGTCATTCGCTTGGACTACGACTTCTCGGAGAACTACCACTACGCCAAGATCGAGGCCGACTACGTTGTTCCGGTCGAGGCGTTTCTCGACAAGAATCGCGAGCGCTTCAAGATCAAGGACCACTACACCCGCTACCGCAACAACAACGCCGATACCGAAATCTATCTCGACAAGAATCAACTTACCGTGGAGGATCTGAACCGAATTCGGAAGGAGTTGGGCGAAGAGCTTCCGGTCATTCCCGGCTCCGAGATCAAGATGTCCCAGCAGGAAGGCGGCCGCAACTATGTGAGCGGCAGCATCTACGGCGACGACCCGACCATGCTGGCCGACATCGGCAAGAAGATTCGCGACCGTTTGCTCGAAGAGCCGGACTTTGACTCGGTTTGGGTCGGACGGGACGAAGGATCCGAGGAAGTCCAGATCCGCTTGGACCGAGAGAAGGCCCGGCGCTACGGCGTGTCGCCCGAGTCGGTCTCACAGGTATTGGGCATCGCCGTCCGAGCGCGCCAGATGCGCGGCTTTCGGACGGAGGACAGCGAGGTCGAGATGTGGATTCGCCTCGATCAGGCCGATCTCGAAGACATGTCCGATCTGCGTTCCATCATCGTCGGCGCCGGCAGCGACGGCAAGCCGATCGCGCTTGAGCAGATCGCCGAGTTCGAAGTGCAGAAGATCGCCGGTCGCATCCGGCGCGAGAACCGGCGCACCTACACCTACGTCAACGGCATCTACACGGGCGCCAAGAAGGAGGAAGGGCGCAACATCTACAAGAAGGTTCTCGACGACTACCCCTTCCCGGACGGATATGGCTGGTCCTTCGGCTTCTTCACTCAGCAGGATCAGCAGGAAGGTACGGCCATGTTGTTCAACGTCCTGCTGGCGTTGTTCATGGTCTATTTCGTGATGGCATCGCTGTTTGAGTCCTTCACTCACCCGTTCGCCATCATGATTTCGCTGCCCTTCGCCATCGTCGGCGTGGCGGCTATGTTGTGGGTCACCGGCACGCCCTACGACATGATGGCTCGGGTCGGTTCCCTGGTCCTGATCGGCATCGTGGTCAACAACGGCATCGTTCTGATCGACCACATCAACAACCTTCGCCGGCGCGGTCTGTCCCGCGAAGACGCCATCATCGCAGGCTGCCGTGAACGCCTACGGCCGATCGTGATGACCGCTACCACCACCATCGTCGGCTTGATCCCGTTGGCCTTCGGCGACGCCAAGATCGGGCCCATGCGCTACATGCCCATGGCTCGCACCGTGATGGGCGGCCTCCTGGCCTCCACGGTGCTGACCCTGATCGTTCTGCCCGCCTACTACACGCTGCTCGACGATCTGGGGCGTTGGGTCTCCTGGCTGTTGCGCTCCTCCGACCCCAACCGTCCGCGCGAGCAGGAGCCGGAGCCTGTCGCCGGCGACTAGCCTCGCTAGAATGGGCGGTTCATGCCCAACGACCAACGTACGAAGCTTCGTTCCCAAGATTGGTTCGGCCGAAAGGACAAACTCGGTTTCATCCATCGCTCGTGGATGAAGGCCGAAGGCTTCCCCCAAGAGGTGTTTGAGGGCAAGCCGGTCATCGGGATCTGCAACTCGTGGTCGGAGTTGACCAGTTGCAACGCCCACTTGCGACAGGTCGCCGAGGCTGTGAAACGCGGCGTCTGGGCCGCCGGCGGATTTCCGCTCGAGTTTCCCACTATCTCGCTCGGCGAGCCTTTCATGCGGCCTTCGACGATGATGTTCCGCAACCTGATGGCGATGGACGTCGAGGAGTCCATCCGCGCCAACCCGCTGGACGCCGTTGTGCTGCTGTGCGGCTGCGACAAGACTACGCCCGCCCAGTTGATGGGTGCGGCCTCCGCCGACCTGCCTTCCATCGTCGTACCCGGCGGCCCCATGCTCAAAGGCCGCTGGAAGAACCAAGAGATCGGCTCCGGCACGGATGTGTGGAAGTTCGACGACGAGCGCCGCGCCGGACGCATTACCGACGAACAGTTCTGCGAGATCGAAGCCTGCATGTCGCGCTCAGCCGGACATTGCATGGTCATGGGCACCGCCTCCACCATGACCAGCATGGCCGAGGCCTTGGGAATGACGCTGACCGGTTCAGCCAATATTCCGGCGGTCGATTCGCGCCGCTACGAGAGCGCCCACCGCACCGGCCAACGCATCGTCGAGATGGTCGCTGAAGACCTACGGCCCTCCAAGATCATCACTCAGGCGGCGATGGAGAACGCCATCCGAGTGAACATGTCCATCGGCGGCTCGACGAATGCGATTATTCACCTCAAGGCCATCGCCGGACGGCTGGGACTCGATCTGCCGCTCGAGCGTTTCGACGAACTCTCCCGCGAGATGCCCGTCATCCTCAACGTCAGCCCGTCCGGTAAGTACCTGATGGAAGACGTCTACTACGCGGGGGGAATTCCCGCCGTGATGAACGAGATATTGGACCTCCTCGACGGGGCCGCGATCACCGTCACCGGCAAGACGATCGCTGAGAACGTCGCCGGTACTGAAGTGAATGACAGCGACGTGATTCGTCCGCGATCCAATCCGCTGCAACCCACCGGCGGTACAGTTGTACTACGCGGGAATCTGGCTCCCAAGGGGGCGGTGATCAAGACTTCGGCGGCGGACCCGAAGCTCCTGCAGCACACTGGACGCGCCGTGGTCTTTGAGGATCACGACGACCTCACCGCCCGCATCGATTCCAACGACCTCGACGTCGACGAGAACTGCGTCCTCGTCCTCAAGAACGGCGGTCCCACCGGCGCTCCGGGCATGCCCGAATACGGCAACCTGCCGATTCCTCGCAAGCTCCTACAAAAAGGCGTCAAGGATATGGTGCGCATCTCCGACGCCCGGATGAGCGGTACCAGCTTCGGCGCCGTCGTGCTGCACGTCGCCCCCGAGTCCGCTCTGGGCGGGCCGCTGGCGGCCGTCAGGAACGGCGACCAAGTTCGCCTCGACGTGGAGAACCGGCGAATTGATCTACTGATCGACGACGACGAGATGAAGCGGCGTCTGGACGAGTTTGAGCCCCGCGAGCCCTTCTACGACCGCGGCTACGGGCGCCTGTATATCGAGAACGTTCTGCAGGCCGACGAGGGCTGCGACTTCGGCTTCCTGCTTCGCCCGGAAGGCGGCGGCAAGGTCCTGCCGCTGCCCAAACCGTTCTAGCGCGGAACCTCGAGTCCGCCGACTCGTATCTGCTCAAGTGAAGCGAGTTTTCTTGTGGTTGGTCCTCGGCATTGGAGGCTTCGCGCTGTGGGCGGGGTGGCCGCACCTGTTCGGGGATCTGGATAAGGAGACGGTCCGAATCGTCGAGTTGCTCGACGTCGGCGCCGACGCCGTCGTAGCCGATATCGGTGCGGGCGACGGCCGCATCGCAGTCCGCTTGTCCCGCCGGTTGGACGGAAACCCGCGCGTGATCGCGACGGATCTGGACCACGAAAACCTATTGCGGGTTCAGCGCGAAGTCGCTGATCTCGGTCTGGAGAATGTTCTGGTGCGGCCGGGCAAGAAGACGACCACCGGACTGGGCGAGGCCTGCTGCGACGCGGTCGTCTTGCGCAAAGTCCTCCACCACGTTGGGGATCGAGCCGCCATGGCTGAGGACGTGGCTCGCGTCCTCAAGCCCGGCGGCAAGGCGCTCGTGATCGACTTCGAACCGCGATGGTATCTACCCGCCCCGGGGTCCACCGAAGGACACGGGATCCGGCCCGCCGAGGCCGTCGAACACTTCACGGCCGCAGGCCTGGCCCTTGACGCCCGTATTGAGGAGTGGCCTGGTCGAACCTACCTGCTGCTGTTCGAGAAGCCTCTCTAGCTTCCGAGGCTCACCCCGTAGGTGTGCTTCTCCACAACTTTGAAGGTCTGTTCGCCGCGTCCGCCGATCACGCCCTTTCCTTCGGTAGTGCGTTCCAGCCGATCGGAGTGGATCCGCGTGGTCGCGGGGTCCACCAACCGCGATCCGGTCGCCGCGATCGTTCCTTCGGCCTGCTCCGTTACCGGCTTCTTGATCTCGGCCAACGCCGCGGCTCCTTTCTCGCCGATCTTCGCCGCCAGCTTCTCCCTGTCGGAATTCGACGCGACTGCCAGTTCTAAGCAGCGATCCTCTCCGCAGTCGGCCCAGCCTTTCACCGTCGTCGCGGTGTAGAAGACGATCGGCTTGCCGCTTGGCAGCGTCGCCGTCTCTTGGGTCACCCACACGTCGCCGATCTCGACCGTCTTGCCCGCCAACGATCCCACGCGCTGGTTCCACACGGCGATGTCGCGTTTGCGCAGTCCGGCCGAGTTGAATAGCGGCGAGAGCTGCTGGAAGAACGGACCAGGCAGTTTCTCCTTCAGCGACTCAAGCACTTTCTCGTAACCGCGCACGTCCGAACATTGACCGTCGGCCTCGATCACGTACTCCAGTTCCACGCCCTCCGAGGCCTTCAGCATCGGGTTGCTGATCTCATGTCCGTTGCTCTTGAGCGCCGTCGCCGTCGTCGTCGTGCCGACGTGGTAGCCCGAGTCGAGCTTGCGGATCTCCATCCGAGCCGCGTTCGAGCTGGAATCCGTACGCGGCGTCCCTGGGCCGATCGTGACCGAACGCTCGCTCTCATACTCGCCGACCCAAATCGTGCCGTCGGCGGGGGAGAAAGTGATCTCGATCGAGTCGGGCTCTTCGGCCGCCATCGGGACCGCGAAAAGCAAAGTAGCCAGAAGAAATCGCATCACTCCTGATGCTAACGGGTCGACGCCTCTCGCGGCTAGAACCGCGAAGAAGTGATCTCGACGTCCGCTTCCGACCAGGCTTGCTCAAAGCGCTTGCGCGCCTCGGCCGCTTCCTTGTGCTTCCCCTGGCCTTCCAGGCTGGTGATGAGGCCTCGTAGACTCCAGCCGTTGTCGCGGTGCCTCTTGAGGTCCTCCTTGTAGACCCGCTCCGCGGCCTCGAATCGCTCTGCGGCCAGCAACACGGCGCCCAGCGAGTGCCGCGCCGGCTGCGGCCAATCGGCCGGCTCGTTGTAGAGCAGCCCGTCCTCGATCCGGACCGCCTCGCACAACGCAGCCTCGGCGCGCCCATGATCGCCCTCGGCGGATGCGATCTCGCCGGCGAGCATGTATGCGCCGATCTCCAGCATCTCTCCCAACGAATTCAACTCCCATACGGTCAGCGCGACGACGTCCGGGTCCTTCGCCAACTCCTTGAGAGCCGCCAGTTCCGTCCTGGCGCGATCCAGTTCGCCGCGCGCTCGAAACGCCATGCCGCGGGCGAAGTGCCGTGCTCCGCGCTTGAACTTCATCTTTTCCGCCGGCGCCGGCTCAGCCAATACGCCGTCCCAGTCGCCGAAACGAGTCTGTGCGAACAGCGACAGGCTCGACAGCAGATGCGGGAAGCCGAAACCCGGTTCGTCCATGTGCTCGTGCTTGTGCTTGGTCGCGACCTTGTACGCCGCATCCATCGCGTCCTTGCTGCGGCCTTGCATCGTCCGCGCCGCCCACAAGAAGTGGATGTTGTGCGGGTAGTAGGTGACCGGATACAGCCCCTGTGCGCGGCACTGCGTCACATAGTCTTCGTCCGCCGCTACCGCCGCCACGTTCGTCGCCGCTGCATCGGCGTAGCGCCCCACCCGAATCCAAATATGGGACGGCATGTGGACCAGGTGGCCCGCCACCGGGACCAGCGTCTCCAGCTTTGTCGCCGACGGAACCCCTCTGTCGGGATCACTGGAGGCCTCCACCGCATGGATGTAGTAGTGGTGCGCGCCGGGATGATCCGGGTCGCGCTCGATCGCGCCCTCCAGCGCGACCAGGAACTTCTCGGTGATCGGCTTCGGCTCTTGGCCGTTGGCCACCCAGTAGTCCCACGGCGTCGTGTTCATCAGCGCGGCGGCATAGAGGACTTGGATGTCTGAATCCTCCTGGTATCGCTCAGCGAGCGCCTCCATCTTCGCGGCGTAGGCTTCGTTCAATGCGTCGCGATCGACCTCCTCGTCGCCGGAATGGCGGGCCGCCAAGGCCTCGATCATGTCGCGCTCCTTCTTGGAGGCCGTGCCGGCAAGCGCGCGTGCGCGGCGGATCTCTTCAAAAGTGCGCCTTTCGCGCTCCGCGTCCGGGAGCGAGTCGTTGATGTTGGGCCCCAACGTCAGTGCGATACCCCAGTGCGCCATCGCGTTATCGGGATGCCGTCGGATCACTTCCTCAAACGAGCGCACCGACTCCAAGTGATTGAAGGCGTAGTGCAGCGTCAGTCCCTGGTTGAAGTAGCGCTGCGCCTCCGGCGACAGTCCCTTTACCGGATGGTGCAGCGGCCCGATCCCCTCCAACAGCGGCGCAATGGGGGCGTCGTCGCCCGCCTTGGCGGCCGGTCCCGGGGAAGCCAACCCAGCGACTGCGAGCGCTCCCAGCAGGATGAAGAAGGATGATCGTACGAACGGCATATTGGGAACCTCTACCTCCATTGCGATCGAAACGCCTTCAACCCGACATCCTGCTAGTCTGATCGTCTGATGCAACTGGGATTCGTCAGCGCCATCCTACCCGAGTTCACTCTTGAAGAGGTCTTCGAGCTGGCCGCCTCCGAGGGGTACGAGTGTGTGGAGGTGATGTGCTGGCCGCCCGGGAAGGCCGAACGGCGCTACGCCGGCGTCACCCACATCGACGTCACCCAGCTCGACGAACGAGGCGTCGCGCGCATCGCCCAACTGCAGCACCGCACCGGCGTCCGCATCAGCTCTCTCGGCTACTACCCCAATGCGCTCTCGGGCGACCCTGATGAGTCCGCGACGGCTGTGGAGCATATTCGCCGAGTCATTGAGGCGGCGCCCAAGCTCGATCTCGACCTGGTGACCTCCTTTGTGGGGCGCAACCCGGTCGAGTCCGTCGATGAGAACTGGCGGCGCTTCCTTGAGACCTGGAGGCCCCTCGTCGGTCTCGCCGAAGACCACGGCGTGCGCATCGGCATCGAGAACTGCCCCATGAGTTTCTCGCGCGACGAGTGGCCCGGAGGCAAGAATCTGGCCACGACGCCCGCGATCTGGCGGCGCATGTTCTCCGATATCCCGTCCCCGAACTTCGGCCTCAACTACGACCCGTCGCACATGATTTGGCAGATGATGGATCCGTACGCGCCCATTCGTGAATTCGCTTCGCGCTTCCACCACGTCCATGCCAAAGACGTTCGGCTGGACCGGCATCGCCTCGACGATGTGGGTGTGATGGCCTTTCCCGCCGAATTCCACACGCCCAAGCTTCCGGGTATGGGCGACGTCGATTGGGGCCGCTTCTTTTCTGCCTTGACCGACTCCGGCTACGACGGACCGGTCGCGGTCGAGGTCGAAGATCGCGCGTACGAGGGATCGATCGAGAAGCGCACTCTCTCACTGCGCCAGAGCGCGACCTATCTGCGCAATTTCCTCCCGCGCTCTGGCTGAGCCGCTCCCGGCTAAGTACAATAGGCGGGCCATGCTTCGTCGACTGCTCTTCGCGTCCTTAGTCCTAACCCTCTCTCTGGCCGCCGCTGATCGGCCGAACATCCTCTTCGTCTTCTCCGACGATCACGCCTATCAAGCGATCTCGGCCTACGGTTCCAATCGGAACCACACGCCGAACATCGACCGTCTGGCGCGTGAGGGGATGCTGTTTAACAACGCTCTCGTCACCAATTCGATCTGCGCCCCCAGCCGCGCCGTCATTCTTACCGGCAAATACTCGCACCTCAACACGGTCACCAATAACCGCGACGTTTTTGACGGCGAGCAGCAGACCTTTCCCAAGATCCTTCGTAAGGCCGGTTACCAGACCGCGATGTTCGGCAAATGGCACCTGAAGAGCCTCCCGACGGGTTTTGACAAGTGGGAAGTGCTCCCCGGCCAAGGCAACTACTACAATCCCGATTTCCGCGTGCCCGGCGACGAGCGCGTGCGCCGCGAAGGCTACGTGACCGACATCATCACCGACCTCGCGCTGGAGTGGTTCGAGGAAGGGTGGGACCGCGACAAGCCGTTCATGGCGATGGTCCAACACAAGGCGCCGCACCGCAACTGGATGCCGGCGCCGCGTCATCTATCGCTGTACGACGGCATGGAGATGCCCGAGCCGCCGACCCTTTTCGACTTCTATGAGAACCGTGCTTCTCCCGCTCGGCTGCAGGAAATGGAGATTGGCCGTCACATGTTCTGGGGAGGCGATCTGAAGGTCTTCAATGATTCCGTCCCCTCCGACCACGCCCGCTGGACGAAGATGCTCGCCCGACTCAATCCAGCGCAGCGCCGCATGTGGGACGCCGCCTACGAGCCTAAGAACGCCGACTTCAAGGCCGCTGACCCGCAGGGGCGCGACCTCGTCCGGTGGAAGTACCAGCGCTACATCAAGGACTATCTGCGCACCATCGCCGCAGTCGACGAGAACGTCGGCCGTCTCCTGCTCTGGCTCGATCGCGAGGGCCTCGCTGAGAATACCGTCGTGATCTACAGCTCCGACCAGGGCTTCTATCTGGGTGAGCACGGCTGGTTCGACAAGCGCTGGATGTACGAGGAATCGCTGCGGACTCCGCTGCTCGTTCGCTGGCCGGGTCGAGTTCGCCCCGGTTCCGAGTCGGATGAACTCGTGTCGAACCTCGACTATCCCGAGACGTTCTTGGACATCGCGGGAGCTCAAGTTCCCGCCGACATGCAGGGCCGCAGCCTGGTTCCGATCCTCGAAGGCAAGACGCCGGTCGATTGGCGGACGAGCTTCTACTACCAGTATTTCGAGGGGCTTCCCATCAAGGCCGCACACGCCGTGGCCAGGCACCGCGGGGTACGCACGCAGCAGTACAAGCTGATCCACTACTACATCGCCGATGAGTGGGAACTCTTTGATACAGAGAAAGATCCGCTCGAAGTCGAAAGCGTTTACGGTCGCAAGGAGTACGCCGAAGTACAGGCGCACCTGAAGGCTGAACTGCGGAGGCTTCAGAGCGATTTGAAGGTACCGGAGACCGATCCCGACCTCGCCGAGTAGGCGCACCGCACAGACGACCGCGCCTCACTTTGGCGCCCGGTTTGCTCTCTCCCGAGGGGCCCGCCCTTTCCGCCCCAGTAAGGAGAAATTAAACCATGTCTCGCCGACCCTTTCAGTGGGCGTCGACGGTCATCTGCGCCCTGGGTGCGCTCTTAACCGTCGTCTCCGGCCTTTCGGCCGCTCGTTTCGGAGAATCGGATCTCCAACTCTCGAAAGAACAAACAATCGCTCTCTCTCGCTACTTCGGAGGCTCCGCCGCCGACAACGCCGTCGCGATTGAAGTTGCGCCCGACGGCTCGATCTACGTCGTGGGCGTCACGCGCTCGGCCGATCTGCCGACCACATCCGGGGCGGCGCAGCCCGACTACGCTGGCGGCGCCTGCGGCGGCTCGATCGTCGCAAGGCTGTGCTTCGATACGTTTGCCGCGAAGCTCTCGGCCGACGGATCCAACGTGGAGTGGGCCACCTACTTTGGCGGCTCCGGCGACGACCGGGCGGCCGATGCCGCCCTCGGCGCCGACGGCTCCCTGACAATCGTCGGCACAACCGATTCCGCTGACTTCCCCGCCGCCGCGGGCGCTTTCCAGGCGACGTCTGCGTCCTCCGGCGCGAGCGCCTTCGCCTTGAGGCTGTCTGCGGCAGGCGAGCTCGTATTCGCCACTCTGCTTGGCGGCTCGGACGCCGACGAGGCGACGGGTGTGGATGTTGACGCTTCCGGCGCCGCCTACGTGGTCGGACACACGCAGTCGCATGACTTCCCGACGACGTCGGGAGCCTTCCAGTCCGCCAACCCGAGCGCGGCTGACCGAACAGCCGTGTTCGTCTCGAAGCTCGCCTCCGACGGCGGCTCCCTGGCGTACTCGACGCTGCTCTCCGGCGCTGTGGACGATCGCGCGGGCGGTGTCGCGGTTAACGGGGATGGAGAGGCTTTCGTGACTGGCTCGACTGCTTCGGCCGATTTCCCCGTGACTCAGGGCAATCCCTTCGGCAATCCCGGTCCGGTGCAGCCGGAGCTCAACGGAGCCGCGGCCGACGCCTTCGTCACGCGTCTCGCGGCCGATGGGACGGCGCTGGTCTTCTCCACGTTTCTGGGTGGGAGCGACTCCGACGCCGGGCTTCGAATCGCCCTCGATGAGACCGACGCTGTTTACCTCGTCGGGTCCACGGATTCGCGGGACTTCCCTGCTACGCTCGGCGCCGCGCTGCCTGTGTGGAAACGCTCCCAAGGCTTCGCGGCCAAGCTGCGAGCGGACGGCGTCGCCCTGCATTACGCGACCTATTTGGTCGGCAGCGCGAGCGACTTGGCTGTTGCGGAGGACGGGTCCGCCTACCTCTCCGGCGCTACCGGCCCCGCGCCGACGCCGTTCGGCGGACCGCTGGTGCCTGGCTGCAGCGGCAGCCTGCTCCGGCGGCTCAGCGCCAACGGCCGACAAGTGCTCTATTCAGGCTTCGTGCCGGGCCTTGGCGCGCTCGCCCTCGACGCCGCGGGCGACGTCTATTCTGCGGGTACCGACCCCACGGGGTCGCTGCCGTCTACGGTCGGTCCTGGAGCGGCGGGGCAGACCGACGTCTACGTCGCCAAGGTGACTCTGGCAGAGGACTCCGGCATCTCCCTGACCTGTGTGGAAAACGGGGCCAGCTTCTTTCCTGGAGAGGCTTCTCCGGGGCAGATTCTGACCCTGTTCGGCTCCGGGCTCGGCCAAATGCAGCCAGGCGGACTGGCGGTCGAGAACGGGATGGTGACGACGGAGGTTTCAGACGTACGGGTTCTCTTTGACGGCACGCCGGCGCCGCTGCTGTTCGTCTGGTGGAACCAAATCAACGTCGTCGCACCCTACTCGCTTGAAGGGAAGTCGACGGTGGAGATTCAAGTCGAACGAGACGGCGTCCTCTCCGACCCCTTCGAGGTCCCGGTGGCGGCGGCCCACCCAGGTCTGTTTACCCGGAATTCGACCGGGGCCGGATTGGGAGCGATTCTGAACGCCGACGGCTCCATCAACACCGCCGAAAATCCCGCGGAGCCAGGCTCCATCGTCAGCTTCTTCGGGACCGGAGAAGGCCAGACGGAACCTGCCGGCGTGGACGGTCTAGTTGCACCCGAGTCCGGCGAAGGGCTCGCTCGTCCCCGACTGGCAGCCTCCGTCACGATGGGCGACGGGCCTGCGGAGGTCCTCTATGTGGGCGCCGCGCCGGGCTTCGTTTCGGGCGTCCTACAAGTCAATGTGCGGATACCGTCCGCCGCCCAACCCGGGCCGCTGCCGGTGAGGTTGACGATCGGGGGACGGCAGAACCGTCGACCGGTATTCGTTGAGGTGGAGTAGGCGCACCCGTGTTGTTGGCGGAGGGGAGCGGGCGCGTGCCGGCTGTGGGAGAGCCGGCACGCGCCCCGCCTGGCCCGCCCTCGACCCGCCCTCGACTAAGCTAGAAGTTTGGACCCGACCCGCGCGGTCGGACGTAGTTTTCCTCTTGGCGATTCTGCGCACGATTGGGTTGGCTCTCGCACTCGGGGCCCTGCCGGCGGCGGCCGACGTCGCCGTCCCGCTGGAGCCGCGCGAAGGCGGCATTGAGATCTTGGCTGACGCCCAGCAGAGCATCGGCCGCAAGAGCATCTATCGCGGGAACGTCGAGTTTCGGTCCGGAGGCATCGTAGTTACCGCCGACGAGGCCGAGTATGACGATGAGACGGGTGAACTCGAAGCTCGCGGCGACGTCCACTATCGCAATCTGAACGGCAACGAGGATCTGTTCGCCGAGAAGGTGGCCTACGACGTGCGCGAGGAGACAGGCACGTTCTATGAAACCCACGGGACCGTCTCGTCGGCGAGCCAGGCGGGAGCCCGGATCCTGACGACGGACAACCCGTTCTTTATCGAAGGACCGCTGGTCACCAAGGCGCAGAATACGTACCGCGTCCACGACGGGACGGTCACCAACTGCGATCCGCAGTCGAAGTGGTGGACGGTGAGGGCGCCGAAGACGACGATTCGGCCCGGCGATTCGGCAACCATTCACCGCGGCGTCTTTCGGCTGAAGGGCGTCCCGCTTCTCTACGTG
>Ga0070726_10000090_pt1 | contig 161137 bp, 155 predicted proteins | sample tdAd471_FD_67275 | JGI IMG/M metagenome (GOLD analysis project Ga0070726, IMG submission 67275) | Marine sediment microbial communities from the Atlantic coast under amendment with organic carbon and nitrate - tdAd47.1 | ecosystem: Environmental > Aquatic > Marine > Coastal > Sediment...
TGGGCGTTGGAGAATTGAGGGAAGCTGCTCCTAGTACGAGAGGACCGGAGTGGACGAACCCCTGGTGTTCGGGTTGTGTCGCCAGACGCATTGCCCGGTAGCTACGTTCGGACAGGATAAGCGCTGAAAGCATCTAAGCGCGAAGCCCCTCCCAAGATAAGTTCTCCCTGACCCCTTGAGGGTCCTGAAGGGCCGTGGAAGACTACCACGTTGATAGGCTGGGTGTGGAAGCGCTGTAAGGCGTTGAGCTAACCAGTACTAATTGCCCGTGAGGCTTGACCATATAATCCAAGTTATTTGACGGCTTTACCGTCATTCCCGAATATTTAGTCGGGGATACAGTAAGGGCGTGAAATGAGAAGACAGTTGGCATCACAATCGTTCCAGACGATTGTTGATGGCCCTACATCCTTGTAGGGCGTGTTGTGATTGAGTCCAGTGTTGCAACAACACGAAGAACAGACAGCTTGATTTACCGCCTTATTTGGATGTCCACGCAGTGCCCAGGCACGTAGGACGACTGACATCCAAGCCAGTTTGCCTGGCGACAATAGAGCATTGGAACCACCTGACTCCATCCCGAACTCAGAAGTGAAACGATGCATCGCCGATGGTAGTGTGGGGTTTCCCCATGTGAGAGTAGGTCATCGCCAGGCTTTAATACGAAACCCCGTTACTCGCTCGAGTGGCGGGGTTTTTTTATGGGCGGATGTGCAGGCCGGTGGGGCGATGATCTACTCTCCCACGGCGAAGCCCGCTTTTTATATGTGGGGTTTGCGAGTCGTCGCACCGCCCAGGTGAGAGTAGGTCATCGCCAGGCTTTGATACGAAACCCCGTTACTCGCTCGAGTGGCGGGGTTTTTTTATGGGCAAATGTGCAGGCCGGTGGGGCGATGATCTACTCTCCCACGGCGAAGCCCGCTTTTTTATATGTGGGGTTTGCGAGTCGTCGCACCCAAATACTACGAGCATAAAAAAAGCCGCGGGTTTAGCGCGGCTTTGAAGTAAAACAGATGTGTTCTGTCAGGGGCACAGTGGGTCGGGTGCGGTATCGACCAATCTGGCCAGACAGGTATACGACTCACTGACCGGAGCGGCACCACCAGTGGATGATACGCTGATCGTAAGTGTGCCAGTCCTGCTGGGGGCTGGACCTGCGCAAGAGTCGTACTCAACTTCGCCGGATTGCGAGAAGTTAATCTCAAAAGCGCCAGGCTGAATTGTAACCGGCACAGTGAAGCTACTCTGCCCATCTATCTGACACGGCGCAGTCGCTGAAACACTTACGGTTGAACCTGATGCAGGTGCATTGTTGAAGATATCTGCAATGTAAGCCGTGTAGGAGTTACCGGATGACGTGGTACCTGTGGGTATACGTCCCTGATAGAGCGCAATATCCAATGATGCTGTGCCTGTAAGAATCAGGACGGTTTGGTCCCGGACATTGATCAGTTCACGGCTGCACCATACGCCATCGCCTTCTTTGGGGCAGAGCAGGCCATTGTATGTTGCTGTTACACCTTCATCCGGGTAGCCGTTGCCAGGGTCATCACCATTCGCATCGAACGCGCCATTGTTGTTGAAATCGATAAAGATCTCTTCTGAACCAGCCCGGCACGTCAGGGAATTGCTGCCACCCTCGCAGAGTTCTGTTGCTGGATCGAGCAGACCGTTTTCATTGTGATCCAGAAATGCCTCGGTCAGGTTAGACCAGAGCCCATCATCTGCTTCTGCCTGGTCGAAGAGCCCGTTGCCATTGCGATCAACGAAGGACTCTTCCCCTATCGCTGATACCAATACGGTCGAGCGCCCGCCGCGAATGGACCCGAGGTCATCCGGGCAGGGGCCACTGCTACCGTTGTGGCTGGGGCAGCTGTAGCCGGAGCCGGGCTGTGTGTCTACCACCAGTTGCTGGTTCTGTGTCAGTGTTGGTCCTCGCGGATCCTGACTTACCCAGGCGACGCTGCAACTGCCAGCCTCAGCTGCACCGCAACTGCCTGCGCGATCACCATTGCGGCGCCCTGTCTCACAGGATGGATCAATGGAGCCGTATTCTGTGGTGAACACGGCTGCAGTACCATCCGGAACCGGGTTGTTGAACTTGTCCGCCATACGGACCGTGAGGCACTTGACTATGCCGTCTGTGTTGAGTCCTTCCTCGACGGTGAAGCTGCCTTCAACGGACAGGGAGATAGAGTTTTGATCTGGTAGTCCTGTAGTAATAGTCAATACGTCGGAAACCGCAGATACCTCGCCGCTACCACTGCTTGAGTCGATAGTGCCTATCACTCTCACCGCAGTGGCCACGTCACCTGAGAACACATTGGTGAAGGCAGTGCCTTCCTCATTGGTGATAGCGGATAGGGGACTCAGTACCACACCACCGACGTCTGTGGAGAGTGCGAAGCGCACTTCGACGCCTTCCTGTGGTGCACCGTTTGAGTCGACGGCAGCAAAGGTCACAGTGGACTGCTCTTGACGGTCGGGGCCTCCGCCAGTGCCTTTCAATACGATGAGGCCAGGCTCAGCTGATACGAAGGTCAACGCGTCTGCGGTGGGGTCAGCAATTTCGAGGGTGCCGAACGCCTGGGCACCTTCGCCGACCACCTCGGCCGTAATCTGGTCGCTGTCGCGGCAACCTGACGATGTATAGACTATTTCTACCTGACCGGTAGAGACGGGAACCGAATTCTCCGGATTTAATGTCGCGTCCCCGCGGTCAATACAGGCACTGCTCAGGCGGACGATTTCAGCGCTGCCGACGGGCACGTCATTTTCATCAACAATCGCAAGGGACAGGACGGCCTGGCCTCCATTGGCGGCGATCGCTCCCCCCGGCGCAATGGCAATCTCGCCGTCGAAAAAGCTACCGTTGACCAGTGAGCCCAGGCGCAGACCGGTTGCTCCCAGCTGGAAGTTGATGTTCTCGATGACTGTGTTGCCGCTTTCATCGGTGACACTGACCTCAACCGTACCAGCGCCTTTCTCGTCGCCAGCCTCTATGCGGAAAGTGACAAAGCCGTTGGTATCGGTCAGTTTGGAACCACTGGACGGGAATAGCTCGCCTGCACTGACGGATGCGTTGACGATCACGTCGGCAGCGGCAGGACCATTACGGCCATTGCGGGTAACGGTCACCTCCAAGGTGCCCGGGGATGCACTGGAAACAATGCTGGAAGGGTTTCCGCTAGCGTCCTTGAGTGCTACCTGCAGGAAGTATGTGTCGGTGTCACCACCACTCCCACCGCCCTCGAAACCACCGCCGCCTCCGCCACCGCCGCCGCAGGCGACGATCGCGAATATCATAGTCAGGCCCACAGCCATGCGGCTGGTGAAAGTGGCGAATCGATTAGTCATCTTTATCCCCTGTTGCTCGCTGTGCAGCAAGTCTTAATATTGTGATCCGGCATCTTCTGATTCTGGTGGCAAAGACCAGAGTGTCAACCATCCCGTTGTCCACTTTTTACAGCTTACCATGGGGTATATGAAAAACCTCATGAAAACATGATGATAGGTGGGAAATGTGTCTAATTACACAAACTTCCCAGATGCGCTATCAGGGTCGATAATAGCCTTACCCAATTGGATTTAAAGGAAAATGTGCGAAAAAGTTATAAAACGGGGGTTTGTGACTGAAATCGGCCTGATATCCGGCTTCAGGGCGGTGGATAGCCCCAGCGCTTTCGCGAACTGATAACATACGCCGATGAAGCACCAGCGCCCTGTGGCACCCAACCTTACCGTATCGATTGTAGTCTACAACAGCTCTCTGGAACTGTTGCGAAGCACGCTGCTCAGCCTCCGCTCGGCAGCCCGGCAGGCACTGGCCGCAGGGCTGCAGGGTGTTGACGTCATATTGGTGGATAATGGCTCCGAGCGCGATTACCAGCACCGGCTGCGCGCCCTGGCTGAAGAGGTCTGCGCAGAGGGGACGCTGGCTCTCGAGGTGCGTACGCTGCCGGTAAACCTGGGTTTCGGCGCAGGTCATAATCGGGCTTTGGCTCGCGCTACCGGCGACTACCATCTCATTCTCAACCCGGACGTCGAAATTGCCGAGGACGCCCTGGCGCAGGGTTTTCGCAGGTTGCGCGACGATACCTCGGTGGTCATGGTGAGTCCATTAGCGGTGGGAGGAAACGGTTCCCGGGAGTTCCTTGGCAAGCGCTACCCCTCTGTGCTGGTATTGCTGCTGCGCGCATTTATGCCCGGTCTGGGTCGCCGCATATTGCCGCGGCGCATGGCGCGCTACGAGATGCAGGATGCCTGCACGGGTGACACTGAAGCCCCTCTGCTCTTGGCCAGCGGATGTTTCATGCTGGTGCGCGGCGAATGTTTGACTGCGGTGGAGGGGTTTGATGAGCGCTACTTCCTCTATTTCGAAGACTTTGATCTGTCCCTGCGCCTGGGTCGGCTGGGTAAGCTGCTTTTTGCTCCGCAGGTGCGTATTGTTCATCATGGTGGATACGCAGCACGCAAGGGCTGGCGTCACCTGCAGATGTTTATGCGCTCGGGGCTGCGATTTTTCAATCAGCATGGCTGGCGCTGGATATAGGCACCGTTAGAAAACTGTTACTATGCAGTCCATGAACGAACCCCGTCGATTAACCTACCTTCAGGCCATGGGCATAGACTCTTACGTCTCCCGGGCGCAATTGCCGGGTGCCGCAGCAACCCGTCGTCTGGCCGTTGTGCAAGCTGTCCAGGCTGAGTCCGATCCAGCGGTGCCTGTCCAGCCAGACGCCCCCGGCCGCGAAGCGCTGTTGCGTTCCCCGCGCGCCGACGTGCCCGTGGTGGAACGCCCGGAGCGCAAGTCCGTTAATGAGGCGGTTGCGCCTGTGGATAAACCACAGCGCCCGGCGATGGTGCGGTTCAACTTGGCTGCGGTTTTCGCTGGTGGGGTGGCCTGGTTGGAATCGCTTGAAGGGCGCCCTCTGGCTACAGAGCAGGTGAAACTGATCCACGCTATGGCGCGCGCTGTGCATGGCGAAGTCGCTGCGCCCAAAGTAGCCCAGTTCGACTGGCCGCTGCACAGCAATCATCAACTGAATCAGGATATAGGCGCCGCCAGGGCCGCGGTGGGGGCCTTTTTGCAGCGCCATGTAGATGAACAACATTGTCGCGCAGTGGTGATACTGGGTCAGCAGGGGGCAGAGTTTGTCGATGTGGGGCAACTTGGCGGCATGGCCTGTGTGGTCACGCTCAGTACCGCGGAGATGCTGCAAAACCCCTCGTGCAAGCGCAGAGTATGGTCTGACCTGCAGGCATTGGTGCTGCGTGTCTGAAGATTGTTTCTCGCAACCCAGGGTGGCGATGGCCGGCGATGTGCCGGGGATGGCTGCGCTTGACGCGCAGCTTGGCGATCACCCCTGGAGTGAGCAAAACCTGTACCGGTATTGCGATGAAGGGTGCTACCACGGCCTGGTTGTGGAGCAGAACAACGAGATTGCCGGTTTTATCCTGTATTCCACCGTCGTTGACGAGGGGAGTATTGATAACGTGGCCGTAAACAAGCCCCTTCAGGGGCAGGGTATGGGGACTGAGCTGGTGTGCGCGGCTCTGTCACGAATGACCGACGCCGGGCTTGTCCGCTGCATGCTCGATGTGCGGGTATCCAATGCAGCGGCTCGTGCGCTTTATGAAAAGCATGGGTTTGTGGAGGACGGCGTACGCCCCCGTTACTATGTTACCGCCCGGGGCCATGAGGATGCCGTGTTGATGTCCAGGAGACTGTAAACTTGTCCTATAGCGTGTTGGAAACGGAGTGGTGGAGCCTTGCGGTCCCCCCGGAATGGTGGGCCGAACATGAGGAAGACACGATTCTCGTGGGCGATCACGACGGTGTAGGTTGCCTTGAATTCTCGACCCTGTTTAAAGACAGCGGCGAGTTTGACGCTGCTGCAGTACTGGAGCTTGCTCGCGAGGAGTCAGGGGCCGCGATGGATTGGCGGGAGCTGCGCATCGGAGATTTTAGCGGCGTGACCGGACAGTGCCGGGAGGAGGGCGCCGCTATTCGAGAGTGGTACGTTTACAGCGGAGCGATGCTGATTTATATCACCTATAGCTGCGAAGAAGAGAACAGTGGTATGGACGATGCGGCCATCGACGAAATCCTTGACACACTTTCTATCGCTGGCGACTGATCAAGAAATGGTGCCGGTAACCCGCACGCGCTTGGCGCCTTTTACCGGTTTCGCTTTCACCGCGTCCCTGCGTGCCTGAATACGACCATCAATAATGTTTTTTACAGCAATCATCAGCCCGGTGAAGAGAAATGCCCCGGGTGGCAGAATCGCAAGCAGGAAGGACTGGTAATCGTCAAATACAACGATCTTCCAGTCCGCAGCGGCAGGGCCGAACAACAAGTCCATATCGGCGAACAGAGCGCCGGTGCCAGCCAGTTCGCGCAGCGCACCCAGCAAGACCAGAACAGCACCAAAACCGACTCCCATTATCAGTCCGTCGTAAACAGAAGGCGCGAGGCTGTTTTTGCAGGCGAAGCTTTCAGCTCGGCCCAGAATGACGCAGTTGGTAGTAATCAGTGGAAGAAATATGCCCAGAATCTGGTACAACTCGTAGGCAAAGGCCTGCATGAGTAACTCGATACAGGTAACCGCCGAGGCGATAATCATGACAAAAGCGGGCAGGCGCACGGCGTCTGAGACGATATTGCGGATGATGGATACGCAGGTGTTGGAGGTGACCAGTACCAGTGTTGTGGCCAGTCCCAGGCCGATTGCATTGACCACAGAGCCAGTGACCGCCAGCAGCGGACACAGTCCCAACAGCTGTACGATGGCCGGATTATTCTTCCAGAGTCCGTTAAGGGAAAGTTCCTTATAGCTGGTTTGGGCCATTACTGCGCACCTCCCGGTGACTGTTCTGTCTGCACATCGAACAGTGTTTGGTAGTTTTCTGCTGAATACTGCAGCACCCGCTTTACTGTAGCGACGACTGCGCGCGGCGTGATGGTCGCTCCGGTGAATGCGTCGAATACACCTTTATCCTGCTTCACCGCCCATTTGTCAGCGCTGGGATTCTGCAGTGAACGGCCATTGAAGGACAGTAGCCAGTCGCTTTTGGCGAGGTCCACCTTGTCACCCAGCCCGGGAGTTTCCTTGTGAGACAAGGTGCGCACTCCGGCGATGCTGCCATCTGCGTTTACGCCAACGACGAGATCGATGTCGCCGCTGTAGCCATCCCGCGCCGTGGCCGGGATTATCACGGCGACAACCCGGTCTGCCTGGCGAGCACGGTAGATCTGTTTCTCCTTACGCAATCCCAGGGCAGTGTCGCTGTCATTCACGCTGATCGTGTCATCGAGCATGAAATTGTCATGACGCTCCCTGGGGACAATCTGCAGCAGGGCTTTCTCTTCCGCCTTGCGGATTTCTGCGGCGATGCGATCCTGGGTCAGGAGAAAACTGCCGGCCAGCAGCAGGGCTGTGGCCATTGCGAACATGGCCAGTAATACGGCATTGCGGCTGATTGACTGTCCCAACATCAGCTGCCGCCCCCGTGTCTGGTGTGTCCATAAGTACGTGGTTGGGTGTACTGGTCGATAAAGGGCGCGGCAAGATTCATGATGAGTACTGCAAACGCCACCGCGTCGGGGTAGTTGCCAAAAACCCGAATGAGGTAGATCAGGACACCGATGAGCGCACCATATACCAGGCGGCCACGCACCGAGACAGCGGATGAAACCGGGTCGGTGACGATAAAGAACGCACCGAACATGGTCGCACCGCTAAGCAGGTGGAACAGAGGCGAACCGCCGCTGGCACTGCTGCCACCGTCGTAGAACAGGGCGGCCATCACCGTCAGTGTCGCCAGCATAGCTACGGGTGCATGCCAGGTAAACACGCGCTGGTACAGCAGCCACAGGCCTCCACCGAGAAACGCGATATTGGCCCATTCCCAGCCAACGCCGCCCCAGCGCCCAAACTGCGGATTGGCCTGCCAAAGGTCTTCCACCAGCAGGCTGTTATTCTGTTTAAGCAGGTCCAGGGGTGTTGCCATCGTCACCGCATCGTAGCTGGCGGGTACGAAGCAGGCCTGTAAAGCCTCCAGGAGGCCAGGCAACTCGCCTGCGCCCCGCGGTGGCGCCCAACTGGTCATTTGTACCGGAAAGGAAATCAGCAGAACCACGTAGCCTACCATCGCCGGGTTAAAGGGGTTATAGCCCAGGCCGCCGTAGAGATGCTTGGCCAGCAATATAGCAGAGGCCATGCCTACGGCGATAAGCCACCATGGTGAGTAAGGTGGCAAAGCGATACCCAGCAGTACAGCAGTAACCAGTGCGCTGCAGTCGCTGAGGTAAAAACCCAGCGGACGCTTGCGTAGCGTTAGTGCCAGCGCCTCGAAGGCGATGGCCAGCACTGCTGCCCACAGCACATTCACCAGCGTGCCGAAGCCAAAAAAATGGGTGAGGACGAGTAGCCCGGGCAGTGTGGCCAGCAACACCTGTTGCATGACCTTGCTGGTGCGTGCAGGGCCATGCGTGTGGGGCGATGTTATGCGCATCAAGGACACGTCAGCAGGTCTCCTTGTCTTGTAATTCTGCTTTTGCAGCGGCAACTTTTTCGCGCAGGCGCTCCACCGTGGATTCCAGTGCGATGATAATTTTTTCCTCTTCGTTGGCCGCGCGACTCTGCTGCAAACGCGCCTCTGATTTGGTCAGGCGCGATTCCAGCTTCTGCAGGTTGTCCTGTGCCTTCTCCTGCGGGCTCCTGGCAGCGTCCTGAGCGCGTGCCGCCATCGCTTTCTGAATAGCAGCCTGGGCGGCGTCTGCGGGCTCCGCGGCAGAAGGCAGCTCTGAGTTCGCTGCCGGGTTCGCCTGCTGCCAATCGTGCAGTGCCTTTTCGGCGGCAGCGAGCTTGGCACTGGTTTTGTCGACGCCCAGTTTCAGTGCATCAACATGCTCGGCACCCTCGGCTTTGGCGGCTTCGAATTTGGCCGAAGCCGTCTCCAGCCGCTTGCGAATCGTTACCACTGCTTTTTCCAGCTTTTCCAGTTCGCTCCCGCCTTCTGCGCCCGAACCGGCAACTTGCGCCGCCTTCTTCGCTTTAGCCCGCTCTATGGCAGCTTGAATGGGGTCTTCCCCTGCCTCACCCTGTTCAGCGGCCAGGCGCGCTTTCTCCTGCGCCGCTTTCTTGCGCGCCGCCCGTTTCGCTTCCTTCTCTGCCTCTTCCCGTTCCTTACGTGCCTGCCTCGCTTCAAAGCGCAGCCGGGAGTGCTCGGATTTTTCCGCGTCTTCGCGCATCTGGATCACTTCTGCCTTGGCTGCGCGATAGTATTGCACCAGTGGTATGTTGCTGGGGCAGGCATAGGAACAGGCGCCGCACTCAATGCAGTCAAACAGGTTATGTTGCTCTGCTTTCTCAAATTCCTTGCCCTGGGCAAACCAGAAAAGTTGCTGCGGCAGCAGGCTGGCAGGGCAGACTTCCGCGCACATGCCACAGCGAATGCAGGGCTGAGCAGGCGGTGGCGCCGGCAGTTCTGTGGCAGCAGGAGCGAGAATGCAGTTGGTGGTTTTCACAATGGGCACATTGGGATCCGGCACGGTAAAACCCATCATCGGTCCGCCCATGATCAGCCTCTGGTTTTTCTCTGGCTGGTAGCCTGCTTTTTGCAGCAGGTAGGACATGGACGTGCCGATCAGAGCCTCGAAATTCTGTGGCTCAGCCACAGCATCGCCAGTAACGGTGACCACCCGGGAGATCAGCGGTTTGCCTTCGATGATGGCGTCGCGCACGGCAATCGCGGACCCGACGTTCTGACAGACCACGCCGATATCCGCGGGCAGGCCGCCACTGGGCACCTGTTTGCCCGTGAGGATTTCGATCAGCTGTTTTTCACCGCCGGAGGGGTACTTGGTGGGGAACACCGCGATCTCGACAGGAGTATCCTGTGCGGCCGCCTGCAGGGCAGCGATGCTTTCCGGCTTGTTATCCTCTATGCCAATCACGATTTCATCGGGCTCGACCAGGTACGCCAGTATCTGTGCGCCCTCGATAATTCTGGAGGCACGCTCGCGCATAATGATGTCATCAGCGGTGATATAAGGCTCACATTCTGTGCCATTGAGAATAAGCGTCTGGATGTGTTTTTCTGGTTTTACCGCGAGCTTGACCGCGGTAGGAAAGCCCGCGCCACCCATGCCAGCGACGCCGGCGCTGCGAATCTGATCAAGTAATGCGACCCTGTCTACGCTGCGGTAGTCTGCGGTTGCCACGCAGTCCTGCCATTGGTCCATGCCATCACTGGCAAGCACGATACAGGGTGCGCTGTGCCCCGATGGATGTGCAATCAGCCGGTCTTCAATGGCCGATACGGTGCCTGACGTCGGCGCGTGGACAGGGACGCTGACGAACCCTGTCGCCGCGGCCAGTAGCTGTCCTTTCAGGACTTTGTCGCCGACCCCTACAACCGGCTGAGCCGCCGCGCCAATGTGTTGTGACAGCGGCAGCACCAATTCCTCCGGTACTCCCGCGTTCGCGATCGCGGTGCGCACCGACTGGTGTTTGTTTTCCGGAGGGTGAACGCCGCCATGGAAGTCATGGATTTTTCTCACGCCGCTTCCTCGGCCGTCGCGTCGCTGGCGATAATGTCAACGCGCCTGCTATTCGGGTCGGGCAACTGCCAGTGCCAGGTTTGTACTGTTTCATGCTCAGGGATCATTTCAATGCAATCCACGGGGCAGGGGTCAACGCAGAGGTCGCACCCGGTGCACTCGCTGGCAATAACCGTATGCATATGCTTGGCCGCGCCGAGAATGGCATCTACCGGGCATGCCTGTATGCACTTGGTGCAGCCGATGCAATCGTCTTCGTGGATGTACGCGACGTGCGGTACTTTTTCTTCCCCGTGCTCTTCATCCAGCGTGGGAGCTTCCACGTCCAGCAGGTCGGCAAGGGCTTGCACGCCAGCCTGGCCGCCTGGGGGGCACTTGTTGATTGCCTCTCCCGCTGCGATAGCTTCGGCGTAGGGCCGGCATCCGGGGTGGCCGCACTGCCCGCACTGGGTTTGCGGCAATATAGCGTTGATCTGGTCGACAATGGGGTTACCTTCGGCCTTGAACCGGACTGCCGCGTAACCAAGAATGGCGCCAAAAACGGCCCCCAGACTGACCAGGGCAAAAAGAGCTGCGAGCAGCGGATACTGGGCAATTAATTCATACATCGGCAGCTAGACCAGTCCGGCAAATCCCATGAAGGCAAGCGACATCAGGCCGGCAGTAATCATGCCTATGGCGGCGCCCTGAAAGGGCACCGGGACATCGGCAACGGCGAGACGTTCACGCATTGCAGCGAACAGAACCAGCACCAGGGAAAAACCAACCGCCGCGCCGAAGCCATAAAACAAGGCCTGGGTGAAGGAGTGTTCTTTATTGATGTTCAGCAGGGCAACGCCCAGCACCGCGCAGTTGGTGGTAATAAGTGGCAGGTAGACGCCCAGAACGCGGTGCAGGAGCGGGCTGGATTTACGTACCACCATCTCCGTGAACTGCACCACAACGGCGATGACCAGAATAAAAGAGATAGTCTTCAGGTATTCAAGTCCCAGCGGAGCGAGCAGGAAGTGGTAGGTAAGGTTACTGCAGGCCGAGGCGAGTGTGAGCACGAAGGTTGTCGCCATCGACATGCCCATTGCTGTTTCCAGTTTATTGGATACGCCCATGAAGGGGCACAGGCCCAGAAACTGAACCAGCACGAAGTTGTTGACCAGGATAGCGCCGATCAACAGTATGGAATAGTCTGCCAGCATAGGCCTGCTCTTACTGCTGCACCGCGTCCAGCGCGGGAAAGTGACTTCATTTGCTCAAGCGGCGTATTCTATCGCTTTCAGCCTGCGATAGCAGTACGTATTTGCAGACTAATGGTCGTTAGTCCTGAGCTCCAGCGGCCTCGGCTACTTCACCTGCATGCCAGGCTGTGCGCCCTCGTGGGGCTCCAGCAGGTACAACTCATCCCCGCCGGATCCCGCGGCCAGAACCATGCCCTCGGACACGCCAAACCGCATCTTGCGTGGCGCCAGATTGGCAACGACGACCGTGAGCCTGCCGACAAGATCTTCTGGCCGGTAAGCTGACTTGATGCCTGCGAACACCTGCTTTGAGCCCATGTCCCCCAGATCAAGTGTGAGTTGAAGCAGTTTGTCAGCGCCGCTTACGTGCTCGGCCGCGGTGATCTTCGCAATACGTAAATCAATTTTGGCGAAGTCTTCAAAATCAATCACTGTGTCCTGCGCCTTTGGGGGCTTCGCGGCCGGTGTAGCGTCTGTTTTTCCCGGCGCTTCGCTGGCGTCTGCCGGTTTACTGGCTTCAACCATCGCTTCCACATCTTTCGGGTCTACCCGCTGGATCAATGGCTTGAATGTCGAAAGCTCGTGGCGGGTCAGGGGCGCCTGCAGGTCAGTCCAGTCGAGCGAAACGTTGAGGAAAGATTCGGACTTGGCGGCCATTGCTGGCAGAACCGGCTTGAGATACGTCATCAGCACGCGGAACAGGTTGATGCCCACACTGCAGACATCGTGCACCTCTTTCTCCCTGCCTTCCTCCCTGGCCAGCACCCAGGGCTTCTTCATGTCAATGTACTGGTTGGCCCGATCCGCCAGTGCGATGATTTCGCGAACAGCTTTGTTGAATTCGCGCTGTTCGTAAAGCTCAGCGATACCGTCACCTGCGGCAATGAAGTCGGCAAGTAACGCGGGTTCGGCGCAGGCGTCTGTCAGGCGGTTATTGAAGCCTTTACGCAGGAATCCGGCGCAGCGGCTGGCAATGTTGACGACTTTGCCGACAACGTCCGAATTCACCCGCTGGACGAAGTCTTCGAGATTGAGGTCTATATCGTCGACTGAATTGCTGAGTTTGGCGGCGAAATAGTAGCGCAGGTATTCCGCGTCGAGATGCTCAAGGTAGGTGCTGGCGTTGATGAATGTGCCACGGCTTTTTGACATCTTGGTGCCATTGACCGTAAGAAAGCCATGGGCGTAGATGGCGGTGGGCGGCCTCAGGCCCGCCGAATGCAGCATCGCTGGCCAGAACAGACCGTGAAAATTAATAATGTCCTTGCCGATAAAATGGTACAGCTCGGTATCCGTACCCGGTTTCCAGTATTCGTCAAAGGCATGGCCGCTGCGTTGGCAGTAGTTCTCAAAACTGGCGATGTAGCCTATGGGTGCATCCAGCCATACGTAAAAATACTTATCAGGTTCCCCGGGTATCTCGAAACCGAAATACGGTGCATCCCGGCTGATGTCCCACTCCTGCAGCCCGGCATCGGTCCACTCACGCAGCTTGTTGGCCACCTGCGGTTGCAGCGTATCGGAATCCAGCCAGGCCTTGAGCATGTCTTCGAACTCAGGCAGCTTGAAAAAGAAGTGCGTTGACTCCTTTTCCACCGGGGTCGCGCCGGAAATGGCTGACACCGGATTGATAAGGTCGGCAGGCGTGTAGGTTGCACCGCAGTTTTCACAATTGTCGCCATACTGGTCATCGGCCTTGCAACGCGGGCAGCTACCCTTGATGAAGCGGTCTGCCAGAAACAGCTGCTTCTCAGGGTCAAAGGCCTGGGTGATGGTGCGGCTGGCGATATGCCCGTTGTCCTTCAGGCGTTTGTAGATCTTCTCGCTCCACTTGCGATTTTCAGGCGAGTGAGTGCTGTGGAAGTTGGCAAAATTGATAAAGAAACCGTCGCTGTCCTTGACGTGCAGTTCCCGCATAGTATCAATGTGCTGTTCGGGGCTGATGCCCAGTTTTTCAGCGGCCAGCATTATAGCTGTGCCGTGGGCATCATCCGCGCAGACATAGAGGCAATCATGCCCCCGCGACTGCTGGAATCGCACCCAGATATCAGTCTGCACCTGCTCCAGCATATGTCCCAGGTGAAGCGGACCATTGGCGTAGGGCAGGGCGCTGGTGACCAGGATTTTGCGGGGGGCGTGGGCAGCCATTTGACGTTGTCCGGAGCGTTGTAAAAAGGGGCGCCACTATAGCTGTTTTGCCTCGCGATTTCACCCGCTGCGGGCTATTGTGCCAGCCCTGCCATACGGCGCCGCAATACTGGCTGTCTGCCACGCTTGTCCGTATACTGTCGCGCTCATATTCGGAGCGCCTGGCGTCGTGGCCGCTCCCTGAATCAGTGTGTAGCTCATGAACGAAATCAAACATATCATTGCCGTTGCGTCCGGCAAGGGCGGGGTGGGTAAGTCCACTACGGCTGTCAACCTGGCGCTGGCCCTCGCAGCACGCGGTGCACAGGTGGGTTTGCTGGATGCGGATATATACGGCCCCAGCCAGCAGCTGATGCTGGGGGTCGAGGAGGGCGTCCGCCCCGAGCAACAAGGGGGTCAATTCCTGTTGCCGATCAAGGCGATGGGCTTGAAGACCATGTCCATGGGCTATCTGGTTACCGACAAGACGCCCATGGTCTGGCGTGGCCCGATGGCTGGTGGCGCGCTCGCACAAATGCTGGAACAGACGCTTTGGGGGCCGCTGGACTACCTGATAATAGATATGCCCCCGGGTACCGGTGACATACAGCTGACGCTGTCGCAAAAGGCTGCGCTGGCTGGAGCCGTCATCGTTACCACGCCCCAGGACATTGCCCTGCTCGATGCGCGCAAGGGTATTGAAATGTTTCGTAAAGTGGATGTACCTATTCTCGGGGTGGTTGAAAACATGGCCATGCACGTGTGCAGCCAGTGTGGCCATCAGGAGCATATATTCGGGGAGCAGGGTGGACAGCGCATATCCGAACAGTACGGCGTACCCTTACTGGGCAGTCTGCCACTGGACAAGCGTATCCGGGAGCAGACGGATGCGGGCAAGCCCACGGTGTTCGCGGAACCCGACTCCTCGCTGGCTGCTGCCTATTTTGCGATAGCGGACAGCATTCAGGCGGCGCTTGCAGACAGGGGCGATGGTGCGGTGCGCCAGTTCCCCGAGATAAAAATTTCAGACGACTGAACGGGAAAATCTAGCGTGAGTATCAAGGCAGACAAGTGGATTCGCCGCATGGCGCAGGAACACGGCATGATAGAGCCTTTCGAGGCAGGCCAGGTGCGGGCAGGTGCGGATGGCAATCGCCTCATTTCCTACGGCACATCAAGTTACGGCTATGACGTACGCTGCTCCAGTGAGTTCAAGGTCTTTACCAATATCAATTCGGCTACTGTGGACCCCAAGGGTTTTGATGAGGGCAGTTTTGTCGATGTTAAGAGCGATGTTTGCGTTATTCCCCCCAATTCATTCGCTTTGGCGCGTACCGTGGAGTATTTCCGCATTCCGCGAAATGTGCTCACGATCTGTCTGGGCAAGTCCACCTATGCGCGTTGCGGAATCATTGTCAACGTAACGCCTCTGGAACCCGAGTGGGAGGGGCATGTGACGCTGGAATTTTCCAACACCACCACGCTGCCGGCAAAAATCTACGCCAACGAAGGCGTGGCGCAAATGCTGTTTTTTGAGTCGGATGAGGTTTGTGAAGTCAGCTACAAGGACCGCGGCGGTAAGTATCAGGGGCAGACCGGCGTTACCCTGCCCAAAGCCTGACTCGCTGCAGTTTCGCGCGAGTGGCTTAATCCTGCGGCGTACCGAGCTTGACGCTGGTGACGTCTACTTGCGTTTTGGTGCCATCTTCAACGTGCACCGTTTTCACCATCAGGTAATCCAGCTCCGGCGCGATCCAGGTCACTGACTTGCGATCGGGGTCATCGTGGACGCGTTCGAAGCGCAGCGCGTGCATTTCTCCGAGTGCCGTATCCAGCCGCTCTTCCCCGCTAAAGCGCAACTGGTAGTCTTTCACGCGCTTACCGTCCGCCACGCGAATGGAAATGTCTTTCTTCGGGTCAGTGGCATTAAGCAGGAGTAAGCGCAGCTGCTCCTGCTGGCTGAATCTGTCCAATGTGCCCTCCGAGTAGGGCAAGTCGTACCACTGGTCCTTGTACAGACTGCGAATGGTGCTGGCGCCGGGAGTGAAGTGCACCTCTCTGCGGCGGTTTATCAGCCCTGTTCCCTGGTAGACATACGATTTGGGTATTACCGCGGTACCCTCGGTCGAGAAGACACTCATTTCATGGAAACCCACTACCATAATTTTGCCGCCGTTGGTGAGCGTGTAACTGCCATCAGCGTTGCGCTCCAGCTGGCGGTTGAGCGTCAAGGCAATGCCTCTGGCGGTGGTGCGGTACTTCGCAATGTACGGCTTTAGCGCGGCGACCGATTCGTCCTGCGCAGCCTGAGCGAGGCCGCTGTTGAGGAGAAGAGCCGCGCCGGTCAGTGCGGCAAATACAGTGTTAACGAATACCTGGAACATAGTCGATGCCCGTGGGGGGAATTGGCTCGCCATCCAGTATTGCTCCTTTTTCACTCAAGTGCAGTCGACCTTGCAGTAGCCATCTGGCGGCAACAGGGTAAATCCTGTGCTCCAGCACAATTACCCGCTCAGCCAGAGATTCTGCGGTATCTCCTGCCAGCACGGGCACGCGTGCCTGCAGGATCGGTGGCCCGCCATCCAGTTCCAGCGTCACGAAGTGCACGGTGACCCCGGCCTCCGGGTCGCCGGCGCTGATTGCGCGCTGGTGAGTATGCAGGCCCGGATACTTAGGCAACAACGAAGGGTGAATGTTCAATAGCTTACCGGCAAATGGTTCGATAAAAACCGGGGTGAGAATTCGCATGAATCCGGCCAGTATGACCAGGTCCGGTTCATATTGGCTTAGTTGTGCGACCAGAGCGGCGTCAAACGCCTCGCGACTGTCATACTGGCGATGATCTATGCAGGCAGTGGTGATTCCGGCTTCAGCGGCCCTGCACAGACCTGGAGCGTCGGTTTTGTTACTTAACACAAGTACAATGGAAGCGTCGAGGTCGCCATTGTTGCAGGCATCCATAAACGCCTGCATGTTGGAACCGCGGCCGGAGATGAGTATCGCCAGTCTGGCTGGACTGCTGACGCTCACGGTGTGAACACTACCTCGTTCACCCCCGGGCTGATGGTGCCGATCTGCCAGGCGTCGTGGCCGGACGCCAGCAGGCTTTCCATCGCGGCCTGGGCGTTGTCGGCTGCCACGCAAACGACCATACCAACGCCGCAGTTGAAGGTCCGGTACATCTCGCGGGTAGCCACATTGCCCTGTTCCTGCAGCCAATGGAATACGGCAGGCCAGTCCCAGCTTGATGTATCTATTTGCGCGTTGCAGTCAGCGGGTAGTACGCGAGGCAGGTTTTCCAGCAGGCCCCCGCCGGTAATGTGAGACAGCGCCTTGACCGGTACTGTTTTGAACAGGTCCAGCAGTGCCTTGACGTAGATGGTGGTGGGCTGCAGCAGCGCTTCGCCGAGGGTACCATCAGCCATTGGCTGGCTAAGATCTGCGCCACTGTGTTCGACGATCTTGCGGATCAGTGAGTAGCCGTTGGAGTGCGGACCGCTACTGGAGAGGCCTATGAGAACGTCTCCGCTGGTGACGGAGCTGCCATCGATGATCTCTGATTTCTCCACCACACCAACGCAAAAGCCAGCGAGGTCGTAATCTTCGCCTCCATACATTCCCGGCATCTCTGCAGTCTCGCCACCAACCAGTGCGCAGCCGGCCAGCTCACAGCCGCGGCCAATGCCTTCTACCACCGCCGCGGCCGTGTCCACGTTGAGTGCGCCGGTGGCATAGTAATCGAGAAAGAACAGCGGTTCTGCTCCTGCCACCACCAGGTCATTCACGCACATGGCAACCAGATCAATGCCGATTGTATTGTGCACACCCAGGTCCATAGCCAGGCGCAGTTTGGTGCCCACGCCGTCCGTGCCGGACACCAGTACGGGCTGACGGTAGCCCTCAGGTATCTCACACAACGCGCCAAATCCACCCAGGCCGCCAAGCACTTCGGGCCGGGCGGTACGCCTCGATACACCCTTGATGCGCTCTACGAGGGCATTGCCTGCGTCTATGTTAACCCCGGCGTCCTTGTAGCTAAGGGAAGGCTGTTTACTGTCATCGCTCATGTGCTGAATAGTCCGCTGCTGGGTTAGTGGCGGCACATTTTATTACGGCTGTACCCGGCGCGCACTACCCAATAGGGTGAATTAGCACCATGCTGCACCTATAGCGACAGGGCTGCTACAATGCCGCGTCGATATGTTCTGTTGGAAAACGCTGTGCGAAAGTGTTTAACAATCCTGTTCCCCCTGATGTTACTTGCTCTGCCTGTCGCGGTTTATGCCGAGATAGTCAGGGGGTTGCATGCGGCGACAGTGCCAGTGGTCAACCAGAGCGCGGAGGCGCTTGCCGGTGCCGCCAGCGACGCCCTGGGTCAGGTTGTGGTAAAGGTCTCCGGCAGCGTTGACGCGCTGCAGCACCCGGTGGTTCAGGAGGCCTTGCCCGAGGCTCGCAGCCACGTACAGCAGTACGCCTATGTCCGTGATGAAGGGCCTGAGGCGGCGTTATCAGCCCGTTTCGAGTTCGACTCCAGCTACGTGAATCGTTTGCTGGGCGAGGCCGGCTTGTCACTGTGGACGGCCAACCGGCCGCCGGTGCTAGTGTGGATGGCGCTGGAACAGCAGGGTGACAGGCAGCTGGTGAATGCGCTGGAAACGCCAGAGCTTGCGCGGCAGCTGTTGCAGGAATTTGATCGACGTGGGGTGCCCGCGAGGCTGCCACTGTTTGATTTACGCGACGCAACGGCGACAGACGTGAGCGACGTCTGGGCGCAGCACCTGCCAACAATACTGGCGGCGTCCGCTCGATACGATGTGAATGATATTCTGGTGGGCCGGGTGGTAGTGGTGTCGTCCGGTAGCTGGGCCGGAGAATGGAGTTACATCACCGGCCCTGATCGGTTGGACCGCAGTGGCAATGCGCCTTCTGCGACGGGCTTTTTGCAAGAAGGCGTCAACCTCGTAGCCGAGTCAATGGCCTCGCGCTACGCAGTGGCCCTCTCCGATGCCCCCGAAACCGGTGTGCGCATGGTGGTGAATGGAGTACATGAATTCGCTGATTATGCAGCCATTGTCAACTGGTTGGAGAGTCTCGAGTTGATCAGCCACGCCAATGTACAGCGTATTGACCGTGACCGCATTGAGCTGGGTCTCGATGCCGCCGCCGGAGCGGATCAACTGCGCACCATCATCGAGCTGAACGAACGCCTGCAGCCCATCGCAAATACGTCTGCAGAGCTGGTATATCAATGGACGAACTAGACCCTCTGGAACGCGCAAGCGTCTATCGTTGGCCCATAGCATTGGCGCTGGGCGCGGGGCTGAGTGTCCTGCTTTACCTGTTACAGCCCATTCTCACCCCATTTGTGCTCGGCGCCCTGATCGCCTATCTGGGCGATCCCCTGGTCGACCGTCTGGAACGCCGCGGCGTACAGCGCAGCCTGGGTGTTGCGCTGGTATTTCTGTTATTCACCGCGATAGTGGTGCTGGGGCTTATTGTGGCGCTGCCGCTGCTGTTGAGTCAGTTGGATGCCCTGGTGGCAAAAGTGCCCGACATCTACCGATGGCTTACCCAGGAACTGGTGCCTTGGGCCCAGCAGCGCTTCGACTTGCCGGACCGAAGGCTGCCGCAGATCGACTGGTCCGGCCAATTGGCAGACAACTGGGAGTCGGTGGGAAAGTTCACTGCCCAGTCCTTGAAACAGATCACCGGCTCCGGCGCAGGACTGCTGCTGTGGCTTGCCAACCTGGCGCTGGTTCCAGTAGTGGCCTTTTACCTGATGCGTGACTGGGACATACTGATGCGCAAATCGCTGGACATTCTTCCCGTTGCCTGGCAGAAAAAGACCTCTGAATTGGTCACTGAGTCAGACGAGGTCGTGGGCGCGTTTCTGCGTGGCCAGTTTCTGGTGATGTGTTCCCTGGGTGTTATTTATTCAGTAGGGTTGTGGATGGTAGGCCTGCAACTGGCAATGCTGCTGGGTATCCTTGCCGGGTTGGCCAGTATCGTCCCTTACCTGGGGTTCATCGTTGGCATTGTGGCCTCCTGCATCGCTGCCTATGCCCAGTTCCACGACTGGACCATGCTCCTCTGGGTAGCGGTGGTGTTCGGCGTAGGCCAGGCCGTTGAGAGTATGGTGCTGACCCCTGTGCTGGTCGGGGACCGTATCGGGTTGCACCCGGTGGCGGTGATCTTTGCGCTGATGGCCGGCGGCCAGATAGCGGGGTTTGTTGGCGTGGTTCTGGCGTTGCCGGTTGCGGCGGTGATTATGGTGTTCCTGCGTCATGCCATGCACCACTACCGATCCAGCGATTATTACGGGAGCGACTGAGGTGGCCCCGCAACACCGCCAGCTGCCCCTGCTGGTGCAGCTGCGTGATGACGCGACACTGGAAAATTTCCTCGCCGGCCCCGCCACGGCCCCTTTGCTGGGGGTGCTCGAGAGGCAGCGCTCGGTGGACGGCGAATCCGTGGTATTTCTACACGGAGGCAGTGGCAGCGGCAAGTCGCACCTGTTGCAGGCCTGTTGTCACCTGGCCGGTGAGGGCAGCGTGTACCTGCCGCTGGCTGAGTTGGCGACCTACTCGCCGGAAGAGGTGCTTGCCGGGGTTGAAACACTGTCCCTGGTCGCGCTTGATGACATAGACGCGGTGCTTGGGCAGGAGGCGTGGGAGCTGGCCCTGTTCGGCCTTTACAACCGCGCACGGGAGTGGGGTTGCAGGTTGCTTATTGCAGCGCGTGGCGCGCCACGCACGCTGGATGTAAGGCTCGCCGACCTGCGTTCCAGGCTCAGCTGGGGAGGCGTATATCAGCTGCCTCTGGCGACGGATGCGGAAAAGTGCGCAATACTGATTTTTCGCGCAGAGCGCAGAGGGCTGGAACTGTCAGATGATGTGGCCATCTATATCGTCAACCGTTCTCAGCGGGACCTGGCGCAGTTGTTGGAACTTCTGGACCGTCTTGACAGGGCGTCCCTCGCCCAGCAAAGGCCGCTATCCATTCCCTTCGTCAAGCAAACCCTTGATTGGTGATATTCCCGTTTTTCCTCCAGTTCATGAACTTTCAGGAATCCGGTGCTATGATTCGCGTGAACATTTAATTCAACGTGGAGCAACCACTCAATGAAGAAGCATTTACTCGCCACCGCAATCGCTTGCGGTTTATCTTTCCCTGCGATCGCGCCCATGGCGTCCGCCGAGATACCGCTTACCCTGAACATGGGGATGGGGTTGTGGAAGAATGATGGCAAGCGCGAGCTGGACGACACCACTACGCCCTGGGCCGGTCTGGAATGGGCATTCAATGACAACTGGGCGGCAGAAGTACTCTACGCGGATGACGATGCGCGCTTTGAGGACGGTACTGGCCGCGCGGATATCACCACCTGGCAGCTGGGTATGCTGTATTACGGTGGCAGCTACATCGGTGGCCCGAATCGCGTACGCCCCTACCTGGCCTTTGGTGCAGGTGAAATCGATATCGATTACGGCGAAACAGACACCGTGGAAACAACGGTAAATGGCGGCCTGGGTGTGCGCTGGATGATTACCCCTGAACTGGGCCTGCGCGCGGAAGCACGTATGCTTTATAGCCTCGACGAGAGCAACAAGGACACCTTGTTGTCAGTGGGTCTGAACTACTACCTTGGCAAGACCAAGGCAGATCCCGCGCCCGTTCAGGTGGTTGGGGATGAAGATGGAGACGGCGTAACTGACGATATCGACCAGTGCCCGGGTACTCCCGCGGGCACGCGCGTCGACTCTGTTGGCTGCCCACTGCCGGTTGCGCAGGTTGCTTCTATCAAGCTGATGGTGAACTTCGGCTTCGATTCTTCCACTGTACAGGAGCAGTACTTCGCTGACCTTGGTGAGCTTGCTGCGTTCCTCAAGCGGTTTGAGGATGTGTATGTTGATATTGAGGGACATACTGACAGCACCGGCCCGGAGGCGTATAACCAGTCGCTGTCCCAGCGCCGCGCGCAGGCAGTGGTTGATTACCTGGTGAGCGAGCACGGTATTGCTCCCCGTCGTCTTGAGCCTAAAGGTTATGGTGAGTCCCAACCGGTAGCGGACAACAGCACCAAAGAAGGGCGCGCAGCCAACCGTCGAGTCATGGCTACCCTGGAAGTTGAATTCGAGGAATAAGGCCAGCGAACGACAACAACAAAGAAGGCGGGTTTATCCCGCCTTTTCTTTGTGCGTCTATTTGGTTTGTTCTTCTTTCTGGCGCATCCATCACTCCTGAAGCAGGGCCGCGCGCAGGCTTTTCGCCTGCTCCTGGATAAGCGCCTGGTTTCTGGGCCCCATGCGTAAGAGTTGCTTGGCCAATGGTGTCAGGTCTTCCAGGGATTGGTCGCGATAGGTGTACGTGTTGACGTCGGCAACGAGCTCAGCCGGTTTCTCCAGTACGGGGGCGGCCAGTACCTGATCCAGGGCGGCTATCAGCGCGTTATCCATGTCTTCCGCCCGGAAGCCCAGATTGGCATAAGCTTCTTCAAGCAAGGGGCGAAACCGGTGAAAGGCGGCTGCCAACGCAGCAGTATCAAGGCTGGCTATGGCTGCAGCGTAGGGGTCATAGCGGCGATAACTTTGCGGATCGGTCAGTAACTGACCGTCTACGCGGGTGGCCTGAAATTTACCTTCTGGCTGGGGAATGGGAAATACCTTCCGCAAAACGGCGCCATTACCGGCTGCTTCGAACAGTGCTGCGCTGCGCTCCAGTAAATCCTCCTGTAGAAGAGCCTGAGTAAAGACAGTGTTGTCCAGCGACGCAGCGCCCACCTCCCTCACAACAGGGTCGCTTTCATCAAGGGATAGAGGAGGAGGTGGAGGCGCTGCAACCGGCAACTCCTCGGTGGCTGTTTGCGCAGGCGCAGTGGCCTTTGCCTGGGGGATATCCGGAGCTGACGGTCGCTGCACCCGCGTCGCTTTCACGGTAGCAGCTTGCAGCGTCTCGGCCGCGGACTCAGGCTCCTGCTTCTCATCGGGGGTGAAAAACCAGGCGATAGCAAGGATGACGATCAGTATGCCTGCGGCGATCGGCAACCAGGGCAAGCTCTGGCTGCGATCATCGCTGGAGAGGCGGTCTTCTGGTTCAACCTGCATGGGGTGTCCTCTTGTTGTACTGCACTTCTAATGTGTGACCGACGCAAGTGCGCGCAGTTCACCGCTAGCGTAAAACGGCCTATTCCAGCTGAAACTGGTCCGCGTCTGCATGCGCCGGGAAACGCTGTCGGTAGGCCTCCAGCGCCTTTGCGTCCAGCGTGACGCTGCGTGTTGTCGCTTCGTCCTGCAGATCCAGTAATAACTCTCCGTCGGCAGACACGGCCATGCTGTCTCCGCTGTAGTCCAGCCCGTTAGCGTCGCTGCCTATGCGATTGACGCCTACCACGCAGGCCAGATTCTCTATGGCCCTGGCCACCAGCAGCTGTCGCCAATGCATGCGTCTGGCGGCGGGCCAGTTGGCCACGAAGAGCGCAAGGTCGTAATCTTCCCGGTTGCGGCTGAAAACCGGGAAACGCAAGTCATAACATACTTGTAGCAGAATTCCCCAACCGCGCCAGTTAATCACAACGCGTCTGTCACCGCTCTGGTAACGTTTGTGCTCTCCCGCCATGCGGAACAAGTGGCGCTTGTCGTAGTAATGAAGCGTTTCAGGTGTTGCAAAGAGCATACGGTTGAAGACCTTCTTGTCCTCGCGTACGGCGATGCTGCCAGTAATGGCGCAGTCCAGGTGTCGTGCCTGCTGCAGCATCCACTGTTCAGTGTCACCGCCCGGTGGCTCGGCGTTGGCCAACGCATTCATGGAAAACCCGGTGGTGAACATCTCGGGCAGGACTATCAGGTCCTGAGACTCTGCGTGTTGCGCCAACTCCTGGCTTATCTGCGCGCGATTTCGCTCCGGGCTTTCCCAGATCAGCTCGCGTTGCACCAGTACAACTTTTAAATCCTGCATAGTATCTCCGCCGCCTCGAGCAACACATCGTCTCGCTTGGCAAAGCAGAAACGCAACAGATGCTGCGGCGGTGCTTGTTGGTAAAAAACTGAAACCGGTATGGAAGCAATACCGCGATCCTCGGTCCACTCGCGGCACAATTGTGTATCACTTGCTGTGCTGATGGCGCTGTAGTCCAGCAGCTGGAAATAGGTGCCTGCGCTGGGAGTGAAGGTGAAGGGCGACTTCGTCAGAGCATTGCAGAACAGGTCACGGCGGCGCTGGTACTCCTGCGCGAGCGTGGCAGGGTAATGCGGCTGTGACGCGAGAAATTCCGCAATAGCGTGTTGAATAGGCGTCACTGCAACGAAGGCGACAAACTGGTGCACCTTACGCAGTTCGTCGGTCAGGTCCGGGGGGGCGATACAGTAACCGGTCTTCCAGCCGGTGACGCTGAAGGTCTTGCCGAAGGAGTAGTGGGCAAAGGAGCGTTCACGCAGGCCAGGGCGTTGTAACACGCTGTGATGCTGTTTGCCGTCATAGACAAGGTGTTCGTAGACTTCGTCCGAACACACCAGCAGATCGTGCTCCTCAGCCAGTCTCTCAAGTTCCAGCAGGTCGGCAGCGGCAAGGGTGGCACCGGTGGGGTTATGCGGCGAATTGATGATGATCATGCGGGTTCTGGTGTTGATCGCTGCCCTGACAGCATCCCAGTCAGGTTGGAAGGTTGTCGGCAGTAGTGGTACATGCACTGATTCGCCGCCAGCCATGCGGATGGCGGGCGAATAGGAGTCATAGCAGGGGTCGAGAACAATCACCTGATCACCGGCGCTCACGCAGGCCATAATGGAGCAGAAGATGCCCTCCGTCGCGCCCGGCACCACTGTTATTTCAGTATCCGGGTTGCAGCTGACCCCCCGGTGTAACTGCAGCTGCACTGCCAATTGTTCACGCAGCGCAGGGATGCCAGCCATAGGTGGATACTGGTTGTGCCCGTCCATGACCGCTTTCGCCAGTGCCTCACACAGTGCGGGTGGCGCGTCGAAGTCAGGAAATCCCTGGGACAGATTAAGCGCTTTGCTACGTGCCGCCAGAGCGGACATTTGTGTGAAAATGGTGGTGCCAACGTCCGGCAATTTGCTGTGGATCGCAGGCATTACAGTTGGCTCTGCAGTGGCAGCTCGGTGGTGTTCTTGATCTCGGTGACGGCCATATGCGAATGCAGCTCACGTATGGCGGGGCTGGCGGTCAGCGTGTTCCGCACGAAGTCTTCAAAGTGGCGTATGTCGCGGGTGACGATCTTCAACATGTAATCCCAGATTCCAGTCATGGTGTAGCACTCTATCACCTCCGGATAGCGGACAATGTCCTGTTCAAATTCCAGCAGGTTCTGGCGGCCGGTGGAGGTCAGGTTGATGGTGGCAAATACCACTATATCCATGCCCAGTGCACTGCGATCCAGTAGCGCCACCCGGCCGCGGACCAGGCCCTGCTGCTCCATGCGGTTGATCCGCCGCCAGCAGGGAGACTGGGACAGATTGACCTTGTCGGCGATTGCGCCCGTGCTCAGGGTGGCATCGCGTTGCAGCAGTTGCAGGATCTCTACGTCCTGTTTTGTCAGCATCATAGTTAAATATTCCTGGTAACGCGCCTTTCTTGGATAATGTATTCGGTTATAGCCCTGAGAGGTCTGAAAATCAAATAAACATTTCCTCAAAATTCGCCCACACTTTGCTATCGGCAATACAAGGTGGTGAGCATGACTGTAGATAAGAATTCCGGGCTGCGTGACGTATCTCTTGACGACAAGTACGCCCTGGACACCGCGCATGCATATATGACCGGCATAGAGGCTCTGGTGCGGTTGCCCATGCTGCAGCACCAGCGCGACCAGCAACGCGGGCTGAATACCGCTGCGTTTATCTCAGGATATCGTGGATCTCCTCTTGGTGCCGTGGATCAGGCCATGTGGAAGGCCAGGCCCTGGCTCACGAAACACAATGTGCATTTCCAGCCGGGCATCAATGAAGACCTTGCCGCCACCTCAGTCTGGGGCAGCCAGCAGACCAACCTGTTCCAGGGCGCCAGATATGATGGCGTGTTCGGCATGTGGTATGGCAAAGGACCGGGTGTCGACCGTTCCATGGATGTTATCAAGCACGCGAACGCCTTTGGAACATCGCGCTACGGCGGTGTGCTGGCCGTGGCGGGCGACGACCATGCCTGTAAGTCGTCCACCTTGCCGCACCAGTCCGAGCACATGTTCGTGGGCGCATCCGTGCCGGTACTGGCGCCAGCGAACGTGCAGGAGGTGCTTGACCTGGGGATATATGGTTGGGAATTGTCCCGTTACAGCGGTTGCTGGGTTGCGCTGAAGGCCATCACCGAGAACATGGATTCTGCGATCTCGGCGGACATCGACCCGGATCGAATAGATATCGTGATTCCCGAGGAGTTTGCCTTGCCCGCGGATGGCGTGCACGCACGCTGGCCGGACAAGCCGCTGGATCAGGAATGGCGCCTGAACAAATACAAAATCTACGCCGCCAGAGAGTTTGCCAGGGTTAACGGGCTCAACCGCGTGGTAGTAGACAGCCCCAGGCCGCGTTTTGGCATCATCACCTCCGGTAAAGCGTATCTTGATGTTATGCAGGCTCTGGAGGACATGGGCATAGATGATGCCGTGTCGGCTGAGATCGGCCTGAGGGTGTTCAAGGTAGGCATGCCCTGGCCGCTGGAGCCCAGGGATACTGTCGCATTTGCCGATGGACTGGAAGAAATCCTGGTGGTGGAAGAGAAACGCTCCATCATAGAGGACCAACTTACAGGCTTGTTGTACAACCATGCCAGGGACTCCCGCCCCAGGGTATTCGGAGAGTTTGATGAGACCGGCAGGGATCTACTGCCGAACACCGGCGAGTTGACGCCCGCTATGGTGGCACTGGCTATAGCCAGCCGAATCCGCCGCTTCTATCAATCCGAGACGATGGACCGCCGTATTCGCTGGATTGAGGAGAAAGAAGTCTCTTTGGCACGGCCGCGGGATGCCATAGAACGGGTACCGCATTTTTGCAGTGGCTGCCCACATAACACCTCGACTCGCGTCCCCCAGGGTAGCCACGCACTGGGAGGCATAGGCTGTCACTACATGGCCACCTGGATGCCAGACCGGGAGACACATACTTTTACCCAGATGGGAGGCGAGGGCGCGACGTGGATCGGTCAGGCACCGTTCACTGACACACAGCATGTGTTCCAGAACCTGGGCGACGGGACGTATTTTCACTCCGGGATACTGGCGATTCGCGCGGCAGTTTCCTCGGGTGTGAACATCACCTACAAAATTCTTTATAACGACGCTGTTGCCATGACCGGTGGTCAGCCCATAGACGGGGCGCTCAGCGTGGGCGACCTGATCCTGCAATTGCGTGGAGAAGGCGTAGGTCGCATTGCTCTGGTCAGTGATGAACCGCAGCAGTGGCGTGGGCAATTCAGCAACAGTCCCGGCTTCAGCCTGCATCACCGTGATGAAATGGACGCGCTGCAAAAAGAGCTACGTGAGTTCAAGGGCACCTCGGTCATTGTCTATCAGCAGACCTGCGCCGCGGAGAAACGTCGCCGGCGCAAGAAGGGAATTCTTGAGGATCCTGCCAAACGTCTGTTCATTAATGAAGCAGTCTGCGAGGGCTGTGGCGATTGTAGCCTTAAGTCGAACTGCCTGGCCGTGTTACCCAAAGAGACGACGCTGGGTCGCAAGCGGGAAATTGATCAGCACGCGTGCAACAAAGATTACAGTTGTGCCAAGGGATTCTGCCCCAGTTTTGTCACCGTTCTGGGTGGTCAGTTGAAAAAGTCTGATTTCAACCTGGAGTCACAGGAAGCTCTATTTGATCCCTTGCAGGAGCCTTCGCTGCCTTCGCTGGAGAGGCCCTGGAATACGGTAGTTACCGGAGTGGGTGGCACGGGTGTGCTCACTATTACTGCATTGGTTGCCATGGCCGCGCACATCGAGGGCAAGGGCTGCGCCACCATGAACCAGACCGGGCTTGCTCAGAAGTTTGGTGCCGTGGTCAGCCATGTTCGAGTGAGCAGGCAACAGGAGGATATCAAGGCCGTGCGCATTCCGGCCGGTGAGGCTGACCTGTTGGTAGGCTGCGATCTGGTGGTCACCTCCAGCTATGAGGCCATGAGCAAAGTCGCCCTTGGTCGCAGTCATGCCGTGGTGAATGCCGCAGAAGTGCCTACCTCAGCATTCATTCTCAATCCGGACACAAAATTTCCAATGTCCGCCATGACTGACAGCGTGGTATCCGAGGTAGGGCAGGACAGCTGCCATTTCATTGATGCGACGCGAGTTGCCACTGAATTGCTGGGTGACTCCATAGGTAGCAACCTGTTCCTCCTGGGCTTCGCCTGGCAACGCGGCCTGGTGCCCGTATCGGATGCAGCTTTACTGCGTGCTATCGAAATGAATGCAGTGGCGGTGGAGTTCAACAAGCAGGCATTCATGTGGGGGCGTCGCTGCGCCGATCAACCAGAGAAAGTGCTTGCTCTGCTGTCGCCGCGTTCACAGGCGCTAACCCCACAGGGCCTGGATGAGGTGCTGGCTGATCGTGAGCAAAGGCTGGTGGCCTATCAGAACGCGGCCTATGCCGCTGCCTACCGGCGCGCGATAGAGTCGGTGCGCGCGGCAGACCCCCGGGCTGATGAATCGGGCTCCGTGACCCTGGTAGCAGCGCAGCAGTTGTATCGGCTGATGGCATACAAGGATGAGTACGAGGTTGCCCGACTGTACTCTGACGCCGAGTTCAAGCGTCAGCTCAACGAGCAGTTTGAGGGCGATTTCGAACTGCGCTTCAATCTGGCACCCCCGTTACTGTCAAGGCGTGATCCACAGACCGGTGAGCTGCAAAAGCGTGAGTTCGGTCCGTGGTTGCTGACCGCTTTCGGCTGGTTGGCCCGGTTGCGCGTGCTGCGTGGGACGCCATTGGATCTGTTTGGCCACACCCGGGAACGCAGACAGGAGCGCCAGGATATTGCAGACTATCAGGCGCTGCTCGATACTCTGCTCGCTGAGCTGCGCGACGATAACTACGCAGTGGCAGTGGAACTGGCGGGTTCTGTCGCCAGATTACGCGGTTACGGGCATGTCAAAGACAACAACCGGGAGCAGGTCAGGGCAGAGCAGACAAGACTGCTCGAACGCCTGCGCGGTGAAGCTGGTGAACTGGACTCAGTGCGCTTCGTCAACGTGGCCTGAGTCCTGGCGGCTATCGGCTGATCCCCCGGGCACGGCCAGCTCGCCCGGCTGCAATCGCAGGTAAGCTCGCAGATAATGAACACCAAGGTAGAAGGGGCCGGTGTCAATCAGGGCGACAGTAGCCTTGAACAGGTAATTGCTGCCCACCAGCACCAGTAGCGTGTTAATTGTCATTTCTCCGCGCAGGAAGGCTGCGCCGAAGGTCACGGTAATCACCATCACTGAGTCCACCATCTGACTCATCAGTGTGCTGAAATTATTACGCACCCACAGGTACTTGCCTTTGGTGACCCGTTTCCAGAAGTGGAACAAGTGCACGTCGCAGTATTGTGCGGCTATGTAGGCGAGCATCGAGGCAAAGACAGCACCTGAAGTGGTGGCGTAGATCAGTTGGTACAGGCCAACCGATTGTTCGATGATATCCCCGTTGGGCAGTGCAACCGGCGCCGCCAACTGGAGGATTTGCCAGGGCGGCATGTTGCCCTCAGGCACGGCCGGGAGACTGTTGCCCAGCAGAAGTACACCGAGGATGAAAAAATTCAGGCCCAGGCCCACGGTTACCAGAAAATTTGCTCTCGCCTTGCCATACAATTCGCAAATCAGGTCTGTACACAGGAAGGTCAGTGGGTATGGCAGCACTCCTACCGCCAGTGCCATCGGTCCAAGCTGCACAAAGCGTGTGATGCCAATTACGTTGAGCAGGGTCATCGCACAGAGGAAGGTGCCTGCCAGCACCAGGAAAACCCGCTCCCTGCGCTCTTGCAAGCGGTCAGCGCTCAGGGGCATTCAGCTTTCCCTTTGCCCCAGGTTGCCATGCAGCACGGCGCCGTTAATCACTGGATGGTGATGTGCCCACTGAATCAGCTCGGCAATTTCCAGGGGCTGCACCAGTCGGTTGAAGCTGTTCATTCCGGCGATGCCTGCTTCTACCTGGGCATCAGTGCCGATATGGGTGCGCAACATTTCGGTATCGGTGAATCCCGGGCATATCAGTGCGGTGTGGATGCTGCGTCCCATCAAGTCCTGACAGGTGGCCCGCATCATGCCCAGTTGGGCGTGTTTGCTGACGACGTAGCTGAATGAACCGGCTACTGCCTTTTCTGACAGGGTAGAGCCAATATAGATAATACTGGAGCCGGCCTGCATCAGTGGCAGCAGGCCACGGTTCAGGCGGTTGATGGCAACGACGTTGGTTTCCAGCACCGCCTGCAGGCTGTCGCTGGCACAATCGTCTACGGAATCCTTGCGCATCTGGCTGGCGTTATGCACCAGCGCGATGTGCTCTGCCTCGCTCAGTGAGGTCGCCAGAAGCTTGATGCAGTCTTCCACAGATTCCTTCGACGCCAGGTCGCAGCTGATGTTCTCTACTTTGTCCAGAGGGCAAGGCCGGCGGGAGAGATTGAAAACACGATAGCCTTCGGCCAGGAAAAGGGCGGCTGTTTCCCGGCCAATACCCACGCTCGCGCCAGTGATAATTGCTGCTTTCATAGAGTTTCACCAAAAGAAAGCGGATAAGGGTCAATGATTTAGGCCGGTGCGTCAAGCGTGTTGGCTGTGGTTGCGCTTGCACCGGGCAGGTATGACAATGTGGCCTCCACTTGACAGTGAGCCAATGATGACGGAATACACCTCCCTTCACATCGATAAAGAAAGCCACAAGTTCTCGGCAGCGCATTTCACTATTTTCTCGGCGACAGAGCGGGAGCGGCTGCACGGGCACAACTATTCGGTCTCGGCACGGTTTCTGGCGCCCATGGGCGACAACGGCTTCTCTGCAGATTATAACGTCTACAAGAACCGGCTTGCGCAGTTATGTGATGAACTGGATGAGTACATGGTGCTGGCAGCCAATTCGCCGTATCAGCAGGTGGAAGAGGACGGTCAGTTCTACCGGGTTCAGTTCAACGACGAGCATATGTTTTTCTTGCGAAGTGACACGTTGTTGCTGCCGCTGCGTAATGCCACCGTAGAGGAGTTCGCCGGGTATCTGCTGGACAAACTTGTTGCCCTCTCAGAGGGAGAGGGCCTGCGCGAAATCGAGTTGTTTGTCGCCTCCGGTCCCGGCCAGAAAGCCAGCGCTGTGTGGCGCAGCGAAGGCTGATCAGACCCTGCAGAAACCAGAGCGCAGGCTATTTCTGAATTGTCCAGAAGGTACTGCTCAGCCAGCGATTCCGCAGTGCCTGAGCAGGGGTTCCATATCCGGTTCCCTGCCGCGAAAAGCAATAAATGACGTCATCGGATCACGCGAGCCTCCAACTTCCAGAACCTCGCGACAAAAATCAGCTCCGGTGTCGCGATTGAAAATGCCCTCTTCTTCAAATCGGGAGAAGGCATCAGCGGAGAGCACCTCTGCCCACTTGTAGCTGTAGTAGCCGGCTGCATACCCGCCGCCAAAGATGTGTGCAAAACTGTTCTGGAAACGGTTGAAATCCGGAACCGGCACCACACCCACACGGGCGCGAACGTCATCAAGCACGCCCTGTATAGTTGCGGCATTTCCGCCTTTCCAGTTCATGTGCAGCAGAAAGTCGAAAAGTGAGAATTCCAGCTGCCGCGCTACCTGTATCGCTGATTGAAAATTCCTGGCGGCGAGCATTTTTTCCAACAATTGCGCGGGCAGTGGCTCGCCAGTTGCAAAGTGCCCGGAAATAAACGCCAGTGCTTCCGGCTCCCAGCACCAGTTCTCCAGGAATTGGCTGGGCAATTCCACCGCGTCCCAGGCCACTCCGTTGATGCCTGACACGGCAGCTACGGTTTGTTGCGTCAGCATGTGATGCAGGCCGTGGCCAAACTCATGGAAAAGAGTGGTCAGCTCATTGTGTGTGAGCAGGGCGGGCTGATCGCCAACCGGGGGTGTGAAGTTGCAAACCAGATAGGCGACCGGTAACTGCAGGGCATCATTGCGCTGACGGCGAACGAGGCAGTCGTCCATCCAGGCCCCGCCCTGCTTGTGAGGGCGCGCGTAGAGGTCAAGGTAGAAGCGTGCAATCACCGTATCGCCCTTGCACACGTTATAGAGGGCCACATCGGGATGGTAACGGTCGAAGTCCTGTACTTCCTGTACTTCGATGCCATACAGCCTGTGGACCACCTCAAACAGACCGCTTAGCGCTCGATTGACGGGGAGGTAAGGGCGTACATCCTCCTGCGATAGGTGATACCGCTGTTGCCTGAGTTTCTCGCTGTAATAGCCAACATCCCAGGCATTAACCTCCTCTGCGCCATACTCGTCTCTGGCAAAAGACTGCAGGGTCTGCCACTCCAGCATAGCCTGCTCCCGTGATCGCGCTGCCATTTGCTCGAGGAACTCCAGGACCTGCTCTGGCGTGTCCGCCATCTTGGTAGCAAGCGAGAGCTCGGCATAGTTGTCAAAGCCCAGCAATTGCGCCATCTCCCGGCGCAGATCCAGCGTCTCAACCATCACCTGCGCATTGTCCCACTTCCCGGCATCGGGGCCCTGGTCGGAGGCTCGCGTAGCGTTTGCTTCATAGATTTCCCGACGTAATGCTGCGTTGTCGCAGTATGTCAGCACAGGAAAATAGGACGGGAACTCGAGGTTGATCAGAAAGCCTTCCACACCGGCCTGTTGCGCCGACTGCCTCGCTGTGGCCAGTGCCGTTTCCGGCAGTCCTGCCAGTTCAGCCTCCGTGACCTGCTTTGACCAGGCGTTGGTGGCGTCCAGTATGTTTTCCCTGAATTTGCTACTCCGCTCCGACAGCCGTTGGCGCAATACGCTGAACTGTTTCTTCTTCTCCTCAGGCAGCGCGACACCGGCCAGGCGGAAGTCCCGCAGGGCATTGTCCAGTGCTCTGCGCTGCGCAGCGTCCAGCCTGTCTGCCTCATCCCCTTCGGCTATCTGGCAGTAGGCGTCATAAAGCTGTCGATGTTGCCCCATCCAGGTACTGTATTCCGAAAGCAAGGGCAGGCAGGCATTGTAGGCAGCGCGTAATGCATCCGTGTTACACACGCTGTTGAGGTGGGAGACCGGCGAAAAAGTGCGGGAAAGTTCGTCGTCAAGTTCCTCTATGGGACGCAATAGATTGTCGACAGAATAGCGCTCAGCGTCCGCGAGCAGGCGGGCGATCTCTGTTTTGTTTCGCGCAATGAGTTTCCGTATCGACGGCTCTATGTGGTCGGTGTCCAGCGCACTGAAAGCAGGAAGGTCTGCAGGGTTTGGCAGGGGGTCGTTCATGTTCATAGTTCCGCGTAAATTAGTCGGTAGTCCATCGTTCTGATGTGGTGGCGTCTGCGGTCGATTCAAGGGTGTCGGTATTGATTCCCTGGCGTGTTCGGTTGCCGCTGCCGGCGACCCTGATTGGGGTCAGTCTGCTGGCTTTGGCTTCTTCATCAGTGGCGCAAAGCCGTCCCCAGACAGGTTTTTGTTGCTGCGGGGGCGGCCTGCATTCTTGCGGTTGCGCACTCGTGTTTTGCTTTTCGCCGGGGTCGATTGGCTGCGCTTTTTCTTGCTGCCAGAAGCCTTTCCGGATGCCTTTTGTTTCTTTGGCCCGGTATAGCGTGCCTTCAGGCCCTGCAGCGTGCGCTTTTCAAAATCGACCTGGAGATAGCGTTGTATGCTGATCATGAGGTTCCACTCTCCAGCGCAAACTAGCGATACCGCAAGGCCCTGGGCCCCGGCTCGTCCCGTGCGGCCGGTGCGATGCAGGTAGTCATCGCCGCTGCGGGGCAGTTCGTAGTTCACCACCAGATCGATGTCTTTTACGTCAAGCCCACGAGCGGCCACGTCAGATGCCGAGACAATGTCCACCTTACTGTCTCGGAATTGGGTGAGTACGTGCTTGCGTTCTTCTGTACTGAGTTCACCGTGCAGGCTGCCACAGCGCAAACCATGGTGGGTCATCAGCCCGGCGAGGCGCTGCGCGGTGCTGCGCTTGTTGGCGAAGACCAGAGCACGCTTGAAGCCACCTTGCTTCATCAGTTCAACCAGCAGCTTGTCTTTGTGCTCCTGGGAGTCAGCTAGAATACGCTGGTGGTGAATGCTGCTGTGTGGTTGCCTCACGGCATTGACTACGATTGTTTCCGGGTCATGCAGCAGTTCACGGGCCACCCCGCCAAGACCTCTGTGTTTGAGCGTGGCTGAAAGCAATATGACTTGCCGCGTCTCGCCACAGAAGCGCGCTACCTTCAGTACATCCTCACAGAAGCCCATGTCCAGCATGCGGTCTGCTTCATCCAGTACCAATGTCCTGAGGGCGCGAAGGTCTGCACTGCCTTTTTCACAGTGTTCCAGCAGCCGGCCAGGTGTAGCGATAATAATCTCCGGATTTTTACGCAGCAGTGCTTTCTGGTATTTGAAGTCGGCACCGCCGGTTATGGCCTGTGCCTTAAGCTGGCTGCGTTGACACAGGTCGCGGCAATTTTTCAGTACCTGGCGGGCGAGCTCGCGTGTGGGTACAAGCACCACTGCCAGCGCCCCCGCGCTGCGCTCAGCCGGGCGCTCGAGGATTCTTTGCACCACCGGTACCAGGTAGGCCAGCGTTTTGCCGCTGCCGGTTTCCGCTGTGATACGCAGGTCGCCGCCAGCCAGAGCTGCAGGAATGACCTGCGTTTGTACCTCGGTGGCCTGCTCGAAGCCAAGTTCTTCCAGGCCCAGACGCAATTCCCGGCTTAGTTCAATAGTGGGCAGCACAGCCGCGCCTCTCATGTTGACTCATCTGTTATCATCCTAGGGCAATTAGCGGGGGAACAACAGCCTGACCATGAGCTTGTCCGGAAGAATTCTGCTCGGTCTGCTGGCCGGGATAGCCACTGGCTTGTTTTTCGGCGATATTGTGGCCGATCTCAAGGTGGCCGGCGACATCTTCGTACGACTTCTGCAGATCACTGTCCTGCCCTACATAGTGGCTTCACTGATTTCCGGCATCGGGCGCATGAGCCTGGAGCATGCGCGCCAACTGGCTGTGCGTGGCAGCGCCGTGCTGCTGCTGATATGGTTGATTGGCTGGCTGTTGATCGTTACTGCATCGCTGGCTTTCCCCGGTATAGATACCGCGTCATTCTTTGGCAGTGCTGCGCCACTGGAGACGCCGTCTCCCGATCTGTACGACCTGTACCTGCCCTCCAATATATTCTACTCATTGACGCATAATTTTGTGCCCGCTGTGGTGTTGTTCAGCATTCTTGTGGGCATTGCCCTGATTTCAATCGAAGAGAAAGAGGGCGTGCTGAAACTGTTTGACGGGATTGCCGAGGCAATGGCACGGATCAATAAGCTGATGGTACAGCTTACCCCTTACGGGATCTTTGCCATTGCCGCCGCCGCGTCGGGGACCATGACGATCGATGAGCTGGGACGGGTGCAGGTGTATCTGGTGACGTATATCAGCCTGGCTGTCCTGATTACGTTCTGGATTTTCCCGGGGCTGATATCTGCGTTGAGCGGTATTCCTTTTCGCGATGTGTTCAGGGCTTTTCGTGACCCTCTGGTAACAGCTTTTGCCACTGGCAACCAGTTCGTGGTCTTGCCGCAGATCGCGGCCAGTTGTAAGGAGATCCTGAACCAGCACGGTGCCGGTGGAGAACAGGCTGAGTCTGCGGTGGATGTCCTGGTGCCTGTGTCGTTCAATTTCCCCTCGCTGGGCAAGTTGCTGGTGTTGCTGTTTGTGCTCTTCGCAGGCTGGTTCACGGATACCGAACTGGTCTGGTCTGACTACGGTTTTCTCGCCTCGGCGGGTTTGTTGAGCCTGTTTGGCAGTATTAATGTTGCCGTACCCTATATGCTGGATGCCCTGCATATACCGTCCGACATGTTTGATTTGTTTCTCGTCACTGGCATTGTGGTCGGACGCTTCGGAGCGATGCTGGCCGCATTGCATATTGTCGCCTTGTCCGTCATCGGCACCCTGGCCATGGTGGGTCGTCTTCACCTCTCTGTCGCGCGCTTTGCCCGTTATCTGCTGCTGTCCTCTCTGTCGATGGCGATGATGGTGATACTGTTGAAAGCCTACTTTCAATTCTTTGTGCCCGCGCCTCCGGCTCGAGAAGAGGTGCTGGCGAGTATTGAGCTGTCCAGCCGCTGGATTCCCTTCGAGGTCAGTACACGGGTTCCCGAAGCAAATGGGGCCCGGCTTTCGGGCACCCGCATCGATCATATCCTTGCCAGTGGGGTATTGCAGGTAGGATATCGCCCCAAGAATCTGCCCTGTAGCTACATCACACCCCGCGCCGAGTTGGTTGGTTTCGATGTGGAAATGGCGCAGGCGCTGGCGGTTGACCTGGAAGTCCAGCTGGAATTCCTTCCCTTCGAATATGATGAGTTGGGTGCCATGCTGTCGTCAGGCGAGATTGATGTGGCGATGTCCTGCATCGCCAGCCTGCCTGACCGGTTCGCGTATGCGACGTTCTCCGATCCTTATCTGGAATTGCGTCTGGGTTTTGTGGCGTTTGATCATGAGCGAGGACGCTTCCAGGATATCGAGCAGTTGCGCGCTCTGCCTGAGCTGACTGTTGCACTGGTCAGCAACCACTACTATGCAGAACGCTTACGCTATCTGCTGCCTGAGGCAAATATTGTCATGCTTGAGGCAGCTGAGGATTTCTTTACGGGCACCGACCACGGCGCCGATGTGCTGGTGCTGACCGTTGAAGAGGGAGCTGCCTACGCATACCGATATCCACGTTATGCCGTTATTCCCTCCGCGACAGGAGAGGGGGTGCCGGCCAGTTACGCGGTGCCCAGGGGCGACCTTGAAATGATGCAGTTTATGAACAACTGGATAGAGCTCAAGCGCCTGGATGGCACCGTCGATCGCCTTTACCAGTATTGGATGCGCGGTGGTGTGACGCAGCCCAGGCAACGGCGCTGGTCCGTGATACGCGATGTGCTTGGCTGGGTGGAGTGAACCAGGCGCGGGTGCGTGCCAAATCAGTCGATTAGCACTACACTTTCCTCAATTGTGTTTTTCGTACACGGACTGTGTCACATGCGTACCATCATTTCGTTGCTTTTCTTTCTGCATACATTCCTGGCGCTGCCGGCTTTTGCCTACGAGGTAAGTACATCCGCCAGAGTGGTTGCCTTTGCGGATGTGCACGGGGCATATGATGACTGGGTTGCATTGTTGCAGGAAGTGGGGGTGGTGGATGAGGAGTTAAACTGGTCCGGCGGCAATACCCACCTGGTGTCGGTGGGTGATCTGGTGGACCGGGGCCCGGGATCGCGTGCTGTGGTAGAGCTGATGATGAAGCTTGACGGCCAGGCTGAGGCTGCGGGTGGTGCTGTCCATATGACCCTTGGAAATCACGAAGTAATGGTTATGACGGGCGACCTGCGCTATGTATCCGCTGAGGAGTTCGCTGCCTTTGCAGATGACGAGTCGGAGCAGGAACGCGAGCACTTCTATCAGCAGTATCGGCAATACAACAGTGGTGGAGATGACGCCACCGTGCGGGCGACATTTGCAACACAGTACCCCGCCGGCTTCAGTGCCCTGCGCAAGGCGTATTCGCTGCAGGGAACGCTGGGCGCATGGCTGATAGAGCAGCCTTTCGTTATAAAAGTGAACGACAAGGTCTACACCCATGGCGGTATAGCTGCCGACCTGGCAGGGAAAACCCTGGACGAGATCAATGCTCAGATGCAGGGTGATCTGCGCGACTTCATGTTGAACATGCAGAGCCTGCATCAGGTGGGCCTGATGCCCTGGCATGTGTCGTATCATGACCGGCTGGATTTCCTTAACGCACGCGTCGAGGAATTTGTAGCGGATAATCCCGGCAAGCGCGCCCCCTGGTTTGAGCAGGTGCAGGCAGTCTTCGAAGCACAGCAGGCATTTGTTTTCAGCGGCGACAGTCCCAATTGGTATCGCGGTACGGCCATGTGTCATCCGCTGTCCGAGTCTTTCAATACGGAGCGCTTTCTCAAACGTGCGGGAGCGAAGCAACTGGTCGTTGGCCATACACCAACGCGAGGTGAGGTGCAGTCGCGCATGGATGGCCTGGCCATCCGGCTTGACACAGGCATGCTCAAATCGGTTTACAAGGGGCAGGCCTCGGCCTTGATTTCCAACGACGGCGCCGACTATGTGCACTATCTGGGGGGTGCCCAGCGTGCAGTACCCCGCCCCGAGGCAATGAATTTGTCGGAAAAGTTGTCTGCCATGAGCGACCCTGAGTTGGAAGAATTTATGCGCACGGCGCCGGTCACCAGGGTGGAGACAATCGGTACCGGTATCACCAATCCAAAACGGGTGACTCAGGAGCGCGATGGCATCGTCAATGACGCCATATTCAAGTACGAGGACACCCACCCAGGACTGCAGGAGCAGGCGCGTTACAACACCAGGCGCTTTAATGAGAGCGACCGCTACCAGTACGACGTGGCTGCCTATAAGCTTGACCGCATGCTGGACTGGCAGATGGTGCCCACTGCCGTCATAGCCGAGGTGGAGGGCCGTGAAGGGGCTCTCTCGGACTGGGTGGAAAATGCGATTAACGAGCGCGACCGCGAAGCTGGAGATATACCCTTCGGAGGCTATTGTAAGCAGTGGGAACAGTATCGCCTGCGCTTTGTGTTTGATGTGTTGATTCACAATGACGACCGAAACCTCACCAATATCCTGTGGACCAGGGATGACTTCATGATGAAGTTTATCGACCACAGCCTGGCATTTCGTTCCACCGAGAAACGGCCCAGGCAGTACCGCAAGATTGATCTGGAGGTCTCGGATCTGCTGTTCAGGCGTTTGCAGGGACTGAACAGCGACAATCTGACGGAACAACTGTCCGCCTATCTCCATCCCCGACAGATAGAGGCTATCCTCGCGCGCAGGGACCTCATTCTCAAAGAGGCCGTAAGAAGCGGCGAGCACTAGGCAAGGCGGGAAAATTTGTGACTTCTGAACAACGGGGCGGTTGGCTCAGGCGCAGCCTGTTGCTCGGGGTGACGCTGCGTCCCGGTGAAACCCTTGGCGTACTGGCCATGTTTGCCAGTTTGTTCCTGATCCTGTTCACCGCCTATCTGTTAAAACCTGCCCGGGAAATGTTGATCCTCACCGAGGGGACGGCCGAAATCCGCAGTTATGCGGTTGCGCTGCAGGCATTGTTGCTACTGCTGTTTATTCCTCTCTACGGCAAATTCTCTCGCCGTTTCGACAGTTTTCGCTTCATGCAACTGGTGACTGCCGCGTGTGTGGCCATTTTGTTTGCATTTGCCGCAGCAGGCCATGCCGGAATGTCCATCTCGGTGGTCTACTTTGTCTGGCTCGGTGCCTACAGCGTATTGATCATTGCCCAGTTCTGGGCCTTTGCCTCTGAGCTTTACAGTCGGGAGGCGGGGGAAAGGCTGTTCGTGATCATCGCGCTGGGAGCATCGCTCGGGGCCTGGCTGGGTTCGGCGGTGTCACGCGAGTTGGTAAATCACCTCGATGCCTACGGCCTGATTGTGGCAGGCGCTATCACCCTTGCGTTGTCCCTATTTCCCGCCCGTCGCGCCGCGCTGTCAGTCCCCGAGGCATCGCGCGGTACGCAAGCGACGGTAAAAACCGAACACGTATCAGTCTTTGCTGGTTTTACCCTGGTGCTGAGCCGGCGCTACCTGATGTTGATGGCTGGCTTTGTGATCATGCTCAATCTGGTCAACACCACAGGAGAGTACCTGTTATCTGCTATTCTCCAGGACCTTTATGCGCAGGGAAGTGCGGCCGGCGAGATAGTGGTGGACAAGGGAACCTATGTAGGGCGCTTCTACAGTGGGTTTTACTTTATGGTCAATCTCCTGGGCGTGTTGATCCAGTTTTTCCTGGTGTCGCGACTGCTTCGTTTCGCCGGTTTCAGTGTGGCTTTTGCGTTGACCCCGCTGATAATTTTTCTAGGATATGCTTCACTGGCGCTGCTGCCGATAGTTAGCTGGTTTCGGTATTTCAAAGTTGTCGAGAACAGCCTGGACTATTCGCTGCAGAACACGGTGCGGCAGATGCTTTATCTGCCACTTTCGAGGCAGGAGAAATATGAGGCGCGGGCGGTCATTGATCCGTTTGGGCAGCGTATCGGTGATTTGATTCAGGCGGGGCTTATTTTTCTTGGTCTGCGTGTGCTGGGCTGGGTTTCCACCGATTTTATTCCGCTCGCAATGGTGTTGGCCGGTGTCACGCTGGTACTGGCGCTTCTGATTATCCGCGAGCGCCTGCGCTTGTTGAAGCAGCAGGCGGGGGCAGACATTACAATACACAGGGAGATATAACTATGGTTCGTGTAGTGAGAATTGAGCAGACCGGTGGGCCCGAAGTCATGCAATTGCAGGACATCGCGTTGGATGCTCCGGGTGCGGGCATGGTCACGGTGCGCAATCATAGTATCGGTCTGAACTACATCGACACTTACCACCGCAGTGGCCTGTATCCATTGCCTCTTCCCACAGGCCTGGGGCTTGAGGGCGCCGGCGAGGTGACAGCGGTGGGCGACGGAGCAGACCTGCAGGTTGGTGACAGGGTGGCTTACTGTTCTGCCGGGTTTGGCGCGTACTCGGAGTCTATCAACCTGCCGGCGCAGCGACTGGTCAGGATCCCGGAAGGCATCAGTTATGATCAGGCCGCTGCCAGCCTGCTCAAGGGGCAGACAGCGGAATACCTGATTCAGCGAACCTATCCATTGCGGTCCGGCGAAACCTGCCTGTTTCATGCCGCTGCAGGTGGCGTGGGTCTGCTGTTCGGCCAGTGGGCGGCAAGCATAGGCGCCACGGCGATAGGTACGGTGAGCTCTGCGGAGAAAGCGCAGCTGGCGAAGGACCATGGTTATGCCCACGTTATCAATTACAGTGAGGAAAACGTACTTGACCGGGTGATGGACATAACAGGGGGTGAGAAGTTACCGGTGGTGTATGACGGGGTGGGCAAAGACACCTTTTTTCTGTCACTGGACTGCCTGCGTCCAAGGGGGCTGATGGTGAGTTTCGGTAATGCCTCGGGGGCGCCTGAACCGTTGGATTTGCAGGAACTGTCTAACCGCGGCTCGCTCTTCATTACGCGCCCGACCATGCTCAGTTATACGGCAACGCCGGATGAACTGCGCCAGTCCAGTGACGACCTGTTTGCGAAAATCCTGTGCGCAGACATACGCGTGGAGATCAATCAGCGCTACGCTCTCGCAGATGTGCAACAAGCGCACCGGGACCTGCAGGCGCGCAAGACCACTGGCTCTACGGTACTGGTTCCTTGATCGAGATGGAGGTCAAACCCATGGTGCTGGTCGGGGAGGGCATTCGCCTCGAGCCGCTGTCTCAGGAGCATGCACAGGGCCTTTACAGTCGCGGTCGGTTTGAGCCGGATTGGGCCTATATGCCCAGGGCCTGTTTTGTCGATGCCGCTGACGTGCGCCACTGGATAGATGAGGCCCACGCGACCCCCGGACACGTAGCTTTCGCCATTGTGGAGTCAGCGCGGGGCAGGGTGGCGGGCAGTACCCGTTACCTGAATATTCGTCCGGCCCACCGGTCCCTGGAAATAGGCTGGACCTGGCTTGGCCAGGATTATCAGCGTACAGCCGTCAATACCGAGGCCAAGTTGCTGCTGATGACGCATGCTTTTGAGCGCCTGGGCTGTATCCGGGTGGAGTTCAAGACGGACGCCCGTAATGCGCGCTCGCAACAGGCGCTGGAGCGCATTGGTGCCAGGCGCGAGGGTGTGTTGCGCAACCATATGATAGTGCAGGGGGGGTATCGCCGGGATTCGGTATTCTTCAGCGTAACCGAGGAAGAATGGCCGGAGGTGAAGCAGCGCCTGCGCGATATGTGCAGACGCTGAGGTCAATCAACTTATAGTTGCCTGTACCGTTTCCGTGTCGGAGAACCGCCCCGCAAACAACGGGGAGCTCAGATAGCGCTCTCCGGAGTCGGGAAGGATAGCCACAATCATCTTGCCTTTGTTTTCTTCGCGCTGGGCCAGCCGGTCGGCCACCGCCATGGCCGCGCCGCAGGATACTCCGGCAAGTATGCCTTCCTCCTGCATCAGCCGGTGCGCGTAGGTCATCGCCTCTTCACTACTAACCTGCTCGACCGCGTCTACCATCGTCAGGTCAAGATTGCCCGGAATAAACCCTGCCCCTATCCCCTGTATCTTGTGCGGAGCGTGAGAAGGCTCAGTACCGGCCAGAGCGGCGGTGATCATGCAGGAGGTGTCCGGCTCCACCGCGACTGTGGTAATCGGCTTACCGCAGGTGTTCTTGATGTAGCGGGAGATGCCGGTAAGGGTTCCTCCAGTGCCCACTCCGGAGACCAGAATGTCGATACCGCCGCCAGTGTCCTGCCAGATTTCAGGGCCTGTCGTTGACTCGTGTATAGCCGGGTTGGCGGGATTTTCGAATTGCTGGGGTCCCCAGTACTTGTCCGGATCCGAGGCAATGATGTCCTTCGCCGCCTGCATTGCCGCCGGAATACCCTTGGCGCCATCGGTGAGGTGTATCTCAGCGCCCAGCGCCTTCATCAGCATGCGCCGTTCCAGGCTGAAGGTATTGGGCATGGTCAGGATGCATCCGTAGCCTCTGGCTGCGGCCACAAATGCCAGGGCGATACCGGTATTGCCGCTGGTGGGTTCGACGATAGTCATACCGGGTTTCAGGCTGCCGTCTTTCTCCGCTGCCGCCACCATGCTGGAACCGATACGGCATTTTACCGACATCGCCGGGTTGCGACTCTCCAGTTTGGCGTAGACATTGCCCTGGCTTACTCGATTGATCTTCACCAGGGGCGTGCCACCGATGGTCTGGGCGTTGTTTTCGAAAATTTTGCTCATATTCCGGTTCCTTATGACAGGGAATGAAGCCAGCTTGTGTCCAGATGAAGACTAGCCTTGTGCCGCTGCGCTGTCCATTTTAACGGTCGCACAATTATTTTTGCAGTTATTGGGAACTTCGCAGAATCGCGCGAGTCATATTTTGCAGTTACGGTGTAGTCGCCATTGCGGCATGAGACTCCTGCGCTGTTACTACCTCTGGATTCATCCAGGTTTCATATCCCTCTGTGAGAGATGCTAGTGCATTCCGGCCCCATCTGGGGCCGGTTTTTTTATGGTTCATCGCACATTAGCGGGGTTGCTTGGTGGATAGACACTTTCCAGCTGAGCGGCCACTGTTTGCATGCCTCATTCCCCGCTAATCTGCGATGAACCTTTTGTTACCCGGAAATCCCCTGCGGAGCAATTCGCTCGCCAGCATGGCACGGCGTGTTCCGGAGCAACGGCTATAGTCGGGGCTACTCCGGGATCAGGTTTTCTGTTTCGCTCTCCGCTTCAGTGATCGCCACCTGTCCGGTTGCCAATGCCAGTGAAGCCAGGGTCTGTGGTCCTACCAGATTGGCCACCAGATTACCGTCGGGGTCGAGAATGAGTGTGGTGGGCAGTACAGCAGGCTTGTCCAGCCCAAGCTGCACAGCCGGGTCCTCCAGCAGTGTTGGGAACGCGACCCCGAGCTGATCCACCTGCGCCTGCAAGTCAGCGCCCCTTGCCCCGTCGAAATTGACTCCCAGCACGGCAACCTGTGGATAGCTGCGGTCCAGGGCGTTCAGTTCCGGTATCTCCTTGATGCAGGGCTTGCACCATTGTGCCCAGTAGTTGATCACCAGCCAGCGGCCGTGAAAATCCGCTGTATTGAGCCGCTGCAGCGTACTGCCGTCCTGTTGCACCGGCTGTCCGCAGGCAGATAGCAGCATGCTGAACGCCAGAATAGCCAATCCTTTCATTGTTCGAATAACTCCACAAGATTCACATCAAGCAGCTCGCGCTGCTGCGTACGCTGCCCACGAAGTAGCTGGTAGGCCTTTTCCTGCCAGGCCAGTTCTGCGCTGATGTCCTTCATGTCCAGCGGCTGTTCATCATTGACCCATTCCTTGAGTTGCCAGAAATGGATGGCATGAAGGTCTCGGCTGAGCAGGTAGTGGCCGCGGTCACTCTGGGTAATGATATTTTTTTGCATCAGGACGTCACGCAGATAGCGCCAGGTCTCGCTGTCCAGTCCGCGAGTTACCCTGTGGCTGTTGTTGAGCAGTTCGATCTCGTGCACTGTTTTACCAGCCTGTTGTCGTTGCCAGAACAGGTACAACACGTCCAGCGCCTTCAACACTGTAGGCCTGCCGGATTGCTCCTCGTCCTGATAGCCCGACAGGCTGTGCACCAGAATGCCGCCCATGAGGACAATGTTCCACGACAGGTAAATCCATAGCAGGAACAGGGGTACAGCGGCAAAGGCACCGTAAATAAACGTGTAGCTGGAACCTACCACGAGGTCGGTGAATACGGCACGCGCGGCGTGAAACGCCAGCGCCGCAGCGAGTCCGCCCACGACCGTGTGTTTGAAGGGTACCCGGCAGTTGGGCACTGCCACGTAAAGCAGGGTAAAGCTGGCTGCAGATAGCAGGATGGGTGAAAGCTGCAGCAGCAATGCCTTGGCGCCGAAGATGTCGTACTGATCGAGCACGTTGGAAAATGAAGCCAGGTAGGTACTGATACCCAGTGCCAGTCCCAATGCCACCGGCGCCAGGCTCAAAACGGCCCAGTACAGCAGGAAACTGGACACGGCACTGCGGTTCTCCCGAGCCCGCCAGATCAGATTGAAGGCCTTCTCGATGTTGCGCAGCATCAGCACGGCGGTGACGACGAGAAAGACGATACCTGGTCCGGTGAGATTCTTGGCTTGTTGCGAGAAGTCCCTGAGGTAGTTCTCTACTTCACTGCTGCTTTGCGGCATGAGGTGCTCGAACAGAAAGGTCTGCATCTGTTCTTCCAGTCCCTGGAAGGTTGGGATCGCTGAGGCCATGGTGTACAGCACAGTGAGCAGCGGGACCATGGCAAACAGGCTCATATAGGTCAGGGCTGCGGCATTTTCCGAACAGCGATCGGCTACAAACCGGGACATCAGGTAGCGCAGTCTGCGTCCGAATCCGACGAGTAGGGGCATAAGATTCTCCATCTTCGTATTATCGCATGAATGCCCACGCGGCGGCACAGTGGCTTTGGTATACTCTGGCGCGTTTTGTAACGCAGTGTCCGGAGTTTTCCATGAGCGAATACACCATTTATCACAATCCCCGTTGCTCGAAGTCGCGTGCAACCTTGCAGCTACTGCAGGAACACGGCGTCGAGCCAGACGTGCTGCTGTATCTCGATACCCCGCCGGACGCAGCAGAAATACGTTCCCTGCTGGAAAAAACCGGACTCAGTGCCGCCCAGTTGGTGCGCAAGGGAGAGCCCGTTTTTAAAGAGGCGGGCCTGAGCGCCGACTCAAGCGACGACGAGTTGATAGACGCGATGGCAGCCCACCCCAAGCTCATTGAGCGGCCCGTGGTGGTGCACGGAGACCGTGCGGTGCTGGGACGTCCTCCTGAAAACGTGTTGAGTCTTCTCGACTGATGGCTGCGCCCTATGTTTTGGTGTTGTATTACTCGCGTCACGGCGCAACGGCGGAAATGGGTCGTCAGATAGCGCGTGGCGTAGAGCGGGTGGAGGGCATGAGCGCGCGCTTGCGCACTGTGCCTGCCGTCTCTGCCAACTGCGAGCAGGTGGAGGACGATATTCCTGCCGAGGGCCCGCTGTACTGCGAAGAAGCCGATCTGCGCGACTGTGCCGGCCTGGTGCTGGGCAGCCCGACCCGCTTTGGTAATATGGCTGCGCCAATGAAGTATTTTATCGACCAGAGCTCAAGCCTGTGGCTGAGTGGCGCAATGATAGACAAGCCAGCGGCTGTGTTTACGTCCACCTCCAGCCTCCACGGTGGTCAGGAGAGCACTTTGCTGACAATGATGCTGCCACTACTGCACCACGGCATGCTGGTGGTGGGGCTGCCGTATAGTGAATCGGGCCTGATGCGTACTGAGTCTGGCGGCACGCCCTATGGCGCTTCACACTGGGCGGGCGCCGATAACGAGCGTCAGCTGGACCCTGACGAAGCGTCACTGTGTCAGGCCCTGGGCAAGCGTGTAGGGCAACTCGCCCTGCGGGGAATGTCATGACGACGCTTGCGGGCAAGACCAGAATTGTCTGCTGGCTGAGCCTGGGCGTGCTGCTGGCGCAGCAGGCCGGCGAGATGTGGCTGGCACAGGCGCCATGGATAATCTGGCTGGCGATCCTGCTGCCCTTGGTCATGTTTGTGCCGGGCATGCTGCGGGACAATTTACGCAGTTTCATATGGTTGTGTTTTGTCAGCCTGCTGTATTTTATGCGCCTGGTCGAGGACCTGTTCCAGGACCCGCAAAACCCTGCCGCAATTGTTGGCATGGCAGCGGTGGTACTGCTGTTCTGCAGTGCCATGATGTATGTCCGTTGGCGCGCGCGTGAGCTGCGTGCGCAAGCTCCGGACGCAACGGAAACCGGAGACTGATTGATGAGTAAACCCTCTTTTATACGCCGACTTCTGGGCGGCATCTGGCGGACTATCACCCACATCCGCATGGCTCTGGCCAATATTCTTTTTCTGCTGATGTTAGTGGTGATCTATTTCGTCTACATTGGAGGTGGTCCTGAGCCCCTGCCGGGACGCGCGGCTCTGCTGCTCAATCCCGCCGGCTTTATTGTTGACCAGAAAGCCCCCGTGGACCCTCTGCAGGCCTTACTGACTGAGCCCTCTCCCGCGGATCATGAGGTGTTACTCCGTGACGTCATTCAGGCCATTGAGATGGCCAGGGATGATGACAGCATTCAAGCGCTGGTCATGCACCTGGAATTCCTGGTTCATGCGGGCATCAGCCGCACCCAGGAACTGGTTGAGTCGCTGGAATCGTTTCGCGCCAGCGGTAAACCGATCGTTGCGGTTGGAGACTACTACAGCCAGGACCAGTACCTGCTGGCGAGTTACGCTGACGAGGTGATAGGCCACCCCATGGGCGGTGTCGCGCTGGAAGGCTATGGCATGTACCTGCAGTACTATGCAGAAGCGCTGGAAAAGTTATCTATCAACATGCATGTGTTTCGTGCCGGCGATCACAAGTCGGCGGTAGAGCCATGGTTGCGGAACGACATGTCGTCTGCTGAGAAAGAAGTGGCTATGCGTTGGCTGGGAGATTTGTGGGGCCGTTATGCCGCAGCGGTGGAAGCCAATCGAGATCTGGAAGCAGGGTCGGTGAATCGTTACGTGAATGGCTTCGCTGAACGTATGGTGAGCGGCGATGGGGACGCGGCCAGGGATGCATTGGATGCCGGCTTGCTGGATAAGTTACTGACTCGCTCTGAGGCCAACGAGTACCTCGCTGAACTGGTGGGTGCGCGCGATGATGAAGGCCAGTACCAGGCGGTGCCTTTCGAACAGTATCTGTCACGCAAGCGAGGGATGCCCTTGCCGGTTGAGAGCGGGACGCGTATTGCCGTGATCACCGCACAGGGCAACATCCTGCCCGGCATGCAGCCACCCGGCACGATTGGCGGAGACAGCCTGGCACGGCAGATTAGCGCGGCCGTCGCGGATGACGGTATCAAGGCAATCGTGTTGCGGGTAACTTCACCAGGAGGTAGCGTGTTTGCATCAGAGGTGGTGCGCGAGCAGGTCCTGCAGGCCAGGGCTTCTGGCAAGCCAGTGGTTGTTTCCATGGGCTCCATCGCAGCCTCGGGTGGTTACTATATTGCCGCCGCTGCAGACGAGATCTGGGCAACACCTACTACCCTAACCGGCAGTATCGGCGTGTTTGCTGCCTTTCCTACACTGGAAAACCTGCTGCAACGTGGTGGCGTGCATACGGATGGCGTGGGGACCACCAGTCTTGCCGGTTCGATGAGGCTGGACCGCGGCCTGAATCCGGACCTGAAGAAGGCGCTGGACGCGGGCGTGACGCACGCTTACCGACGTTTTCTGGAAGTAGTGGCCGACGGCAGGGGCATGTCTCTGGAAGAGGTTTCGGCCGCCGCGCAGGGGAGAGTCTGGAGTGCCGCTGATGCCTTGTCTCTGGGCCTGGTAGATCAACTTGGGACGCTGCAGGACGCCATCGGGGCAGCGGCGTCCAGAGCAGATGTCAGTGATTACAAAGTTGATTACATACAGGAACCACTATCGCCCAGCGCCCTGTTCCTGCAGCAGCTGACCGAACGCTTTGGCGGCCTGGGGCTGCAGCCTGGAACAAGCGTGGCCGGCCTGATGGCAATGTACCAGCCGTTGATCGCAGCCAGCGCGCTCATCGATGGGTTGCAGGATCCCCGCCACATTTATGCTCGTTGTCTGGCCTGTGACTTTGCGCATTGACAACAAGCCCCGGCTTGAGAAGTTGCGCTAGCGCGCCTCCACGGTAGTGTGGACGGGGGCGGCGTCGCCTTGCCCGGAGGTCACGCCCCTCAGTCGGCCTATGTCGTCCAGTATCATATAAAGGCTGGGCACCAACAGCAGCGTGATGACGGTGGCGAAGACGATACCGAAGGCAAGGGAAATTGCCATGGGCACCATGAACTGGGCCTGCGCGCTGCCTTCCAGCAGCATCGGTGCCAGGCCCAGGAAGGTGGTGAGCGAGGTCAGCATGATGGCGCGGAAGCGCCTGCAGCCAGCATCAATAATGGCCTTGTGTTTCGCCTCGCCCGCGGCAACAGATTTGTTGACGTAGTCCACCAGGATAAGGCTGTCATTGACCACAACGCCCGACAAGGCAACGATGCCCATCACCGACATCATGCTCATGTCGTGACCCAAAGCCCAGTGCGCCAGAATGGCACCGATAATGCCGAAGGGGATGACGCCCATGATGATCAATGGTTGCAGGTAGGAACCTGTAGGCACGGCGAGCAATGCATAGATGCCAAACAGCGCGAGTGCAAAACCGACGAACATGCTGAACGCCATTTTCCGCTCTTCGTCCGCCAACCCGGATTCGTCCCAGCTCAGTCCGGGATACTTCTGCATCAAATCCGGCAGTATCCGTTCTTCAACGTCTTTCATGACTTTTGCTGGTTCGACAACGGCGATGTCTGCCTCGGCAGTGACTTCTGCGGCACGTTGAAAATCAATGCGTGTGGATTTCAGCAGTCCCTGCCGGGCTTCCAGCCTGGCAACGGTTTCAAAGGGAACAGCATCACCGCTGGGCGTGCGGATATACATATTGTTCAGCGTTGAAACGTTCTCCCTGTCCGTCCTGGGATAACGCACCATCACTTTTACTTCGTCAACGCCGCGCTGAATGCGCTGGGCTTCAGCACCGTAGAACGCATGGCGTACCTGGGTGCCCAGGTCATAACGGGAAATACCCAGTGCTTCGCCCTCAGGCAGTAACTCCAGATGGAATTCTTCGCGCGTGTCGCTGGCACCGTTACGGATGTCGCTGAGGCCATCGTAGTGACGCAGTTTCTCTTCCAGTTCTTCCGAGGCCTTGCGCAGTGTGTCGAAATTGGCGTGCTTCAGGTCAAAGGCGATATTGGGTCCGAAATTAGGCCCGTCAGCCGATTCAAAGCCCAGTACTTCCGCGCCATGAATGCGGCCCACTGCCTTACGCCAACGCTTCAGAACCTGTTCATTGGACAGGCTGCGGGTATCCTGCTTGGTCAGTTCCACGTCGATGCGGCCATTAATCCGGTCGTAGCCGTAGGCCGATACGTAGTCCACCAGGCCGTTTTCAGTATTGTTGCGCCGTTTGTAGGCGCGGTCTACCTTGTCCAGCGCATCAATAATGTGGGTCACTGCATTGATGGTTGCCTCTTCCGGGCTGCCTTCCGACATACGCAGTTCCACCTGGAAAAACTCGCCCGGCGTATGTGGCGAGAGCACGGTACGCACTATCCCTCCGGCGATAAGACCAACAGCCATGATCAGCAGCGACAGGAACACAGCCAGGGTGATATAGCGGTTAGCCACGCAGCGGCTTACCAGCCTGCGATAGGGGCCATAAACGAGTTTGCGCAGCCGACTGTTCACATCTTCCTGAATGTGGTCCACGGACAGTAACAGTGGGTTTCGGGTGGGTTTGCTGTGGGCGAGGTGCGCCGGAAGAATCCATTTGGACTCTACCAGTGAAAATACCAGGCACAACATCACCACCCAGCCAAAGGCCTCAGGCATGGGCGCAAAAACGCCCTGCACAAATAACGTTGGCACGAAGGCAACGATAGTAGTGAGCACGCCGAAGGTCGCCGGTGTGGCCACCCTGTAAACGCCACTGATAACATTGTCCACGCTGTGGCCATGCTCCTCGGTCTCACTGTAGGCGCTTTCACCCATAATAATGGCATCGTCAACCACGATACCCAGCACCAGAATGAAGCCAAACAGGCTGATCATATTCAGGCTGGCATCCACGTAGGGCGTGTTGAGGGCGGCCATGGCTCCCAGAAAGCACACTGGAATGCCGAGCATTACCCAGAAGGCGAGTTTGATCTCAAGAAATAGCGCCAGAGTGATGAAGACCAGTAAGGCACCAATCGCCAGGTTCTTCACCATCATGCTCAGGCGGCCTTTCAGGTAGTAGGTAGAGTCCGACCAGATATCCAGTTTGACGCCGTCTGGCAACGCAGCGCGCTTCTCTTCGACGTAGGCCTTTGCCGCATCGGCGGTGCGTATGATGTCCTGCTTGCCCATGGCGAACACGTTGATGCCCAGGGAATACTGACCGTTAAAGATGGCGAAACCGCTGGTATCCTCAAACCCGTCTTCCACGGTAGCGATGTCGCCCAGCAGCAGGCGGGTGCCATCGGGCCATGTTTTTAATACCAGTTCCTCGAAATCCCGCTGCACGTAGGCTTGTCCTACAGTGCGTAGCATGATGTCGCCATTGCGTGTTTGCACGGACCCGGAAGGCAGGTCCAGGGAGGATGCCGAGATGGTATGTGCGACATCGGCCAGTGTCAGGTGGTACTCCTTCAGGGTTTGTTCGGAGATCTCTATCGCTATCTCATATTCTCTGGCGCCCACGACCTCTGCGGAGGAAACATCTGGAAGGGTAACTAACTCGCGGCGCATTTCATCGGCCAGGGCCTTCATGCTGCGTTCGTCCAGCGCGCCGGATATTTGCAGCGTCAACGCTGCAAACAGGATTTCGGGTTGCGTGATGAGCGGCTCTTCTGCCTCCTCAGGGAAGGAGTTGATACCATCAATGCGGTTTTGTACGTCGTTGAGAAGCTTGGTGATGGAAACGCCATCCTGGGGCTCGATCATCAATCGCGCCAGGGACTCCATGGCATCGGACTCTACGCGCTTGATGCCATCAAGGTCGTTGATCGCCTCCTCGATTTTCATCACGACGCCCAGTTCAACTTCCTCTGGCGCCGCACCGGGATAGGGGACGGTGATGAATATGGCCTCAAAGTCGAATGCGGGGAAAAGTGCCCTTTGTATGCTGAATGCGCTACCCAGTCCGACTGACATTATGACCAGCATGAGCAGGTTGGCCGCAACCGGATTCCGGGCGAACCAGGCTATAACGCCGCTCTGTTCCCGGGTGGTCACGGTGTCACCGCGGCAGTCTTTGGCGGGCTGTCTGCGTCGTTGGTAGCGGTGGTGGCTTCAGCAGGGAGCGTGCTGCCCTGGGGCCCCAATGATGTAGTAGGGGTGGCAGTGTTGATCTTTACCCTGGAGCCGGTGAGAGAGGCATCGAGGACGGTAAGTGATACGCGCTCCCCCTCATCCAGGCCGGATGTGATGAACGCCCGGTCGCCCCCGGTGCGCAGCACGTCGACCTTGCGATTGCGCAGTATATCGTTTTCGTCAACCACCCAGAGCATGTTTCCCGCGCGCAGAACGTAACGCGGAAGAGTGATGATGCCGGGGAACTGCCGGCCAGCGATATTGGCGTTTACGAAAGTGCCCAGCCGCAGCGGTTCCCGGTCGCGATCCTCCAGGGCGTAAGGGTCTTTGATTCTGGCCACGGCATAGAGTGCCCTGGAGCGTTCATCGAAGACGCCTTCAGTGCGGTGTAACGTTGCCGGCCAGTGTTTTACTTCTCCGGAGACGTCCGTATACAGGTCGATTTCCGCTCCCGGTGCGTCGTCGTCTACTTCGTCTCGAATACCGGGCAGTGCCAGGTAGTCCAGGCGGCTCTGCGGAATAGGCAGTCGTACTTCCGCGTAGTCAACGGAAAAGACATCGGCAACCTGTGTGCCCGCACTGACGAATTGACCGAGTTCGCTGTACTTGTTGCGGATCACGGCTGCATAGGGCGCCTTGATGATGGTGCGCTCAAGCCTGTCGCGCGCAGTGTTGAGGTCAGCCATAGCCGACAGCAGCTGCGCTTCGGCCAGTTCCAGTTGCGGCTTCCTGAGATACAAGTCCTTGGCTTCCTGGCTGCGCTGGCTGTTTGCCGGCAGTTTTTCCCATTCCCGTTGAGCCACCTGCGCTCTGCCCCTTTCCTGGGCAAGGGCGCTCTCTGCAGACTCTACTGCAGATTGGGCGCGCAGCAGCTCAGTCTGGTAGTCGCGAGGATCGACACGCAGCAATACCTGGCCTTCTGCCACATAACTGCCAACGAGAAACTCGGGAGCAACCTCCACGATGCGCCCGGAGACCTCCGACTTGAGTGTCGTCTCACGCAGTGCGGTGACAGTACCCTGTGCCTGCACTTCCACCTGCACGGGCTCTTTCACGGCCACGGCCACGTCCACGGAGACAGGTTGATACTCCGGTTCTGCAATTTGTGCAGGTGGCCGGTTGAGATAGAGCACGGCGGCAACAGCCGCCGCCATGACCAGCAAGAGCAGAGCGAAAATGGATTGTTTACGAATTGACGTCACCGGCAAGCCCGACAGGAATAAGAACGCAGTTATAGCACAGCGCGACGATCAGCTCTGTGAAAAACTTGTAATATCAGGTGATTACGCAGCTGCCGACAGTGCAGATCAAACAGTGGATGGGGAAGGGCGGCCGGGAGGGCTCTCCCGGCCGTTGCCAGCCTATTCGCTCTTGGCGAGGTGCACGTCCATCTGTGGGTAGGGGATGCTGATGCCTGCCTCGTCAAATTTCAGCTTCACTGCCTCGGTGGTATCCCACATGACTGCCCAGTAGTCCGCGGCATTGACCCAGGGGCGTACCAGGAAGTTCACGCTGGAGTCGCCCAGTTCGCCCAGTGCAACAACCGGCGCAGGCTCGGGTAGTATGCGGTCGTCGCCGGCGACGATCTGCTCCAGCAGCTCTTTGGCTTTCTTGATGTCGTCGTCATAGCCAATGCCAAACACCATGTCCACCCGGCGTGTGGGCCGGGCTGAATAGTTGGTAATGGCGTTGGAGTACACTGCGCCGTTGGGCACGATGACTTCCTTGTTGTCAGGTGTCGTCAGGGTGGTGGTAAAAATGCCGATGGCATCGACTGAGCCCGACACGCCTGCCACTTCAACGAAGTTGCCTTTGGTGAAGGGTCGGAAGACGATGAGCATGACACCGCTGGCGAAATTTGAAAGTGAGCTCTGCAGAGACAGGCCAATCGCCAAGCCGGCGGCGCCCAGCAGGGCGACCAGTGACGTGGTGTCCACGCCCAACTGGCTTAGTGCCGCGATAATAACGAATAACAGCAGCACCCAGCGCAGGATCGAAAGCAGGAATTTGACCAGGATTTCGTCCATTTTGCGAGAAAGCATGAACTTGCTGGCCACTCTCACGACCAGTGCGACGACCATGCGTCCGACAATAAATATGGCCAGTGCCAGGGCGATTTTTATGCCCCAGGGAATGATAATTGTTTCCAGGAGGTTGCTGGTATCCATGCTGTGATCCTGTTTGCGTTCTGGGTGGGGGGTGAATGGCCTGTGACTATATAACAGCACAGCTACATTTCAAGCCTTGCCGTGCATAGCGTGCAGCAGTGGTAACAGTTGAACCGGGCGGAGTATCTGAGCTGTGAGCCCGATGCTATAGTTTGGTTTTTTTCAAATGCATCCGGAGCCTGATGATGACAACCGTATTCGAACAACCCTCGGCGCTGCTTGGCGCAGTTGGTCAACATCTTGGATACAGCGACTGGCTGGAGATAGACCAGCAGCGGATCAACCTGTTCGCCGATGCCACTGGCGACCATCAATGGATACATGTGGACCCTGAAAAGGCCGCGAAAGGCCCCTTTGGCAGCACGATTGCTCACGGCTACCTGACACTCTCGCTGGCAAATCAGTTTTTGCCGCAAATTATGGAAGTGCAAAATACCTCGATGGGCGTCAATTATGGCTGCGAGAAAGTCCGCTTCCCCGCTGCCGTCCCGGTGGGCTCCAGAGTGCGTGGTGGCGGCGAGGTTATCAGTGCAGAAGAGGTGAAAGGTGGTGTTCAGGTGGTTGTGCGCATGACGATCGAAATTGAAGGCGGTGACCGCCCCGCCTGCGTTATAGACACAATCAGTCGTTTCTTTCCCTGAACCCTGAGCATGGATAAAACCGAGACAGGCCAGCTGAGCCGGCGTCGACTGCTGTTGGCCGGGGGCGCGACGGCGCTGGCAACCGCCGTGCCGGGCGTCGCGGCATTGCCGCGCAGTCAGGTGCCGGCCTGGGATGAGCAGGTGGATGTGCTGGTTGCCGGATCCGGTGCTGGCGGTACCTGCGCCGCACTGGAAGCGCGCAGGGCAGGCGCTTCGGTTTTGCTGCTGGAGTCGCTGACTATGCCCGGTGGCAGCTCTGCGTTGTCTGGCGGGGTGGTGTACGCCGGTGGCGGCACGGCCCTGCAGCGAGCGCTGAAAGTAACGGATACGCCGGAGGCGATGTTCAACTTCCTGCTGCGTGCCGGCTCGCCCAATCAGCCGCGCGACAAAATCCAGCTCTACTGCGAGCAGAGCCCGGAGCATTTTGCCTGGCTGGTCGCGCAGGGTGTTGCCTACACGGAAAAACTCACCTTAGCCAAGGGCCTGCCCATGGGCGATGAGTCACTTTACTTTTCCGGCAACGAACAGGCCTGGCCGGCACGCGATCTGGCGCAACCGGCGCCGCGCGGCCACGTCCCCGGGGTGTCGGGGATGAATGGCGGGCGTGCCTTGATGGAGGTCCTGCACCGACAACTGGGTAGCGCCGGGGTCAGGCCAAGAACCGGCGTGGCGGTGAAACAACTGGTCCTGGAAAGCGACGGTCGCGTGAGCGGTGCCGTAGTGGAGACCAGTGCCGGGCGTCAATATCTCGGAGCTCGACGGGGCGTGGTGCTCGCCTGTGGTGGCTTCATTCACAACCGCCGGATGCTCGCCCAGCATGCGCCGCAGCTGGCGCGTTGTGCTGTGCCCTGGGGGGGCGCGGGGGATCAGGGAGAAGGCATTAACATGGGGATTGCCGCCGGCGCGGCCAGTCTGCGCATGAATGAGGGTTTTGCCGTGGCGCCCGTCTATCCGCCAGAGAACAGCATTGCGGCCATTCTGATCAATGCCAGCGGGCAGCGTTTTATCAGTGAGGATTCCTACCATGCTGTAATTGGTCACGCAATCGCCTACGAACAGCAGGGGAAGGCGTGGCTGATTACCGACCAGGGCAGTAGCTACCAAGGGGTACAGGACAATTTCCCGTTGGCCGCCACCAGCAATAACATCGGTGGTCTGGCAGAGCACCTGGCGCTGCCCAGGGGTGCCTTGCAAAATACAGTCGCTTACTACAACCGCTATGCAAGCAAGGGCGAGGACCCGATGTTTCGCAAGTCACCGGAGTACCTGCGACCGCTGCAAGGGCCGCCCTACAAAGCGTGGAATATTGCTGTGGATAAGGCTTTCTTTCCCGCCCACACCCTGGGAGGTCTGGCTACCGATCTGGACGGGGCTGTCATCAACAGTTTTGGTGAGACCATTCCGGGGCTGTATGCGGTAGGTCGCACGGCTGCGGGCATACCCAGCGCACCTTACATTGCCAGCGGCCTGTCGCTGGGCGACGCGACTTTCTTCGGGCGCAGGGCGGGCCAGGCCGTGGCGGGGAGGCGTTGATGCGAGTCCGCTTACTGCTGTTATTGCTGCTGGGGCTGCAGCCCCATGCCAGTGCCAGTGATCTCGAGGCGCGGCTGGCGTTGGCGGACGCGGACAGGGGGCGGCTGCTGTTTGGAGCCTGCCGCACCTGCCACTACCCGGAGGCTGTCATGGGGCATAATACCGGCCCGAATCTGAGCGGTATTTTCGGTAAAGTGGCTGGTAAACAGCCGGGGTTTGATTACTACTCGCCGCGCTTTCGGGCAGCGGGGTTTGTGTGGACGCCGCAGCTGATGTATGCCTGGCTGGAAGCCCCCATGGTGATGTTTCCGGACTCCAGCATGATGAGCCTGGGGGTGCCTGACGCACAGGACAGGGCAGACCTGATTGCCTTTCTAATGGAGGCCACGCGTCGCGACGCCGAGCGCTAAGCCTGCTGGCGTAAAACAGGCGAAGGCGCGCGGGTGCATTTGCACTCTATCTGATGTCAGCGCTTGACGATAACCGAGCTGCCGTGTCCGAACAGCCCCTGATTGGCGGTGATTCCGACCCGCGCGCCTGCGACCTGCCTGTCGCCAGCTTCGCCGCGCAGTTGCCAGGTAAGCTCGCAAATTTGCGCCAGCGCCTGCGCCGGTACCGCTTCGCCAAAGCATGCCAGACCGCCGGATACATTGACCGGTATTTTGCCCCCGATAGCAGTATCACCCGCTCGTAACAGCGCAGCTGCTTCGCCGCGAGGCGCCAGGCGCAGGTCTTCTATCCAGTCCAGCTCCAGTGCGGTAGAGAGGTCGTACACTTCGGCGAGGTCCACGTCTTCCGGGCCGATTCCGGCCTCTTCGTAGGCTTTCAATGGCAGCGTAGAGCGGAAAGCATGGGCCTCGACGCCGGCAGCGGCGGCGGAATCTGTCGCGATATCCGGCATTTCAACAACTGAACTGGCGAAAGTCGGCGTGGTAGTAGAGATGGCGGCCACGCGGGGTGCGTCTCCTTTGCCGATGCGCTGTGCATACTCGACGCTGGATACGATCAGGGCGGCGCCGCCATCGGAGGTGGCGCAGATGTCCATGAGGCGCAACGGATCGGCGACCATAGCCGACGCCGCCACGTCTTCAGCAGTGAAGCACTTGCGATAGCGCGCGCGCGGATTTTTGCTGCCTATGCGGGAGTTTTTCACTTTCACCGCGGCGAAGTCATCGAGAGTGTCGCCGTACAGGTCCATCCTGCGGCGAGCGTAGAGCGCAAAGTAGGTGGGGTTGGTGATGCCCAGGTAAAAGCGCACCCAGTCCGGGTCTTCCGGTCGATAGCCTCCGGCGGGCGCCAGAAAGCCTTTGGGCGTGGTGTCAGCGCCCACGACCAGGGCTACGTCACAACCGCCGGCGAGAATTTTATTGCGTGCGGCAGCCAGGGCCTGCGAGCCGGAAGCGCAGGCCGCGTAAGAGGTATTGACCTCCGCGCCTTGCCAACCCAGTGCCTGGGCAAAGGTCGCGCCAGCTACGTAACCGGGGTAGCCGCAGCGCACGGTGGCCCCACCAGAGACGAACTTTACATCCTGCCAGGGCACATTGGCGTCTTGCAGGGCTTCGCGCGCTGCCGCCACACCGTACTGGACAAAATTATGGCCCCACTTGCCCCAGGGGTGCATCCCTACGCCGAGAATGGCTATTTCATTGGACATTGTTTTCTTTTCTCCTGCTGCCTTGGCCCTACTGGGTCACCGGCTTCCATTTCCAGGTCATTTTGATGTCGTCGTCGGTCTCGTGCAGCGCTTCCAGCACCAGTTCAACCGGCATGCCCACCTTCAATTGTTCGCATTCCACCCCTTCAATCACCTGGCCCAGCACAACCATCTGTTCCTTCTCAAGTTGCACCGCGGCGATGGCATAGGGTTTGAACGGGTCGGTGGCCACAAACGGCTCGGGTGGCTTGTAGCAGGCGTTGGTGTAACTCCAGATATGGCCGGTACGGCTCAGTTCCACTTCACTGAACTCGGTCGAGTCGCAGGCGGGATTGCGGCAGTAGGCGGTATTTTTGGGGAAGAAGTAGCTGCCGCATTCCTTGCACTGGGTGCCTATCAGGTGCGGTTTGACTTCCATGGTATGCCAGCCCTCTATAGCCGGCGCCAGGGGTTTATCGCTCATGGGTGTCTCCCGGGAAAATCGCGGCTCAGGTTAAACCTGTGCCGCAGCACTGGCAAGGCTGGCGCTCATTGAGATGGTGCAGGTATACCAATACAGACCTGTCTTGCCGTGTGCTGCTGAATTGGGCACAGTAACGCCATGTGTGGACGATTCAACGTAATAGACAGCCCCGGCCTGCAACAATTGCTGCGTGATCTGGGCATAGACCTGAATCTGCCCACACGGACCAATATTGCCCCTACCGAAGCCATAGGCCTGGTGCGGGCAGGTGAGTCCGGTCGTCAGCTGGATTCGGCACGCTGGTGGCTGACGCCCTCCTGGGCACCGGCGGTAGAGCAGAAATACAGCATGTTCAACGCACGTGCGGAAACACTGGCCAGCAGCCGGGCCTTTCGCACCCCATTCAGGCGTCACCGTGGCATTGTGCCCATGAGCAGTTTTATCGAATGGCGGTTGCAGGACGGGGTGAAGCAGCCCTGGCTGATCAGCAACCAGCAGCAGGCCTTTGCCGCCGCAGCCTTGTGGGATGTGTGGGACGGTGACGGCTCGCAATTACTCAGTTGCACTCTGGTGACCACCGCCGCTGCAAAGGCCTTCGCGCCCTGGCACAAGCGCATGCCGGTGGTGCTGGCGGCAACAGAAGTGGACCGCTGGTTGGATAACAGCCGGGAAATAGCGCCGGACGATCCCTTGTTTCGCAGCGCCTTGAAGTCACGCTGGATCTTGCAACCGGTTTCCCGCAGCATCAGCAACGCCAGAAACAAGGACCCCTCCGCCATGGAGGGGTTGGGGGAAGTGGTGGAACTGCCGGCGCAGCCCTGACCGTTCTTATTCAGAATGAATAGCGCAGGTCCACGCCGTAGGTGAGCACATCGTCTATGTTGGTGTGGTAGGCGCCCAGCTCGTCTGCCGCGAGGCCACCGGGGTTGCTTGCTCTCTCTTCATCCAGCAGGTTGTTGCCCCACAGGGCCACCTCAAAGTTGTCGGCTTCGTTGGACCACGCCAGTCGTGCGTTGAGCAGTTTTTCGTCCTGGAAATACCACTTTCCGGTGGTGAAAATGGCCGTGTCATCGTCTGGCCCCGGGTCTTCCCGGAACTGGTAGTTGACGTGTAACAACAAGTAGCCGTAGGCGACATCCGGTGTCCAGTCCAGTTTCAGGGTGTACTCAGTGCTGGTCTCGTCGCTGTCGTTGTCGCCGCCGACCAGTTCACCTGCCGCGTTGTAGTAGAGCTGGGATATCTCGTCGGTCTCCCTGTAGGTGGTCAGGCCACCCAGGCGCAGACTGTCGGTCACATTCCAGGTGACTACCAGTTCCACGCCGTCCGCTTCCTCGTCACTACTGATGACACCCGGTGCTGCGGTAGGGTCATCCGGGCCGTCCTTGATGTCTGTGGAAGACTGCTTGCCATCCAGCTGGTGATGGAAAAGGGCCAGTTCAAGGCGCAGGGTATCGTCAAAAAAATCTCCCTTGAGCCCCCATTCATAACTGGTCATTTCCTCGGGGTCGAAGGAGCCGGCGGCGAAGGCGCGAAAACTCTGCCCGTCGAAACCGCCCGATTTGTAACCGGTGGCAAAGGACAGATAGGTCATCGCATAGTCAGTAAACTGCCAGTCTACAACCAGGCGACCCGTGGTCTTGTTCCAGTCATCCTCGGCGGTGAATTTCTCATACCACTGGTCCTCGCTGGCGCCAGTCTGGCTGGGGATGTAATTCACCCTGAACGGTGTGACCGGCCAGCCGGCAAAACTGTTGTCGTAGGTTTGCCAGGAATACTCTTTTTCGTCGTAGCTGTAGCGCAGTCCCGCGGCGATACGGATGGTCTCCGTCAGCTGGTAGGTACCGTCTATGAAGATACCCCAGTTGACGAAGTCGCCGGTGTTGTCCATGGTTTCGGTGAAGTACTGTCCCATGAAACCGGGCGGCAGTACGGCGGTGGGGACGCCGGTCAGTTCAGTCGCGGCCCCCGAGAAACCCAGGTAGGTCGCATCCGGGTCATTGGGGAAGTAATCCCAGATATGATCGTCCAGCCCCAGCACGATGTCACTGTCTATCAACCCGAGCTCCTGCGCGAAAGGCAGCAGCTCGCCACTGAGCAGCTGCATGTAGGAGTCGGTCAGCAGGCCAATATCCGTGCGCTGAAACACGTCTTCTTCGCTGTAGTTGGCGCCCAGGATAAGATTAAAGCGCTCATCCACATAGTTGAAGCGAACCTCGCTGTAAAAGATGTCAGAGTCCTCGATGTTGTTGGTATCCAGGTAACGCCGGGGGTCGGCTGTGCCGTCTTCCTCCTGCAGGTTGGTAGTATCCCAGTCGCGGTAGCTGACGATGCCGAACATGTCCCAACGCTCGTTGAAGGCGTGGTTGATCTGCAGGTTGACGCCGTACATTTCCCGCGTCTCTTCTTCATTGGTGCGGTTGGCATTGTAGGTATTGCCTGCGCCCACCACGTCGTGCTGGTCCCTGCCGCGGAAGGGGTCGTTACTGCCGGCGTAGGCATATTTGCTCACGCCGATGGTCGCTCGAGGCATTTCGTCCCGGTCCTCATAGTCTGCCGAGAGCTGAATTTCCGTGTCGGCCGTAGGTGTCCACAGCAGTACGCCACGCGCAGCCCAAAAGCCCTCATCGCGGTAATCACCGCCATTGGTGACGGTGTCTGTGGCGCCGGCCCGCTGATGGGAGAACAGGTTACCGCGCAATGCCAGCGTGTCGTTGACCGGTGTGTTGAACATGCCCTCCACGCGCACCAGGTCCTGATTTCCCAGCCGCGCCTTGACGAACCCCTCCACTTCCTGGGTGGGCTTGTTGGGTACGATGTTGATGACACCAGCTGTGGCGTTGCGACCAAATAAGGTGCCCTGGGGGCCCTTGAGCACCTCGGTGCGGGCAATGTCGGTGAAAGGGATGGAGGTGACGGCGCGGGGCATGTAGGAACCGTCATAGAACGTCGCTACCGAGGGGTCCTGTCCCGAGCTGATATTGATGCCGCTTACGCCGCGCACCGTGATTTGCAATTGTGTTGAACCGCCTACCGAATCGCCTATTTCCACACCAGGCATAAAGGCATCTATATCCTGGATGGTCGCAGCGCCGGTGTTAATCATGTCCTGCGCGGTGAAGGCGCTGACCGCACCGGGCACCGACATAAAGTCCTCTTCCCGCTTCTGCGCGGTGACCAACACTTCCTCCAGTTGCAGACTGTAGCGGTTGCTTGATTCAGTCGATTCCTGCGCCAGGCTGACGTTGGCCAGGCTGGTAGCCCCAAGCGTGGCAAGAGCCAGTTTGATCGCGGTGGGCAGGCTTTTCTGCACGGCGGGAGCGATCCCGCGCGGTTGTTGTGCGTTGCTCATGATGTCGGATCCCAGTTTACGAGTACGATGCTGCGTTGTTATAGGTCTGGCCGGGCGTTTTCACAGCGGTGTTGCCTGAGCGCCCCGCGGTAGCTGTAACTTATTGTTATACAGCCAGTTTCAAGTTCATCAGGCACTTCAGGGATAGCATAACCCAAATCTGCCCACGGGTAGAAACCTGTCGTGCTGGCTGTTGCCGGTAACTCCCCATCGTCCATGCAAATTCTTAAACCAGCCTGAAAATCCCGCACCACCGGTCGCTGCTGTCCTGTGCACCGGGCGACGAACAGGGGAGAATGGCCCGATACCAAAAATCGAGACGGGAGTAGGGCAGATGGGTGTTTACGCGTTGACAGGCGGTGCCACAGGCATCGGCGCCGAGTTGAAACGGCAACTGGTAGACCAGGGCCATCGGGTGATAACGGTTGATATCAAAGAGGGAGACATTGTAGCGGACCTCTCCACTGCCGATGGCAGGCAGCTGGCCGTGAAAGGTATTCGCGAGCGTGCTGCGGATGGCCTTGACGGGTTTATACCCTGTGCCGGGCTACCTCCGGTTGCCCGCCCGCTGTCGCTGATTGCCAGCGTCAACTTTTTTGCGGTGGTGGAAACCATAGAGGGGATCAAAGACCTGGTGGCGAAAAAACGTGGCACTGTGCTGATCGTTGCTTCCAACTCCGCTCCCATGGTACCCACGGATGACAGGTTTGTGCAGCTTTGCCTGGGCGGCGACGAGGCTGCTGCGCTGGCGGAAATTGAACAACGGGACGGGCACACTGCCTACGCTGGTTCCAAGCGGGCTGTCTCAAACTGGATGCGGCGGAATGTGGTGGATTACGCCCAGGCGGGGGTGCGCTTGAATGCAGTCGCCCCGGGTATCACGCGTACGCCGCTTTCCGAGCAGGTTATGGCCGATGAGGAACTGGGCCCTGCAATGCAGCAATTTGGTGAGATGGTGCCCTGGGGCGGAACAGCCCAGCCGGAACAGATCGCCAATGTCATGCGCTTCATGCTCAGCCGGGAAGCCGATTTTATTTGTGGCTCTGTGGTGTTTGTGGACGGCGGTTCAGACGCGATGCTGCGTCCGGACGACTTTTAGCCAGGTCGGTAGCGCTCAGGGCGCGGCCTTCGTCCCCTCGGTCTCAGCGCGGCGAATCGCTGCGGCGATGTCCTCACTGAGCTGATACAACATTTCACTGTACAGGCGTACGACGGTATCGGCGTTGTCGGCGCCAACAGGCAGCGCTTCAGTTCTTCGGCTAAGGTGGCTTTCCACTGTTGTGGCGTCGGCAGCGCGATACACCAGCCAATCCACGACCAGATTGACCTTGTCCGAGGCTGCATTCATTTCCAGAATGCTGAGTTTGACACCGTAGACCGGCGCGCGAGCGGGGTGCCAGGGGTAGCGGCGCACGTTTTTGGTGTCCAGCAGTCCAGCCAGGTTGAGACCTACCACCCGGATGATGCCTTCCTCCAGGGGCTCTGCCCAGCGTTCAGTGGAAGAGACTACAAGGCGATTGCCGTTTTCGCGGTGCACCAATGCGTCACGGTTGAGATATCCGGAGATCGAGACCGGGCCGATTCCCAGAGCCGGAGAGGTGCCGGTCGGGAGCGCCGAATCCGGCGCAGTGAGTACGTAGTGTTTGCTGAGCGGTGTGCTGCCACAGGCCACCAGGATGGGTAGCAGTGCGGCCAGGAGCCATAGCTTGCAGGATGTTCTGTTCATTGTTCTTCTCCACGTCGGCCCCTGATCAAGGACTCGGGGTGTTCTTCCAGCGACTGGGTCAGTTGCTGCAGGGCACGGCCAGCCTGCGCCAGTTCACGCAGCGCCCGGTTGAGCTCGAAGACGGTGGCAGAATCGTAATCCACCAGACTTTCAATATCTCGCATGCCCTCTTCAAAGGCGCCTATTGCCGCCTCCAGCAGGCCAAGGTTGGCATTGACCAGCCTTGCCAGTTCCGGGAGTTCCGCATTGGCCAGGTCAACCGTTGTCGCCGCGCCATCGAGCACCGCATTCAGCTTGGGCCCGGTTGTTGCCAGCTGCTTTTGCAGTTCCGAGCTGAGGTCGGTGACAGTGGCGAGGGTCTGCTGCGCTTGCTGCGGCAACTCCTGGAAGCCTGCGCTGTTTACAAAGCTGTTCATACCTGAGGCAATGGACTCGAGGTCGCCGGCCACCTTGGCAAAGTCTATGGACTCGAGTTTGCGGGTCAGGCGTTCCAATTCTGTGGGTATGGTGGGAATCTGCAGGTAGGGAGAATCGATCTGCACCAGGTTAAGCGTGCTGTCCGGATGAAAGTCCAGCTGCACGTAGAGCAGCCCGGTGAGCAGGCTTTGTGTATTGAGCTGTGCACGCATGCCACGGGAGATGAGTTCCTCGGTCAGTCCCTCTGCACTGGCGCCGCTGCGGCGTATATTGTCCCCGCTGATTTCGGCTTCCACCAGCATGATGAGTTCTACCGTATCCGAGTTGAGCACCAGTTCGACGTCGGTGACCTGGCCAATCTGCACCCCTCGCAGCGCCACCGGCGCGCCCACGTTGAGACCTTTCACCGAGCCTTCAAAGACCATCACCACTTTGCTGCTCTCGCGACCAAAGCCGGTTCCCAGGGCAAAGATGATGGTGGTTATTCCAATCAGCAGTGCGCCGATCACGAAGGCGCCTATTGCCACAGTATTCGGTTTTTCGCTCATAGCGACTCCTCTATCGGTGCGCTGGCTTCGCGCGCCAGAAATTGCCGCACCACGGGTTGATCACTGTGGTCGCGCAGTGTCCTGGGATCACCATAGGCAATCATCGTCTTGCTCACTGCATCCAGGTAAACCGAATTGGTGGCAATGGCAAAGATGCTGGGTAACTCGTGTGTGACCATGACCACGGTGGCGCCGGTGCTCTGCTGTAATTGCACGATGAGCTGGTCCAGCAGGCTGGAGCTGATCGGGTCCAGACCAGCTGAGGGCTCATCGAAAAATAAAATATCGGGGTCCAGGGCAATGGCCCTGGCCAGGGCTGCGCGTTTGCGCATGCCGCCGCTTATTTCCGATGGATAGTAGTTCTGATAGCCGTCCAGGCCAACCAGCGCGAGTTTGTAGGCAATAATGTCAGCGCGATCCGCAGCGGAGTGGCGGGTGTAGAGTTGCAGGGGCAGTTCGACGTTTTCTGCCAGAGTCATGGCGCTGAACAGACCGCCACTCTGGTAAGTGATGCCCCAGCCGCGGCGCATGACCTCGCGCTCTTCGTCACTGGCGGTGAAGAAGCTTCGCCCCGCGTAGCTGATGTCGCCGGCTGCCGGGCTCAGCAGTCCCAGCATGTGTTTCAACAGGGTGCTTTTGCCGCAGCCGCTGCCGCCCATAATGACGAAGATATCCCCGCGATTGATATCGAAGTTGAGGTCCTTCTGGATAAGCCTGGTGCCATAGGCCATGGTCAGGTTGTTGACCGTAATGTGGGCTTCGCTCATCAGATATTCAACTGCTGGAAGATAATGTTGATGGCAGCGTCTGCGACGATCAGGTAGACAACGGCAGTGACCACCGCCTCAGTAGCTGCCTGGCCCACTGCGGCGGAACTGCGGCCACTGTTGATCCCGGAACGACAGCCGGCTACCGCGATAAGCATGCCGAAGATGACGCTCTTGACCAGGCCCACAGACAGATGGGCCATGCTGATTGCGCTTTCGCCCTGGGCGATGTACATCAGGGGGGTAATGCCCATTCCGCCGGCGACTATACCGCCGCCCACCATGCCCAGGAGGTTGGCGTACAGCGTCAGCAGCGGCATCATAACCAGCAGCGCGAGTATCCTCGGTACAACCAGGAACTCCATGGGAGATATACCCATAGTGGTAATCGCGTCGATCTCCTCGTTTGTCTGCATGGTGCCCAGTTGCGCAGCGTAAGCGGCGCCTGTCCTGCCTGCCATGACCACGGCTGTCATCAGGGCGCCCATTTCCCTGAGCATGCCGATGACCACCAGGTCCGCGACATAGATACCCGCGCCGAACTGCTGTAACTGCACAGCACCGAGGTAAGCCAGAATCATGCCCACCAGGATGCTGGTCAGGCTGATGATGGCGAAAGCGTCCGGGCCGGCCTGGTAGCAGAAGTTACGAAAATCCGAGAACCGGGTGGTCGCCTTGCCGGTGACCAGTCGGGCCAGAGCAATTCCCAGTTCCCCCAGGAAGTCCAGCGAGCCCACTGCCGCGTCACGCACCTCGCGCAGCAGGTGGCCTGGATCCATGGATTGGTACCAGGGAAGTGCGGGGCTAGCGCCCGGCTCGTGCGGGGGTACTGCGCTGGCCACGTCCAGTAATTGCTTCGCGCTGGCGGGAAAATTGCGAGTGGCGAAGCGTATATTGTCGTCCCGACACTGGTTGTAGCACTGCAGCAGAAACGCCATCAGCACGGAGTCCCAGTCTCCCAGACTCTCGCCGTCCACCACCAGTTCTTTGGCAGTGATACAGCAGAGATCTTCTTTCAGAATCTGGAAATCGCGGTGTGTATTACCCTGCACCCAATCGCCGCTGATCACAAGCACGGCGCTGTCCCGGTCATCGGTCAGCAGGTCGAATCCTGGAGGTTGTGGGGTCATTGTTTTCATGTCAAAGCGCAGAATCGCAGCAGCAGTCTATAGCCTTGGGCGCCTGTCTGTCACCCTGCACCAGCCTGCGACGTCGGGGACTTTAGCTGAAGGGCAGTGTTGGCAGTACCGGGCGTAAGGCATCCTGTGCCTTGCGGTACACTTCTTCGACAGGTGTGAGGTTGCCCACCTCGCGGCGGCGGGAGATCATGGTGACCGGGAACAGGAAATTGTCGCTGGTCTTGTAACGCAGGGCCCGGCTGCGCCCGACCCGGTCTTCGTATACGACCCAGTGCAGGTTCAGTTGTGCGGCCAGCAGGTCGCCCAGGATGATGCCCATGGCCTGAAGTTCCCGAGTCTGATCCTGGCGCACTATCTGCTCGTCCAGCAGGCGTTGCAGCAGGGCGATGTCGTTGTCCCGGTCGCCGCTGAATTGGCGGCCCAAGTGGCGCTGCGCCAATTCTCCCAGCAGGTCGCGCTGTTGTTGCATGAACTGGCGGTCAACATCTGACAGTTCACTGATCCGCGCCTCATCCTGGGCGATTGTCCAGGGTGAGAGTGTCAGCAGCAGCATCGGCAGCCAGAGTAATCTTCGCAGTTCCATCATTTGCGGGCCTCCAGTGGGGTGTCAGTAGGAGGATAGCAGCACTACCTATTTTGACCCAAGCTGGTTGTCATCCCCGTCCCTTCATGGATAATGGCCATCTTCCCAGCGGACCGATTCGCGGTACCTTTCGTCCGCCAGAATTTTTCGGAGAATACTTGATGATAACCGGCAGTATTGTCGCTCTGGTGACGCCCATGCAGGGCGATGGCAGCGTCGACTGGGACGCCCTGGATCGATTGCTGGACCTGCACATGGGCGCGCAAACCAGCGCTATCGGCGCCGTGGGCACCACCGGGGAAAGTGCCACCCTGAGTGTTCCCGAGCACTGTGAGGTGATCAAGCACTGTGTGCAGTATGTGGCGGGCCGCATTCCCATCGTGGCCGGTACCGGCGCGAATGCCACCCGGGAGGCGATTGAGTTGACCAGGGCTGCCGCCAACGCTGGCGCTGATGCCTGTTTGCTGGTCACTCCCTACTATAACCGTCCCACCCAGAATGGCCTGTATGAGCACTTTAAAGCCATCGCAGAAGCGGTCGATGTGCCCCAGATCCTGTATAACGTCCCCGGGCGCACTGCTGTCGATATGCACAATGACACGGTGCTGCGACTGGCAGGTATCGCCAATATCGTCGGTATAAAAGATGCCACTGGTGACCTTGAGCGGGGGCGTGATCTGATTGCCCGCTGCGGGGAGCAGCTTGCTGTGTACTCCGGCGACGACGCCACCGCGATGGAGCTTATTCTGGCCGGTGGCAGCGGTAATATTTCAGTCACCGCCAACGTTGTGCCGGAGCTGATGGCAGAGCTGTGCCGGCTGGCCGCTGCGGGTGACCGGGCGGGTGCCGGCGCGATCAATGACAAGCTGGCACCACTTAACCGCGCACTGTTTCTCGAGGCTAACCCTATCCCGGTGAAATGGGCGTTACAGCAACAGGGGCTGATAGGAGCTGGCATACGTCTGCCGTTGACGCCACTCGACAGCAAATTCCATGACGAGGTCAGAGCGGCCTTGCAGCAGGCAGCAGCGTTATGATGGTGACTGGATTTCCGGCGCGCGCGGCGTTGGTCGGCATGTTGGTTGTCGTGCTGCCTGCCTGTGGTTACCTGTTTGGTGATGAGGGCGTGTTTCGCGATACTTCCGAAGACTACAAGAAAGCACCGGACATGCCGGTGATACAGGTTCCGCAGGGAAAAAGCACTGAAGCCTTGCAGGAAATCTATCCGGTGCCGCCGGCGCGCAGCTCGGTGGTCCGCAGCGGCGAATTTGAGGTGCCCCGGCCAACACCCCTGGTGGCCAGCGGCGCGGACGAGACCGTGCGCATACAGCGCCTTGGTGACGATAGCTGGGCGCTGATCGCTGAAGCCCCCGGTCAGGTGTGGCCACAGGTGCGTGGCTTCCTCGCCGGCGCCGGTATTGGCGTATCCAGGGTGGACGCCCGTGCCGGCGTGCTGGAGACGGGTTGGTTGCAACTCGAGTCGGCGCCCATGAACAGCCGTTTTCGTATGCGCATTGAGCAGGGTGTGCAACGGGGCACCAGTGAGCTGCACGTGTTGCAGCAGAACCAGGCTGGTGAGGTGAGCAGTTGGCCAGAACGCTCGGACAACGTAGAGCAGGAAGCAGAAATGCTGCGTTCTCTCGCGCAGTATATTGCCAACAGCGCGGATGCCGCCCCTGTTTCCATGATTGCGGAGCAGGGGATCGCTGCCGGTGGGCGGATTTCGCTGCAGGAGAAGCCGGACGGTGAGCCCTATATTTTGTTGCAACTGCCTTTTGACCGTGCCTGGGCATCACTTGGCCGCGCACTGGAGAAGTCCACTTTTGAAGTGAAAGACCGTGATCGTAGTCAAGGCCTTTACTATGCCCGCTTCCTGGGGCCCGAAGGGGGAGTGGATGAAGGTTGGTTCAGCTGGCTGTGGGATGTCGAGGAGGAGCACCCGCATGCTGGTGACAGCTTCATCGTCTCCATGGAAAACCGCGGTGACGCGGGTGTGCACATCTTTTTACGAGCGCAGGATGACGCGACGGAGTTGACTGTGCGCAACCAGCAGGCATTGCTGTCTCTGATCAAGGGCAATATCAACTAACTTACCGCGAAGGGGTTTCAGGCCGCTGATGCGTTTTGCTTCGCTAGGTTCGGGCAGCAAGGGCAACGCCACAATCGTTCAGTCCGGAGACACCCTGCTGATGATCGATTGTGGGTTTTCGCTGCGTGAGACCACCCGGCGCATGGTGAGACTGGGCCTGGAGCCGGAGCAACTCCAGGCTATTCTGGTTACCCATGAGCACAGCGATCATTGCGCCGGTGTCGCTCGCCTGTCGCGTCGCTACAATATTCCGGTCTATCTCACCCATGGCACAGCTGCCAGCGGGCGCTGCGATGGCAGCCACGAGTTTCGCTGCTTCAACTGTGACGAACACATCCAGATTGGCGATATTGACGTGCAGACCGTTGCCGTACCGCACGATGCCGCCGAACCCTGCCAGTTTCGCCTGTCCAGCAATGGCCGTTCACTGGGCGTTCTCACCGATCTCGGCTGCGTTACCCCGCACGTGGTCGCCAGCTACCGCGGCTGCGACAGTCTGTTACTGGAGTTCAATCACGACGCCGATATGTTGCAGCAAGGGGCCTATCCTGCCCAGTTGAAACGTCGGGTCGGCGGGGACTGGGGGCACCTGAACAACCACCAGGCTGCCCAGCTGCTGCAACAGCTCGATTGTGCCGAAACGCTCAATAATCTGGTGGTCGCTCATATCAGCGATAACAATAATTCGCGCGACTGTGCCGAGCAGGCCTTGAGTACGGTGCTCGATTCGCTGGAGGAAGTAGTTTGGGCCCACCAGAACGAGGGGTTCAGCTGGCTTCAGGTCTAGCTTTCCAGAGGTGGTACTGCGGCTTCCTGCGCTGACGCTTTGCGCTCTTCTTCTGCCCGGTTGCGCTTCCAGCGCCGGTTACTCCACAGCCAGCTTTCCGGTTCGTCTCGAATGGCCTCTTCTGCCATCTCTACATAGCGCTCGGTGATCACGTGAGACGTCTTGTCGTAAGGCGGGCTGGCAAAGGGTTTGAACTCTATCTCGTAGTATCCGGTGCGGCGGCGTCGGCACTGGGCGAAAATCACCGGAAACCCCGTCATTTTTGCGATCGTTTCCGCGCCAAGGTAAAAGTTCGCTTCCTGATGCATGAAGGTAGTCCAGAGGCCCCTCTCGCTGCGAATAGGCGACTGATCCGCCACCATGACAAACAGCCGAAACTCCCTGCGCCGACGCAGTATGTCGCGGGTGGATTCCGCCACGGCTAGCGGCCGGGAGCCGAACTGACTGCGAATCTCGTGAATAAGTTTGTCTACCGAGGGGTTGTGCAGGGGCTTGTAAACCGGGTCGATGGGAATCTGGTAGTAGCTGGTGGCACCGTGCAGCATCCACTCCCAGTTGCCCTGATGAATGGTGACCACGATGGCCGAGCGGGTAAAGCCTTCGGTCTGCTGCTCAAGAACATCGGGATTGACCACACGTGCCCGCTGCAGAAAGTCCTCCCGCCGCATGCGCCGGGCTTTGACGATCTCCAGAGCCACCTGGCTGATCCGGTAATAGAAACGTCTGCCCAGGCGGGCCAGTTCCCCCGCTGATTTCTCTGGAAATGCCCTGGCCAGGTTGTCTCTCACCACGTCGCGGCGGTAGCGAAAGACATGGTAGAGAAAGATATACCCCAGCCATGCCACCGCGTAGAGCAGGGGAAATGGCAGATAACCCAGCAGGCGGTAGATCATGGTTTGGCACAGTGCGCTGGCAGGTTGATCTCCTCCAGCTGGAACAGTGCAGCCGAGCCGGGGCACTGCAGCTGGGCGTTCCCCGAGAGGTCCAGTACCCGCAGGGAGAGCAGTTCGTAGAGCGGTACCGGGTCAACCACATCGTTGTTGTCCAGGTAAAGGCTGCGCAGCGATGACAGGGTTGTCAGCGCGACCAGGTTCCGAATACTGTTGCCGGACAGAGACAGCTCACGCAGCCCGGTAAATATTTGCAGTCCGTCAAGACTGCTGATGCCGGCGTGGTTGCAGTCGAGCTTCAGCAGTTCATTGGGGCGGGTCACTTGCTGATCAATGACTGCCTGTTCTACGCAGGTGCGCAGGGCGTCGTCTGTGACGGACAGTCCGGACAGCAGCGGGCGAGGCGTATACACGCGCTTCTCGTTGACGGTGAGGTCATAGTTGCTGCAGCCGGTGATGATTGCCAGCAGGGCTGCCAGTTTGATCCAGTGCGACATTGTCGCTTCCTCCAGAAGTGTGCCCGTCAGTACTCGCGTATTTTGCCCGTAGCCGAGGCGCCATTGGCTACCTATAATAACATTGCCAGAGAGAGAAATTCGGAAAGCCTGATGACAAAGCCCGGCAATGCGGGGAAGCGTTCCCCGGACAGCCCCAGCAGCCATGGAGATGCGATCTCACTGGTGCAGCGTGGGAACTTGAAGAACCTGGAGATCACACTGCGCAAGCAGTGGCGACTGGGGCAGAATATCGTACTGTGCTGGAGCGCAGACGAACGCGGCCTGCTGGTTATCTTCGTGCCGCATTACTTCCTTGGCAACTACTGTGCCGGGGACGAGCAGCATCGAGGCAATGAGGAGTTCATACGCGAGCTGATATCGGGCGAGCGGCGCAAGACCCGCGAGGAGATGTTCGCCGTGTCTGAGCGGCTGGGTGTCTCTCCCACTTTCATCAAGCTGGATACGGCGCTGTCGGAGGAGTCACCCGTGCTGCGGCAGGTGGAGCAGCTTATTCGACGCTATGGCCTGAGCTATGTCGATAGTCGCGCCGTGTTGCTCTTCGATATAGTGGAATTTTCCCTGTATACACCCTTTGAGCAGGCCAGTCAGCTCAACAGCCTGTCTTATTCACTGAACTCGGCGTACAACAAACTGTTGGCGCGGGGTATAGAAATTAACTTTGCGCGCACCACCACCGGTGATGGCTATTACATCTGGAACCGCAGCCTGGGTCCTGAAGCCAACCTTGATCTGTTTTATTTTATGCTGCTGGTGGTTGCTGATAACGCCGCTGCTCGCGCGGCGTCACGTGGCAATACCGTGCCGGTGATCCGTTCTGCCTACCACATAGGTGGGCACTACGAGCTCTACCAGGCTGAGGGGGTGAATCCCACTGTCCTGAGCTACATCGTTGGAGACGTCACCATCGAACTGGCACGCATGGTCGGTTTGGCACAGTCAGAGCAAATTCTGATAGGGGACTTTGCCACCCACATCGGTGAAGGGGCGTTGTCTTCTGCCAAGGTTTCCACGCCTGCATTTGTCGCCGCCTGTCATCGTCGCCTGTCTTCGCTGTCGGGCATTCAACTTGCCGGGAAAACCATCTCTTCAATTGGCTGTCGCTTGAGCGAGCATGAAGACGATAACGGCGAGTCGATACCACGGCGGTTTCGCATCACCGACAAACACGGTCTGTCTCGCTATGCGTTTAATCTTGAGCTGACTGTCGACACCGGCGAGGAAACCACCCGGCTGGGGCTGGATGAGGCCCGGCTGCCAGGTCATGCGCCTGCGTCGGATGAGGTGCCTGCCGATTCCACCGCGCCATTGCCTCCTTGCCCTGAGCCGGATCATCCGGCGCCGCCCGCATCGGCTGAAGAGTTATTCGACGATTTGGCCGGCTTGTTAAAGAAGCGTCACGGCAGCATTACTGAGGAGTGATTGTTCTTGCCTGGTGATGCCAGGGCGCAGCTGGCGATTTGCGCCCGTTCTGAGCAGGCCCTGCCGACAGCGCACAGGCTGGCAGAGCTGCTGCAGCTGCCGCAGGTTCCGCCAGGCACTCTACCCAGTGACTGCAAATCCGCGCAGGCATTGCTGCTTGTCGATACCCAGACACTGGCACTGCAGCTCTGCGGCCGCAAAATGCCCGGTGCAGTCGCGGTGGATTTCGGCGCGGCCGACATGCGTCATCGGCGTGGTGCGGGCCACAACGAACTGCTGGGTAAAGCGGTGGGGATAGGCAAGAAACGGGAGCTGGCGGTACTGGATGCGACAGCGGGGCTGGGGCGAGATGGTTTTGTATTGGCTGATCTGGGTGCGCGAGTGCGCATGTACGAACGCCACCCGGTGGTGGCGGCAATGCTCGAGGCCGGAATCAGGGCTGCCCAGACGTCGTCGGATGCGTGGTTGGCGGGAGTGGTCTCGCGGATGAGCCTGTGTTCGCAGGATGCGCGGCAAACTGATCCGTCGCAGCTCTGCCAGGCAGACGTTATCTACCTTGACCCCATGTTCGAACGCCGCGACAAGTCTGCTGCGGTGAAAAAGGAGATGGCACTGTTCCAGTTTCTTCTGCAGGATGAGCCGGAAGATGAAGCCGATTTGCTGCGCTGGGCGCTGCAGCGTCCGGTAGCCAGAGTGGTGGTTAAACGGCCAGCCAGAGCGGCGCCCCTGGCGGGTATGACGCCGTCCCACAGTATCCGAGGCAAGGCAGTGCGCTACGATGTCCACGTGTTGGCAGGTCTTTGCTAGCGCAAGTCTGGCGAGCCTTCCATGCACACTTTTTTCACCCCAATGGGAAATAATTATGTCCGAACACAAAAAAACCGCGCTGGTGACCGGGGCCTCGTCAGGCCTGGGGGCCGAGTTTTGTCGGCAACTGGCAGCACAATGCCCGGTTGTCATTGCTGTGGCCCGGCGTCGAGACCGTTTGCAAGATCTGCGTGATGAACTGGCGGGCAAGGCAGAGCTGCATATTGTTGAAGCGGACTTGTTGACTGTAGAGGGTGTTGCAGCCGCACTGGAAGCACTGCGGCAGAAAGGTCCGGTGGATGTGTTGGTGAACAATGCCGGCTTCAGCCCGTTTGGCAATTTTGCCGATCTGGAGGTTGGCGTGCAGCGGGATATGCTGACCCTGCATTGCGATACCAGCATCAGTCTGTGCCGGGCGGCAATACCGTTCATGCAGCAGCTTGGTGGTGGCTCCATCATCAACGTGTCTTCTCTCGGCGCTTTTATGCCGGGTCCCAAACTGGCCGTTTATGGCGGGAGCAAGGCGATGCTCAACTATTTTTCGCTTTCTTTGCAGCAGGAACTGGAGGGCTCAGGCATTGCCGTACAGGCGCTGTGCCCGGGATTGGTACGCACTGAAATCCACGAACCAATGAAGGCGCAGGGCTTTGTTGCCGAAGCGTTTCCTGAGTCCATGTGGATGGAGGCTGACGAGGTTGTTGCCGCCAGCCTGCAGGCGCTTGGCAGTGGCAGGGTATTGGTGGTTCCCGGCGAAGGGAACCTGGAACTGGCCCGCATGGGTGTGCAGCGGACGCTGGACGCGCTAGCGCACTAGCAATGAATGTATGATTCGGCGGTAGATAGCGGTCAGTCGCGGCAGGTCCGGGGCGTGCACCGCTTCGTCGATCTTGTGGATGGTGGCGTTCACCGGACCCAGTTCCACCACCTGCGCCCCACTGGGAGCGATAAAGCGCCCGTCTGAGGTACCGCCTGCAGTGGACAACTCGGCGACAGTTCCCAACTCTTCCCTGATGCTGTGGATGGCAGCATCTACCAGTTCCCCGCTGGGGGTGAGGAAGGCTTGCCCGCTAAGGTTCCAACTCAGATCGTAGACCAGGTCGTGCGCATTGAGGATAGCCTCTGTGCGTTGGCGCAACTCCGAATCGGTGACGGCGGTGGAGAAGCGGAAGTTGAACACCACCTCAAGATGACCGGGTATCACATTGGTTGCACCCGTACCGCCATTGATGTTGGATATTTGCAATGACGTGGGCGGAAAAAAACGGTTGCCCTCGTCCCACAGTTCGGTGGTCAACGCATGCAGCGCGGGCATTGCCCGGTGAATCGGGTTGTCGGCCAGTTGTGGGTAGGCGATATGCCCCTGCGTGCCTTTTATGGTCAACGTAGCGTTGAGCGAGCCTCGTCGCCCGTTCTTGATAACATCGCCAAGACGCTCACTGCTGGAGGGTTCGCCGACCAGGCACCAGTCGATGTGCTCTCCTTGCGCTGCCAGCCATTCCATCACCCTGACGGTGCCATCCACTGCCGGGCCTTCCTCGTCGGAGGTAAGGAGAAACCCAATACGCCCTGCGTGTGCGGGGTGTTCGCTTACAAATTCCTCACAGGCCACCACCATTGCCGCCAGGCTGGCTTTCATGTCTGCCGCGCCACGGCCGTATAAGGTGTCACCCAGCAGGGTGGGCTCGAACGGTGGTGTTTGCCACTGCTCCTCGGGGCCGGTGGGGACCACGTCCGTGTGGCCGGCAAATACCAGCAGCGGACCGCTGTCTCCACGCACGGCCCATAAATTGTCCACATCGCCAAAGCGCAGTGTTTGGCAGTGAAAGCCTATGGCCTCCAGGCGTGCAGCCATCAGCGCCTGACAGCCAGCATCGTCGGGGGTGACAGAGGGGCGGCTGATCAGGTCACAGCAAAGTTCCAGCGTTTTATTCAAAGCCATGTCCGCACACCTAGTTATTGGCGTGCAGTTCCTCGTTCAGTTCCACCGCAGAGCGGTTGGTGAGGCACTCTACAGCGCCATTGGTTGAGTTGCGGCGAAACAGCAGGTCGGATTTGCCTGCCAGCTCCCGCGCCTTGGTTGTTTCCACGGGCAGGCCTTGTGCATCAAGCATGGTGACCTTGGTGCCGGCGGTGATGAACAGGCCTGCTTCTACTGTGCAGCGGTCACCCAGGGGAATGCCTATACCTGCGTTGGCGCCGATCAGGCATTCACGACCCACCGATATGATGATGTTGCCGCCGCCGGAAAGCGTGCCCATAGTCGAACAGCCGCCGCCGAGATCAGAGCCTGCCCCCACCTGCACGCCGGCTGAGATACGACCCTCTATCATGCCAGGGCCGTCCGTGCCGGCGTTAAAGTTGACAAAGCCTTCGTGCATGATCGTCGTGCCCTCACCAAGATGAGCACCCAGGCGTACTCGCGCCGTGTGGGCAATGCGTACGCCGGAAGGCACCACGTAGTTGGTCATTTTCGGGAACTTGTCCACGCAGCTGACCTCCAGCACGTCACCGCGCAAACGCGCATTCAACTGGCGCTCGGGGAGCTCATCGATATCCACGGCACCCTCATTGGTCCAGGCTACGTTTGGCAGCACCCCGAACAGTCCGTCCAGCGACGTGCCGTGGGGTTTGACCAGCCGATGTGAGAGCAGGTGCAGCTTCAGGTAACCCTGTGGCACGTTCTCGGGTGGCAGGTCATCGGCAAGCAGTACCGCTACCGCGGGACGGCCGCTGTCCATGAGCCGGCCGGCCAGGGTGGCCTGTTCTGTCTCTCCGGCATCGGCCAGCGAGCTTTGCAGTGAGCGCAGCGCGTCGGCACTCAGCGCGCTGTTACTGTCCAGCCCCGCCGCAGCTGCTGCCAGTTCAGGGGAAGGGGTAAGCAAAGGTCTGGGAAAAAACACTTCCAGCCATTCGCCCTTGCTGTTGTGAGTGCCTACGCCAAGGCCGAAGGCAAACGCATTGTCTGTCATGGTGAGATGTGTCCTGTGTCCACCCTAAAGGGTGTGATGGTTAAAAATGGTCTGATAATTGGCGGCGGAAAAACCGCAGTGCAGCTCGTGTCCTGTATCCAGCACGGGGCGTTTGAACAGGGTGGGTTGCACCAGGATAGCGCTGAGCGCGGAAGCATCATCCATGTTGTCACGCACACCCTGGTCAAGGCTTTTCCAGGTAGTGCTGCGTTTGTTAACCAATGCTTCCCACCCCAGTGCCTGCAGCCATTGTGCCACGGTTTCCTGCTCCAGGCCGTCTGCGCGCACGTCATGGAAGCGATACTCGATTTCTCTGTCCTCCAGCCACTTGCGGGCTTTCTTGACGGTGTCGCAGTTTTTGATGCCATAGAGGGTGATCACGTAAGGTCCTCACACTGGTTCTTTGCGGGTGCGCAAGCATAGCAAATCAGACTCTTCAGATATAGCGATCGCGGGTGCTATAGTCTGCCCGGTAGTAGACTGCCGAACCAACAACAGGAGAAAGTACGTATGGAACTGTTCAATGCCGAACTGGCCCTGCCCATGGCCGCGATGCTGACGCTGACCCTGCTGGTATGGGTGTATATGTTTGTGCGTCGCATGGGCTACCTGACGGCCAATGAGGTAGATGCAGAACAGCTGAAAACCCCTGCGGAAGTCGCGGCGATACTGCCGGCTGACGTCGCTGGCCCGGGAAACAATTTCAAGAACCTGTTGGAGGTTCCCGTGCTGTTTTACGTGATTTGCCTGTATCTCACCGTGTTCGGCCTGGTGGATGCCTTGCACGTAAACTGCGCCTGGATATTTGTGGTAGGCCGAGTCATACACAGTTTGATTCATTGCACCTATAACAAGGTCATGCACCGTTTTCTGGTGTACCTGATCTCGTCTATCGCGGTTTGGGTAATGATAGTGCGCGGTTTGCTGGCAGTGCTGTAAACCGCTTCAGTTAGCGCCGGCTGCCTTGAGTACAGCGGCGTAAGGTACGCCATGGCGATGTGTGGAAATAATCTCGCAAACGGAGCGTCCTTCCCGGTCACAGGCATTAATATCCCGTTTTTGCTCGCAAAAGAAGCCAACGAACAGCTCAAAGTCCGACGGGCGCATGCTCTGATACGCTTTCAGCAGCATGTGGAAGTTCTCGTCACTGCCGTCATGAGGGCGAACGTCGAGAAAGCTGCGCACGCGTTCTTCGGTCCAGACTTCATCCAGTACCTTTTCCTTGTCTTTTTTCATTGGGTCATCTCTCTATTTCGTGTTTTTCCCGGTCACGCGCCTGCGCACGCGGTTATGTCAGTTTCTTCGCCAGCAGCTGGTTGACCATTTGTGGGTTGGCCTGTCCTTTGGATAACTTCATTATCTGGCCAACAAAGAAACCCAGCAGTTTTTTGCGTTTGGCCTCGTCTGCGGCCAGGTACTGTTCCACCTGTGCCGCGTTACTGGCGATCACCTCGTCGACCATGCTCTCCAGGGCACCGGAGTCCGAGACCTGTTTCAGTCCCCTGGCTTCAATGATGTCGTCAGCGTTGCCTTCTCCCTGCCACATGGCTTCGAAAACCTGTTTGGCGATCTTGCCGGAGATGCTGTGGTCCAGTATGCGAACGATCAACTCGCCGAGTTGTTGCGCCGAAACCGGGCTGTCGTTTATGCCCAGTTCGTGTTTGTTGAGCTGGCCCATGAGTTCGACCTGAACCCAGTTCGCCGCGATTTTGGCATCGCTGCAGTGGCGCACCACGGTTTCATAGTAGGCGGCCAGGGCCGGGCTGTCGGACAGTACGCTGGCATCGTAGGCAGACAATTGGTACTGCTCGACAAAACGCTTGCGCTTGTCCATGGGCAGTTCCGGTAGCCCGCGCCGAACTTCTTCCACATAGGCCTCGTCTATCACTACCGGGAGCAGATCTGGCTCGGGGAAGTAGCGATAGTCGTTGGCCACTTCCTTGCTGCGCATGGGGCGGGTTTCGTCCCGGTCTGCATCGTATAGCCTGGTTTCCTGCACGACTCTGCCGCCGCTCTCGAGGATCTCGGCCTGGCGCTCGAATTCATGGCGAATGGCGCGTTCCACAAACCGGAAAGAGTTGACGTTCTTGATTTCTGCGCGTGTACCCAGTTCCTTGCTCCCCATGGGTCGCAGGGAAATATTGATGTCACAGCGCATGGAGCCTTCGGCCATATTGCCGTCGGAAATACCCAGGTAGATGACCAGGCTGTGCAGCGCCTTGAGATAAGCTACCGCTTCCGCCGCATTGCGTATGTCCGGTTCACTGACAATTTCCAGCAGCGGAGTACCCGCACGGTTGAGGTCGATGCCGCTCATGCCGTGAAAATCTTCGTGCAATGATTTTCCCGCATCTTCCTCCAGGTGTGCACGGGTGATGCCGATCTGGCGGCTGCCGCCATCTTCCAGCTGAATTTCGAATTTTCCGGCGCCAACGACAGGTTCAGCAAACTGGCTTATCTGGTAGCCCTTTGGCAGATCAGGATAGAAGTAGTTCTTGCGGTCGAATACCGAGCGCATGCCTATGCTGGCGCCGATTCCGAGACCAAACATGACGGCGTAGCGCACCGCCTGCTCGTTCAGCACGGGCAGCATTCCGGGCATTGCCAGGTCGACGGCACTGGCCTGTGTATTGGGTTCGGCGCCGAATGTAGTGGGCGAGCCTGAGAAAATCTTGGAGCGGGTGGCCAGCTGTAAATGCACTTCCAGGCCGATCACGGTTTCCCACTGCATCAGAGCGTACCTCCGGTAACGGGTGCCTGTTGGTGCCAGTCAGTTGCTTGCTGGTAGCGATGGCCCACGTTGAGCAATTGCGCCTCGGCGAAATGACGGCCTATCAACTGTAGCCCCACAGGTTTGCCATCGACGAAGCCGGCAGGAACGGATATGCCTGGAAGTCCTGCAAGATTCACAGCCAGGGTGTATACGTCCTCCAGATACATTGCCACTGGATCATCGGACTTCGCGCCAAGCGGAAAAGCGGTACCCGGCGTCGTTGGCCCGGCGATGATGTCGACCTGCTCGAAGGCAGCCGTGAAATTATCGCTGATCAGGCGCCGCGCCTGCTGGGCTTTTTTGTAATACGCATCGTAATAGCCGGCGGAGAGGGCGTAGGTTCCTACCAGGATGCGGCGCTTTACCTCATCGCCAAAGCCCTCTTCGCGGGTGCGGGTGTAGAGATCGTGCAGGTCACCAGGGTCCTCGCAGCGATGACCGTAGCGCACCCCGTCATAACGGGAGAGGTTGGTGGAGGCTTCTGCCGGGGCGATGATGTAGTAGGCTGGGATGGTCAGCTTGCTGTTGGGCAGGTTGATGTCCACCAGGCTGGCACCCTGTGATTCGAGCTCCTGCAATGCCGCCTGAATGCATGCGCCTGTGCCGGGATCCAGCCCTTCTCCGAAGTACTCCCGTGGCAGTCCAATACGCAAGCCCTTGAGTGGCTGTTCAAGGTCCTGGGTATAGTCCTGTACAGGGTCCTGGGCTGAGGTCGAATCCAGCGGGTCGTGACCGGCCATGGTGTTCAACAGCAGGGCGCAGTCCAGGGCGGTATGAGCCATGGGGCCGCCCTGGTCGAGGCTGGACGCGTAAGCCACCATCCCCAGGCGCGAAACCCGACCGTAGGTGGGCTTCAGGCCGGTGATGCCGCAGAACGCTGCGGGCTGACGGATGGAGCCGCCAGTGTCTGTGCCGGTCGCGGCAGGCGCCAGCAGCGCCGCTACTGCCGCTGCAGAGCCCCCGGAGGAGCCGCCAGGTACGGTGGTCTGGTCCCAGGGGTTTTTCACCGCGCCATAGAAACTGTTTTCGTTGGAGGAGCCCATGGCGAACTCGTCCATGTTGGTCTTGCCCAGGATTATCGCGCCGGCTTCGTTGAAGCGTTTGATGACCGTGGCATCGTACGGTGGGATGAAGTTATCCAGCATCCTCGAACCGCAGCTGGTGCGCAGGCCCAGGGTGCAGAAAATGTCCTTGTGTGCAATGGGTATGCCGGTCAGGGCTGTCGCATTATCACTGGCAAGCCTCTGGTCTGCTGCAGCGGCAGCCGCCAGGGCGGCGTCCTTATTCAGGGTGATAAAAGCGTTGTAAATGGGGTCAAGCTCTTCAATTCGGCTGCAGAAGTGTTGCGTCAACTCCACGCTGGAGAAACGCTTCTCCCGCAGCCCCTGGGCCAGCTGGGCGACTGTTTGTGTGTGCATGATGGGTGTCCTGATGTGGGGAATGTCGCCTAGTCGATCACTTTGGGCACAAGGTAGAGGCCCTGTTCCACTGCCGGAGCGATAGCCTGGAAGGCGTCACGTTGGTCGCTCTCGGTTACTTCGTCGACGCGCAGGCGCTGGGTGGCGTCCAGGGGGTTGGCCATGGGCTCCACGCCATCTGTCTCTGCGGCCTGCAACTGGTCAACCATGCCGAGGATTTCTGTGATACGTCGGGTCACATCGCCTATCTGCTCATCGGCGATACGGATGCGCGCCAGCTCCGCGATTTTTTCGATCTCGTCTTGCTCAATAGCCATCTTGTTACAACCGGGGATAGCCGCCAGAGTGCGGCAGGGGCGCTAAACTTAACACATTTGCGCCTTGCCCAAAATCCCCGCGGTTGTTACAGTTGCGCGATTAATTTATCTCCACATAAAACGGTCAAAAACCGCCGCATTGAAAGGGCTCTCCTCCTGATGCGCGGGTGGTAGGGGAGCGAGCAGGCCAGTCTGGCCCGGTGACCCATCGTATTCAAAAGGTTGTAAAACTTAATGCTGAAAAAACTGCGTGGGGTTTTCTCCAACGATCTCTCTATTGACCTGGGTACTGCCAACACCCTGATTTACGTGCGTGACAAGGGAATCGTCCTCGACGAGCCGTCCGTTGTCGCCATTCGTATCCACAATGGTCAGAAAACCATAGAAGCTGTTGGCACCGAGGCCAAGCGCATGTTGGGCAGAACGCCCGGCAATATCACCGCGATACGTCCTCTCAAGGACGGGGTGATAGCCGATTTTCAGGTCACCGAGAAAATGCTGCAGCATTTCATTGCCAAAGTGCATGAAAGCCGCTTCATTCGACCCAGCCCCAGGGTACTGGTCTGCGTGCCCTGCATGTCCACACAGGTTGAGCGTCGTGCTATACGAGAATCTGCGCTGTCGGCAGGGGCTCGCGAGGTGCGCCTCATAGAAGAGCCCATGGCGGCGGCCATCGGTGCCGGACTGGATGTGGAAGAAGCCAGTGGCTGCATGGTTGTAGATGTGGGTGGTGGCACTACCGAGATTGCCATTATTTCTCTCAACGGCATTGTTTACCGCGATTCTGTGCGCGTCGGCGGTGACCGCTTTGATGAGTCTATTGTCTCTCACGTCCGCCGCCGTTACGGCAGCCTGATCGGCGACGCCACGGCGGAGAAGATCAAAATGGAGGTGGGCTGCGCCTTCGGCGGCTCGGATTTACGTGAAATTGACGTGCGTGGACGCAACCTGGCCGAGGGTGTGCCACGCAGTTTCACTCTCGACAGCGATGAGATTCTGGAGTCACTGCAGGATCCACTGTCGTCGATAGTGCAGGCGGTAAAGTCTGCGCTGGAGCAGTCGCCGCCCGAACTGGCCGCCGATATTGCCGAAAGCGGTATTGTGCTCACCGGCGGAGGCGCTCTGCTGCGCGACCTCGACCGGCTTATCTCCGAAGAGACCGGGTTGCCGGTCATCGTGGCCGAAGACCCACTGACCTGCGTGGCACGCGGCGGTGGTCGTGCGATGGAGTTTATGGACAGGCGAACCATAGACCTGTTGTCCACTGAATAAGTAAACTGTCCCCCGGAGTTTCCGCAGGAATCGCACAGGAGAGGACATCAAGCCACTATTCGTCAAAGAGTCCACGCTCGGGCTGCGTCTGCTGTTGATTACGCTGGTCGTGCTGGCATTGCTGCTGGCTGACCTGCGTTTCAACTCACTGCGTTATGCCCGTTCGGTGATGGAGGTAGCGGTCGCACCCATCTTCTGGGTGGCTGACATTCCTTCCCGCCTGGCTGATTGGAACGAAGAGCACCTGGTCAGTCGCAGCAATCTGCTTGAGCAGAATGAACGGCTGCGTCGTGAAAACCTGGTGTTGCAAGGGCGCTCCCATCAAATGGCATCCCTGCAGGCCGAGAACGTGCGCCTGCGAGCGCTGTTAAACTCCTCCGCGCTGCTGCGCGATGATGTGCTGGTGGCAGAGTTGATCGGCGTCTCTCCCGACCCGGTCAGACACCAACTGGTGCTGAACAAAGGCGAAGGTGATGCCGTTTTTGTCGGCCAGCCGCTCATTGATGCAGACGGCCTGCTGGGGCAGATTGTTGAGGTCAGCCCGATCACGTCGCGCGCACTGCTGATCACCGATGCCACGCACTCCATCCCGGTTCAGGTCAATCGCAACGGTGTCAGGGCGATCGCCGAGGGCACTGGCAGCCTCACTCTGCTGGAAATTCGCCATGTTTCAGCCACCACTGACATCCGCGAGGGTGACCTGCTGGTGACATCGGGACTGGGCGGTCGCTTCCCCGTGGGATATCCGGTGGCGGTAGTCAATGAAATAGTGCGTGACCCGGGAGAGGCCTTCGCTCGCATCACCGCCACACCCAGCGCCGCGCTTGAACGCAGCCGGCATGTGCTGCTGGTGTTCACGACCAAGCCTGACGTGGGTAACTGAGCGTTGGTTGACCGGGGTCCTTACGCCTACTGGGTTATCCTCGCCAGCTTTTTTGTTGCCCTGGTGCTGGCCGTGCTGCCCATGCCTGAGTGGCTGGCGTGGGGGCGGCCCGAGTGGGTAGCGTTGGTGCTCATTTACTGGGTCATCGCATTGCCCCAGCGCGTGGGTATGTTTACCGCCTTGTTACTGGGGGTGACCCTGGATGTGGCCGAGGGCGCGGTGATGGGACAGAATGCCTTTGCCCTGGTAGCAGTAGCCTTGCTTGCGCTGTTGCTTTACCAACGCCTGCGCGTGTTCAGCATGTGGCAGCAGTCAGCTGTCGTTTTTGTGTTGACCGGCATTAACCAGATGATCTGCCAGTGGGTACAAAACCTCGAGGGAGCCGGTGCCCAGACCTTGTTTTTCCTCCTTCCTGCCGTAACCAGCGCCCTGCTCTGGCCAGTGGTGCTGCACAGTCTGCGCGGTATTCGGCGCCACTATCGAGTGAGTTGATATGCAATTGATTCTGGCCTCTGCCTCACCGCGCCGACGTGAACTGCTGACGCAGATTGGCTTTTGCTATCGCTGTGACCCGGCAAATATAGATGAGTCTGTACTGGCGGGAGAGAAACCCGAGGCCTATGTTGTGCGCATGGCGCAGGAGAAAGCGGCGGCAGTGGCGCAACGCTACGAGGGGCAGCAGGCGGCTGTTCTGGCAGCCGACACCACTGTGGTAATTGATGACGATGTGCTGGGCAAGCCCGTCGACCACTTCGACGGCCTGGGCATGCTGGCAAGGCTGAGTGGGCGCAGCCACACGGTGATGACAGCAATTGCAGTGCGTTTGCCCGACGCAACGGAACTGTCTCAGCGAGTGGAGACCGAGGTGGAATTTATCCAGCTCAGTCGCGAGCTGTGCGATGCCTACCTGGCGACAGACGAACCATGGGACAAGGCCGGGGGCTACGGCATCCAGGGGCTGGCGGGCGCTTTCGTCAGCAGCATACGCGGCAGCTACAGTAACGTGGTCGGGTTGCCTCTGGCGCAAACCTGGCAATTGCTGTCGGGACTGGGCCTGGAGAACGTGCTGGAGGCGTCGGATGAGTGAGGAGATTCTGGTCAATGTGACACCCATGGAAACACGGGTGGCGGTGGTCGATAACGGTATCACTCAGGACATTCATATCGAACGCAGTGTCAGCCTGGGTATGGTAGGCAATATCTACGCAGGAAAGGTGGTGCGCGTGTTGCCGGGCATGCAGGCTGCTTTTGTCGATATCGGCGTCGAGCGCACCAGCTTTATTCATGTTTCCGATATTCATGACCCGGCTCTGGAAGGCCGTGCCCGTGGCAGCGATGCGATTTCCGATCACCTGCATGAAGGCAAGAAGCTGATTGTACAGGTCACCAAGGACCCGCTGGGTAGCAAGGGGGCGCGCCTGACCACGGAACTCTCTGTGTCCTCACGCTACCTTGTATTCATGCCGCAGAACCGGCACGTAGGCGTATCGCAGCGCATTGACGATGCGCAGGAGAGAGCGCGGCTGCAGGCGCTGCTGTCAGAGGCCCTGACTGGCGAAGAGATGACGGATGAGGGCGGTTATATCCTTCGCACCGCGGCGGAGGGGGTGGGACTGGAAGAGATTCGTACGGATTTGCGGTTTTTGAAACGCCTTTGGGCCGCCGTATCCCGGCGTGCCAGGGCCGCGCGTAAGGCGGAACTGCTGTACACAGAACTGCCGCTGCATATGCGCACCGTGCGGGATCTCGCGCGCCCAGGCGTCGAGCGCATACTCATCGATAGCCGCGAGAGTTACTCTGCCCTGGTGGATTTCTGCAGCGAATACATGCCCGAGGTCAGCGGCTTGCTGGAACACTATTCAGGGGAACGCCCACTTTTTGACATGCATGGTATTGAAGAGGACATTCAGCGTGCCCTGAGTCGCAAGGTCAGCCTCAAATCCGGAGGCTACCTGGTTATCGATCAGACCGAGGCAATGACGACAATTGATGTGAATACGGGTTCCTTCGTTGGCCGCCGTAATCTGGAGGAGACGATATTCAAGACCAACCTGGAGGCCGCCACCATGCTTGCGCGGCAGCTGCGAATACGCAACCTGGGTGGCATTATTATCGTTGATTTCATCGATATGCGGGATGAGGAACACAGGCGGCAGGTGCATCGCTCGCTGGAGAAGGCTATGGCCCGAGACCCGGCACGCAACAAGATCACCGACGTGTCGGAGTTGGGTTTGGTAGAAATGACTCGCAAGCGCACGCGAGAGAGCCTGGAGCAGTTACTCTGCGAGGACTGTCCGGTTTGCCAGGGTCGTGGTGTCCTGAAGACAGCCGAGACAGTGTGCTACGAAATATTTCGCGAGATTATGCGTGAAGCCAGGGCCTATGAGGCAGACAGTCTGCTGGTGTTGGCCGCTCAGGGTGTTATCGACAGGTTGCTGGATGAGGAATCCGCCAATCTGGCCGATCTGGAGGAATTTATCGGCAAGCGTATCAGTCTGCGGGTTGAACCCGACAATAACCCGGAACACTTTGACATTGTGCTGCTCTAAGCAGGCGCGACGTCGACAACGGTAGCAACCGCTTTGCAGCATTCCATCTTTCACAAATTGAGCAGCATACTCTGGGGCGTCGCCGTCACGGCAATCGTGTTGCTGGCTACCTATGTAAGTATGGGCCGCTACCTCAGCACCAATTTGCAGAATTGGCAGCAGGAGGTGCTGACGGCCCTCAACAGCCGCTTGCCCTTCGAAATCAAGGCGCAGCGTCTCGTTGGCGAATGGTCTTCCTTTACTCCGGAAATCGTACTGCACGAGCTCGAACTGGACATGCCTGATGGGCAGACGCGTCCGCTGCAGCTGGACGGAGGGCGCATCGGGATCGACGTTTTCAATTCGCTGGCAACGCGCAGTCTGCAGTTTACGTCGCTGCAACTCGACGGTCTCAGCCTGCGCGGTGAGCTGACGGAGGAGGGCAGGGTGATTATACCCGGCCTGACTGACGGCGGCGGTGTGCTGGGCGACTGGCTGCAGGAGTTTCTGCTCAATCTTGAGATTGTGAAGCTCGGCAACAACCGTTTGCAGCTGAGTCTGCCGGGTGGCCAGGTTCGCGAATTTTCCCTGGCATTGCATCTGGGCAGGGATGGCAGCGAAAGGCACCTGCGCGCGGATCTGCTGTCTGCCCGTGGAACTGCGATTCGCTTGCTGGGCCGAGGCCTCGGCAACCCCTTTCAGCCAGCAGATTTTGCCGGGACGCTGTATCTCCACGTGGAAAGCGGCGACCTTGCCGCCATTGCCGACCTGTTTGCTACCGCCCCGCCCGTTTGGGCCCAGGGCGAACTGAGCAGCGAGCTGTGGTTAAACTGGAATCAGGGTGAGGCGGAACTGGATATCGAGCTGTCCTTGCTCGACACGGTGATTAGCGATCGGGATGGCAGTTGGGCACTGCCTTTGGATGGGCTGTCACTGCAAGCCAAGCTGTTGGAGCGCCGCAACCGCTGGACCATTTACGGCGCTGATCTGAGTGCAGCCAGTGATGGGGTTGAAGTCACCATTGGGCGCCTGCAGTTGGATACCTGGGGTGACTCCCTGCGCTTGCGCACTGCGGAGTTGGCATTGGAGCCACTGAATCAGCTGCTCTCACAAGCCTCCGCGGTGCCCGAAGCCCTGCGCTCAGTATTGGCGACACTCAATCTACGCGGTGAACTCTCGGCGCTGGAACTGTCCGTGAATGATTTTACTGATCCTTTCGCCGGTTGGGATATTGAAGGCAATTTCGACAGGTTGCAGGTTGATTCATGGAAGGGGGCGCCCGGTGCCTCATCGGGTACGGGCTATTTTGAACTGTCAGATGCCGGCGGTTATGTTGTTATCGACAGCCAGCAGTTCAGCATGGACTTTCCCACCGTCTACGAGCAGCCGCTGTATTACGATGACTTCCACGGCACGTTGCACCTGGACTGGGACAGTGATTCCTTGCTGTTGCACAGCGGCGTGATAACGGCCACGGGTGCTGAGGGCACGGCCAGGGCGCTGTTCAGCCTGAATATCCCGTTCAGTGCGTCAGAGGTTGGTCTGGAGATGGACCTTATGGTGGGACTTGCGGACTCTCACCCCATTCACCGCGCCAAGTATATCCCCTACACCCTCAATAGCACCCTGCTGGACTGGCTCTCCTCGGCTGTTGGCGATGGCGACGTGGAGCAGGCGGGCTTCGTCTGGCGCGGCAGCCTGCGGCCGGATGCCAGTGCGCTGCGCACAGTCCAGCTGATGCTTAACCTGGACAATACCGCGCTGGCGTATCATCCCGATTGGCCGCCAGTCGGCGAGCTCAAGGGCACTGTGCTGATAGATGACACCAACGTCAGTGTATGGGCTGAGCAGGCGCGACTCTATGACTCGGACGTAGAGCATCTGTCGGCTGAAGCCTGGATGGGTGCCGATGCTCAGATGCGCCTGGCTTTGGAGGGTCGCATACGCGGCAGCGCAGCCGACGGTTTGCGCGCGGTAAACGAATCCCTGCTCGGGCGCCTGACCAGCGGAGTCTTCGACGATTGGAGCGTCAGCGGAGCGCTGCAGACGCATTTGCAGCTCGAGCTCAACCTGGCGGACATTTCCGCCCCGACCGAGGTGGCTGTAGCGGTAGATCTTGCCAACGTGGATATGGTGATAAACCCGGGTAGACTCCCGGTGACCGGCCTGGAAGGCCGCTTGCGCTATTCGTCTGCCGCCGGGTTTTACGCCGACGAATTGCAGGGTCAACTCTGGGGTCGTAGCCTCCAGGCCCAGGTAGGCCAGCGCTCCCTGCGCGGCACGGAGGCGCCATTCACCCTGGACACTTCAGCCCTGGAGGTGGCACTGCAAGGCAGCGTGGACGCAGCAGATCTGCAGGACTGGTTGGCTCTGGACGTCCTTGCGCTGGCCACAGGGGTTGCCACGGTTGAAGGTCTGGTGACGGTAATCCCGGGCGAAACTTCATTGCTGACGCTGGAGACGTCCCTGGACGGCGTGGCGCTGGATCTCCCTGCACCATGGACGAAACCGGCGGACAGCTCGCAGCGGCTGGAGCTGGCTTTGCCCCTGGGCGCTGACGCTACAGTGCTTGGCCTGGCCTTCGGCAAGGACCTCTCGCTGCATCTGGATATCAGTGGCGGTGCTCTGCGCGGAGCTGCACTCGGTCTGTCGGCACCGCCTCCGGAGTTACAGGAAGGAGCGATACTGGCGCAGGGCAGGGCGCAACTGGTGGATGTAGATGCCTGGCTGGATTTCGTATCCCGCTATTTACTGCCCGCAGACGCGAGTGAACCAGGCCTCGATAGCAGCGCCGACGGGCAGGGGGAGGCCCAGCCAGGCGCTTTTCGGCTGGGCATTACCGGCGCCCAGGCTGACCGCCTGGTGTTGTGGGGGCGCGAATACAATGATGTGAGCTTCAGTGCGCAGCGCAGCTCGCAGCAATGGAGTGCGCGCGGCTCTACTGATTGGGTACAGGGCAGTTACCGCCAACCAGAGCAGGGTCCCGGGCAGTTGCAGCTGGACTTTCTTGATGTCAGCGCACGAGAAGAAATTTCCACAGACCCGGCCGACGACGACAGCGTCGAAGAGGCCGGCGAGCCGCTGAGTTTCCCGCCTATGGAGGTGAGTATCGCCGAGTTACGTTTGCAGGGTGAAGCTGCAGGCAGCCTCGATTTCCGCCTCCGGGCGAATGACGGTGAAGTACTTGCCGAGGACATCGTGGGTGATCTCGTTGGCATGCGGCTTGAATCTGCTGCCCCCGGTGCTTTGCGCTGGATACCCGACCAGGGCAGCAGTCTGTTGCTGCCCTTGCAGTTTGATGACATTGGCGACTCGCTGGGTCGCCTCGGTTATGCCCGCTTTCTGGAGACAGAGCGAGGTGCCATCAACCTCGATTTGCGTTGGCCGGGTTCACCCGAGTCGTTTGCACTGGTCGCCCTGGAGGGCGGGTTGACGGTGGATATCGGTGCCGGCCGCTTTTTGCAAACACCGGGAGGCGCTGGCGCGCTGAAAGTAGTGGAGATCCTCAATCTGGCAGGCATCATTCAGGGGCTCAGCCTGTCAAATATGTTCGAGTCAGGTCTCGGCTTCGACACCATGGATGGCGAGATGTTTTTCCACAGTGGCACACTGGAAGTTGCCAGTCTGTCCGTGCGCGGGCGCTCCAGCGCATTTTCCATGAGTGGCTTGTCAGACATCGCCACTCGCAGCCTGGACGGTGAACTGGTGGCGACGCTGCCGGTTGCCAACAATTTGCCCTGGGTGGCGGCGCTCACTGCCGGGCCGGCTGTTGCAGCCGGCGTGTTCGTGGTGAGCAAGGTGTTCGAGAAGCAGGTAAACCGGCTGTCCAGCGGCGTCTACAGCATAAAGGGCACCTGGGATGAACCGCAGGTCAATTTTACCCGCATTTTTGATGATGAAGTTCGCCTGGATGCCATGCCTTCGGAGTTGGCCGTGGATCCCAATTCTCGTGAGCTGTCGTTGCCGGCAGCAGGAAAAGCCGAAAGCGACACCAGCTTGGCGCCCCCGGCAGCCGTTGAGTTGCCTGCAACGGGAGCGGGGCAGGCTCAAGGCCCCCCGTAGATCTCTTGCAGGTCTCGCAGATAGCGAAACAGCTTGCGACTGGCTGCAGGCGGTTTCCCCTGTTTCTGCTCACGCTGGTGCTGCAGTAACAGTTGCCTCAGTTGCTGCCTGTCAGCCTCTGGCCATCTTTGCATAACCGTTTCTACACCACCCGGGCCTGCTGCCAGCACTTCATCGCGCAGGCGTTCCACCTGGTGAAAGGCGGCGCTGGCTTCGCGTTCGGGTCGGCGCAGTTGCTCCAGCGCTGCAATCACCGGCTCGGGCTCTATGTCGCGCATCAATTTGCCGACATATTGCAGGTGACGACGCAGCGCGTTCTTGCTGCGGATGCGACGGGTCTCGCGCAGAGCGCGCAGCAGCAGCTCATCGCTGATTGGCAGCGCGTCCAGTTGCTGGTCGTTCAGGCGGGTGAGTTCCTCACCCAGTGCCTGACGCGCGTGCATCTGCCGTTTCAGCTCGGATTTGCTGGGCCCCTCGTCGGCGTCATCGTACTCAGGTGGTTGCTCATGCATAAAACAGGGTCGCCAGGCCAAGAAATGATACAAATCCGACAACGTCGGTAACGGTGGTGAGGATGACGCCGCCGGCCAGTGCCGGGTCTATGCGCAGCCTGGTCAGCAGTAGCGGCAGCGCGGCACCGGTAAAGGCAGCTGTGACCAGGTTGATGACCATGGCGGCAGCGATAATCAGGCCAATGTTCCAGTCGCCGAACCACAGCGAGGCGGCGACAGCAACGACAGCCGCCCACAGGAATCCATTGAGCACGCCGATGGTCACTTCCCTCACCAGCAGCCAATTCTGGTTGTTCCTGCCTACCTGACCCATGGCGATACCACGCACCAGAACGGTCAGTGTCTGGGTACCGGCGATGCCGCCCATCGAGGCGACTATAGGCATGAGCACGGCCAGCGCGACGACCTTGTCAAGAGTCTCCTGAAACATGTTGATTGCCGCCGCGGCGATAAACGCAGTGGCCAGGTTGATTCCCAGCCATATCGCGCGTTTGGGTGCAGCCCTGGATACCGGTGCGAAGGTGTCCTCCTCTTCATCCAGGCCGGCCATGGACATGAATGAGTGATCAGCATCCTCGCGGATCACGTCCACCACATCGTCAATGGTGATTCGGCCCAGCAGCCTGCCGGCGTCATCTACCACTGGCGCTGAGACCCAGTCGTTGCGCTCGAATAGCCTGGCTACTTCGTCATCCGGCATGTCCACCGGGATGGGGTTGACGTCGGTAACCATCATTTCCCGCACCGTCGTGGAGGGATCTGATACCAGCAGGGTGCGCAGCGGCAGCAGACCGATAAACTGGTCTGAGCGGTTGACCACGATCAGGTTGTCCGTCATTGGCGGCAGATCTTCGTGGCGGCGCAAGTAACGCAGCACCACGTCGAGCGTGAGCCTTGCGCGTATCGTGATGGTGTCGGTGTTCATCAGACCACCGGCCACATCGTCCGGGTACAGCATTACCTGTTCCAGACGGGCCCGGTCCTGGTGGTCCATTGAATTGAGCACTTCCCAGGTGATCCTGTCCGGGAGTTGCTGCAGGATGTCGGCAATATCGTCGTCTTCCAGACCTTCGGTTATGGTCGCAACTTCAGCTGCGTCCATACGCGACAGGAAGTGGGCCTGCAGGTCGTCCGGGAGTTCACCCAGGACCTCGCCCTCTATCTCGACATCGATGAGTTTCCAGAGAATATTACGGAACTTGGGCGGGGAGGATTCCAGCAGGTGCGCGATGTCTGCGGGTGGCATGCCGTTGAGCATGCGCTGCACGTCAATGAACGCACCGCTGTCCAGCGCGAGCGTCAGCCTGTCGAGTGTCTCCTGGGGTTTAGCAACGTTCTGGGGCATTTGCCGCTCCGTTCTGATGGACAGGCAGCACTGCCCGCCGCTGGCCGATTATCCGGGAAACAGCGGGCGGCAACAATGTGATTAGTTACGGGGGCGTTATTCTGCTTCGTCGAAGCGGTCGGCTATCAATTTGGTCAGTGCGGCCAGTGCGTCCTCTTCATCATCGCCGTCTATCCTCAGATCCAGCACGGTACCTTTGCCCGCAGCCAGCATCATTACCGACATAATGCTTTTGGCGTCAACCAGTTGCCCTTCCTTGCCAGCGCGAATGTCACTGGAAAACGCAGATGTGCAACCGACGAATTTTGCCGCAGCCCGCGCATGCAAGCCCAGCTTGTTGACGATAGTGACCTGGGTTTCAATCACCTACTGCAATTCCCTGTGTCTGACATGAACGCCCGGATACTGCTGACGATAGTGTTGGAACAACCTGTTGGCCAAGTATACCGAACGATGCTGCCCTCCGGTACAGCCAATGGCAACGGTCATATAGCTGCGGTTACTTTCTCGATAACGGGGTAACCAGGTATCCAGAAAGTCGCGAATGTCCGTGTACAACTCGTGGGTGATGTCCTGGGCTTCGAGAAAGTCGCGTACTTCGGCATCGCTGCCATTCTTCAATCTCAGCTCTTTAACCCAGTGAGGGTTGGGCAGCATGCGCACGTCAAACACCAGGTCTGCATCGGCAGGTACCCCGCGCTTGAAGCCGAAGGACTGTATCAGCACAGACATGCTGCCGCTGGCTGTGCCCAGCAAACGCTGCTTGATAGCATCGCGCAGCTCATAGATGGTCATCTGGCTGGTGTCCAGTACCAGCGAGGCTACGGTTGCAATCGGTTCCAGCAGTTCACGCTCCCTGGCGATGGCCTCTGCCAGAGGCATACTGTCGGATGTGAGCGGGTGCTTGCGTCGCGTCTCGGAAAAGCGTTTGATCAATGCCGATTCCTGGGCGTCGAGAAACAAAACCTCGGTCTCCACGGTGTCGGGCAGCGCGTCCATTACCGCGCCAAAGTCAGCCAGATACTTCCAGGCATTGCGAGCGTCTATGCAAACTGCGGTGCCACGAAAGTGTGCGAACTCCTCGCGCCGGGCCTCCGCCACCAGGGCCGGTAGCAGGGATACGGGGAGGTTATCGATACAGTAATAGCCTTCATCTTCCAGTTGATGCAGGGCGGTGCTTTTGCCCGAACCCGAGCGCCCACTGATAATAATGAGTTGCATACTGCCTCAGTGGCCCCGGGGGGCGACTGCCTCCGCCTCGGTGGCTATTCTGAACAGCTCAGCGTCGCCCCGCGCCGCCCGCAAGGCGTCACAAAACCGGGACTGACTGAACAGGCGGGCGAGACCGGCGAGTGTCTCGAGATGCTGCTGGTGCGCCTCTTCCGGCACCAGTAGCGCGAAGACCAGATCCACCGGCTGATTGTCGGGCGAATCGAAATCTATGGGCTCCTCCAGGGTGAGCAGCGCTCCGGTGGGCTGGCTGCAATTGCCGATACGACAATGAGGTATGGCGATGCCATCTCCCAGACCGGTGCTGCCCAGTTTTTCCCTGGCGATAAAATGGCTGAAGACCTCGTCGTATGACAGGGACAACTGGTCGTCACTGATGATGCGAGCGAGAGATTCGAAGAGTCGTTTTTTGCTGAGCCCCGGAACCTGGCATGCGGTTCGTTCCGGGGTCAGTAGTGGGGCAAGGGGCTGCATGATGTCGTCTGGCGGGCGCTAGTGCCCGCGGTTCTTTTCCTTGTGCTTGATCAATTGGCGGTCAAGTTTATCAGCCAGCGAGTCGATCGCGGCGTACATGTCTTCTGTTTCCGCGTGGGCAAAGATATCGGCCCCCGAGATGTGAATTTTGGCCTCAGCTTTCTGCTCCATTTTTTCCACAATCAAGGTGACCTCGATGTTGGTAATCTGGTCGAAATGCCTTTGCAGGCGCTCGAACTTGTGTTCCACGTACTCACGCAGGGGATCGGTAACCTCCACATGGTGTCCGCTCACAGTCAGTTGCATACTAATGCTCCTTCTTCAGGTTAACCCGGTTTTCACCGGGACCGGCATTGCCGGATTTGTCCTTTGCTACAGTCTAGTCCAGTGCGTACTGGCAGGCGTTATTATTTCCTGTGCCCCCGGGATAGTTGCCGTTTTGCGAGGGTTTGCACCGGCCTTCATACGAGGCGCTTACGCTCGTTGGAAGGGGGGATTTGCAGGGTTTCACGATACTTGGCGATGGTGCGCCGTGCTACCTTGATACCCTGCTCTTCCAGTAGCTGGGTGATTTTGTTGTCGCTCAAGGGCTTGCGCGGATTCTCTGCGGCCACCAGCTTCTTGATCAGTGCGCGTATTGCAGTAGATGAGCATTCACCTCCGCTTGTAGTTGACACATGGCTGGAAAAGAAATACTTGAGTTCGAATATGCCACGCGGCGTGTGCATATACTTCTGGGTGGTGACCCGGGAAATGGTTGATTCATGCATCTCCACAGCTTCGGCAATATCATGCAGAACCAGGGGTTTCATTGCCTCCTCGCCATACTCCAGGAAATTCCGCTGATGCTCCACGATTTTTGTTGCAACCTTCATCAGGGTCTCATTGCGGCTCTGCAGGCTCTTGAGGAACCAACGAGCTTCCTGCAGGTTGTCGCGCAAATAGGTATTGTCCTCGCTGTTGTCTGCACGTTTGATAAGGCTGGCGTAACCGCTGTTTATCCGTAATTTGGGTGCAATGTCCGGATTGAGTTCCACTCGCCAGCGCCCATCTTTCTTGCTGACGAATACATCCGGCACGACGTATTCGACCTCCTCTGGAGCAAAAGTTTCTCCCGGCCTCGGGTCCAGTGTTTGTATCAGGGCCAGAACGTCCCGCAGTTGCGATTCCTTCAGCCGTGTGCGCCGCATGATCTGCTTGAAATCACCACTCGCCAGCTGCGGCAGGTGTCGGTTGAGTATCACTCTGGCCTGTTCCAGATAAGGGGTCGAGGGCGGCAGCTGCTGCAACTGCACCAGCAGGCATTCCTGCAGGTCCCTGGTGCATACGCCGGGGGGCTCGAACTGTTGCAGGCGGTGCAGTACTGCCACGACCTCATCCATCTCAATGTCGAGTTCGGCGTCGAATGACTCAAGGATCTCTTCAAGGCTGAGGTTCAAGCGGCCGGTGCCGTCGGTAGCGTCGATAATAGAGAGGGCAATCAGACGGTCGGTGTCAGAGAGCCGGGCCAGATTGAGTTGCCAGAGTAGTTGCTCCCGCAGGCTTTCTCTCGGGGCATTGCGCGATTCGAAATCACTATCGGAAAAGTCGTCTCCGACCGGTGCAGGGGGCGCTGAACCAGAGGGCAGCAGGTCGTCCCACTGGGTGTCCACGGGCAGATCGTCAGGCATGGTCTCACTGCTGCTGGCATCCGTGGCGCTCTCTTGCCAGTCTTCTTTTTCCTGGGTGGCTTCCTCTGCCTGTGTGCTCTGTCCGCGCTCTTCCTCGCCCTGGGGGTCTGACGTAGAGTCGTCCTCATTAACCTCCAGCAGCGGGTTGCTGTCCAGTGCCTGTTGAATCTCCTGCTGCAGGTCGAGAGTGGAAAGCTGCAACAAACGAATGGCCTGCTGCAGCTGAGGTGTCATCGTCAGCTGCTGGCCAAGTTTTAGTTGAAGCGACTGTTTCATCGAATGTCTGGCTGGCTTGTTCGCCCCTGTTTTGCAAGAGCGTCCTCAATGACTTCGGTATCAGTTTAGCGCTGCGCCAAGAGCTGTGGCAACCGTCTGGCGCGAAATTTGCTTATTGACTTTTCAGAATGTGAAGCATGCCCATTTGCATCACATTCTGAACTGCTCGCCGAGATAGATTTTGCGCACGTGGGCGTTGTTCAGGACGTCTTCAGCCGTGCCGGACGCAATGATATGACCTTCGCCGACAATGTAGGCCTTTTCACAGATATCAAGGGTATCGCGAACGTTGTGGTCAGTGATCAGTACACCAATGCCACGGTCGCGAAGATGATTGATGATTTGCTTGATATCACTCACTGAGATGGGATCCACCCCGGCGAAGGGTTCATCCAGCAGGATAAAGTCGGGCTCGGCCGCGAGCGCGCGCGCAATCTCCACACGCCTTCGCTCGCCGCCGGAGAGTGATTGCCCAAGGCTGTCCTGAAGGTGCTGTACGTGGAATTCGGTGAGCAGCTGGTCACGTAAGGCCAGGCGCTGTGGACGCGTCAGGTCAGGCCGGGTTTCGAGAATAGCGAGAATGTTGTCACCCACCGAGAGCTTGCGGAATATCGATGCTTCCTGGGGGAGATAGCCTATGCCACGTCGGGCCCTTTCATGCATGGCCAGTGGGGTGATGTCTTCACCGTTGAGCTCAATCAGCCCCCTGTCCGCCTGAATGATACCGGTGATCATATAGAAACAGGTGGTTTTACCCGCGCCATTGGGGCCCAGCAGCCCCACTACCTGCCCGCTGTCGATTTGCAGGGAAACGTCCTGCACAACTTCGCGGCCGCGATAGGCCTTGGCCAGTTTACTCGCCTGCAGCCGTGCCACTATCCACTTCCTGTTGCTCCAGTGCCTCGGCGGGTATCACCACTTGAACCCGGCTGGTGTCGTCGCCCTGGGCAGACTCTGCCTTTACCAGTTGTTGCTCCATTAGGTAGTCAATGGAATCTCCGGTGACAATGGAGCCTTCCTGCTCGATATGGGCATTGTCTCGCAACTCCACCCGCTGTTCACTCTTGATGTACTGGATGCTGTCTGCTCTCGCTTTTATCAGGCCTTTTTCGGGGTCCGGTTGTTGCTGCAGGCGCGCCGGACTTCCGGTGGCCAGAATACGGTCGGCCGCTTCACCAACGTGATAGATAGTGATCTGCTCCGCTTCGATATGAAGGCTGCCCTGGTCCATCTTTACGTTGCCCTGGTAACGCGTAAAACCCTGCTTTTCGTCGCGCAGCGCCTGGTCCGCTTCAATGTGGATAGGTTGCTTGCGGTCCTCTGGCAGTGCCAGGGCCATGCCAGCTGACATCAGGACGAGGCCAGTCAGGATAGCGGCGACCAGCCGATTAGGGCAGAGGCTCATAGATACTCTCCACATTGGCTTTCAGAATGAAAGTCTCATCGTTCAGGTTTGCGATGAGGCCTTCTGCGGTAGTGCGGTTATCGCCCTGCGTCAGCGTGACCGGTTTCTGCGAGGTGGCAATCTTGTCATCCACCTCGATATCCAGTGCATGGGTATCCATGCGGGTGCCTGTCTGGTCGTGGATCAGTACCACCTTCTTGCGCAACAGCAGGCGCTCTCTGTGAGTCTCGAAGCGGCCGCGGTCGGCGACCGCGGACCAGGTCTTGTCATTGCCGCTATGGGCGTAGAAACGTGGCTTCGTCAATAATGAGACGCTGCCTTGCTGAAATTGTTCCACACGATCGGCCTCCAGAATGTCGGTCAGCTCGCCGCTGTCGTCGAATGACCAGGCCCGCGTGTGCTCGATATACGTTTGCGGCAGCTCGCCCTGGCGTTTCATCGCTTGCGGATCGGGGCTCTGCGAGGTCAGTGGCGACCAATAATAATTTGCGGCCAGAACCAGCGCTATAGCCAGCAATACTTGCAATGTCGGTCTGGGCATCACGCGTAGTTCGCCGTCAGCGCATCCAGCGAACCGCGCCATCGTAGCAGTTGCTCGCAGGCCTGGCGCACCGCACCGGCACCACCGTTGCAGGAGCTGACCCAGTCAGCTGCCTCACGCAGTGCTGCAGTGGCATCGGCCGGTGCCATGCCAATCCCTGCAGCACACACGGCGGCGAGGTCGGGTAGGTCATCTCCCATGTAGGCACATTGACCGGGTTCCAGTTTGCGCGCCGCACAGACTTCCTGTAATGCGGTCAGTTTGTCCTCGCGTCCCTGTATCACGTCCTCGATGCCCAGTTCACTGGCGCGACGGGCGACGATCGCTGAACTGCGACCTGTGATCAGCACGACCTCGACACCGTCGCGCTGCAATAACTTGATGCCCAGGCCATCCTTGATGCTGAAACTCTTCAGTTCCTCGCCGTTATTGCCATAGTAGATACGACCATCTGTCAACACACCGTCCACGTCCAGTGCCAGCAGGCGGATGGCTTTGGCTTTGCTTGTAACTTCGGACATGGTAATCAGGCTATCCCCGCGTGTAACAGGTGCATAAGGTGAAGGACACCGCAGGTGTTTCCGGCCTCGTCTACCACTACCAGCGCGCTGATCTCATGTTTTTCCATGATACGCAAAGCCTCTGCAGCGAGCATATTGGGACTGGCGGTTTTCGCGCCCGTGGTCATCAGCTCGGCAATCGGCGTATTGTTGATGTCTACCCTCTGGTCCAGCGCCCGGCGCAGGTCACCGTCGGTGAAGATGCCGGTCAGTTGACCCGCGGTATTGGTCACCGTTGTCATCCCCAGCCCCTTGTTGCTGATTTCCAGTAGTGCTGATGAAAGTACAGTTGTGGCCGTAACGGTCGGGATTGCCGCGCCCGTTTTCATCACGTCTTCCACTTTCAGCAGCAACTTCCTGCCCAGCGTGCCGCCGGGATGGGAGAAGGCGAAATCCTCGGCAGTAAAGCCACGCGCTTCCAGCAGGGCTATGGCCAGTGCGTCGCCCATCACCAGTGCCGTGGTCGTACTGGATGTGGGAGCCAGGTCCAGCGGACAGGCCTCCGTGGCCACGCCCGTGTCCAGATGAGCATTCGCGGCCTGCGCCAGGGTGGAGCGGGGGTTGCCTGTCATCGCTATCAGGCTGATGCCCAGGCGTTTGAGTAATGGCAGCAGAGTCACGATTTCATTTACTTCCCCGCTGTTGGAAAGCGCGATGACGGCATCGGCAGCGGTAATCATGCCCATGTCTCCGTGACTGGCCTCGCCGGGATGAACGAAATAGGAAGGCGTTCCGGTGCTGGCAAGCGTGGCTGCAATTTTGCGGGCAATGTGTCCGGATTTCCCCATGCCGGTGACGATGACCCGGCCATCGCAGCGCAACAGCAGCTGGCAGGCTTTTTCAAACTCCTCGCCAATACGCTCTGCCATGGCGATCACGGCCTGCGCTTCCATATCGATAGTGCGTTTGGCTGAAGCTATGAAGTTGCCGGACGGGGTTTCCGTCATAGGTCTGGACCCTGAGTCAGATGCTGATGTACAGCCAGTAATAATACAGCGCGTAGAAAGAGACTAACAACACCCCGACCGTACGCCCCAGATAGGAGTGCCCGCTGGTAGAGGCTTTGCGCCCCAGGCTGATGAAAATAGCGAAGGCCAGGAAAACGGTGAGGAATGCCATGGTGGGGTAGTCACGCGTCATTACCGCCGGCTCAAGGGTTTCGGCGGCAACGATGCCGGGAATACTCATCACTGCCAGCAGGTTGAACATGTTGGAGCCGATCACGTTACCAATGGCGATTTCAGTGTGCCCGCGCAGAGCGCTGGCAATCGTCGCGGCCAGCTCCGGAAGGCTGGTGCCAACGGCGACTATGGTCAGTCCAATAATCAGCTCGGAAACCCCCAGTGTCTCGGCGACGACCACCGCCCCCCATACCAGCATGCGCGAGCTAACGACCAGAAGCGACAGACCGATGACGAATGAAAGCCACGCGCGCAGCGGGCTGAGTCCCTGCAGGTACTCTTCTTCGGCTTCCTCTACCAGCACTTCGTCCTGCTGCTGGCTGCGCACCATGTGCACGATGATCAACACCAGCGTTCCCACCATCAGCCAGGCGTCGAGACTGGACAGTTCGCTGTCGATCAGCAGCACGCCGGCGCTGATGGTAACCAGCAGCAGGAGTGGCATTTCCTTCTTCATGCAGCTTTTGTGCACCATCATTGGTACGACCAGGAGCGTGATCCCCAGTACCAGGCCAATGTTGGCTATATTTGAGCCGATGGCGTTGCCGATTGCCAGGTCACCTGCTCCGGACAGGGCAGCAGTCAGCGAGACCAGTATTTCCGGAGCCGATGTGCCCAGAGAAACGATGGTAAGTCCGATAATGATGGGAGACATACCCATGTTTTCGGCTATTGATGCGGCCCCGGCCACAAACAGGTCAGCGCTCCAGATAAGAACAATAAAACCGATAAGTATGGTTGCTGCCGCTAACAGCATAGAGGCCTGTTTCCTGTTAAAGTAGTCGCCGCGCCTGGCTGTGGAACTGCGCGGGCAGGACTGTTGTCAGATTTACCGGGCGCGGCAGCCCGCGTGAGAACCTGTGTTCAAGAAGCGCAATAGAGGCGGATTATACAGGGCGCTGCCGTCGTGAATAGTAGTAATGGACCGCTGCGGGGAGCAGAGATGACGTTTCGTATGCAATTGAGTTGGTTATTTGCCCTGGTTCTGCTTGCCCAGAGTGTTGGCGCGCAAGAGGGCAAAGCCAGGGACGCGGCGGGTGTTACCGCCCATGATGTGGTGCAAATCACCACGGAAAACGTGATGGACGTTGTCACCGAGGCAAAGGACTACGCCGAGGAAGACCCGGAGCGCTACTACCAGTCTATCCAGGAGATTCTGGACCCGGTGGTGGATTTCCGCGGTTTTGCGCGCGGTGTAATGGGGCCTTACGCCAGCAGCGAGCGCTACCGTTCCCTGGATGAGCAGGGCCGTGCGCAGCTACGCCAGCAGCTTGATCGATTTACCGAGGTGATGCGCAGCGGCATGGTGCGGACATACGGCAAAGGCCTGCTCGCGTTTGGCGGCTCTCGCATACAGGTGTCCAGACCCTCTGCAGAGGAGGCGCAGGCATCACGGGTGTCAGTGGAGCAGTTGATCTATTCTGACGCCACCGAACCTTACGTGGTGATGTACCAGATGGGTCGCGACCGGTCCGGTGAATGGAAGCTGCGCAACATGATTATCGAGAACGTCAATCTTGGTGAGATCTATCGTAGTCAGTTCGAGTCCGCCGCGCGCAAGCAGGACGGTGACCTTGACGCGGTGATCGCCAACTGGTCTGCAATCAGTGTAGAGGGCTGATACTCACCCGCAGCTGTCGCCTTTACCCAGAATTTCTCCTAAAATGCGGCGTCGCTGGCGTCTGCCCCGGGCGTGATGCCAGCCTGTTTATTTCACCCATCAGGGAGATCCGTATGGACGCCGCTACCGTCAAGGTACTGTTACAAAACCACCTGCCCGACTGCGAGTTTCATGTGCAAGGGGAGGGCGCAAACTACGATATCACCGCCATAGGCGAGGTGTTCGACGGGTTGCGCGCGGTGAAAAGGCAGCAGCTGGTCTATGGCGCGCTCAGCGCCGAGATTGCCGAGGGTGGTATACATGCGGTCAATATCCGCACCTTCACACCCGAACAGTGGCAGCAGCAGGCCTGAGTGAGCAAGCCTCTATGAGTGACACCATTACCATCGCCTTGACCAAGGGACGTATCCTCAAGGAGACGCTGCCCTTGCTGTCGCGTGCCGGAATCGAGCCGCTTGAGGACGTGAGCAAGAGCCGCAAGCTGGTTTTTCCCACCACCGCCGATGGCGTGCGCCTGGTCATTATTCGCGGCACGGACGTGCCCACCTACGTGCGCCATGGTGCGGCCGACGTGGGAGTGGTGGGCAAGGATATCCTGTTGGAGCATGGCGCGGAGGGTTTGTACGAACCACTGGACCTGGGTATTGCGCGCTGCCGGCTGATGACTGCCGGGCCTGTGGGCTGGGTGCAAAACGGCGCACGCATTCGCGTCGCGACAAAATTTGTCAATATTGCGCGCGAGTATTTTGCCCGCAAGGGCGTACACGCAGATGTCATCAAGCTTTACGGTGCTATGGAGCTGGCGCCCATAATGAACCTGGCGGACCTGATCGTGGATATAGTCGATACCGGTAATACGCTGCGAGCGAACGGTATGGAACCGCTGGACGAAATTGCCAGCGTGAGTTCCAGGCTGATCGTGAACAAAGCCGCGATGCGCTCCCGCTACAAGGGTATTCAGTCCCTGATTGATAGCCTGGGCGCTGCAACGGAGACGCAGTGATGCGCCGGCTGGATTCACGGCAGGCCGATTTTCAGGGCCTCCTGGACAGGCTTACCGCCTGGGATGAGGAGCTGGACCACAGCGTCAACGAGACGGTGCGTCAGGTGCTGGCTGACGTCAGCGCACGCGGTGATGCAGCCCTGCTGGAGTACACAGCCAGGTTCGACCAGCTGGAGCTGGCCGCCGCGGCTGACATGGAAGTCAGTCAGGAGCGCCTGCAGCAGGCCCTTGAGGCTATCGACCCTGGCTCTCGCGAGGCGCTGGAGTCGGCGGCTGGTCGAATTCGCGAATATCATCAGCATCAGGTACAGGACAGTTGGCAGTATCATGACGAGGGCGGAAACCTGCTGGGACAGAAGGTTACGCCGCTTTGCAGTGCCGGTATTTATGTGCCGGGGGGCAAGGCCAGTTACCCCTCGTCTGTTCTGATGAACGCTATCCCCGCGAAGGTAGCCGGGGTAGAGCAGATCATCATGACGGTGCCTGCTCCCGGGGGCGAAATCAACGAACTGGTGCTGGCAGCCGCAGCCATAGCGGGGGTAGACCGGGTATTTACCCTGGGCGGTGCGCAAGCGGTAGCGGCATTGGCTTACGGCACGCAAAGCGTTCCGCGCGTAGACAAGATTGTGGGCCCGGGAAACATCTATGTCGCCACTGCCAAACGCATGGTGTTCGGTCGTGTGGGTATCGATATGATAGCCGGGCCTTCAGAAATCCTGGTCATATGCGATGGCAGCACCAACCCTGACTGGGTCGCTATGGATCTGTTCTCCCAGGCCGAGCACGACGAAAATGCACAGGCCATCCTGCTGTGCCCAGATCCGGACTACCTGGACCGTGTGGCGCAGAGTATCGCAAAGCTGCTGCCGGAAATGGAGCGTGAAGACATAATTCGTGCCTCGCTGCAGGGTCGTGGTGCGATGATACAGACAAGGGACCTGGACGAAGCGGTGGCGATCAGCAATCAGCTGGCTCCTGAGCACCTGGAGCTCTCTGTGCAGGACCCGGAGGCACTGTTGCCCCAGGTGCGGCATGCCGGGGCCATATTCATGGGGCCGTACACCTCGGAGTCACTTGGCGACTACTGCGCCGGTCCCAATCACGTTCTGCCCACGTCCCGCAGTGCGCGCTTTTTCTCTCCGCTTGGCGTTTACGATTTCCAGAAACGCAGTTCGCTCATCATGTGCAGTGCCAGCGGCGTGCAGGAACTGGGTCGCCTGGCGTCAGTGCTGGCCCGGGGAGAGTCGCTGACGGCCCACGCGCGCAGCGCCGAGTACCGCCTGGAAGAGTGAGTCTGCCCGCGCCTGTCAGCCCGCAGGGCTGGTTTGGCCCTGCACACCAACTACGGCCCGCAGTGCCAGGCTTTGTTGCCCTCGTTGCACGGTAATGGCGATAGCATCACCGGGTCGCAGGCGTGCGATCTGGTGCATGGTCTGTCTGCCATCCACAACCGCTTCATTGTCTATGTGCGTGATGATATCGCCAGGCAGCACACCGGCACGCAGTGCTGGGCTGTTTTCTGCCATCGCCACCACCATCAAAGCCTGTTGCTGGCCTCCGGTGGTCAGTCTTATCGGTTCAACGCTGACACCCAGCCAGCCACGAATCACCTCGCCGTAATCAATCAGGTCGCGCATTATGTAGACCGCCAGGTTGATTGGAATGGCCAGGCTGATGCCGATTCCTGTCGCAGACGTTCCGGTCTGGTTACTGGCGGTGTAGATCAGGGTGTTGATGCCCAGCAAGTTGCCGTCGGTGTCAATAAGCGCTCCGCCGGAGTTGCCCTGGTGAATGATGGCGTCGGTCTGGATATAGTCCTCGTAAAGGCTCAATTGCAGTCCATAGCGCCCCAGGGCGGAAACGATGCCCTGCGTCACCGTATGGCCAAAGCCAAGCGGGTTGCCTATAGCCAGCACCACGTCACCCACGCGGGCCGCATTGGAGTCGGCCAGTTCTGCCGGCGTGAGCTCAGGCAGCGTGATCTTCAGCACCGCCAGGTCAGTTGCGGTATCTGAACCCACCACCACGGCACTCGCCGAGCGCCCATCGTGAAGCAGGACCTGAATGGCATCAGCGCCGGCAATTACGTGGTGGTTGGTGAGTATGTGGCCTTCGTCGGTCATGATGACGCCCGAGCCAAGCGACCGCTCGATACGCTGCCTGGGCATCCGCTGCGCGAGGGTGAGGCGTTCCTGTAGCAACGGGTTGCCGGTCTTGACCAGCTTTGCAATGTAGATGTTGACTACCGCAGGCGTGGCTTTATTGACCGCCGCAGCATAGCTGGCAGGCGCGGCAATGCCATTGCCGTTGCCGTTCGCTGTGGGCAGGACCCAGCGGTCGAGAATCAGCAGGGCGGCCAGAAGTCCGGCAATAGTGGGCCAGGTAATGAACTTCAGGCCTTCTTTCATATGTGTAGTACACCTTGTACTGCGTTAAAGTAACGCGCTTGCGGTGTTGGCGCATCGATCATCGTTTTATTGTATATGAAGCTGTCTTATCAGGAACAGGAAATCGCGTCCATGAGTACATCCCTCGAAGACTTGCTCGGCTGGTTGGAAGAGACCCTGCAGCCCGACCAGTTCCGTGATTACTGCCCTAACGGACTGCAAGTGGAAGGCAGGAACACGGTAGCCAGGCTGGCCACGGGCGTCACCGCCAATCAGGAGGTGCTGGACAACGCCATCGCCTGGGGTGCGGACGCAATTCTGGTCCATCACGGTTACTTCTGGAAAGGTGAGGCCGAGCCGGTGGTGGGGATGAAGCGCCGCCGCCTTGCTGCCTTGCTCAACCATAACGTCAGCCTGCTGGCGTATCACCTGCCGCTGGACGCTCATGCACAGTTGGGGAACAACGCGCGTCTGGGGCAGTTGCTGGGTATCACCGACAGCGAGCCCTTGCAGCCTCTGGAACCGCAGTCCGTAGGCAACATAGGCACACTCGTCACCGACGCAGAAGGCCTTTGCCAGCGCTTGCTGGCGCTCACCGGCCGACAACCGCTACTGATCGGCGAACCATCGCATGCAGTGAAGCGCGTAGCATGGTGTACCGGTGCGGCACAGTCTTACATAGGTGCGGCGGTCAGTGCCGGGGCAGATGTGTTTATCACCGGTGAGGTGTCAGAACCAACCGTGCACACCGCACGCGAAGAGGGCATCGCGTTTATCGCAGCCGGTCACCACGCCACGGAGCGCTACGGCGTGCAGGCTGTCGGTGAGGCCCTGGCAGATGCCTTCTCCCTGGAACATCGCTTCTTCGACAGCGATAACCCGGTTTGATCAGGCTTTCGCTGGTTCTTCCGGGACCGCGGCTTTGGCATTGCGCTCAAGGCCGAATTCCTCGTTGAGCATGCCTTTTTCGTCGGGAGAGGTCTTGGGAGCGTAATCCAGTGGCGGACGGACTGTAGCCAGGTCTGCCGGGATTTCCGCCGGGTCGCGCTCACCGGCTTCCCTGTCGATGGCGACCGGGCCATTGCCCTGGCACAATTCGCTGGCGCCTTTGGCAAGGTGGTTATGCACTTCCCGATAGCTGTCGGTGAGTTTGTTCAGCAGGCGTGCCGTATCGGAGAAATGCTCTACGACCTCATCCTCGTAGGCTTTCTTGTCTTGCAATACCTGGTCCAGTTTGCGCTCTACTTCACGGTGCTTCTGTCCTGCTGGTGAGCTGCGCTGCCCGAGGAGCAGCCCCAGGCCCAGGCCCACAATAAGCCCGGCAGCGGCGCCGACAATAACGATGGTCAAGCTGTACACAGTGTTTTTTCCCCTTACCGGTCTCAACAAGTCAGGCAGTATACCGCGTCTTGTGGAGTCACCATAGGTTCCGGGCGTATTCCGCCTCACAGCGTTGCCTTCACCCGGTGCTGTCGGTAAAGTGTGCCGCCCGAAATGTCGTATGGCTGTTTCATGACCACACCCTGGCAGCGCTATCAGGCCGATCTGCAACGGGAGGATTTCTCTCACGATCCCGCGCAGGAAGCGGCCGTGCACCTGTTACAGGACCTGTACGAGCGCCTGCTGGCGAGTCAGCAGCAACAGACCGGGGGGCTGTCGTCACTGCTGGGCAAGCTACGCAAACAGCAGCCTGAGCCGGAAAAGGGTCTCTATCTCTGGGGCGGGGTGGGACGGGGCAAAACCTACCTGGTGGATACGTTTTTTGACTGCCTGCCTTTCGAACGCAAACTGCGGGTGCACTTCCATCGCTTTATGCAGCGGGTGCACACGGAGCTAACATCCCTGGACGGGCAGAAGAACCCCTTGCAAATTGTTGCAGACAGGCTGGCAGAAGAGGCCGTGGTGATCTGCTTCGACGAGTTTTTTGTCACGGATATTGGTGACGCGATGATTCTGGGCGGCCTGATGGAGGCGTTGTTTGCGCGCGGGGTAACCCTGGTGGCTACCTCGAATATCGTGCCGCAGCGGCTCTACGAGAATGGCCTGCAGCGTCAGCGCTTCATGCCGGTGATCGCGCTGGTGGAAAAGCATACGCAGGTGTTCAATCTGGACGCGGGGGTGGATTATCGCCTGCGCACCCTGCAACAGGCGGAACTGTATCACTCTCCCCTGGACGAGGCGGCGGATGTCAGCCTGCGCAAGAGCTTTGACGCGCTGGCAGTGGAACCCGGCAAGCACTGGGAAAGAATTGAGGTGAACAACCGTTATCTCACGGTTCGCTGTCTCGCCGAGGACGTGGCCTGGTTTGATTTTGCGGAACTGTGCGACGGGCCACGATCACAGAATGACTACATCGAGCTGGCGCGTATTTTTCACGCCGTGTTGTTGTCCGGTGTGCCCGAGTTCACCCCGGACCTGAATGACCAGGCCCGTAGATTCGTGAATCTGGTTGACGAGTTCTACGACCGTAACGTGAAACTGGTGATGGCTGCTCAGAAGCCGCTACTGGAACTCTACGCCGGTGGCAGCCTGGAGTTTGAGTTTCAGCGCACCCAGTCGCGCTTGCAGGAAATGCAGTCCCACGCGTATCTGGCGCGGGAGCACAGGCCCTGATCGGGGGCTGGCTATACTGCGCCCACGGATCTCGGAGCAGCCTGCGGGGCAGGAAAATCTGCCCTTGTCGATGGTCCTCAGCAAGACCGTGAAAACGGCTGACACCCCGGCGCACCTGGGGTGGCGGTAAGGCGCGCAATTTATTCATTTTTCGCCTTGAAAAGGCCCGGTGTACGAAGTAGTATTCGCGCTCTCGAAATTGGAGCCCTCCAAGAGGCGGTTATTGATGAAAACTTACAGTGCCAAAGCAGAAGATGTGTCCCGCGACTGGTTCGTGGTAGATGCCTCTGACAAGACCCTGGGGCGCCTGGCCAGTGAAATCGCGCATCGTTTGCGCGGCAAGCACAAGCCCGAATACACTCCCCACGTGGACACCGGTGACTACATCGTTGTCATCAATGCCGAGAAGGTGCGTGTGACGGGAGCCAAGGCGACCGACAAGATCTACCACAGCCACACCGGATACCCTGGTGGTCTCAAGTCGATTTCTTTTGAAAAGTTGATCGAAAAGGCCCCTGAGCGAGTACTTCAGGGTGCCGTGAAGGGCATGTTGCCGCGAAACCCCCTGGGCCGCGCCATGTTCAAGAAGTTGAAAGTCTACGCGGGCACAGAGCACCCTCACGTTGCCCAGCAGCCCCAAGTACTGAACATCTAACGGATAGTATTTATGTCAGCTACCCAATATTACGGAACCGGCCGTCGCAAGACGTCCACTGCCCGCGTTTTTCTGAAGAACGGCCAGGGCAATATCACCATCAACAAGCGCCCCATAGACCAGTATTTTGGTCGTGAGGTAGCGCGCATGATTGTGCGTCAGCCGCTTGAACTGGTTGAGTTGAATGATAAATTCGACGTCAACGTGACTGTCCAGGGTGGCGGTAGCTTCGGCCAGGCTGGTGCGATTCGCCACGGCATTACCCGTGCTTTGATGGAGTATGACGAGTCCCTGCGCGGTTCATTGCGCGGCGCCGGCTATGTCACGCGAGATGCCCGCGAGGTGGAGCGCAAGAAGGTGGGTCTGCGCAAAGCACGCAAGCGTCCCCAGTACTCGAAGCGCTAACATCGCCGCTGCCCCCGCCTCTGGCGCGGGGAATCCAACGAATCAAGCGTCCGCCTGCAATAGTGGGTGGACGCTTTTTTGTGCCCGCCCGGACGTGGTTGACGCGCTGTGCGGGGTGGGCTTGATTCAGCGCAAATTCCAGACCAAAACGCTTATAAAACAAGGCGTTTGCCTTGTAACCAGAGGGTAAACTCACTAAAATCTGCACCATTTTGTGAGAGGCGGTTTTCAGGGCGATATCCCACACGTCCATCCGTTTCAGTCCTAAGGGAGAAAATCATGAGTAGCGATGGCGTAAATTCCGGCAGGAGGAAGTTCCTGACGGCTGCCACCAGTGCGGTGGGCGTGGCCGGCGTGGTTGGTATAGCCGTGCCCTTTGTTGGTTCCTGGAACCCATCAGCCAAGGCCAAGGCGGCGGGCGCACCGGTCAAGGCCGATATCGGCAAATTGGAGCCTGGCCAGATGGTCGTAGTGGAGTGGCGTGGTAAGCCCGTGTATGTCATGCGTCGTACCGCATCACAGCTGGAAGACTTGCCCAAGCTGGATGGCGATCTGAAAGATCCGCAATCAGAGATCTCCGAGCAACCGGCGTACATTACCGGCGAGGCGCGCTCCCTGCGTCCGGAACTGCTTGTGGTGGTGGGTTTGTGCACCCACCTGGGCTGTGCGCCCAAATTCCGCCCTGAAGTAGGTGCCGCCGACCTCGGTGGTGACGAATGGCTGGGCGGCTTTTTCTGCCCTTGTCACGGTTCCAAGTTTGACCTGGCCGGGCGCGTCTATTCCGGCGTGCCGGCTTCTACCAACCTGGTGGTTCCCCCGTATTCCTTCGAGGGTGACAACGTTCTGGTAATTGGCGTGGATGCGGAGGCTGCCTGATGATTAATATGCTTACTGGTTTACGCGACTGGGTTGATGATCGACTACCCATCATGCGTGCGTGGAATACGCACATGGGCAAGTATTACGCGCCCAAGAATTTCAACTTCTGGTACTTCTTCGGCGTCCTCTCCCTCGTCGTGCTGGTTAACCAGCTGCTGACAGGCATCTGGCTTACCATGAACTACACGCCCAGTGCCGAAGACGCATTTGCATCCGTTGAGTACATTATGCGCGATGTGGATTACGGCTGGATTCTGCGCTACATGCACTCTACCGGCGCCTCGGCCTTCTTTGTCGTGGTCTACCTGCATATGTTCCGTGCAATGCTGTACGGCTCCTACAAGAAACCACGAGAGTTGATCTGGATCTTCGGCATGCTCATTTTTGTGGTGCTGATGGCAGAGGCCTTCGTAGGCTATGTGCTGCCGTGGGGGCAGATGTCCTACTGGGGCGCCCAGGTGATCATCTCGCTGTTCGGCGCGATCCCTGTAGTGGGTGAAGATATCGTTACCTGGATTCGCGGCGACTACCTGATATCCGGTGCTACCCTGAACCGCTTCTTCGCGCTGCACGTGGTGGCATTGCCCATCGTGCTGTTGGCGCTGGTGGTGCTGCACTTGCTGGCGCTGCATGAGGTGGGTTCCAACAACCCGGACGGAGTTGATATCAAGAAGCACAAAGGTCCTGACGGCGTGCCGCTGGACGGCATTGCCTTCCATCCTTACTACTCAGTACACGACCTGCAGGCGATTGCTGTCTTCCTGTTCATCTTCTGTGGCGTGATCTTCTTCCTGCCAGAGATGGGCGGCTTTTTCCTGGAGTTTGCCAACTTTGAGGAAGCCAATGCGCTGAAAACGCCTGAGCACATTGCACCGGTGTGGTATTTCACACCGTTCTACTCCGTGCTGCGCGCGGTGCCCGACAAGTTCTGGGGCTTTATCGCTTTCGCTGCCTCCGTGGCAATCCCCTTCCTGTTGCCCTGGCTGGATCGCAGCCCGGTCAATTCCTGGCGCTACCGCGGTAACATCACCAGGGTGATGCTGGTGTTGTTTGTGGCGAGCTTCCTGATCCTGGGTGTATTGGGTGTCAAGGCGCCCACGGACTCGCGCACCTTCCTGGCTCAGATTTGCTCGGTCTTTTACTTTGCCTTCTTCCTCACCATGCCGATCTGGTCTTCCATAGACAAGACCAAGCCTGTGCCCGACCGTGTGACCATGGACGGTGGTATCGGCTTCTGGGGCAGTATGGGTGGCCTCGCGCTGATTCTCGCGCTGACGATCCTGCCGCTGAAAGCGGTAGGGGCCGAGTCCGCTCACCCCTGTGGAGCGATCGAATGCGACGAGTTCGTAGCTGACCCGGGCAACAAGCCGTCTCTGCAGAATGGGGCGAAGCTGTATATGAACTACTGCATGGGGTGTCACTCCCTGCAGTACTCTCGTTACAATCGTGTGGCTGCTGACCTGGGTATCCCCGAAGACCTGATGTTGAAACACCTGGTGTTTGATCCGGATGTGAAGATCGGCTCGCTGATGCACAATGCGATGGATGACCGCACCGCCAAGGTCTGGTTTGGCGCGACCCCTCCCGACCTGACGCTGGTGGCGCGTGCCCGGGCTGCGGTTGGTCGTACTGGTCCAGAGTGGTTGTATACTTACCTGCGCTCGTTCTACAAGGACGACAGCCGGCCCTATGGCGTTAATAACAGGGTGTTCAAGGACGTTGGCATGCCGCATGTGATGCTGGAGCTGCAAGGCATGCCAGAGTGCGCGATGGGTCCGGTGAAGGCCAGCAATGGGGGCGTGAAGCGCGACCCGCTTACCGGCGAGGATATTCTGGAAGAACCATGTGGGCAGCTCAGCATCACTGAAGAAGGCAGTATGACCCCCCAGGAGTTTGACAACGCCATTTATGACCTGGTGAATTTCCTGGCCTATACCGCCGAACCCATGGCTGCCGAACGTCAGCGGACCGGGGTGTTCGTGCTGCTGTTTATTGCGCTCTTTTTCGTTTTTGCCTGGTTGCTCAACCGCGAGTACTGGAAAGACGTACACTGATCCACTCGATCAGCTTGCGCAGCGTGGCTCAGGCCGCGCTGCTTTGCTTTTTATTAAAAAGAACCTACTGAGGAAATCCCGATGGGTGTTGTGGCAAAACGGTCTTCGATGACCTTCTTCTCTGATCCCACCAGTCACTACAGTCACCGAGTACGCATTGTTCTCGCTGAAAAAGGCGTGACCGTAGATATGATCGAGACAGACTCCGCGCATCCCCCTGCGGAACTGTCAGAGCTCAACCCCTACAACAGCCTGCCCACGTTGGTAGATCGGGACCTGGTGCTCTATGAGTCGAAGGTTATGATGGAGTACCTGGACGAACGCTTCCCCCATCCGCCGCTGCTGCCCGTCTATCCTGTGGCCCGTGCCGAGAGTCGCCTGTTGATACACCGCATTGAGAAAGACTGGTGCGCGCTGGTCGATTCCATCCTGACGACACGCAGCGACAACGTGGTAAAGAAGGCAACCAAGGAGCTGAAAGACAGCATTACCGGTATTGCTCCTATCTTCGCCGACAAGCCGTTCTTCATGAGCGAAGAGTTCACGCTGGTGGACTGTTGCATCGCACCGATCCTCTGGCGCCTGCCAGCGCTGGGTGTGGACGTGCGCTCTTCCAAGCAGACCAAGCCGCTTCTGGCTTATATGGATGCCCTGTTTGATCGTGAATCCTTTCAGGAAAGTCTGTCAGAGCAGGAACGGGAAATGCGTTCCTGAGCGAACGTTTACCGGCAGTCTGTTGCGGATGTCCATGACCCCCAGTCGTCCCTATATTATGCGAGCACTCTACGAGTGGATCGTCGATAACGGCTGTACGCCCTATATCCTGGTCGACGCAACCCTGGAGCACGTGTCGGTCCCCGAGCAGTATGTAAAAGACGGGCAGATCGTCCTCAATATTTCCCCCACTGCGGTGATGGACCTTGATATTGCCAACGAGGCAGTGGTGTTCAATGGGCGTTTCGGTGGCGTAGCCACCGATATCTATGTTCCGGTGAATGCTGTTATCGGCATTTACGCTCGCGAGAACGGCCAGGGTATGGTGTTCGAGCCGGAGGAGCAGCATGATCCTTCACCACCGGACGATACACCGCCCGAGCCGCACAAACCGGAGGGGCGTCCGTCCCTGAAGATAGTCAAGTAGCCGCCGCGCGCTGCTGCGTTGAAAAATTTCTGTCATCCTGCTGCCCCACCGTGAGAAGCGGAGTACACTTTGCGCATGACTGACTTTGTTCACCTGCGTCTCCACTCAGAATATTCAATCGTCGATGGCCTGGTGCGGCTGAAGCCGCTGATGGAGCGTGTCGCCGAGTTGGGTATGCCCGCAGTCGCCATTACCGACTTCAGCAATTTCTATGGCCTGATCAAAGCCTACAAAAGTGCCTTCAACACCGGAGTCCAGCCGATTTTTGGTGTGGATCTGCGCGTCATGGAGGCAGATGACCCGGAGAAGTCCTACCCGCTTTGCCTGTTGGCCATGAATCAGGAGGGGTATCGCAACCTGACTCTGCTGATCAGCCGTTCCTGGTCGGAAGGGCAGCATCTGGGCTCTCCGCACGTGCACAAGTCCTGGCTTGAGGAGTGTTCGGAAGGTGTCATCGCGCTGTCCGCAGGAGCACAGGGGGAAGTAGGGCAGGCCATTGTGGGCGGCAAGCCTGAGCTGGCACAGGAGCGTGCCCGTTACTGGATGGAGTTATACCCACAGCGCTTTTATCTGGAACTGCATCGCACGGGTCGGGAGGGCGACGAGACGCACCTGCATGGCGCGGTGCAGCTGGCAGAGGCCTTGCAGTGTCCGGTGGTGGCCACCAACGATGTCCGCTTCCTGTCAGCTTCCGAGTTCGAGGCCCACGAGGCACGTGTGTGTATCGGCGAGAGTCGTACGCTGGATGATCCACGGCGAGCGCGCTCATATACTGATCAGCAATACTTGCGTTCGCCGAAAGAGATGGCTGAACTGTTTGCCGATATTCCCGAAGCCCTGGCCAATTCGGTGGAAATTGCCAGGCGCTGCAGCGTGATTCTGGAACTGGGTAAGCCTTACCTGCCGGATTACCCAGTGCCTGACGGCATGACCATGGATGAGTATTTCCGCGAGCTTTCCCACCAGGGGTTGGACGCGCGGCTGCAAGCCTTGTTCGATACCGGCGCTGCCGATTTTCCTGAAAAACAACAGCAGTACCGGGACCGCCTTGATTTTGAGCTGGAGACCATCATCCAGATGGGTTTTCCCGGCTATTTTCTTATCGTTATGGATTTTATTCGCTGGGCAAAGCAACACGATATTCCGGTGGGTCCCGGCCGTGGTTCAGGTGCCGGCTCCCTGGTGGCCTATGCGCTGGAAATTACTGACCTTGACCCGATCGAGTATGACTTGCTATTCGAGCGGTTTCTCAACCCTGAACGTGTTTCCATGCCTGACTTTGACGTCGATTTTTGCATGGAGAAGCGTGACCGGGTTATCGATTACGTCGCAGATACCTATGGCCGTGAAGCGGTGTCGCAGATTATTACGTTTGGCACTATGGCGGCCAAGGCGGTAGTTCGCGATGTCGCACGAGTGCAGGGCAAGTCCTACGGTCTGGCCGACAAACTGTCAAAGATGATCCCCTTTGAAGTGGGTATGACCCTGGAGAAAGCGCTGGAGCAGGAAGAGGCGTTGCGAGATTTTCTTGCCGAAGATCCCCAGGCCCAGGAGATCTGGGATATGGCGGTGCAACTTGAAGGTATTACCCGTGGCGTAGGCAAGCACGCAGGCGGGGTGGTGATTGCGCCTTCCCGGCTCACAGACTTTTCGCCTCTGTACTGTGACGAGAGTGGCTCCGGCCTGGTGACCCAGTACGATAAAGGCGATGTAGAAGATGCCGGGCTGGTGAAGTTCGACTTTCTCGGCCTGCGCACGCTGACCATCATCGACTGGGCAGTGAAGATGATCAACACGGTGCGTGCACAGCAAGGTGAAGAACCGCTGGATATCATGCAGCTGCCGCTGGACGATCCGGCTTCGTTCAACCTGCTCAAATCGGCACAGACCACCGCAGTCTTCCAGCTCGAATCCAGTGGCATGAAAGACCTCATCGAGCGCCTGCAGCCGGATTGTTTCGAGGATATCGTGGCCCTGGTTGCCCTGTTTCGTCCGGGGCCCCTGCAGTCCGGCATGGTAGATAATTTCATTAACCGTAAACACGGGCGGGAAGAGATATCCTACCCCGACATCAACTGGCAGCACGAATTGCTGCAGCCGATACTGGAACCCACCTACGGCATTATCCTTTACCAGGAACAGGTGATGCAGATTGCCCAGGTACTGGCGGGTTATACCCTGGGCGGTGCGGATATGCTGCGCCGTGCCATGGGCAAGAAAAAACCTGAAGAAATGGCCAAGCAGCGCGCGATTTTCGAGGACGGAGCAAGGTCCAAGGGGATCGATGGTCAACTGGCAATCAAGATATTTGACCTGGTAGAGAAGTTTGCCGGGTACGGCTTCAACAAGTCGCATTCCGCGGCTTACGCGCTGGTCTCCTACCAGACTGCATGGCTAAAAGCGCATTATCCGGCGCCTTTCATGGCCGCGGTGATGAGTTCTGAACTGGACAATACCGACAAGATCGTGGTGCTGGTGGACGAATGCAAGCGCATGAAGTTGTCACTCAAACTGCCTGACGTGAATGAAGGCCAGTATATGTTCACGGTGAATGCGCAGAACGAGATTATCTATGGCCTCGGCGCCATCAAGGGTTTGGGGGAGGGTCCGGTCGAACTTATTCTCAAGGCGCGAGAGGAGGGAGGCGCTTTCACCGACCTGTTCGATTTTTGCTCCCGTACCGACCCGCGCAAGGTCAATCGCAAGGCCATAGAGGCACTTATTCGCTCCGGTGCCCTGGATTCTCTTGGCGAGGACCGGTGGGTATTGATGGCCAGTATGGAAGATGCGCTCAAAGCCGCGGAGCAAAGCGCCAGTAATCGCGATGCGGGGATAGATGACCTGTTTGGTGAGGTGGTGCCCAGCCAGCACAGCGGTATTGAGGACGTATACGCGAGCTTTCGCCACGTGCGCCCATGGCCGGACAAGGAGCGCCTTGGTGGTGAACGGGATACGCTGGGCCTGTATATCACGGGTCACCCGATAGACGAGTACAAGGCGGAGGTGCGCCGTTTTGCCCCCAACCGCATTGTCGATGTGCGTCCCGACAAACAGGGCAGTCAGGTAGTGGTGGGGCTGATTATGGCAACCCGCACCATGAATACACAGCGAGGCACCATGGCGGTGCTGACCCTGGATGACAGCAGTGCGCAAATTGAAGTGACGCTGTTTTCAGAGGCTTACAGCGAGTTCCGTGAACTGCTGGTCAAGGACACTATTGTCATTGTTGAAGGGCGGGTACAGCAGGATGACCGCACGGGTAAACCGGTGGTGCGCTGTAGTGGGGTACGCAGCCTCAACCAGGCCAGGGAAAACTACGCGTCGCGGCTGACGCTGGAAATCAACAGCGACACCCTCGACGAACAACTCACCAGTCAGTTGGAGCAGATCCTCTCGGGGGCAGGTGGCGGTCGCTGCCCTGTGTCCATGGTTTACCTGCAGGCTCGCAATCGCGCACGAATAAATTGTGGCGAACGATGGCGAGTGGTCCCCAGCGATGAACTGCTGCAGGCGCTAAGGGACCAACTGGGCTCAGAGCGTGTTGCGCTGGAGTATTAAGCGTTTGCGGCTTTTCGCCGCTACAGTAATGCTTGTCTTGAGCGGGTGTTCCTTTTCCGGTCAGCATCCCTGTGTCTTTCGGGGAAAGCCCGACTACGCACCCTCTGCCGGCTGTCTCGCCGTGGTGCACGGTAAAATGCTTGTTGTCGACTCGCTCACCGGCGGCGTCACGCCGCCGGGCGGCAAGTCCCTGCCTGGGGAGTCTGCGCAGTGCACCGCCTTCAGGGAAACCCGGGAGGAAACCGGTCTTGAACTTATACCGGGACAACTGGTGACTGTGTTTGATACCGGCTTTCACCTGTATTTTTGCGAGATTCACGCGGCTTCTGGCACAATCGAACCCAGGACGGTGGAAGTGAAGCGCGGCTATTGGTTGGATATACGCGACTTCGGCGCGGTGCGCTGGCGCTATCCGGGGCAGGGGGAGGCACTGCGCAAATTATTGAGCCCGCAAACCCAGGATCAACCGTCGCCCGGCGACCGAGTTGAACGCAGCGTGCCCAGGCCGGTGTACGCAGATTAATGTCAATGAAAGGAAATGCAGCATGTCAGAACAGGATAAAATAGACGCGGCGGTACTGCGTCGTTTGTTGGCGCACCTTGACGAGCGCAAGGACGTACAGAATATTGAGCTGATGAATCTGGCCGGTTTTTGCCGTAATTGCCTGTCCAAATGGTATTTGGCGGCAGCCCGGGAGCAGGGTGTTGACGTGGATTATGAACAGGCTCGTGAAAAGGTTTACGGGATGCCCTATTCAGAGTGGAAGTCCCGGTACCAGCGTGAGGCCACACCGGAGCAACTGGCCGCATTCGAGCAGTCCAAACCGGCCAGTTGATGACCAGTGTCTGCTTTGCAGGAAATGCCGGCGTGCGCTTGAAATCTCCATAACAACGTAACAATAACGAGGTACTCATGTTGAAACTGAACACTATTCTTGCCGCCACGGGCCTCGCCCTGGCGTCCTTGCTGACCCTGCCTGCCCTGGCTGCGGACAAGCCAAACATTCTCGTGATATGGGGCGATGACATAGGTATCACCAATATCAGTGCCTACAGCGACGGGATTATGGGTTATCGCACACCGAATATTGACCGCATTGCCAGTGAAGGTATGCGCTTTACCGATTACTACGGTGACCAGAGTTGTACTGCGGGCCGTTCCAGTTTTATCACTGGCCAGTCACCGCTGCGCACCGGGCTGTCCAAGGTGGGTCTGCCAGGCGCCGAACTGGGCATACACGAACGCGATATCACCATTGCTGAAGTGTTGAAAACGCACGGTTACGCCACCGGGCAGTTTGGCAAGAACCACTTTGGCGATAAAGATCACCACCTGCCCACCAATCACGGCTTTGACGAGTTTTTCGGCAACCTGTATCACCTCAACGCCGAGGAAGAGCCGGAGGATGTGGACTACCCGAAAGATCCGCAGTTTCGGAAACTGTTTGGTCCCCGTGGGGTTATACGATCCTACGCCGACGGACGTGTGGAAGATACCGGGCCGCTGACACGCAAACGCATGGAAACCGCTGATGAAGAGTTCGTAGCAGCGGCGATGAAATTCGTCGACAAGTCAGTAAAAGACCAACGTCCGTTCTTTGTCTGGGTGAATACCACGGGTATGCATTTCCGCACTCATCCCGCTGCCAAGCACCTGGGTAAGTCCGGGCAGGACTTTTACAATGACGTGATGGTGGCACACGATGAACTGGTCGGTACGCTACTGAATCAGCTGGATGACTTAGGCGTTGCAGACAACACCATTGTGCTCTATTCCACTGATAACGGCGTACATTTCAACACCTGGCCGGACGCCGGTATCACCCCCTTTCGCAGCGAGAAGAATTCCAACTGGGAAGGTGCCTACCGCGTTCCCGCAGTCGTGCGCTGGCCGGGCAGGATCGCCCCGGGGCAGGTATCCAATGAAATCATGTCGCACCTGGACTGGATGCCCACACTGGTTGCCGCCGCAGGGGATGCCAGTCTCAAAAAGGATTTGCTGAAGGGGAAAAACGTAGGTGGCAAGCGCTCAAAGCTGCATCTTGACGGCTATAATTTTCTGCCCTACCTGACCGGCGAGGCGGAAAAAGGGCCGCGTCGTGAATTCATTTATCACGATGACGGCGCGATGCCTGTTGGCGTGCGCATCGGCGACTGGAAGATCGTCTATGCCGAGAACCGCGCTCAAACCATGGCTTTGTGGGCTGAGCCGTTTGTCACGTTACGCCTGCCGAAAATATTCAATCTCCGTCGCGATCCGTTTGAAAGAGCGGACCACAACTCCAACAGTTACTGGGACTGGATGATCGACAAGGCCGCCTGGATATACATGGGTAGCGCGACCACTACGCGTTATTTGCAGACCTTCACCGAATACCCACCCAGCCAGCGCCCGGATTCCTGGTCGATTGACAAGCTGACCGAGAAGTATATTCAGCGATAAGGGTATGGCCCCGCGTGAGAATTGCGCGGGGTTTCTCGGTCCGCTGCGCCGGCGACTGGTGTTGCCGGCTCAGTCAGGGAGTGATCGGGCGCTACTCCACGGAAGCTTCGCTTTCAGGCTTCTCCAGGCTCTGTCAGTGTCTCCGCCAATGGCATACAGCGCGGGGACCATCAACAGTGTGACAAACAGCGCGAACAGCACGCCAAAGGCCAGTGACAGGACGGCCGGTTTGAGGAACTGCGCGTTGGTCGCCTTTTCCGCCATGATAGGAATCAGGCCGACGAAGGTGGTTACGGTGGTGAGGAGAATAGGCCGGAAACGATTTACTCCTGCCTCAGTAATAGCACTGTGCAGCTCTGAGCCCTGTTTGCGCAAGCGTCCAATGTAGTCCACCAGAACCAGATTGTCGTTGACCACGACCCCCGCTGCAGCGCCAATGCCAAACCATGAAAACATCGCCATGGCTGTGCCGAATAGCAGATGTCCGAATATTGCGCCCATGAAACCAAACGGGATGGCGGTCATTACCAGCAAGGGCAACCAGTATGAGTGAAAAGCCACGGCTATCAGTGCGTACATCATGAACAGGGCGACGGCGTACAGCGCGAGCAACTCGTTGAAAAACTCTTCCTCCTGCTCCTGTTGGCCTCCTTTGAGAATGTCCAGCCCGGGATATCGCTGCTCCAACTCAGGTAAGAACTGTGCAGTCACATCGCGAGTGATGTTACCCATCAGGTCGTGATCCATATCGGCACGAACGCTGATGAACCGCTCACCATCTCGCCGCATGATCCGCTGTACGCCCGAGCCCATTTCAATGTCTACCACCGATAGAAGTGGCAGCCGGCGCCCATCAGCGGTGCGCACCTGGAAGTTGTTCAGGCTGGAGAGGTTGCTGCGTTCATCGGCTGGGTACTTGACCATGACCTTGACGTCGCCATTCTCGCGGGGCAGGCGCTGCACCTCCTCACCGTAGTAGGCCTGTCTCACCTGTCGGGAAACATCTGCCAGAGTAATGCCCAGCTTTTCAGCGCCGGGCAGCAGGTTGAAAATGAGCTCATCGGACTCGCCGCGCTGACTATCGCGAACAAAAAATGTGCCTTCATAGCCACTCAGGTGGTTGCGCAGTTCCAGTGACGCGGCGCTCAGTTGTGCCGCGTCGCGGTGGGTGAGCAGGTAAGTGACATCGGCACCATTGTCGGTGATGGTGTAGTTGACCTCTATCTGGTCGGCATCGGGAATATCGCCCACCAGAACGCGCAGCCTTTCGGCAGCCTGCTTTGCCGATAGATCACGTACTTCTGGTGGCGCCAGTTTGACAATGGCGATCACGCTGTCACGGCGCGAACGCGTATACCACCCTTCTATCAGTTCTCCGCTGCCAGCTCCTTCTGCAGCGCGCTGATTGACCTCTGCTATCAGTTGCTGTTCCGCCTTCTGCAGCTGGTCAAGAATTTCCAGTGCACGCGAGTAGGGCGTGCCGTTGGGGAGGGTGACGTTGATGTAGATTTGCTCCGATTCCACCTGCGGCATGAAGTAGAATTTCACCCATCCGCTGGTGAAAATTCCAATGCTGATCACGAATGCGCCTATGAAAACGCTGGCGGTCAGATACCGGTGCCGGATCGCTGCACACAACATGCGGCGATAGGTGGTTTCGGCAAAGCGAGTAATGCTGTGCTCCATTTTCTGCTGCGTCCTGGCCAGACCCTGCAGTTTTTCTCGGGGCTGCAAATGCCGCAGGTGTGCGGGCAATATGAAAAATGCCTCGATAAGGGAGAGACTCAGGGCCACGGTAATGACAATGGACAGCTGGCGCGTCATCTGCGCCATTTCCCCACTTACAAACAGCCAGGGTGCAAAGGCGATCATGGTTGTCAGTACCGCAAAAATGACCGGGCGGGACACTGCCATGGCACCTTCCACCGCTGAGTGTTCACCACCGCCGCTGATATGAGCGTGATGGTGAATGCTCTCACCCACCACAATGGCGTCGTCAACAACAATGCCCAGCACCATCAGAAAAGCAAAAGAGGAAAGTACGTTCATGGACACATCGTTAACCGGCAATAGCGCGAACGTTCCGATGAAGGCTACGGCGATGCCTCCCGTCACCCACAGCGCCACTTTTGGCCTCAGCGAGAGAATCAGTACCAGAAATACCAGCGCCAGCCCTATGTAAGCCGATTCAGCTATCAGGTCCATGCGTTCCCGGTACATGTCTGCGCTGTCAAACCACATGGTGAGTTCGACCCCGCGGGGCAAGCGAGTGCGCGCGTCATCCAGCCATGCGTGCACGGACTCGCTGGCTTTGACCACCTGCATATTCTCCGAGCTCAGTACCTGCAGTAATACCGCCGGTTGACCGTTCATGGTGGCGAGTATTTCACTGTCTTCGAAGCCATCGATCACTCGCGCCACGTCGCCCACACGTACTACTGCTCCGGAGGCTGTTTGACGCACAATGATTTTTTCAAAATCTGTTTGCGTGTCTGCCAGATTGCGCGCGCGCAGCGCAATGTCGCCCGTTTCGGTACGCACTCGACCGGATGACAGGTTGATGGAGTTTGCTCGAATGGCATTGGCTACGTCTTCAAACGACGTGTCAAAGCGACGCATTGCGGCTTCTGACAGCTCGATGGTCACTTCTTCCTGGCGCGTGCCGAATAGCGTAATGGTTGACAGGTAGGGTAAAGCGGACATTTCATCTTTCAGATCTTCCGCCAGTCGCGTCAACTCGCGCTCGCTGATATCACCGTGCACGGCAACGCGTAACATTTCGTCGCGGAATTGTCGCCGCTGTACGCGCGGAGGCTCGATATCCCGTGGCAGCGAGGTGACGCTGTCCACCGCGGCCTTCACCTCGTTGATGAATTCGTTGATCTCAACACCGGGGTAGGTGGTAACGTTGATTTCAGCCATGCCTTCGCTGGCGGTTGAGTTGTAGTGATAGACCTGGTCGATATTCTCCAGCGATTGCTCTATGCGAGCGATCACCTGCTCTTCGACTTCCTGGGGATTGGCTCCCGGCCAGCTCACGGTGATACTCGCCTGATTCGGCCTGATTTCGGGGAACGCTTCCCGCTCCATCGTCTGCAGACCGAGAAAGCCAGAGAGCAGAATGCCGACCATCAGCAGGTTGGCGGCAACCGGATTATGGACCCACCAGGCGATGATCTTGCGCATGATCAATCATCTCCGTGGGTCAGGCTGCGCACAGCCATACCCTGTATCGGGTTGCGCATCGCGGAGGTCACAACCTGTTCCCCCGGGGCAAGGCCGCCGCTTATCACCGCCTTGTCTGCGGTGGCATGGGCGACGTCTACCTGGCGCATTTCCAGCAAGGCTTCACTGTTGACCACGTAGACAGTATTCCCGGGGCGCAGTGCGCTGGCAGGTATGCTGACGCCATCGCGTAGCGTGCGTCCACTCACTCGCGCCTCTACGAAAAGCCCTACCGCCATCGGCATGCCCTGTTGCGAGATACCGCTGTCGTAGGGGTCAGTTACTTCGGCAATGGCATAGAGCATGCGTGTTGACGGGTCTACAGAAGCATCCAGGCGCACCAGCTCTCCCAGCCAGTGGTGGCGCTTGCCTGCCACTTCCGCACTGAAGCGCACGGGCGGGCCTTCTCCCGGCGCCGCCGTAAAGCCGATGGGCAGGCCCAGAGAAGCCAACTGCTGGTTGTTCAGCGGCAGGCGAACCTCTACCACCTCGGTGCTGAATACACTGCCCAGGGTAGTGCCAGGGGAAATGAACTGACCTATGTGTACGTGGGTTTCGGCTACGCGACCGCGAAAGGGCAGGCTTACCTGTGTGCGTTGCAGATCAAGCTGCGCCTGTTCCAGTCCGGCAGCCGCGGCTTCACGCATTGCCCGCGCCTGGGCTACCTGAGGTTTCTTCAGTGCAAGCTCGGACGCATTGCGGTCATTGCGCAGTTGTTTGCGAGCGACATCCTGGTCGGCCAGGGCCTGTTGTACCGCCAGGTCGGCATCAGCAAGTCTTGCCCTGGCCTCGCTCAGCGCGAGTCGGTAGTCGGTGTCTTCCAGTTTTAACAGCGGAACCCCCGGCTCGATTCGTCCCCCCTCGGTAAATTCCTTGGAGACGCTGATAACACGCCCACCAACCTGCGATACCAGGTCGATGGCGGTGCGCGCCCGTACCTCTCCCTGGGTGAGTACCTCCAGCGCTGACGTGTCTCGTTCAGCGGTGGCGGTGTAGACAGCTGCTGCGCGCAGCGGTGACTCGTTCTTATCGGGTTCGGGGCGCGAGGCCTGCAGTAACGCGTAGGCCCCCATAGAGAAGGCAATCACTGCCAGCGGAGCAATTACGGTAACCAGCCTGCTAGCCATAGGAGGGTTATTTCCTTTCTTTTATGGGCTGAATAAATGGTAACGTTCTGGCGGCTTCGAACCGCAAGAAGAATGTGCAAAAGTCACATATTTTCCTCGCGTACCGCAGGCCAGCTGATGTCGCTGAGGATCGCCCGGGATCAGGGCTTGCTGCGCGTCTTTTCTGCCTGTTCCAGCCAGAACAGGGTATCGACATAGCTGACGAATCGGCTCAGGTAATGTGGTGACAGGTCGCGCATAGTGGTTAGCGAATGAGTGGCCAGTCGCTGCGGATTGAGCGGCCCGGCGGCCTCAGGGACTTCTTCCACCGCACGGTTGACTACTTTATCCGCGTTCAGCTTCACCAGGGCAGAATGAAAGCGGCGTGCTGCCTTCAGTTCCTGCTGGCGTGCAGCGGGAGGAGAACTACTGGCGTCCACTGCCTGCTGCTCCATTGCATCTACCAGTTCCAGTTCCTGCTGGCGCAGCGCCGTCTCCAGCGGCGCAATATGCGGATCATCCTGTTCTTCCCGCAGTGAGTCCAGCAGCCGATTGAGTTCGCGTAACGCTTGGTTACCCACCGCGGAAATGTTTGTTCTTGCTTCCTTGGCGGGTTGTTGGCGGTAGTGTTCCATTGCTTTGCTGGCCCTGGCTTCAAGCAACTGCGCCACCCGGCCGCTGCGGCGTTGTGCCCGCTGCAGAAGTGTTTCGATATAGCGCAGGCGGGTCGGGTCGTGATGTCCGGCAGCCGTTTTCAAGGCATTGAATTCGGCCCGCAGTTCAGTCATTTGCTCCCTCCTGGGCAGCAGCGCGAGGTACCGGTGCCATTTCGACGCGGCGGTTGCGCGAGCGGCTGGCGTCATCGCTGTTGTCCTCTACCGGTTGCTGCGCGCCAAAAGCAGCGGCAAACACCAGCTCTGGAGGCATGCCTTCCTCTATCAGTGCTCGCGTCACAGTGAGTGCTCTCTGGGCAGACAGTTCCCAGTTGTCCTGGTAGTTCAGGTTGCCCGCCTGAATAGGCAGATCATCCGTAAAGCCGCTAACCATCAGTAGCTCGTTTTGTTCGCCAAGGTAAAGTTGTAGTGGCGGGACCAGAGAGCGCAGTAATTCCCGGCCCCCGGCCTGCAGCTGGTGGGAGTTGAGTGCAAACAGCACGCTGCCGCTGATACCGATACGCCCGTCGCGCAGCGTGATGCGGCCGCTGGCCAGGGGCGCGGCCAGCGCTTCCTCCAGCACCATGCGTCGTTCCTGCTCCGCCTCACGGCGCACCACCTCCTGTTGCAGCGACTGCGCCAGCTCAACCTGGTAGCCCAGTACCCAGACCAGGATCAGTACGAACACGCCTACCAGTGCGGACATCAGGTCGCCGAAAATTGCCCACACTGGCGTGTTGGCGTCCACCTCCTGCTGCAATTCGTCCATCAGCTCTCTGTCTCGTCAGCGAACAGGTCGCCAGTCTGCCCCAGACGCCGTAACTCTTCGATAATTTCGCGTTGGGAAAGCATGCTCTGGTCGATAATTTCCCGCGCCTGTGCCACGTAGTAGCTCATTTGTTCGTCGGATCGCTCACTGGATTTCTCCATGGACTGCTCAATGCGATTGAGGTTCTCGACCAACTGCGCGTTGGATTCACTGAACAGTTGCACGGCGAGACTGAAAGACTCACCCAGGCTGGCTATGTCTGCCGCACTGTCCGCTGCGTTGGCGCTGATATCCGACAGCCTCCCTGTCTCGGCCGCCAGTTGTTCGCCGAACTGTTTGCTCACGCTTTGCAAAGATTCGCTGGATTCTGCGACGAGCGACTCGATAGCCTTTCTCTGCTCGCCAGTGGATTGCTGCATTGCGTCGCCAAGGTGCGCGAGTTCCTGCAGAATCTGCTGTCTTTCTACGAGCAATTGCTTGTCACGCTGTATGTTGTTGGAGATTTCCTCCCGCAACTTGCCAATTACTTCGGCCGCCGCTTTGGGCGCTTCTGAGGCGGTCGCAATCAACTCGCTCATCGGTTGCTGTATTTCGCGCCCCAGCTGCGCCAGCTGCTGCGAAGAGGTGGTTTGCAGCTGACCCAGTTGTTCCGCAGCGCTGTTTTCCAGCCGGGAGATCGCATCACCAAGGGACGTGCCCAGCGTCTCCAGGGATTTGCTGGCCGCCGCGTGCAGCTGCGCCAGACTGTCGGCGGTGGAAGATTGCAGGAGCTCCAGACGATCGCTGGTAGTTGTTTGCAAGGCTTGTATGTTTTCACCGGTGCTTGCGTTGATTGCCGACAATGTCTGGGTAGTCTGGGTGTGTGTCTGCGCCAGACCATCAGCGGTGCTGCGCAGCAACGTGGCCAGTCGCTCGTCCGTGCCTTGCTGGATGTTCGCCAGTGAGCGCGCTGTTTCATCATGCAGTAGGCCAAGTTTTTCAGCGGTGCCGGCCTCAATGTCGGCCAGGCGGCGTGCCACCTCAGCATCGCGCGCACGTTCCTCCTCGCGCAGGCTGCTCAGTTCCTCGCGTAGCGCAGTGCTCATGCTACCCAGGTCCTCTCTCAGTGCCGTGGTCAGTGCTTGCATGCGTTGGCCCTGTTCCTGCTGAGCCGCAGCCTCTGCGGCGTTGCGCTCACGCTGGGCCGCTGCTGCGGCTTGCTGAATCTGTTGCTGGGTGTCGTTCGCATTGGCGGACAAGGCCTGCATCGCCTCGGCGACGACGGGAGTAATACTCTGTCCGGCGAGTTCGCCGCTGGCGGCCAGGCTGCTGCGCAATGAGTTGCCCACTGACTCGGCCAGCGCCTGGTACTGTTTCGCCGTAGCTTCGTGAAACTGCTGCTGGTTCGCATTAAGCTGGTTGCCCAGTTCCCGCCCCATGCGTTCCAGTTCGCCGGCCATTGCCTGCAGGCTTACCGCCACATCCGGCAGTGCGCGAGCCTGTTGCTGCATAGCCTGAAACGTTTGTTGTCTGTTGTAGTGCAGTGAGTATTGCTGCAGCGGACCCTGAATACTGCGGTCCAGCTCGCGACTGACCATAATGCGCTCACGGCGGGCCAGGGTGGCGTTCAGCCCCAGCATCGCCGACGCGGCAATACCTGCTACAGAGGTGCCAAATGCCAGCCCCAGGCCTTCTATGGGTGCTGCGAGTCCCTCGCGTATAGCCTCAAGCTCTGTGCTGCCCTGCAGGGCACTGACGGCACCCTGCAGGGTATCGACCATGCCAATAAAGGTGCCCAGCAGACCCAACATAACCAGCAGGCCCACGAGGTAGGGGGTGAATACCGGCGCGGCCAGCCCGACCCTGTCTCCTTCCACCCGCTGCGCCACGGCATTTTGCAATGAAGGATGAACCCCGCCCAGCCAGGCCTTCAGTGAAAAGGACTCATTCACCACTACGGCACCCAGGGCGTCCGCGAGAGTGGCGGTGGCGCGGCGGAACTGGGTCAGTTCCACCAGGCCCAGCGCATAGACAAAGCCAATGACCAGGGTAACCAACAGGGCGAGAGGGTTGGCACCGATAAAATCCACTGCCATCCAGGCGATGGCGGCGGCTCCCAGCAGGGCGGCTGTGAGGAACAGCAAGTTAGTCTTCATTATTTATCTCTTCGTTGAGTGCTTCAATCAGTCCCAGCGCCGGCAGCAGGCGGGCCTCGATTTCTGCCAGCAGCAGGCCCTGTGCTTCGCGGCGGAACTGCTCACAGCTGTGTTTCCATGCTGCGTCGCGCGCAGCGCCGTCGGCAACTGACTGCTGGTAGTCGCTGAACAGGAATTCCAGGCGCGACTGCAACAGAGTCGGTACGGTAGTCATATAGCGGCGGGAGTGGATCGCAAGTGCGTCCCCGAGCGCAGCATCGATAGCGCAGATTCGTGCCAGCCTGGCGGACAAGGTTGCCACCGCTTCCCGCGTGCGCAAATGCAGGCCACGTACCTTGCTGTCCACCTCTGCCTGTTGCTGCTGATAGAACCTCAGATAGGGCTGCAGAGCCGATTCAGCATCATCCGGAGGGGCGCCAGAGGCTGGCCAGCGAATACGAGTGGGCCCTGCGCCGGGAAAAAAGCTGCGCATAGAGGCCTGGACCAGGCGACTGCGGGCACGCAGGAACTCGTCGGTGATGCCGGCACTGAAACTGGCCACGTCCTCGTTATCCACCTGCAGCGCGCGTGCGTGGGCCTCCGACAGTGTGATGGAGTCGGAAAAGTCGATCCACTGTCCCAGCCGCTCGGTAAACTGGCGATGGGATACCTGCGTGGCATTCAGCGACCAGTCCGTCAGAAAGCGGACAAGTCGCGAGCTGCCCAGGGATACTTGGGGAAGCGCTCGTGTCATGTGGTCGTTACAGAAGTGATCAAGGCTGACCGCGATCGGCGGCCGACAGCGTATTATCCTGTTTGCCCGACAGTATTCAAGGCGAGATGTCTTTCGCGGCAGGACAATTTCCCGCGGTGCTGCGCCAGGGAGACGTTTTGCTTAATAATTGATCGTCTTGCAGACCGATATCCCACGGAGTCAGCGCCTGTTATGCTGACAATGGTCGATAGGCCACTCCCCTGGAGCAGGCATTCTGCGGTTTCTTTGACTTGAAAGACCGCCTGATAACGCAATGGCAGACTATCTTTGGTGGCTGTGGTGCCCCCGGTTCTGTCGAATTTGTCATCCAGTGGGCGACCGGTGCATCGTCTCCTGCAACGAATGCCCGGGACATTGCAGCCCTGTAGCAGCAACGCGCAAGCAGCCCGGCAAACAAAGGCGAACAGCTATGAAAAAAGTACTCCTGACGATACTGCTCCTCATTGCAGTGACCGCGCTACTGCTCTTTTTATTTCGCGAGCCGGTAAAGCAGTTTGCCTACGACGCGGTGACGGCGGACATGTTTACCGCTGTAGATAATGACGCCTTTGATCCCGGCCCGGCCATCGGCTCGAATTTCCCCGGGGTAAACGCTACCTGGCAAGGGCGGGAAGTGCGCCTGCTGAATGAGTTTGCCGGGGTGAATGGAACCGTCTTCGTGGCCACGCGCTCAGCGGAATGGTGCCCTTACTGCATGAAACAGATGATTCAGCTACAGGAACATAAGGCCGCCTATGACGAGGCAGGTATAGGCCTGGTTGCAATGACCTACGATGACCCCGCCCTGCAACAGGCCTTTGTCGACAAGTGGGGTATCGAATACCCCGTGTTGCATGACGTGGATACGCTCAGCTTTACCACACTGGGCATCCTCAACGAGTCCTACAGCCCGGGCGATGAAGCCTTCGGTATCCCTTATCCGGGCAGTATTGTGATTGACCGCGAGGGCAGGGTAGTGGGCAAGCTGTTCCTTGAGTCCTACAGCGTTCGGGTAGACGCGCTGGCTGCACTGGCGTTCGCTAAGGATGCACTCAAGCTGGAAGAGTGAGCCCTGCACCCGGTTTGCTATGTCAAACCGGCTTTTTTTCCTACCCCCTTGCCTGCGTCAAGCGCTAAAACCTTGACCCGAGTCAAGCACCCGCGGGTCAACTGCGGCCATTATTACCTGACTGATAGCCTCGGATAATAATGGAAGTAACGAGATGGTACTGAATAAGATTTTTGTCATAGTGGACCCCACTACAGAGGATCAACCGGCGTTCGAGCGGGCTTTGCAATCGGCGAAGATGACAGGCACGCGCTTGCATCTCTACGGCTGCATCACGCCTGAAGTGACCGCTGGAGACGCGGACGCCGAACAGCGCCTGGCTGATATGTTGAATGGTTTTGTGTTGCGCTGCCGGGATGCCGGCGTGGAAGCCCTGCAGGAACTGGAGCGCGCCGATAACTGGAGCGAGGCTGCGGTACGTGCCGCCGCTCGCTGCAGCGCCTCCATGGTCTTCAAGAATTCCTTTGAGCACCGCGACGTGCAGCGGGAACTGCGCCCCACCTCCGATTTCACCCTGCTGCGCCTGGCGTCCTGCCCGGTACTGCTGGTTAAGGACCGGCGCGACTGGAGCCATCGTCGGATACTGGCTGCCGTGAACACAGCGTCTACAGACGATGCGCATATCAAACTGAATAACCTGATTATCAGCTTTGCACAGAACTTTACTGACGCCCATGGCTCAGACGCCCATTTCGTCAATGCCTATCATGACAGCAATCGTCCGCCAGAGGTGGCCGACCTGTCGGCCAGGTTCGGTGCCCCACCCGAACACATTCATGTGATAAAAGGGTCAGCGGCGCCGGTTATCAGTTCCCTGGCGGATGAGATCAAGGTTGACCTGATTATTATTGGTACCGTGGGCCGCAGCGGCCTCAAAGGGCGGGTAGTGGGAAATACCGCTGAGAAAATTCTCGATCACACCGAGGCAGACGTGCTGGTAGTCAACTGATACCGGCAGGGCCGCCTGCCGCAGGAACGCCTGCCGCAGGGTCGCCTGCCGCAGGGTCGCCTGCCGCAGGCCTTGCCTGCAGTCACCGGCTGTTGCGGCCCATGCGCACGCTGATACCGCAAAGGGCGGCACCGCCTATAACGGCAATGATGCCCGCATTCGACAACGACATCACGGCGCCGTCAAAACCAAAGAGCGTAGCCAGTGTTATGCCCAGCCCGGCGAAGACTGCACCGGCAATCAGTCGCCAGGCGGGAGGCGTGGCCGCATGCGCGGGCCTGGCTATGCGTTCCAGTGGCGAAAGCGCCAGCGCCACCGGTATCAGCAGAACGGCCATCACCAGTAACCACGCGGGCCGTGCTATCCACCACCCGCTGCCGCCGGGCTCCATGGTCAGCCCAAAACCATTGGCGAGGTAGGCGACACCCATAACCAGCAACAGAACGGTCATATGCCAAAGGTAGATAGTCATAATCATGGTGTTGACAATAACGGTGATGGTCCAGGCTTTGACTCCCGCGAGCAACTTCTGCGCCGGTTTTTCCAGGGCCATCAGCAGCCCGAACTGGAACAGCCCCAACGCAATCAGGGTCACTTTCGGTGGCAGCGTATTGCTCACTGCGTCGCCAGGAGAACCGGCCATGGCGATGGGGTAGGGGCCAAGCAGTATCAGGGCGACAAGGGTGAGCAGGGCCACCGCGGACATGGCCAGTAAAGCGCCTGGCCCACCCAGCCTGCCATCGCGCCAGGCGAAGCCAAGGTGGTGCATGGCCAGCCAGACCCAGAAGTAGTTGCTCCAGCCCAGGGCAGTCCAGCCCAGGTGGAAAAAGGCCACGTCCACCAATACAGCAAGCGCTATGTAGGCAACAAGTGACGCGTAACCCCAGCGACGCCAGACGGAGTAGGTGAGCGGTGCGAGCAGCACAATCATGGTGTAAATAGCCAGAAACCAGGTGGGTACCAGAGCGGTTCTGGACAGAAAACGCACCGTGTCGGGCGCGGCTCCGAAGACGTGCAGCAGGAAAGACAGGCCAGCCCAGACCACCACCAGCAACAGCAGCGGAGTCAACAGCCGATGCAGGCGGCCGGTTAACCACTGCGCGTAGTGGGTCTTGTGCCTGGCCGCGCTCTCCAGCGATACCGCGTTGGAGTAGCCGCCAACAATGAAGAATATGGGCATCACCTGAAATACCCAGGTAAGCCAGCTCGTCCAGGGGATGATATCCAGCGCCAGCATCGGGTTGAGTGTTCTGGTCCCGGCGTCGTAGTGAGCCGTAGTGATCAGCCAGTGCCCGATGATGACAAAGGTAATGGAGACTGCGCGCAGAAAATCCACATAGCGATTTCTGTCCGCAGGCGTATCAACTGCAAGGCGCTTGGCTTGTGACCAGATACTCATTCTCGTTTGTCCCTCTTATTCGAGCGTTGCCCCCGCGCTTGCGCCGGGAGTGGAGCAACATCGCCACCGGCGTTCCCAGTAAGCCCGCCAGGTGAGCGAGAGGAAACGGCGGCCAGTTGATGTCCGTGAAAATAGAGTGCCCCGAATTGATCTCTATAACAATCTTTAGGGTACTCAAAACCGCAATCACAAGTACGACCGCTGAACGGGTTTCTCGCCAAACAAGGCACAACGCAACGCCCAGCAGGGTATTGAGTATGCCTGACAGTCCGCAGTAGCGCTGGATTTCCACCAGCGGGGAGAGCAGCAACAGGTCCACGCTGACGGTGCCAACCAGCAGGCTTGCCACCAGTAGCCAGCGCGATCGCAGCTCGATCAGTGAAGCCAGCAGCGCGAAGGCCGGTGCATTCCAGAGCAGGTGTTGGGTTCCGGCATGCAGCCAGTGCCCACTGAGCAAGCCCCAGACATGGCCGTTGGCCAGCAACTGGCGATCGAAATACAGCTTGGTATGCCATGTCTCAGGCAGCAGCATGAGCACAATGGACAGCACAGTCAGTGAGAAGGTCAGGTAGGGTAGCTGTTTCACGTGGTTTCCTCCTATGCTACACGGGCACACTGCAAGCGTGCCCGTGCAGATTCAGGTCAGTGGCAGCGTCTTTTCCGGTGCAGCAACAGCAGAGGCAATAGCAGTAGCAGTGCCCAGGGGTCTGTAGCGCCGCCGCCGCTGGAGGGTTGTGCGCGGGGTGAGCTGAAGGCAGGTCGCTGCTTGTCCTGTCGGTGATCGCGCACGGGCGCGGCGCTGCGTTGCTGGCGCGCGTTGTGCTCGGCGGCCACGCGTTCGGCATTGTCGCGCTGCAGGCCATATTGCTCCAGCGCCTCATCGCGCACGACCAGCATGGAGGTGTAGTCGGTCACCAGTCCATACTCCACGGCGAGATCAACGATAGCCTGTTCGCTGTCGGCGTCTGCGCCCAGGTAGTCCATGCGGTTCTGGATATCCTCTATGCTGGCGAAAGCCCAAAGGCGCTCAATCTCAGGATTCATTGAGGCCTCCGAAGGAAACGCCAGGCTGGATTGGTACTGTTTCTTTTCGTGCCCAATGCGCCCCTGTATACGGACGTCTGCGGGGCCATCGCCCCAGTAATGGCCGAATACAATCAGTTGCTGCCCGCGGTAGAGTGAGCCGATGCGGGCCGGGGTCATGTCGCTTACCTTGACGCCATTGATATCAACTGCAATATCCCGATAGGCCTCGTGGGTCAGCTTCTCGGCGGTCTGGACCAGCCGGCCAGCGATATCGTCGCTGTTGGAAATACTCATGGCGAACCCGTTGGAGATACGGGTCATACCCTCCAGCAGTGGTCGGTTTGCGCTGTTGCCCATGACAAAACTGAACAGGCGCACATCGTGCTCCTCCAACAGCGTCAGAAAGTCCTTCTTTTGAGTGACCCCCACGTTTGCCACGCCGTCGGTTACCAGGATGATGGCGCTGGGCCGGTCTGCATCCAGCCCCTTGATACCTCGCTCCAGGCCGGCGTACAGGTTGGTGCCATTGGCTGGTGTGATCGACTCCAGCTGTTCTACGTAGCGGCTGATGTTTGCCGCGTTCACCGCCACCAAGCCCGAGGTCAGCTCCCTGGCCCGGTTGTTGAACAGGATGATCCTGAAGCGGTCGTTCGCCGGCAGCTTCGCCAGCCCCTGATTGACCCCCTGCACCAGGCTCTGGTACTTGCCCTGCATGGAGCCCGACAGGTCGAGTACGAAAACCCAGTCCCGGCCGCTTTGGATGGTGGCCAGGTCATCACCGGGGGTGACCGTCAGCATGAACGTGCCTCGTTCACTGTCCGCGTCTTTGTGTGTCACCATATCGATGCTGCCTGGCAGACCCTGCTGGTGCCGCCAGTAGACGACAATGTCCTGGTCCAGGCGCGTGGGTGTGTGCGACAGCTGCGCCGTTTCGCTGTCTTCCTGCTCTGTTGCGGTGGTTTGATTGGTGACGGATGCCGTCCACACCTGCGCCGACTCCCGATGTATTTGCGCAGCGGGGTGTTGCGGCAGGCGAAAACTGTCAATGGGATAGGAGGAGCGCATGCGCAGATCGAAACTGAAGGCACCGCTCACCACATCCTGGTAAGTCCAGAAGGCCATTTTCTGCTCGTCCACGCCGCCTTCCTCAAGGGGATAAACGTAGCGGCCTATGTTCAGGTCAAGGTGTACCGGCTGAATATAGACCAGCCTGATACGCACCGAGTCCTGGGGTTGCACCGGGTAGACCCGGGTGTCGAAGCTGCGGTAGGCGTCCTGCTCAACCAGCGCTGTTTCCCGTCCAGCTGCTTTCTCCTGCTCGTAGGCTGAGCGGGCCTGTGCCTTTGGCAGCACTTCGCCGGTCACCGGCTGGCCATCAATCCAGTAGGTGAACTCGCCCACGGATGCGTTCTCGGGAACCGGGAACGAATAGATAGCCTCCAGTGCCTGTGCGTGAGGATTGAAGAAGACCTGTTCAATGCTGGTAATGGCATAGCCGTCTTCAATCATTACATCAACATGGTGTTGCTGAATATCCAGCGCCGGCAATCCACCTCCCGCCGGTGTCATCAGGCCCGCGGCCTGCACTCCCTGAGTGGCGATGAGTGTAACCGCTGTCGCAGCGGCTGCTTGCACTACTCTGTTCCATAGTCCCGACATGTGAATAACCTCGCAGTAGTCTGGCTCGAACTTGCTTGTTTCCCCTTTGGGGTGTGGCCAAGTTACTACTGGGGTATTGCAATGCGCACCCTTTACCTGTTTAGTAGAGCGATGCAGGTCTTCGAGTATTATAAAACGGTACTTATGGGAGGGTGTGGTGAGTCAGGTGGCAATGTTACTGGGTACCTTGAAACGCGAGTTGAAAGCGCAGGGTATGACCTATGCCGACCTCGCCGTCCGGCTGAAACTGTCTGAGAGCAGTATCAAGCGCATGTTTTCCGAAGCCAGGATGTCGCTGGAGCGCCTTGAAGCGCTGTGTCATGTCCTGGATATGGAGATCTCCGACCTGGTTGTGAAGATGGGCGAGGGTAGAAAGCGGATCGCCATGCTGTCGGAGGCGCAGGAGCGTGAGATAGCCGAGGACCCACGGTTACTGTTGATCGCCATCTGCGCACTGCATCGCTGGACCTTTGAGGAGATCCTGGCGAACTATGTGCTGACCGAGCATGAAGTTATCCAACTGCTTGCCCGCCTGGACAGATTGCAGGTGATTGAGTTGTTGCCCCGCAATCGCTTCAAATTGATTGTGGCCAGTGATTTTCGCTGGCGTGCCAATGGGCCGATTCAACGCTTTTTCAAACGGGAGGTGGAGTCTGATTTCCTTGCGTCTACGTTCTCGTCCGGCGGGGAGAAGATGATTTTTCGCAGCGGCATGCTCTCTCGCGGCTCGAATGCCACGCTGCAGAAAAAAATGGATCGTCTGCTCGCCGAGTTCAGTGAACTGCATGAGGAGGATATCGGTCTGCCACTCGAGGAGCGCTTTGGCTCAAGCATACTGATTGCGCTGCGTCCCTGGGAGTTTGATCTCTTTCGCCAGATGCGACGAAACCCGGATGCCAAGAATTTTTAGGTGTTGGGCGGTACGCGCAGTCTGAGTCCTGTGCAATACATGTTTATCGGGCTGGCACTGAGAGTTGCGCTGGATGTAACGTATCAAGGAAACTGAATTGTCTTCCCTGAGTTCGAACCCAGGGCGATCCCTGCGGTTGGTGTTTTATGATTCTCACGGGAGCGTGCATGCCAGCACTGGAAGCTGATCATCACGCCTCTTCCCGGTAGCTGTCAATGGCCGGGCAGGCGCAGTAAAGATTGCGATCTCCGAATACATTGTCCACGCGATTGACCGGCGGCCAGTACTTGTAGCGTCGCAGGGACGCTACCGGGTAGGCGGCCTGTTCTCGCGAGTAGGCGTGCTCCCAACTGCTGCCGGCAACGTCCTCAAGCGTATGTGGCGCGTTCGCCAGCGGGTTGTCTTTGGCATCCAGCGCCCCGGATTGCACGGCGTCAATCTCCTGCTTGATGGCGATCAGCGCATCGCAGAAGCGGTCCAGCTCGTACAGCGATTCCGATTCCGTGGGTTCAACCATCAGCGTTCCGGCAACCGGAAAACTCATCGTCGGTGCATGGAAGCCGAAGTCGACCAGCCGCTTGGCGATATCCTCTTCCGTGATACCCGAGGCCTCCTTGATGGGTCGGATATCGATGATGCATTCATGGGCCACATTGCCGCTGCTGCCTTTGTACAGAATGGGATAGTGATCCTTGAGCCGATGGGCGATGTAGTTCGCATTGAGAATGGCAACTTTCGTTGCCTGCTCCAGGCCCTGCGCACCCATTAACGCAATGTAAGCCCAGGAAATTGGCAGAATGGACGCGCTGCCGTAAGGCGCACCCGATACCACGTCATTGTTTTCATCCAGCCCCGGCACCGGCGAAACGGGGTGGCTGGGCAGGAATGGTTGCAGGTGCGCGCCCACACCTATGGGACCCATGCCCGGCCCGCCGCCGCCGTGCGGAATGCAGAAGGTTTTGTGCAGGTTGAGGTGGGAGACGTCGGCCCCGAATTTTCCTGGTGCCGCTATACCTACCAGCGCATTGAGGTTGGCACCGTCAACGTACACCTGCCCGCCATGGGCGTGTATCAGCTCACACAAATCCATAATGGACTCTTCGAAGACACCGTGAGTAGAGGGGTAGGTCACCATAATACAGGCAAGGTCCTCGGTATGGCGCTCGGCCTTCAGGCGCAGGTCCTCCATGTCCACGTTGCCCTGCTCATCACACTCAACAATCACCACTTTCATGCCGGCAAGTGCCGCCGAGGCGGGGTTGGTGCCGTGGGCGGAGGAGGGTATCAGGCAGACCTTGCGTTGATGGTCTCCCCGGCTCTGGTGATACCGCATGATAGCCAGCAGCCCGGCGTACTCTCCCTGGGAGCCGGCGTTGGGCTGCATGGACAGGGCGTCATACCCGGTGGCTTCCAGCAACATATGCTCCAGTTCGGCCAGCATGGCCTGGTAACCCTGGGTCTGCTCAACAGGTGCGAAGGGGTGCAGCGAGGCGAATTCCGGCCAGGTCACCGGCAGCATCTCGGTGGTAGCATTGAGCTTCATGGTGCAGCTGCCCAGCGGAATCATCGCGCGGTTGAGTGCGATGTCCTTGTCTTCCAGGTAGCGCATGTAGCGCAGCATTTCGGTTTCCGAGTGGTAGTCATTGAACAGCGGATGTTGCAGGTAGTCCATTTCGCGTACCAGGCTGCCGGGAATGCCGGGGTCGCTGTCTATGCTCGCGTCCAGTGCGGTGACATCGGGGAGGTCACCGTCGGCGAAAACCTGCCACAGTGTTTCCACGTCGGCGGCGGTAGTGGTTTCATCAAGGGTAATGCCCAGGCGGTCGCGGCCGATAATGCGCAGGTTAATACCCTGTGCCAGCGCGTTCTCAATAATAGCCTGTTGCTGTTCGCCCACAGCAAAGGTCAGGGTGTCGAAGTAGGTGTTGTTGTCAGCGGTAAAGCCCATGCTGTGCATGCCGGCCGCCAGGATGCCGGTCAGCCGGTGGATGCGCTGAGAGATGCGACGCAGGCCTTCCGGCCCATGATACATGGCATAGAAAGTGGCCATGATGGCCAGCAGCGCCTGCGCGGTGCAGATATTGCTGGTGGCCTTTTCACGGCGGATGTGCTGCTCACGGGTCTGCATTGCCATGCGCAGAGCCTGGTTGCCACGGCGGTCTATGGATACGCCGATGATGCGCCCGGGGATGGAGCGTTTGTACGCGTCACGCGTTGCGAAGAACGCCGCGTGCGGGCCGCCAAAACCCATGGGTACGCCAAAGCGCTGCGTATTGCCCACGACCACGTCGGCACCAAGCGCTCCCGGCGACTTGACCGTGAGCAGGGCCATGATATCTGCGGCTACCGTGACCAGCGTGTTGGCCTCGTGCGCCGTGTCGATAAGCCCGGAAATGTCGTTCAGGTGCCCATAGGTGCCCGGGTACTGAAGCAGCAGGCCAAAGGCCTCGGTAGCGCCCGCCAGTTGCTGCGGATTGCCCACCAGCACCTCTATGCCCAGCACCTCAGCGCGAGTTTTCACCACGGCAATGGTTTGCGGGTGACAGTCTTCGGCGACGATAAATACGTTGCTGCGATTCTTCCTGTTGACCCTGTGCAGCAGGGTCATCGCTTCCGCTGCCGCGGTGCTTTCGTCGAGCATGGATGCATTGGCCAGGTCCATCCCGGTCAGGTCAATGATCATCTGCTGAAAACTGAGCAGGGCTTCCAGCCGGCCCTGCGAAATTTCCGGCTGGTAGGGGGTATAGGCGGTATACCAGCCAGGATTCTCCAACACATTGCGCTGGATAACGGCGGGCACGAAGGTGTCGGTGTAGCCAGTGCCAATGTAGGATCGGTTGACGATGTTCTGCTTTGCCAGCGCTTGCAGTCTGCTGATCACTGCCTGTTCAGTTTGCGCATGCGGCAGGTTCATCGGCGCTGTCGAGCGGATTGCTGCGGGAACGGTGGCATCAATGAGCGCGTCCAGGTTTTCGTAACCAAGGGTCTTTGCCATGTCCTCCTGTTGTTTGACAGTGGGGCCGATATGACGTTGGATGAAGTCAGAGTGGTTTTCCAGCTCAAACAGTGACGGTCGGCTCATACGTGCTCCGGCGGTGGAATCGGGGACGGCAAGAGGATGCTTGCGAAGGGCGCGATATTACCAGTACACCGGCTCCGAGCCAATAATCTGTATGAATGGTGAGTAGTGACAGGATGGTTGATCCAAACCCCGGAAACCTTGAACTGATTGACCTGTTGGCCACCGTGCGGGCCTGCCGTTTCTGTGAGCAAGACCTGCCGCTGGGGCCCAATCCTGTGCTGCGCGCCAGCGCCACAGCCAGTCTGCTCATCATTGGCCAGGCTCCCGGTACGCGCGTCCATGCCTCCGGTATCCCCTGGAATGACCCCAGCGGAGACCGCTTGCGAAACTGGCTGCAATTGCCTCGCGAGGTGTTTTACGATGAATCTCGAGTGGCCATTGTGCCGATGGGGTTTTGCTATCCGGGCAAGGGGAAGTCAGGCGATCTTCCCCCGCGTGCAGAATGCGCCCCGCTCTGGCACACGCAGCTGCTGCAACACATGCCTGCGGTGGAGCTGACGTTACTGGTGGGTAGCTACGCTCAGCAACACTACCTTGGGCCCGACCGGGAGACGCTCACCGCGCGCGTGCAGCGGTGGCGTGACTTTGCACCGCAGTATTTCCCCCTGCCTCATCCCTCGCCTCGCAATACACTATGGTTGCGGCGCAACCGCTGGTTTGAAGAAGCGGTGCTTCCCGACCTGCGCAAACGGATAAGCGCTCTGGAGCTGGAAGAAAATAAACGAGAATAAATCCCATTTAGACTTGTTAATAAGAATCCTTCCTATTACTATTCCGGCTATTCAACACGCAAACATCATTCGGGGATAGTATGAAACACTGTATTCTGGCCACTGCCGTGGCAGCCGCGCTGGCGACCGCCGCTCAGGCCGAAATCTACGACATTGAAGAAGTTACGATTATTGGCGACAAGGCGCAGGCGCGCTTGTTGGCCGGTACCGGGTCGGTTATAGACAGCGAGCAGATAGCGATCGAGGCCGCTCGCGACATCAACCAGCTCCTGAAGACGGTACCGGGTATCTATATCCTCGAGGAGGATGGCTACGGCCTGCGACCCAATATTGGTATTCGTGGCGCGACCGCGGAGCGCTCTTCCAAGATCACCCTGCTCGAAGATGGCGTTATGATCGCCCCCGCGCCGTACTCCAATCCTGCAGCTTATTACTTTCCTACCGCCAGCCGCATGCACACGATTGAGGTCTTGAAAGGCGCGCCGCTGCTGCGGTACGGCCCGCAAACCACAGGTGGTGTGGTCAACCTGATCTCCACGCCGATTCCCGAGGAGACGGCCGGAACCCTCAATCTGTCCTATGGACAGAACGCCGAGGCAGATTTGCTGGCCAATTTTGGCGCGCGCAGCGGGAACTTTGGTGCCTTGCTGGAGACGGCACAGCGCCGCAGCGATGGCTTCAAGGATATTGACGGCAGCGGCCGCGATACCGGTTACGATATCAGCGACTACATGGTGAAACTGGCCTGGGAGACGGAGAAGCAGAGCCTCAATTTCAAGGCACAGTATTCGGAAGAAACTTCCGACGAGACCTACCTGGGTTTGACGGATGCAGACTTTGACCGCGACGAGGACAGGCGTTATGGCTTGTCTGCACCGGACGTTATGGACAACGACCATCAGGGCTACAATCTGGTGTATCGCCTGCAGTTGGCGGACAACATCAATATGACGGCCACCGGCTACTACAACGAGTTTGCCCGCAACTGGTACAAGCTCAGTGGCGGAAGTAGCCTGATCGCGGCTGCTAACAACGGCGACACATTTGCGCGGGGTGTGCTGGATGGCAGTGAAGATATTGACGGCCTCAGTTACAAAAATAACAACCGTGAATATGAATCCCGCGGTGTGGAACTGAATTTTGATATGGGCTTTGGCCGCCACCAGTTCGCGGTTGGCGCCAGGGTGCATGAAGATGAGATGGATCGTTTCCAGCCAGTAGACATTTACAACCAGATTGACGGCGAACTGGTTTATGTCAGTACAACTGCCCCCTCCGGCGGCGATAACCGGCTGGAAAAGGCCGAAGCGCTCAGCCTTTGGCTGGTGGACGCCTGGCAGGTGACGGACGCGCTCAACGTTAACCTGGCGCTGCGCTGGGAAGACGTGGAGTCTCAGCGTAAGGAGTATGCAGATCCGCAGCGCAATGAACTCAGGAGTCGGCGCAGCAACGACAGCGATGAGTGGTTGCCGGGCGCTTCGTTTACTTATGACCTCAGCAACAACTGGCAGGTGCTGGCGGGCGTGCACAAAGGATTCTCGCCACTGGGTGGCGGCGCCCAGGAGTTTGAGGAAGCCGAGACCAGCACCAATTACGAGGCCGGCGTGCGCTACCGGGGGCAGTGGTTCGTAGAGGCGGTGGGATTCTATTCCGACTTCGACAACAAGAGTGAGAACTGCTCCAACGCCAACCCCTGTTCCAATGGTGCCACCTCAGGCTCTTTCAACACCGGAGAAGCCGTGATTGCGGGCCTGGAACTGCAGGCCGGCACCCAGTTTGAGCTGGGCGGATTCACCCTGCCCCTGGACCTGATGTACACCTATACGGATGCACAGATCAGCAAGGACAATGTGGAGGAGGGCTTCGAGGACGGCGACCAGTTGGCCTCTATTCCCGAAAATGCGTTCAGCCTGCGCCTTGGGCTGCTGGCAGCCAACGGCTGGGATAACTACGCTGTGGCGAAGTACATCGACAAGATGTGCATGACAGTAGGTTGCGAAGGCGGTGACGCCCGTGACCAGAGTGAGGACCTGTTCGTACTCGACTACATCAGCCGCTATGCTCTGAACGACGGCGCGATGGTGTACCTGAAAGTAGAGAACCTGCTGGATGAGCGCGCTATCGTGTCCCGCCTGCCAGATGGTGCTCGCCCCAACAAGCCGCGCACCGCGTCAGTTGGCGTTGAGTGGCGATTCTAGGGGCAGCGCGCCCGTAACGGGGGCAGTAAGAGCAGAAGAGCAGCGCGCTACGGTTGATAGCTGATCGCGGTGACGTAGTAGCGTTGTTCGCCCTGCGGGCTGTGCACGACAATTTCGTCATCAACGGCCTTACCCAGCATGGCTCTCGCCATAGGCGAGTCCATGCTCAGCTTGCCTGCTTTGAGGTCAAATTCGTCCGGGCCTACGATGCGCCAGCGCGTCTCTGCACCGGCCTCATCTTCCAGCGTCACCCAGGCGCCAAAGCGAATTTTTCCGAGGTCGTCGGGCGGTCGACTCACGACCTCCAGTTCGTCCAGGCGTTTGTTTAGAAAGCGCACCCGGGAGTCGATCTCGCGCAGTCTGCGCTTGCCGTAGATGTAGTCGCCATTCTCGGAGCGGTCGCCGTTCTTGGCCGCCTCGTGCACAACGTGCGTAACCTGCGGCCGCTCAACCTTCCACAACAGGCGCAGCTCCTCGCGCAGGGCCGCCTCTCCTTCCGGGGTGATGTATTTTGATCCGCGCTGGCGCGGTGGTCGGTAGCGTCCCATGCCGACCATTGTAAAAGCCTGGGAGAGGTATTGCCAAAGCCGCGTGTCCAGCGCTTCTATCACCGTTGTCGGCGGACGCGTCGCACGCGATAATGGCCGCTTGCGCATCAACTGATAAAGGTTTTTATGAAATTCGCTCTGGCTGTGATTTGCCTTGCCGGCTGCTCATCTCTGGCGGCTGCCCAATGTCCGCCGCTGACTGGCAATCTCGTCCAGGGCGGCCTGGTATGGGGCAAGACAGCACCCGGGAATGCCGTCACTCTCGCGGACGAGCCTCTCGACGTGCTGGCAGATGGCACCTTCTTCGCAGGGTTTGGACGCGATGCGGGCGTCACCGCCGAACTGGTAATACGCGGCGAACGGCCGTGCAAGCAGACGCTGCAGATAGCGGCCCGCGAGTACCGTATTTCTCGAGTGGAGGGTGTGCCACAGAAAACGGTCACGCCTTCGCAGGAGCATCTGGACCGCATTGCCAGGGAACGGGCTCTGGTTCGCGCTGCCAAAGGCACCCGGCTGCAGCGACCGGACCTGTTGCAGGCTGCATTGGCAGGCTTTTCCTGGCCAGCCAGAGGGCGTATCTCCGGGGTGTATGGCAGCCAGCGTGTGTACAACGGCACACCGGGTAGCCCGCATTACGGCGTAGACGTCGCCGTGCCAACGGGCACGCCCGTGTATGCGCCCAGCGCGGGCCGGGTTACCCTGGCGGAGACGGACCTGTTTTTTTCCGGCGGCACAGTGATCCTGGACCACGGTTTTGGGCTGTCGTCCTCCTTCCTGCACATGAGCAAAGTACATGCAGTGGTAGGGCAGGAGGTGGCGACCGGTGACCTGATAGGTGAGGTAGGTGCCACTGGCCGCGCCACAGGCCCTCACCTGGATTGGCGCATGAGTTGGCGTAACCAGCGCATTGACCCACAGTTGCTGGTGCCGCCCATGGCCCTGGAGTAGTCCTGCAAACAGCGCATGCGCCTTTCTGCCCCTGCCACCAACACGCCTTTTCGCCGCGGCAGCGGGGCAGTGACCACCAGCGCCCCGAGCCCTTTTTGGCAATAGGCGGCCCTGCGAAAAATCCGTATAATGCGGGCCCTTTTAGTAAGGCCGTTTTTCACATGATTGACAAGAAACTACTCAGCATACTGGTATGCCCGGTGAGTAAAGCGCCTCTGGAATTCGATGAGGAAAAAAGCGAGCTGATCTGCAAGGCATCCGGCCTTGCCTATCCGGTGCGCGACGGTATTCCGGTAATGCTGGAGTCCGAGGCCCGGCAGCTGACTGCAGACGAGAAATTGGGGTAAGCGCATGAGCGAAACCATATTTGGCAAGATTATCGCCGGGGAGATTCCCGCTGAACTGCTTTATGAGGATGACCACTGCATTGCTATCAACGATATCGCGCCGCAGGCACCGGTGCATGTGCTGGTGATTCCCAAGCAGTGCATTCCCCGGCTGGTGGATGCGCAGGCGGATGACCAGCAACTGCTGGGGCATTTGTTACTGGCAGCGGGGAAGGTCGCTGAGCAATTGGGGGTGGGTGATGCATTCCGGCTCATCATCAATAACGGAGCAGGTGCCGGGCAGACGGTTTTCCACCTGCATCTGCATATTATCGCCGGCAGGGAATTCGCTGAAGGGCACATGGCGGGCTGAGTTCCGCCTTCCGCAACACAACGAGACAGATTATGAAAACCGTAGAGATACGTGAAGCGTTCCTGGAATTCTTTGAACAACAGGGCCATACGCGGGTGCCGTCCAGTTCCCTGGTGCCGGGCAATGACCCCACCCTGTTGTTTACCAATGCCGGCATGAACCAGTTCAAGGATACCTTTCTCGGAGCTGACCCGCGGCCCTACTCCCGGGCTGTGTCCAGCCAGCGTTGCGTGCGCGCGGGCGGTAAACACAACGACCTGGAGAACGTGGGCTACACGGCCCGCCACCACACATTTTTTGAGATGCTGGGAAACTTCAGTTTCGGCGACTATTTCAAGCGGGACGCCATCAACTTCGCCTGGACCTTTCTCACCAGAACGCTGGGACTGCCGCCCGAACGCCTGTGGGTAACCTGCCATATCTCCGATGATGAAGCTGAGGAAATCTGGGTAAACGAGATTGGGTTTCCCAGGGAGCGAATCTCCCGCCTCGACGAGGATAATTTCTGGCAGATGGGTGATACCGGCCCCTGTGGCCCCTGTTCTGAGATCTTTTACGACCACGGCCCGGATGTACCGGGAGGCCCGCCAGGCAGTGCCGATGATGACCTGGATCGCTACATTGAAATATGGAACCTGGTCTTTATGCAGTTCAACCGCGACGCCTCAGGCGAAATGCATCCGCTGCCTGCGCCTTCGGTGGATACCGGGATGGGCCTGGAGCGGATTGCAGCGGTGATGCAGAACGTGCACAGCAACTACGAGATTGACCTGTTTCAGGCGTTAATCCGCTCTGCCGCGGGCATTCTTGGCGTGCAAGACCTGGAACACAAGTCATTGCGGGTGATTGCCGACCACATCCGCTCCTGTGCATTTCTGGTGATAGATGGTGTATTGCCGGGCAATGAAGGCAGGGGTTATGTACTGCGCCGTATTATTCGTCGCGCGGTGCGCCACGGCAACAAGCTGGGCGCCACAGAGCCTTTCTTTTTCAAGCTGGTGGATACACTGGCGCAGGAGATGGGCGGGGCCTACCCCGAGTTACTGAAGCTGCAGTCGCAAATTGAAAAGGCACTGCTGACAGAAGAAGAACAGTTCGCCAAGACCCTGGACAACGGTATGCAGATACTGGAGGACGCGCTGCAGGGATTTGAGGGTGAGGAAATTCCCGGCAAGGTGGTGTTCAAGCTTTACGACACCTACGGTTTCCCCGTGGACCTCACCGGAGATATCGCGCGCGAGCGTGGCCTGGGACTGGACCTGGTCGGTTACGAGGCGGCCATGGCCGAGCAGCGAACACGCTCTCAGGAGGGCGGCAGTTTCAAGGTGGACTACAACCACATTCTGAAACTGGATGGCCATACCGAATTTACCGGCTACGACAAGCTGCACGGCGAAGGTACGGTCACCGCACTGCTGCGCGATGGCGCAGAGGTGGAGAGCCTGGGTGAGGATGAAACAGGTATTGTGGTGCTGTCCAACACACCCTTCTATGGTGAGTCCGGTGGGCAGGCAGGTGACACCGGTTACATGACCGCCAAAGGCGTGAAGCTTGAGGTTAGCGATACCAGCAAGTCATCAGACCAGCATCTGCATCACGTGAAGGTGCTACAGGGCAGCGTGCGCAAGGGCGATGTGCTGAACACCCAGGTGGATGACTCGCTGCGGCAACGTACACGTCTCAATCACTCTGCCACGCATTTGCTACACGCCGCCCTGCGCAAGGTGCTGGGGGAGCACGTACAACAAAAGGGCTCGCTGGTGGACTCCGAGCGCCTGCGTTTCGACTTCTCACATTTTGAAGCGGTGACCCGGGAAGAGCTGCAACAGATAGAGCACATGGTAAATGAGCAGATACGCGCCAATACCCCGGTCACCACCCGGCTGATGTCTATGGAGGACGCGGTTGCTGCCGGCGCCATGGCCTTGTTCGGGGAAAAGTACGGCGACGAGGTGCGCGTGCTGGCAATGGGAGATGATGATTTTTCTGTTGAACTCTGTGGCGGTACCCATGTTGCCCGTACCGGTGATATAGGCTTGATGCGCATTACCGCTGAGTCTGGCGTGGCCGCTGGAATTCGACGTATAGAGGGGGTGACCGGCGCGGCTGCACTGGCACGCTTCGATGCGCTTGAAGCACGCCTGGCCGGGGTGTGTGAGGTGGTGAAGGCCAACCCGGACAACGTCACGGACAAGGTGTCGGGGCTGCGCAGCGAGAACCGTGAGCTGGAGAAAGAAATTGCCCGCCTGAAGCAGAAACTGGCAACCGGGGCTGGCTCTGACCTGACCGCCGACGCAGTAGATGTGGCCGGTATCAAGGTGCTGGCAGCCAATGTGGATGGAGCGGACCCCAAGTCCCTGCGCGACACACTGGACCGAGTGAAGAACAAACTGGGTTCAGCAGTAGTGCTGCTGTCTGCCGTTAACGATGGCAAGGTGGCTCTGGTTGCTGGCGTTAGCAAGGACCTTACTGACAGAGTCAAAGCCGGTGACCTGATGCGTGAATTTGCCGGCCGCCTCGGTGGCAAGGGCGGAGGGCGCCCGGACATGGCACAGGGTGGTGGCAACGATACAGCTGCTCTGCCCACAGTGCTGGGAGACGTGCCCGACTGGGTAGCCAAGCAGCTCAACTAGCGAGCGCTTGGTGCGAGGGCGCAGGCTTTGCATCGCAGCCGGCGGTGTCCATGCCAGTCCAGCCAGGAGAGTTTCAAAAACGGTCGCGGTGGTGTTTAATACCGCCGCTTTTTTATTAAGGGCCGAGCGGCCCCGGTGCATAAGGCACCCCGGTGAGATTGCATGAGTTTAATTGTTCAGAAATTCGGTGGCACCTCGGTAGGCACTATTGAGCGCATCGAGCAGGTAGCGGACAAGATCGCGAAATTTCGCGCCGAAGGGCACGACCTGGTTGTGGTGGTGTCTGCCATGTCTGGCGAGACCAACCGCCTGATCGGGCTTGCTCACGAAATCCATCCGCGGCCCGTGCCCAGGGAGATGGACGTACTGGTGTCCACTGGCGAGCAGGTCACCACCGCCCTGCTGTCGATGTCACTCGACAAGCGTGGAGTGAAGGCCAAGAGTTATAACGGCAGCCAGGTGCGCATTCTGACGGACGACGCGCACACCAAGGCGCGTATCCGCGAGATTGACGACCAACGCCTGCATGCCGACCTCAAGGAAGGCTTCGTCATCGTTGTGGCGGGTTTTCAGGGAGTGGACGAGCAGGGCAATATTACGACCCTGGGCCGTGGCGGCTCTGACACCACGGCTGTGGCTATCGCAGCGGCACTCAAAGCAGACGAATGCCAGATCTACACCGATGTGGATGGCGTCTATACCACGGACCCCAGGGTGGTGGACGGCGCTCGTCGCCTGAGCAAAATCACTTTTGAAGAGATGCTGGAAATGGCCAGCATGGGTTCCAAGGTGTTGCAGATCCGCGCGGTTGAGTTCGCCGGAAAATACAACGTTCCCCTGCGTGTACTGCACAGCTTTGAGGAAGGCCCGGGAACCCTGATAACACTTGAGGAAGACACACAAATGGAAACGCCAACGATCGCCGGCATCGCCTTTAACCGTGACGAGGCCAAGCTCACTATCCTGGGAGTGCCCGATATGCCGGGTATAGCACACCACATTCTCGGCCCCGTTGGAGAGGCCAATATAGAGGTAGACGTGATTGTGCAGAACGTGGCGGAAGATGGCACCACAGACTTCACCTTCACAGTAGGGCGCAACGACCTGCCACGGGCGGAAGAAGTGCTCAGGCAGGTGTCTTCGGAGATCAATGCCAGGGAAGTAAGGGTGGACAACAAGATCGCCAAGGTGTCTGTGGTGGGTGTCGGTATGCGCTCTCATGCCGGCGTGGCCAGCCAGATGTTTGCTGCTCTTGCCGAGGTGGGCATCAACATCCAGATGATCACAACCTCGGAAATAAAGATTTCCGTGATTATTGAAGAGAAATTTCTGGAACTTGCAGTACGAGCATTGCATTCTTCTTTTGGTCTGGAGAAGGAACCTAAAGATGAAAATGCTGCCTAAAGCCGTCAGTGCTTGCTGATTCCGCATTAGGAAGATCCTTTTCCTATTGTGGCCTATGCTTCTTTTGTAACTACACTGATGACTCCGGAGGGCACGAGCAGGCCCGCTATGCGCTCGCGTCGGGGGAAACAGGCTCAGGCCCAAACCTAACGTCAGAACACTGACTGGAGAACACAATGCTAATACTGACTCGCAGAGTGGGCGAATCCTTGATGGTCGGCGACAACATCACGGTGACAGTGCTTGGCGTGAAGGGAAACCAGGTTCGAATTGGCGTGAATGCCCCGCGCGATGTCGCTGTGCACCGCGAAGAGATATACGAGCGTATTCATGACGACGATGAGCCTGCTGCCGACGCCGACAAAGCTGATTAATCCCCCGCAAATCCCCCCTATCACTTTGATTTTTCACCGGTTGTGTTATTATGCCGCGCTCACATCAGGGCGATATCTGGTGTGCCTTAAACGTTGTCAAAACGTCTTCGGAGAGCTGGCCGAGTGGCTGAAGGCGCACCCCTGCTAAGGGTGTATAGGCTAATACCCTATCGAGGGTTCGAATCCCTCGCTCTCCGCCATATAACCCATTGATTTTATTAGATTAATGTCAATGTCCGACCCCGTTTGGGACCATTTTGGGACCAAACGTTCAGAAACCCCCAATCGCTCCGACACAAACTGCGCCATCCCGGTCGCGTCTGCAGAGATCCATTTGCCGTAGTGTTCATCGATCATTCGCGTGCTGGTATGACCCACCTGACGAATGATCCATTCTTTCGCGATGCCGGCGGTGAGCAATTGGCTGATGAAGGTGTGCCGTGCAGTGTTTGGCCCGCGATAGCGTACCTTGGCTTTTTTCAGATGAGCACGCCAAAAGTTATTTCGTACCGTACCGTCGGATTGGTGAGGCTTGTGCGTATTGCTGTTTATAAAGACGAGGCGAACGTCCTCGGAGAATTTTTTTTTATTGTCTCGTGACGTGACTTTGAGGCGACGAGTGTCCAGCCGCTCGGTGAAAGGACGCTGCACCTGCAGCCATTGAATCGCTGGATCAATCAGTTCAACTTCGCGTGTGGAGCGTTTGGTTTTTGTTTGTTTATAGGATCCGTTCACCCTGGCTCGACACACTTTGACGGTACCGGTTTTCAGGTCAATATCTTCCCACGCCAAGGCGATGAGCTCGGAGATTCTCAGCCCTGACCAGAACGCAAATCCCATCATGTTGATTTCCTGAGTTCGCCGGGTCGGGGTGGAGAGTATTTTTTCTATTTCTGTCAGGGTAAAGGGGTCGGGGTCTTCTCTGTCGCCCAGCGGAAGATTGTCAATCGCATCGATCGGCGAGTCACTGCGTATGTTGTCCGCTTTCGCATCTTTGAAGATGCCGCGCAGTATGATCATGATTTCGTTGATCGTCTTATTCGCGAGTGAGCTGAGTTCTAACGCGATCCAACTCTCCAACTCTGTTTTTGTAATCGTGGTGAGTTTGTACGACCCCCACCGAGGGCGTACGTGATTTTCTATTTTGGATTTGTAGTTTACATAGGTCGATTGGGCCGTTCTGACTTTCTTGACCGATAGCCAGAGATCCAATGCCTGGTCGACGGTTCTGTCGCGGTGTGGGTTCGTACCGAATCGGCGGCAACGATGGGATTCAGGGAAGTGAGTAGAGTAGTCAAATATCTCGCGGCCAATCTCATGAAGTATCGCCGCACGTTTTTTCTCAGCGAATTTGATGTTGGCTTTGGTGACCCGCAGACCTTTCAATGTTTCGCGGCAACGTACCCCACGATAGCGAAAATCGATACGAATGGTGGCCCCGTGTACTTGTACGCCGTCAGGCAATTCCGAGTCAGGTGCCAGTGCCGATGACTTGCTTGTTGATTTTTTAGTGATAGCCGCTCTCTGTCCATTGATCAATTGCGCGCCAGTTGTACATGATGTTGCCATCGGGTGCTTTCACCCAGTGCACACCTTCCTGCCACACGCCCTGTACGCGTTTATGTTTCTGCGCATCCACGCGAAACCCAGTCAGCTCATTTAACTTTTTACCGCGGATCCATTTTGGCAACGGCACACTGTATTCAAGAGGATCGTTCATTCGGCTCACACAAATTCATGGATTGGAATTGTGTGAAGATTAGCACTGAGCTAATTGTTGCGACAAGTAATCCTGCTGAAAATGTTCTTATCGCTGTGCTAACTGGCGCTACAGCGCCTCGCCCTTGAAAATAATGACACCGCAAATCTTGGTGTCTGTTGTCACTTCAATGATGCGATTTGGCCAATCAGGGTTGAGTGTCTTGAGATACTGCTTACCTTCCTCCACGATCAGTTGCTTGAACGTCACCTCATCGGACGCCTCCAGTCGTACGACGACAAACCTACCGTGACCGACCGACGCCAGTGGGTCGACAAAAATCAATTCGCCCTCCCGGAATTTTGGCTCCATGCTGGCGCCGCGCACGCGTAGAACGAATGTCTCCGCGCTGCATTTAACCGGGCAGATCAGAAGATCGGTATTGTAGGGTGGGGGCTTATCCTCGGATATTTCGTGTCCTTTCCCCACTTGATCCCACGAGATCAACCGGTGGTGGTTGTTAGGATTGGGTCCATCGCCCGCCACAGAAATGTTGGCATTATTGTCGTGATCTTCATCCATCCAGCCGGGGGGCTTTTTCATGGCCTTCTCTAACTTGGCGGCCAGATCATCGCCAATACCTCGTGGCGTTCCCTTCTTAGTGGGTAGTTGATTTCGAACCTGGCTGAGGTAGGAACTATTGGTGCATGCAAGCTTGGCCAGGCGCGCCGCTGAACCAGCTTCACGAATGAGGATCTCAAGATTCTTGAGTCTTATTGGAATATGTTTTCTTGTCATATATGTAGTTTAGCAAAATTTAGCATAGTGATAAACAATAAATTAGCACAAAATCTTGTGTGGACATATGCACGGTGCTAATGTTTGTTTGCATGGAGCTAAGGTTTTTCTTAAAGATGGCAACCAAAAGGGAGCGAGCGGAAGTTGCCGTAGCCTGCAATGATTCGGTTGCTTACCTTTACCAGATTGCAGGTAACCACCGGTACGCCAGCCCCTTGTTGGCTACCCAAATAGAGCAATCGACTCGGCTTGTTGCCGAAGCATCGGGAGGACGACTTCGGACTGTTCCTCGTGCTTCGATGGTGCGCCATCCCGAAATCTTTTACGGGGTGGACGCAAAAGAAGAGCAAGCGCGTGGGGCGATAGTGGGTGAAGACGATGGCGCAGAATAAGCGATCATCAATGATAGTCGCGTCTACACAGGTAGAGGATGAGACAGTCGCAACCCGGGTCGAAATCACTCGAATCCATCATTACCTGCGCAATCCTCGCCGTCAGGAAAATCCAGAGTTTGACCGTATCAAGGCCTCCATCCGTGCCGAAGGCCTCGATCAACCGCTGGTGCTCACCAAAGAGCCCGGTGCCGCCGATTACGTACTCCATACCGGGGGGAATACCCGACTACGCATCCTTAAAGAATTGTATGAAGAGACAGGGGATGACCGTTATTACTTCGTAGACTGTGTCGTCAGACCCTGGTCCCAGGAGTCGGCGGTTTTGTTCGCTCACCTCCGGGAGAATGAACTACGCGGAAGTTTACCGTTTATTGATAAGGCCCATGCCGTATTTGACGCCAAATCGTTGCTGGAAGCAGAACTGTCCGTAGACACCCTGTCGCAAAGACAGTTGGAAACCCTGTTCAGGGAGCGAGGGTTCAGCCTCAGCCATAGCATGATCTCCAAGATGGGGTACGCGGTTCATACGCTGTGGCCAGTGATGCCAAAAGCACTGAGTGCCGGCCTGGGTCGACCCCAGATCGAAAAGATTCGGTCTTTAGAGCGTGCGGCACGACACATCTGGTTACACCGCCAATTGGGCGAGGAAAGCCTGTTCGATACCGTATTTGCTGAACTGTGTCGGCGGTACGATGGCAGCGAGTGGGATATACAAGCACTGCGCAATGCACTGCAGCATGAGATCGCGGTGGAGTCTGAGCAGAGCGAACACATCATTCACCTCGAAATCGAAGCCTGCCTGGCAGGCCGACCGTTTGATATTCCTCCCCCTCCGGGAGATGCCGAGGAAGAGAAGCACCAAGACAGCGCGCCAGGCTCGCCGGCTCCCACTGTTGAAAATTCCAGCACCGAAACCCAATCCCCTATAAGCCAGCCTTTTCAAGACGTACTGGATAACCACGGGATCGAAGAGGAAGAATCAACCGATAACGCGATTCACAGCAGAAACAGCTCTTCTACCCCCACACCAGCCATCGGTAATCTCAGTTCGCTAGAAATTCCGGTATTGCGCCGACACCTGCATGCCACCGCCGCACGCCTGGCGGAACATCACGGCCTGGGTGATTGCGTGCTTTCCCTTGCCGATCAGGGCCTGGGCTTTCTGTTGACGGATGTCCCACCAGCGGAGCTCACGGAAACACTGGATGAGGAGATGCTCGGTTTGGTGTCGTCACTGTGGTGGCAACTGGCGGCCTGTTGTGAAATCACCGTAGCGCCCGTTGATGTCCTGCTGGATTACCTCAATGACTCGTCAATCTTGCATCAGGCACTAGCCTCACACGATGCAGATCTGCTGTTTGGCAGTGTGTGGACACTGGATCCTGGTCACACCGGGGCTCAGCTGTGGCAACAGCTGAATTCACCTGATTGGCAGTTATTGCTGCAGATGATGGAGATCTATCGGGCGATAAAACAGCAAGCCTACGAATCGGGTTTTCAGCTGTGGGATGCCACGGAAGGGGGTGGCTAATGTCATCAAACAAAGAGGCCGATCTCACTACCGCCGTCCTACTGTACGCCATGCGCTGCCTGGCTGAAGGGGATCAGCAGGCTTTGCGAACCATGAATTTTGGTCCCAAAGAACTGGATGCATTGCAGGAAATGAACCTGGCGGATCTCTATCGAGTCGATGCGCTTCGGGTGCATTGCCTAAAAATCGACCTGAACAGGGATGTTTTCTGGCCGATGCTCGAACACCTGCGTCATCAACGTGTATCTGAGGAATTACAGCGCACCTTGATTGTGGCCGATGCGCCGCTGGAAATGATGCAGCAGCTATTTGGACTGAGTTCTCGGGAATATACCCGTTGGCGACGGCTGTTGACTCTCGCTCCCTCCGTTGGAAGGCCACCAGAACCCGGGGAGAAGGACACGCATGCACTCTGGTATGCCTGGCAAGAAAGGGTACTGGAACGGCCGGAAGGTGCTTTGACCGCGGCGGATTATCTCGACATCCAGCAGGAGACAGGTATTGCATTGAGATCTGTCTGGTCCTTGGTTCAACGCTGGGAGGCTTATGGTGAGTCTGTAAGCGGCGACGCCGTCAACCTGGTTGTCGAGAATGGCCCATGAACGCCCCGCGCTACGACCGGAAACGGTTGCCCTCGATGCGCTAATCAAGGCCACTATCGCCAATCTCAGGCGCGAGGCCGACCCATCCTCAGCGGATGCCATGCTATTTATGGGCAATTGGCATCAGGCGATACCGGCTCTGGTGATCCAGGATCCGGTCCTGGAACCGGTGGACAAGTTGGTGTGGATGGTCATTATGTTGCACGCCAGGGAAACCGGAGGGCGAACTGCCTTTCCCGACTATGACACCATCGCCAGTCAGACCAATATCTCCTCGACCTCAACTGTATCGCGGGCGATTGCGATACTGCGCCTCACGCGCTGGTTGACCTTATGCGCCAGGGTGCGACAGAAATCCGGTCGATTTACCGGCAACGTGTATGTGCTTCACGATGAACCATTGCCGCTGATTGATGCCATGCATCTCGACGAGGCCTACATGGTATTCGTCGAACAATCACAGCAGCACCACCATGCCCGCGTCCGCCGCGTCGCCAAAGCGATGCTGGAAAGCCTGGATGAGACTATTCGCGAAGGGCGTAGCCTCGCCGACCCTGAATCGGTGATCGAGCGTCGCTTGCAGGCGGCGAGCTTCCTGAATGACGCAAGGAAAAAACCGGGCAGCTCAGGTCGCTATTTCACGTTCGCCGCTTCATCCGTCAGTCAGCTCGGGCAACCATCGTCGGATAGGAGCGGGATTGAAACAGACCATCATGAAACAGACCACCACCAAAAATCGAAGGTGGAAGGAAAAGAACACTACAGTAGTGGTTGTAGTAGTGATTATAAAAGAACTACAACAACAACCCCTACAACTAACTCCAACAGCGAAGAAAGCCATTCTCGGCCAGGAGGCGCGCCCTCTGCTGAACCACTGATCTATCCATCCCGTCTTTCAGATAACCAGAAAGTGCTGGCAGACCGGTACCTGGACACGATTATTCCCGAAGACCGCCAGTTGGTGTTGGATGAACTGCAGGGGCGGCTTGAATCAGAGCAGAAGGGGATGAAACCTGTGTACGACGAATTGCGCTTCCTGCACTCTTTGTGTAAGGCCGCCAGGCAGGGCGAGTTTGTCCCCAATCTTGGGATCAAGGTGGCTGAAGCGCGCATGGCGCGTATCCAGGCGGCGCCGCCACGTGAAGACTCTGAGAAAAAGAAGAAAACCACTGAGGAACGCGAGCGCGCGCAAGCCTTCGGCCTGGAGCAGATTGCCAAACTGAGGCAGTCATTTGAAATGGACCCAAAAACCTAGGCAAACATCCACTTGCCGGTTGTGACACGCAACACACTCCAGCTCGGGAATATGATGCTGTGGTTCCACTGGAACCAGGTGCCTTCAGTACAATCCTAAAATGCCCTCCGATGTTGACGGGATATTCTGTGGTTACGCCACCGCATTCATGGGTTCATAGCACGAATGGAAACCGACAGGAAACGTGCTGATGAATACCGATGAATCTCTCTCCAGTGACCCGCCTCTTGAACATCAGGATAAGACAGGTCCAGGCGCTTTGCAGGGCGAGGTTTGGTTGAGTATCCAGACCTACCAGGCGCAAAGCCTGATCAGGGGACGGCGTGGCACGGAAGGAAAGCCTGCGATCATTGGGCTCGTCGGTTTTGCTGAACGGCTGAAGATCCTGTGGCAGGCGGTCAGGTCCGATGACCCCTTCGCGGACTGGTGGCTACTCAAGGTTGAAGAGCGTGTCGCCGATGTCCGGTCGCAGCTGCATCGACTGCAGGAGCAGCTTCAGACCGTGATGACAAGCGGGGAGTGTTTCGAATTTACCTTTGCCCGGTCCAGTCGGCCGCAGCGCGTCTCCTTACAGTTTGCCAATCCCTATGCCTTTCGTGCAGCGCAGATGCTCGCTGACTATGACCGCGTGATCTGCACATGGATGACCGCCCGGCACCTGGGTATGACATTGCCGACAGATATCGCTGAACAGGTGGGCGGGAGTGGGCGTTGGCTTCGAGGGGTGTTTGCGCTCCCTCAGAGTTACCACTTTCTGGAGATCTGTCGAAGTGACGTACATCAGGGCACGGCGCGAGCAGAAAAGGCGCGTGAATGCATGGGAGATCTGCCACACGAGATACTACAGGGGGACAGGCTTCCGGCATTGCGTCCGGTGACGTTTCGACGGGCCGACACCAGTAATAGTCCATCTCACCAGGATGGCTAGCCGCCATGTTAGCTGCGACGCAACAGCGCCTGATCATCCTACTGGATACTCGTCTTCCCCTGGAGGCCATGATTCTCAACCGTTTACAGCGCGTGCCCCAGCCGCGGAGAAAAGATTGGCTGAGAAGTCTGCTGGTGACCGGCTTCAGTGCAGAGTGCCAGGCACTCAAATCGCAGATGCTGCCGAAGCATTCGCCAGGCATGGTCCACGACTCCCAGCGATCGGGGCGCTGGAGGATGCAGATATCGAACAGTGAGAGGAGCCCGAAACAGGCTGATACGTCGCAGGGAGCCGATGAACGGCATCTCCAGGAAAAGACCCGGATTTGCTGCAGTACCCACCACACTAAGCCCTTCGCGCACCTGAAAAGCGTTATTGGCCAATAATATACCTGGGATAGATTTCGAGGGAATAGACCGTGACAGAGCTCACCGATACAACACTGACACAAGAAGACAAAACGCCACAGCCGAACTCGGATCCCATGTCCGTGGCTCTGGTAGGGCTTGATGATGGGTATGCCTACACCAAGGTGGCATTAGCCGATGGGCGGCTTTTTACCGTACCCTCCAGAGCCCGTAGGGGTGCTGCCGGTGTGACCTGGATTCGAGAACAGGAGCAACGTATCTTTGAGTATGAGTCCGAAGGAACCGTGTATTCTGTGGGCGCCGTCGACGGTGAACCGACGCTGTTCGACGAATACCCCAATTCCGCGCTCAATCGCGTCATTGTCCAGCACGCTTTGCAGCAGGCGGGTTTGTCGGGTCGATCCATTCATCTTGTTTCTGGCTTACCGGTAGCCGCGTTCTATCGTAACGATGGTCAGCGCCGTCAAGAGGCCATCGATCAAAAACGTGACAGTTTGAAACTGACCGTTGAACCGTTGCGGGGCAATCGAATCCCGAGACGATCAGTGGTAAAAACCAGTGTTGCGTTTCATGAGGTGATCCCCGAAGCCCTTGCCGCCTGGTATGACCATGTCATCGTAACGCAGGACGATGGTGTGACCCTGGATGGCGATCGCTTGAATGCACCCATCGCGATCGTCGATATCGGCGGGCGGACAACGGATTATGTGGTGGTTCAGGGTCAGGGCATCGTTCATGGCTCCACCGGCTCCCTGAATCGGGGCATGCTGGCTGTGAAATCTCGAGTCGCTGACCTGATTCAGGAGGCGTTCGACCTGAACGGACTGGGCGAGCAGAGCATTGCCAGGGCCGTCGATAGCCAGCGATTACGACTGCATGGCAAGGATCACGATATCTCAGCCATGGTGGTGGCGGCGAAGCGAGAACTGGTAGAGCTGCTCTATGCCGAAACCCGACGCAAACTAGGGTTGGGAGTCGAGCTGGATCGGGTGCTGTTTGTGGGTGGCGGAAGTGCCGCGCTCGCTGCTGATATCGCCAACTGGTTTCCAAATCAGACGATTGCCGACCATGCCGCGTTTGCAAATGCGCGGGGGATGCTCAAGTACCTGCAATTTGTCTGCGATGACGCAGAGGGCGAATTCTAAAGGCTTTACACGTGGCCACTGCGGTCTCAGTGGCAAGAAAGGTATCGACGGATTGTGTAAACGATACCGCGGTTAAGCCGTCAATCCAGCGTCGGGACTATTCCCGATGTTAACTCACCCTGCCGGGAAACCTCTTCCCGTCAGGGAATCGTGTTCTCCGGCATTTCATTATGTTCAAGGAGAATGTGTTATGACCAGTAGACAAACTACTTCTGAAAAACCGAAGTACTTCGATCTTGATATTCACGGTATCGGTTACCTCAACCGTGTGCGTGAGGTGACGCCCGAGAAAGGATTTCCTTTTCTCAGCGTCACTATCGCGGCATTGCGAGGGCCGGCCGACAACGTCCAGCATACCCACTTCGATTGTGTGGTATCGGGCGAGGAGGCGAAGGATCTGGTGCGCCAGCTGATGCCTGCGGTCAAAGCCGACATGAAAGTGTTGGTGGGATTTCATCTCAGTGATTTGCAGGCACAAACGTTTACCTTTAAACAGGGCGAACGTGCCGGTACGACGGGTGTTGGATTGAAGTCCCGATTGCTGCGATTCCAATGGATCAAAGTAGAAGGGAAGCCATTCCTAGGAACGTCAGCCACCAGCAACGCCGTCGCCTAACCGCGAACCCTGGCAGCATCCACTGATGCTGCCAATCTTCCAACCCCGCGAGGAAACCTATTCCTCGCGGGATTGGTCTCCTTGCACCTTCAAAGGAGACCAGTCATGGCTTCGAAATTATCGCCTGCAAAGGTGAACACTAAAAACCGTTTGGCGGCGCTGAAAAAAGCAACGCTTAACCACTTGGAAAAGCAATCCCTGTTGGAATTGGCCCTCGCAGTTCTGGGGGAGATGCATCGACCAGGAACCGAGCTGCCCAGCCCCAATCGTACCCGCGAATATTTGCGGGTGTTATTGGCAGAGCGGAAAGCGGAAGTGTTTGGTTGCTTGTATCTGGATAACCGGCATCAAGTGATCGAGACCGCTGAGTTGTTTCAGGGAACGATTGACGGTGCGTCGGTATACCCCCGAGTGGTGGTGCAGCAGGCGCTAACCCTCAATGCCGCCGCGGTGGTGTTTTTTCATAATCATCCGAGCGGTGTCGCCGAACCCAGTCATGCTGATGAGGCGATTACCCGGCGGTTGAAAGATGCTCTGGCACTGGTGGACATTCGTGTGCTGGATCATTTCATCGTCACCGCCGGTGAGTCTCTATCGTTTGCCGAGCGCGGATTGCTTTAAAAAACCATTCACTCAACCCATTGGGGAGTCCCTGCTTCCCGATGGGAAGGAGGTACTCCCTGAATTTCTACTCATATCCTCAGGGAGAAACTTATGAAAAACACAGAGAATAAGTCGTTGGAAGACGTCTTTGGCCCTGTTGTTTCAAGCTACAGCCGAGCACAGGCCATTGATAATGGTGTCCTGGTCGATGTTACCAGCATGGCGCGTGAAGCCGGTTTCAAGTGGCCGGCGGCTCTGACACATGCGGCCTGGTGTGATTGCGTTGCCTGGACTGAGCGGGATAACCGCCTGCAGGTATACCAGGACGAGTCCGGTCGTCTGTGGGACATGCTGTTTATGGCGTTCTACGCGATCCGCACGGCCACGGACTCCGGCAATCAACTGCGCTTTTCGCTGTATCGCGTGCCCAGAGATGGTTGCACGAGAGAAGCTCAGGAGGTGACGCTGAAACTGATGGTGGGTCCCGGTGATGCCGGAGAACCCGTCATTACGATCATGTTGCCCAACGAAGATTAATGTCGCCGATGAGAATCGGCTCCTTGCCCTGGCCACTTGGGATAAAGTGGCACTTCTCCCTGACCCGTCTGCTGTGCCTCTCTGTACTGCATCCTCCCTCGAAGCGCCAACACCATATCTACGTGACGTTGTGTCCCTGGTTCCACTGTAACCACGGCCCGAATAGACTTGCCTGTTCGACTGCCATGACAGGTCGTAGACCTGGCGTTGGGGGTTGAAACGTACGAAGCCCTCGTCACTGCTGAGCGAAGCGGGGTAGTGACGAGGGCGGCGGAGCCCGGAACGACAACGGATTGCGTTCGAATTGGTGCGTTCCCGGCGAGTTCGGTCTGGCTATACTGGCAACCATTCATTGAAAGCAGAACTAGACGCGGCCACGGCGGTAATGTGGATGAGGGAAGTTGCCCTTGCCATCGAAAATGGCAAAAACGGCGGTAGCGCCAGCAGAGCTTGAAAGGCGCACAGCTTCGGCTGCAGTTCATCCTCTTCAACACCAGGACGTTCGTCCTCTCTTCAATCCGGCAATCGCCACTTCAAATCCGGCTCGCAAGCAGCCGACTTTCAATGTGCCGTCCACTCGACGGTTTCTTTCAACATGCGGACAGATGGTTCCGCTCATTTATAAGGAGGTGAAAAACTCACCATCACCGGGGGCTCCTAGGGCCCATTGGTTTACCCGGCACTATCTTCATCAGAAGAGCAGCCAGGTTGCCTGCGACCAGGCTTATCAGGTTGAAACGGGGAGTAGTGTCCCTTGACCCTTCCGCGCAAGCGGACCCTGTCAGGCTACGTGCCTGCGGTTGGTCATAAACACTTACCAGAGTTGGAAAGTACACGATGAGAGACCTGAACTACCAATTGAAGCAAATGTGTCAGCGCAACCGAGATGGCAGCTACAGTACCCAGGCCAATCGGGCGCGCATGCTCAATCAGATTGCTAATCAGTTACAGGAGATGGGCTATCGGCGCATGACCACCCGTTCACTTAAACCCAGGCATGTGGATGCATTAGTGAAACGTTGGCTCAGTGAGGGTATGGCGGCCGGTACCATCAAGAACCGAATGAACTGCCTGCGCTGGTGGGCCGCCAAAGTGGATCGCCGCAATGTGGTGGCGCGATCAAATGACTTTTATGGCATTCCGGATCGGCAATTTGTGAGTAACGATTCCAAGGCGGTTGCCGTTGATGACGAGACACTGGCGAGCGTCAAAGACGACTATGTGCGTATGAGTCTGGAGCTACAGCGTGCCTTCGGCTTGCGTCGGGAGGAGGCAATCAAATTCATGCCAGGTTATGCCGACCAGGGAGATCATATACGTTTGAAAGCGTCCTGGACAAAAGGTGGCAAAACGCGAGTGGTGCCCGTGATCACACAAGAACAACGCGCTGTGCTGGATCGTGCCCACCGTTTGGCCGGTACAGGTTCCCTGATCCCCCCGCAAAGAACCTACATACAGCAGCTTCGCACCTACGAACGCCATACCACGCAGGCGGGTTTATCGAAGCTCCACGGTCTCCGCCATGCTTATGCCCAGTCGCGCTATCAGCAGTTGACGGGCTGGGCCTGTCCTGCGGCGGGTGGGCCGGTCGCAAACAGCCTAAATACCGAGCAACGAAAGCAGGATTATCAGGCGCGGCTTACCATCAGCCGCGAGCTGGGACACGTCCGCGAGCAGATCAGCGCTGTCTACTTAGGCAGATAAGCGCTAGAGATAAAATCCCGACACCCGGAGAGTGGATTAACCATTCTCGCGCGCAGGTCGGTTGGCGATGATGGAGTCATTCATCATGACCGGGGCCTGACCATGTCTTCCTCTTACATTCGTTCATTACCTCAGCGGCTGGCGATGCTGGCATGCTGCCTCGGTGTTGTCGTCGCAAGCAAAGCCGTTTTTGCGGCAGAGCCACCGGTAACGTCCAGCAATACTGTGACCCAAATTGGCCGCTATTCGGTAGTGGTTGCAGGGCCGACAGCCGGGCAGCTTGATCCCCTATCGGCAAAGGCGGCGATCTCCATTCCGAACGACATCGAAAGCGTCGGTAATGCCCTGCGCTGGATTCTGCAAGACTCGGGCTATCGCCTGGCCGCCGATCCCGTGCTGACCGAAGAAGTCCAGACCATGCTCAAACTGCCTTTGCCAGCCGTGCATCGCCGTTTTGAGCCCATACCGATCAAAACCGTCATGGCATTAGTTATCGGCCCCGCATTTCAAATTGTGCAGGATCCGGTACATCGTCTGATAGCGTTCGAGCGTTGTATCACAACCCCAATCCATTCCTCGACAGGAGAAGCACGTTAATGGATGCCTTCATTATTATCATAGCCCTTATGGCCGCTTTGATCGTTGGGTCCGGGCATAGACAAATTGACCTAGACCTGGGGCACGCCGTCGTGTCAGCTGCATCGAAGGATCATTCCGTTGACCATGAACGCTCGGTCCACATCTGTGATCCAGGCTATCACCACATTATCCAGCGCGATCTCACCGTGCCCCTAGATCAGCAGGTCAACGAAGATGCCCAATAAATGCTCTGTGCGCCAGCGCTATAGCCTGTTAGTTGGGTACTGCGTTCTCGCCGCGCTGCCTGCCATTGCAGATACCAGGCAGATATCGGACCAGCAGACATCAAGCAGCCAACCGATAGGACAATCGGCTACTGAGCTCCTAAATCATCAGAAATCACGCGCCGCGCAGTGGGGGCTGGATGAAGTAGAGTGGCAGCGCTATCGTTCCTTGATACGGGGAATACGCGGTAGCCTGAGCCCTGCGACCCTGTCACCGATCGAAGTGCTGGGGATTCATGCGCGCAATGCCGAGGAACGGCAGCGGTACGCCGAGCAGTGGGCAATGATGATGCGCGATGATGCCGAGCGTATCCTGGCATTTCAGCGCGCCTACGACGATGCCCATCGGCGCTTGTTTCCCAACGGGCTGTTGATCGATACCAGTGTTGTGTCTTCCGCCAGCTCGAATCAAGTCCTGGCAGAAAAAATAGCGTGGCAGCCCACCGACCGCGTGTTGTTCTTTACCGATACCCAATGCCCGACCTGCGATGCCGTCCTGGAGCGATTGGTCAGCCATTTGGATCAGTTTGCCGGTATCGATCTGTACCTGATCGATGTGTCTGCCGGTGAGGAGTCCCGCATACGGGATTGGGCGTCTTCTAGACAGATCGACCCCCGCTGGGTCGGCGAGCACAAGATCACCCTGAATATCGACGCCGGTGCGTTCGACAGGGTATCCACACACACAGGCCAGCAAGGACAGGAATTGCCCGTGTTGGTGCGGCGGCGGGGTGATCGATTGACACCCTTGCCGGTGTCGCGATTCTAATGGGTGCCAGTCATGCAAGGTCGGCCAGTCATTCCCTGGGTCATCGGTCTGCTGTGTTGCTCCGCAGCCGTCCAAGCCCAATCCATACCGGCGGGGTATCGTCAGGTGGCGATCAAGTATGAGTTGCCTCCGGCTTTATTATACGCGGTGGCTTTAACCGAGAGCGGGCAGAGCTGGCTGAGTAATGGTCTGTTTCGTCCCTGGCCCTGGGCGCTCAACATCAACGGCGAAGGGCGCTACTTCTCTTCGCGCCAAAAGGCATGGCAAGCACTGGAGGAAGCGCTGGTGGAAGTGGACAGCTCGGTGGATATCGGGCTGATGCAGATAAGCTGGCGCTATCATCGCGCTGCCCTCGGGTCGACCTGGCAGGCTTTGGATCCCTACCACAACCTGGGTGTGGCCGCGGCCATCCTACGCGACTGTTATGTCGAGCATGCGAACTGGATATCAAGCACCGGCTGTTATCACGCGCCGAATGATCCCGCAAAGGCACAAGCCTATGCCATGCGCGTCAAACAGCACTGGACACGACTCGGTGATGCCGGAGAGGAGGTATGGATTGAACGCCCTTAATCGAAAATGGCTGTCGGCGCTCCTGCTTGGGGCAATCATGGCTCCGTCCGCGTTCGCCGAATTGACCGTGATTTATGACAGCGGCCATACTCAGCCGTTACAGCCGTTGCTGAGTCCGCTGTTATCAGATCGAGAGCAACGGGATAACCCCACCGAGTCAACCGGCCAGAATTCGCTGCCAGCGCCCAATCTCGGTCCAGCAGTTATCAGCAATTTATTGCCCGTGCGTTCACCCGGATTGCAGGTCGGTAATATTGCCGATAGCCAACTGAACCCCGAGGTGCTGACGCGATTAGCGCAAGGCAATCCGCGTCCGTTTTTCCTGATCGGGTCGGATCCGGTGTCGCTACACTGGTTGGAGATCCATCGGGACACACTCAAAACCCTGGGTGCGGTGGGTATGCTGGTGCAGGCCGACACCGAGGAAGACGTCAGGCGCGTTGCCGGCATAGCGCAAGGATTGTCCGTCACTGTGGGCTCTGGCAGTGATCTGGCCGCCGCCCTGGGTGTGAATCGCTACCCGGTATTGATTACCCGTGAAGGCATCAGGCAATGAGCGCCCATCCGATGGAGGCGTTGCTTCGGCCACCGGTGGAGCTATGGTCCACATTTGCAGCGTTCGCCGCAGGGACACTGGCCTGGCTGGCGCCGTGGGCCCTGATGATGCCGCCCGGTATCGCTACAGCTACGAGCCTGACCTTTTTCGGGTTTGGGTTGTGGCGGGGCCGACAGGCCTGGCGCGTGCTCCGCTATCAGCGCCATATGCGGCGCTTACCAGCGTATCAGTTGCGGGCTGACCAGATACCCGTCAGTCACCACAAGTTGTTCCTGGGGCGTGGCTTTCGCTGGACCCAGCAACAGACGCAACGCCTGCGCGACACACTGAAACCAGAAGTACAGCGCTACGTCCAGCCGGGCTCCTTCTATCAATGGGCACGGCAAAAGGAGGTCGCCTGGGAGTCGATGCCGGGGCTATCCCTGTTAGCCAGAGGCCTGCGCAGTCGATCCCGCTGGAATCCGCCACCAGGGGCGAGCCCGATTCACCGGGCCAGGCACCGGCTGTGGTCAGCACCGACAGGTCCAGGGCAGCGCCCTCGGTAAACGATGCGTTCAGGCCGCTCAGGTACCTGCGAAGTCGATAGAAGAGAAAGTAGTGTACTGAAGGTAGCCGCGGTTTGATGTGGGCGCTGGACAAATCCCGCAACCTCACCCCATAGCGTCGCAGACGACTTTTAATTGTCACGTAATGGTCCGTAGTCTCGTACTGGCCGCGCAAAAGCT